>Ga0099364_10003360_pt1 | contig 24857 bp, 21 predicted proteins | sample TergutTh196P3_FD_73070 | JGI IMG/M metagenome (GOLD analysis project Ga0099364, IMG submission 73070) | Microcerotermes parvus P3 segment gut microbial communities from Pointe-Noire, Republic of the Congo - Th196 P3 | ecosystem: Host-associated > Arthropoda: Insects > Digestive system > Gut ...
ATTTTACCCAGATTGTACGCCGCATGCGTTACATCAGGGAATATGCCGACTGGCAGAAACGTCAGGCTGCGCTGATTATGCAAAAACAGGAAGAAATCACCCTGAAACAGCTCGAACTGGAACAGTCGCGCTCCGAGAAAGTCTCGCTGATAAGCGCCCGCGAAGAGGAAAACAAGCAGGTAGAGAAAGAAGAAGCCGACCTGAGAGCCGAAGTACAACAGCTGAACAGAAGGCAACGCGACGTACAGGCCGAACTCGACAGGCAGCGAAGACAGGCCGACGCCTTAAACCGTCAGATAGAACAACTCGTATCCCGCAGAACGTCCGACGGATATGTGATGACAAGGGAGGAACAACAGTTGTCGGACGATTTTGCCGCCAACCGGGGTCGGTTGCCATTTCCTTTATCCGGCAGGTATCGAATTGTGAAACCTTTCGGCATATATCAACATCCGCAGCAGCGAAACGTACGCATGGAAAGCAACGGCATTGAGATTCAAACGACTGCCGGTACGGAAGCAAGGGCTGTCTTCAATGGTGAAGTGACCAGTATATTTTTTTGGCAGGGTCAGCAGGGCGTCATTCTCCGTCATGGGAATTATCTGACTATGTATTTTAATTTGAGCGAAGTCTATGTCAGCCATGGAGATAAAGTCACAACTACCCAAAGGTTGGGAAAAATATCTACGGACGAAAGGGATAATTCGACCGTCTTACATTTCGAAATACGCAGAGAAACCGAAAAGCTGAATCCTGAACTTTGGCTGAATTAGCACACTATCTTACCTCATTGTGATGGTAATTAGATGGTGTAAAAAATAATATTTCGCTTAATTTATCAGGTTATCCGAAAATATCATTATTTTTGTGGTGGTTTTTTGCAATGTCGAGTTTACAAAATCATGAGCAACGGTATTCAGCATACAGGCGTCATCGAAAAAATTGAACATCCCCATATTTATGTCCGGATCGTTCAACAGTCGGCTTGTAGCGAATGTCATGCAAAGTCTTTATGCACAGGTTCAGACAACCAAACTAAACTAATCGAAATCGAAGACCGGTCAGGCAGTTTTGAACTGAACGAACAGGTTTATATTTGTGGACAATATGCTACAGGCATGTATGCTGTTTGGCTTGCTTTCGTTTTACCGCTGCTTTTCCTTGTAGTATGTACAGCAACAGGAACCAAACTGTTTGATAATGAAATGATGGGCGCTCTGACAGGATTGTCTGTCCTCTTTCCTTATTACCTGATCATCTATCTGATGCGCAACAGGCTGAAAAAGAAATTTGTATTCACGTTATCCAAAATTCCGTAACATGCCATGATGATCTATGCCCTTATATCCTTAGGAAGTATCGGAGCTGTCGGAGCGCTTATTCTGTATCTGGCTTCTGTCCGTTTTCATGTTGACGAAGACCCTCGCATTGCCTCAGTCGTAGAGGTTTTGCCGGGAGCTAACTGTGGCATATGCGGTTTTCCGGGATGCGGAGGCTTTGCGGTAGCCTGTGTCAAAGCCGAATTATTGGACGATCTTATCTGTCCGCCCGGAGGCAGCAAGACAATGAATCGGGTGGCTGCCATAGTAGGGAAAACAATACACGCCAAAGAACCGAAACTTGCCGTCATCAAATGTAACGGCTCTTGCGAAGCACGCCCCCAAACGAACCGGTATGACGGCGCCAAAAGCTGTGCGCTGATTGCATCCCTTTATGGAGGAGAAACAGGCTGTTCGTATGGCTGTTTCGGCTTTGGGGATTGCGTTGAAGCATGCACATTCGACGCCCTGCGAATCAATCCATCGACACAGCTTGTCGAAATAGATGACGGCAAATGCACATCATGTGGCGTCTGTGTTAAAATCTGTCCCAAAAACATCATCGAATTAAGAAAAAAATGGCCTAAAGCACGCCGGATATACGTATCCTGCGCCAACAAAGATAAAGGAGCTGTCGCACGCAAAGCCTGCGCAAATGCCTGTATAGGATGCGGTAAATGCCTGAAAGCATGTGCTTTTGATGCAATTACAATCAACAGTAACCTGGCATATATCGACGACACCAAATGTCGGTTGTGCCGTAAATGCACACAGGTCTGTCCTGCCAACGCAATCCTTGAATTTAACTTTCCACCCAAAAAGGAACAGTCTAAAACCCCTAACGACCCCGTACTATGCTGAAAACCTTTCGAACAGGCGGTGTTCATCCCCCGGACAACAAACGGTCTGCCAATCAGGCAATCATTACAGCCGAACTTCCCAAACAGGTTATTATACCCTTAAGCCAACACATTGGAGCGCCTGCCAAAGCCATTGTCCGCAAAGGTGATGTCGTAAAAGTCGGCACATTAATCGCCAAAACAGGAGGATTCGTATCGGCTCTTATTCATTCGTCTGTATCCGGCGTTGTCGCTAAAATCGAAGAAGCCTTAGATACAAGCAACATATTTAGACCTGCTATTTTTATCAATGTCGAAGGGGACGAATGGGAAGAAAGTATTGATCGCAGTGAAACACTCGTCAAAGACTGTGCGCTGACAGGTACGGAAATCATCCAAAAAATAGCAGATGCCGGTATTGTCGGATTGGGCGGCGCTACTTTCCCCACACATATCAAACTTTCGCCGCCTATTGGAAACAAGGCTGAGCTATTAATTATCAACGGCGTCGAATGTGAACCGTACCTGACTGCCGACCACGCCCTGATGCTCGAAAAAGGCGAACAGATACTGATTGGAACAACGATTCTGATGAAAGCCATACAGGTAAACCGTGCCGTGATTGGCATCGAAAATAATAAACCGGATGCCATCGCCCATCTGACAAAATTAGCAACAGCCTGTAGCGGTATTGAAGTCATGCCGTTGAAAGTGAAATACCCGCAGGGAAGTGAAAAACAGCTGATTGACTCTGTGATGCGCCGTCGGGTGAAAAGTGGCGCTCTGCCTGTATCCGTCGGGGCGGTAGTCCAGAATGCAGGCACAACTTACGCCGTTTATGAAGCCATTCAAAAAAATAAACCACTGATTGAAAGGGTAGTAACCGTTACAGGGCCGACTATTGCAAAACCTTCCAATCTGCTGGTGCGCATCGGAACGCCTGTTTATGAACTGATTCGAATAGCCGGTGGACTTCCGGAAAACACCGGTAAAATAATCAGCGGCGGACCAATGATGGGTAAGGCATTGATTAATATGAATGTGCCGGTAACAAAAGGATGTACCGGCATGCTGGTTTTGCCGCAAGACGAAACGATTCGCAAGCCTGCACGCAATTGTATCCGTTGCGCCAAATGTATAAACGTATGTCCGATGGGCTTGAATCCAAGTTTCCTGATGAGCGTAACGGAATTTAACAGGTGGGATCTGGCCGAATCAGATTGTATTACCCACTGCATGGAATGCGGGTCTTGCAGTTATACGTGTCCGTCGAACCGGCCGCTCCTGGATTACATCCGCTTAGGCAAAGCTAAAGTCATGGGTATTATGCGTGCACGAAAAACATAAAACAAAGTAAACGATGGAAAATAAATTTATTATATCAGCCTCACCGCATATTCACAGCGGCGATACCATCAACAGGAAGATGTATGGCGTCATCATCGCACTGGCTCCGGCTTTTCTTGTTTCGCTCTATTTTTTCGGGCTGGGGGCGCTTATCGTTACGCTGTTTGCTGTCGCATCCTGTGTCTCGACCGAATTTGTCATCCAAAAATATTTGCTGAAAAAAGAAGTAACGATTACGGATGGTTCAGCCCTGTTAACAGGCATCCTGTTAGGCTTCAACCTGCCTTCGAATCTTCCTGTCTGGATGATAATTTTAGGTTCGTTAGTTGCCATTGGGGTCGGTAAAATGAGTTTCGGCGGACTGGGAAATAATCCGTTTAATCCGGCTCTGGTCGGACGTGTATTTCTGTTGCTTTCGTTTCCGGCGCCAATGACTACATGGCCTCGTCCCGCCGCTTGGAGCACCTCCTATTTAGATGCGGAAACAGCGGCTACTCCTCTGACTATGATTAAAGAACATTTCGATGATGTGCTCCGTCTGACAGATGTCCTTTGGGGAAATGTCGGAGGTTCATTAGGGGAAGTATCGGCAATCGCGCTGCTTATCGGGTTTGCCTACCTGTTGATAAGAAAGATCATTACATGGCATATTCCGGTCAGTATATTGGTATCTGTATTTGTTTTTGCAGGAATACTCCACCTCATAGATCCCGTATATTATGTATCTCCTTTTATTCATCTGTTTACAGGAGGCTTACTGTTGGGCGCCATTTTTATGGCAACCGATTACGTAACCTCGCCCATGACACCGGCCGGCATGCTGATTTATGGCGCCGGAATCGGTATCCTGACCATTGTTGTGCGCGTTTTCGGCGCATATCCCGAAGGCATATCCTTTGCCATCCTGATTATGAACGCATTTACGCCGCTGATTAACATCTGTATGAAACCCAAAAGATTCGGAGGAACCAAAAAATAATGACTAAGTTAACATCAAGTTTCAAGAATATGCTGCTTGTCCTGACGGGCATTTCACTCTTTGCGGCAGCAGCGCTGGCTTCGATATATACCGTTACGAAAGAACCGATTGAAGCCTCAAAAATCGCCAGACAACAACAGGCGATTAGCGAAGTCCTGCCGCCGTTCGACCGGTTGGAACCGCCGGTACAGGTCAGGGTGGCCGGAATCGGAACCTTCACTGTCCACAGCGCATTCGACAACCGGCATAATTTTGCAGGCGCAGCCGTAGAATCTTTCTCAAAAAAAGGATTCGGAGGCGAGATAAAAGTGATGGTAGGCTTTGATTCGGAAGGAAATATCGTGAATTATTCCGTGTTGGAACAAAAAGAGACACCGGGTTTAGGAACGAAGATAACCGACTGGTTTAAACCTGAGGCAAACCCGGAAAAGAGTCTGATAGAGAAATTGCTGGGGCTGGAAGCCAAAACCGAAGAAAGGAAAAGTTCCGTAATCGGAAAAAATCCCGGACACGACGGCTTGACTGTTACAAAAGATGGAGGCGAAATTGATGCCATCACAGCAGCAACAATCAGCTCGCGTGCATTTTTGGAAGCTGTGCAACATGCGTACAGCGCCTTTCAAACAAGCCAAACGGAAGGCAGATAAAAAGCTAAAAACTAAAAGTTAAAAACTATATATACGTATGAATGAAAATAAATCCGGTGGGAAAATTCTGTTTAACGGAATCATCAAAGAAAATCCTATTTTTTTCCTGTTGCTGGGTATGTGTCCCACGTTAGGCACGACCACCTCAGCGTTGAACGGGTTCAGTATGGGACTGGCTACAACATTCGTGTTAATCTGTTCAAACATAGTCGTCTCGCTCCTGAAAAATATGATTCCGGACAAAGTACGTATCCCTGCTTTCATCGTAGTTATCGCCACATTCGTTACCATTGTGGAAATGGTGATGCAGGCATATATCCCGGTGTTGTTTAACAGTTTGGGGCTGTTCATCCCGCTGATTGTCGTCAACTGCATCGTACTGGGGCGCGCCGAAGCGTTCGCCGCCAAAAACAATGTGTTCAAATCCATTTGCGACGGAACAGGGATGGGGTTGGGTTTTACCCTTGCACTTACGCAGTTAGGAGCAATACGCGAACTGTTGGGAACAGGCAAGATATTCAATTTTGCACTCTTTCCCGAATCACTCGGTATCCTGTTAATGGTTTTTGCTCCGGGCGCATTTATTGTCCTGGGCTATATGATCGCCTTTATTAACAAAATCAGAAAAACTTCCTGATTATGACATACCTTTTAATTTTTATCAGCGCCGTTTTTGTAAACAATATCGTACTGGCTCAGTTTCTGGGAATTTGCCCGTTTCTGGGTGTTTCAAAGAAAATAGAAACCGCATTTGGTATGACCGGCGCCGTAGCTTTTGTGATGACAATCGCTACTGTTTTTACCTACATCGTGCAAAAAACCGTACTCGACCCCTTCGGGATCGGCTTTATGCAAACGATCGTTTTTATCCTGATTATAGCTACATTAGTTCAGCTGGTCGAGATTATTCTGAAAAAAATCTCGCCTGCACTCTATCAGGCGCTGGGCGTGTTTTTGCCGCTCATCACCACCAACTGTGCGATTCTCGGCGTAGCCATTATTGTCATTCAAAAAAACTATAACCTGCTGGAAAGCATAACTTTTGCCATATCTACAGCTATTGGATTCGGATTAGCATTGATTTTGTTTGCAGGCATTCGTGAACAATTAAGCCTGGTAAAAGTACCCAAAGCAATGGAAGGGGTGCCGATTGCCTTGATTATTGCCGGATTATTGGCGATGGCATTTATGGGATTTTCGGGAATCGTTTAAACAAAATTAGCAATAGGGCATGCCCCATTGTCAAGAAGTAAGAATTATGCAGAAAAAAATATTAGTAACAGGTGGTACGGGATATATCGGTTCGCATACCGTTGTAGAGCTGCAAAATGCAGGATTCGAGGTCGTTATTATTGACAACCTGTCCAATTCAGATGCCGGTGTTGTCGATGGAATCGAAAGAATTACACACATTCGTCCCGTTTTCTGCCAAACAGACTGCAACGACAGGGAAGCGGTTGAAAAAGTCATAACAGACAATCCCGGCGTCGCCGGAATCATCCACTTCGCGGCCAGCAAAGCAGTAGGCGAGTCGGTCGAACAGCCGTTAAAATATTATCGCAACAACATTGTAACGCTGATTAATCTACTTGAAATTATGCCTTTATATGGAATCGAAGGATTGGTTTTTTCATCTTCATGTACCGTTTACGGACAACCTGACCTGTTACCTGTAACCGAAGATGCGCCTGTCAAACCCGCCGTTTCGCCCTATGGCAATACCAAACAAATCAGCGAGGAAATCATCCATGATACACTCCAGGCAGGAGCGCCATTCAAAAGTATATTATTGCGGTATTTCAATCCGATAGGCGCCCATCCAAGTGCGGAAATTGGCGAACTTCCCATCGGCGTACCGCAAAATCTGGTTCCGTATCTGACCCAGACCGCCGCCGGTATTCGTCCCGAGTTAAGCGTATTCGGTAATGATTATGATACGCCCGACGGCTCATGTATACGCGATTATATTAATGTAGTCGATTTGGCTAAAGCGCATGTCATTGCTGTCAACCGGATATTGGAAAGCCATTCTGCCGCTCAACTCGAAGTCTTCAACCTGGGGACAGGGCGCGGCGTATCTGTTCTGGAACTGATCCATACATTTGAAAAAGGAACCGGCGTCCAAGTGCCTTATAAGATAATCGGACGTCGCGCTGGCGACATCGAAAAAGTATGGGCAGACCCCACACATGCCAATGAAATCTTAGGATGGCAAGCCCGGGAAACACTCGAAGACACCCTGCGTTCGGCCTGGAAATGGCAACAGAAACTTATTCCTAATATTTCCGGTTTAATATTTCCGAGTAGATAATTGCTTTACGGAATGCTTCGGCATCAGTTAAATCCAATTCGTCGGCTAATGCGCTTTCCTGTTCCGGCATGAAGGATTTTTCTACATGTATACTTTCTGATATGGTTGAAGATGCAAAGAGCGAACTGTAAGGCTGATTCTTTTGGATGGGAGCCGGAGGATGCGATTTCCGGCTTTTTTTCATCGGAACAGGCGGCATCGTATAAGGTTGTTCAGGAAAATCCTGAAAATCAGGCAGCTCAGGAACTGGCATTTGCGTTGACTGCTCTTCTTTTTTCTTATTTATCGAACGATACAAACTGCTGATAGCAAACACCACCATCAGAATAATATATACCCAATTTCCGAGTTCGTCCATAACTGTTTAATTACTTTTGATTACTTTTGCATCCCAAAGATACATTATTTATTTCATATACGATTGGTTTTTTTATGAAAGATTGGCAAATAAAGGAATATACGGAGCGGAAATTATATATTGAAACATACGGATGTCAGATGAATGTAGCTGACAGTGAGGTTGTTGCATCCATCATGCAAACTTCGGGATATACTGTAACGGAAAATATCGAAGAGGCGGACGCCATCTTTATCAATACGTGTTCGGTGCGCGATAATGCCGAACAACGGGCGCTTAATCGGCTGCAATATCTTCAGTCGTTTCGAAAAAAGCGAAAAAACCTGATTATTGGCGTATTAGGATGTATGGCCGAGCGTGTAAAAGAAGAGCTGATTCATGCGTATGGCGTAGATTTGGTGGCTGGCCCGGATGCCTATATGGACTTGCCCAACCTTGTGGGTGCGGTCGAACGGGGCGAAAAGGCAATCAATATAGAGCTGTCAACGCAAGAAACGTATCGGGAAGTGATGCCGTTGAAATTGGGGGGAGTGCGTATTTCCGGTTTTATATCCATTACGCGGGGATGTAATAATTTTTGTTCCTATTGCGTAGTGCCATACACACGCGGACGTGAACGGAGCCGGGATATCCACAGTATTTTGGATGAAGTGCGCGATATGCACAAACGAGGTTACCGGGAGGTAACATTGCTGGGTCAGAATGTGAACTCCTATCGTTATGAGGCGGAAGGTCAGGTGATTGGATTTCCTCAGCTATTGGCGCTTGTGGCAGCAGAGGCGCCGGAAATGCGCATCCGTTTTACTACCTCACATCCGAAAGACATGAGCGAAGAGACCCTGCATATCATGGCTATTTACCCAAATATCTGCAAACATATTCATTTGCCGGCTCAGTCGGGCAGTTCGCGAATCCTGGAAATGATGAACCGTAACTATACGCGGGAATGGTACTTGGAACGAATTGCCGCCATTCGACGGATTTTGCCGGAATGTGCGATTTCGACGGATTTGTTTTGCGGATTTCATTCCGAGACCGAAGAGGACTACGAAGCAACGCTTTCGTTGATGCGTGAGGCAGGTTTTGATTCGGCTTTTTTGTTCAAATATTCGGAGCGTCCCGGTACGTATGCAGCCAAACATTTGCCGGACGATGTGCCTGAGAACGAAAAAATCAGACGGCTGCAAGGCATGATAGACTTGCAGAACCGGCTTTCGGAGACGAGTAACCGACGCGATATCGGAAAGACGGTTGAGGTGTTGGTCGAAGGATTTTCCAAACGTTCGCGCGACCGGTTGTCCGGACGTACCGAACAGAATAAAGTCGTCATTTTCGACAAGCGGGATTACCTGGTCGGTCAAGTTGTGCAGGTAAAGATTACCGACGCAACCTCGGCAACGCTTTTCGGGGAATAAAGTAAAAAAGATTTTCGTCGGTCAAAAACGCCCCTTTGTCTATGTTCGAGGGCTATGGGTCGATTCGATTTGCAGCCGCCTGGCACATGACGTAGTTTTGCTGAAAATTTTAACAGCAAAATGTATGAAACGTTTATTTTTGATTTTATCAGTATTTTTGATTGCCTTGGGAGCGCAGTCGCAGGAAAGTCTCCGGATGTGGTCGTTAGAGGACTGCCTGAATTATGCGCTGGAACATAATATCCAGGTGAAGAAAAGTAAAGTGAACCTGCTGGCAAGCGACGAAGATTGGCAACTTTCCAAAGCGCAGTTGTTCCCTTCCCTGTCTGCCGGAATTTCGCAGTCGGTGGTGAATTATCCATCCGATAACGTCAGTTCGAATAATTCGTATAGCGGCAGTTACAATGTTACTGCCAATTTGAGATTGTTTGATGGCGGACGCCGGACGAATACCATCAAACAAAACGAACTCCGGCAGAATTTGAATGAACTGGCTGTCGAACAAAGCGAAAACGATATTCGTATCTCGCTGGTTCAGGCTTACATGCAGGTTCTTTATGCGATGGAATCGGTTCGTATCAACGAGAATACGGTCGAAGTTTCCAGGATGCAGCTCGAACGCGCTTCCGAACTGTTGAGAGCCGGTTCGATATCGAAAGTCGACCTGGCACAGATGGAAAGCCAGCATAGCTCAGACAAATACAGGTTGATTACATCGCAGGCAAGTTTAGCTAATTATACCTTGCAGTTGAAACAGTTGCTTGAGTTGGATATTACAGAAGAGATGGCTATCCTGACGCCTGACCTGACGCTGGATAAGATTATGGCTCCGCTGTCCGACAAACAAACTATCTACCAGACAGCATTAACAGTGATGCCTGAAGTGAAAAGCAGCCTTTTGAGTATGGATATTGCCGGTCTGGAAATCAAAAAGGCACAGGCAGGCTATCTTCCCTCACTTTCCTTAAATGCAGGTATTTCTTCGGGTAATTCTTCCGGAATCGGGACTTCTTTCGGCACACAGCTATGGGACAGGATGAATGAGAGCATCGGACTGTCGCTAAGTATACCCATATACAGCAACCGTGAAAACAAAACGGCAGTCAATAAAGCTAAATTAGCCTCTGTAACGAGCGAATTGGATTGGATGACTACCCAAAAACAATTGCTGAGAACGGTTGAGGGGCTTTATTTAGATGCAACTTCTTCGCAGAACCAGTATCTGGCTGCTGTGGAACAGGTGAAATATACGGAAGAAACGTATACGCTGATTGAAGAACAATTTTTCCTCGGCATGAAGAATACGCTGGAACTGCTGACAGCAAAAAACAACCTGTTGAACGCCCAACAGGAAATGCTGCAATCCAAGTATATGGCAGTGATGAATATACAGTTATTGAATGTTTATCAGGATAAACCAATCAGTTTAACTTAAAATTCAACGATTTAAGATTTCAAAAAACAATTTAAATAATGACAATTATGAACAAGAAGAAAATCAGTATCGGAGTAGCTTGTGTAGCGCTCCTTATCGGGGGAATCTTTTTCTTTACGGGAAAATCATCCGCCGGAAACATGCATCTGGTTACAGCCAGAGCAAGTCGCAACTCGATTACCAATTCTGTAACAGCCACAGGCACAGTCGAGCCTGTTTCAAAGGTGGATGTCGGAACACAGGTATCAGGCATCATCGACAGGATTTATGTCGATTTCAACAGTGTGGTAACCAAAGGTCAGCTTATCGCCGAAATGGACAAGGTGAACCTGCAAGCCGACCTGGTTTCAAAAGAAGCCGAATTGGCGAGCGCCAAAACGGAATACGAATATCAAGAGAAGAACTATGCCCGCAGCAAGGCGCTTCACGACAAACAGTTAATCAGTGATACGGATTTTGAAACGGCGACCTATAATTACGAACGGGCTAAAAACAGTTATGACAACACACGTTCAGGCATGACGAAGGTACAACGGAATCTGCAATATGCCATTATCACCAGCCCGATTGACGGAGTCGTGATTAACCGCGCTGTCGAAGAAGGGCAAACCGTAGCAGCCGGTTTCAGTACGCCGACCTTGTTTACCATCGCCAATGATTTAACGCAGATGCGGGTGATTGCCAATGTAGACGAAGCCGATATCGGTCAGGTAGAAGAAGGACAAAATGTGTCATTCACCGTCGACGCCTATCCGAATGATGTGTTTGAAGGTCAGGTAACGCAGGTGCGTCTGGAAGCGAAGGTTACTTCCAATGTGGTTACGTATGAAGTAGTTATCAGCGCTCATAATCCCGACATGAAATTAAAACCGGGTTTGACAGCCAGCGTAACCATCTTCACGCTCGAACGCAACGATGTATTGACCGTCCCGAACAAGGCATTGCGTTTTATTCCAGATGAAGCGACGCTTCTTGCGATGAATATATCGGTTGCCGATGGTGGCAATGAAATGACGCCGGGCAAAAGAATCGTCTGGCAGAAAGAAGGAAATACGCTGATTCCCAAACAGATTACAGTGGGAACATCGAGCATGAACATGACGGAAGTGATTGATGGGCTTTCTGATAATGACGAGATTGTAACGGATTTGACAGCCGAATTGCCAAACGGCAACCAACCCGGACGCAGCCCGTTTATGCCCGGTCCGCCTCAAAACAACAGAAGATAGAGAATGCCAAATTATTACTTTGCAGGAATAAAATATGCAAAATATGAATAAATAATACAAAATATGAGTAGAAATATGCAAAATATGAATGAAGTTATTCGTCTTGAGAAAATAACCCGCGACTTCAAGGTGGGCGATGAGACGGTTCATGCCTTGCGCGACGTATCATTTACCATCCATGAAGGGGAATTTGTTACCATCATGGGGAGTTCAGGCTCCGGAAAAAGCACCCTGTTGAATACCTTGGGATGTCTGGATACCCCGACGCATGGCGAATATTATCTGGATACAGCGCCGGTTCGTACGATGGGTAAAAACGCGCGGGCTACGTTGCGTAACCGGAAAATTGGCTTTGTATTCCAAAGTTATAACCTGTTGCCCAGAACTACGGCAGTTGAGAATGTAGAATTGCCCCTGTTGTATAACACGTCTGTCAGCGCTTCGGAGCGGCGAAAAAAAGCGATCGCATCGCTCAATGCCGTAGGCTTGGGCGACCGGTTGAACCACAAAAGCAACCAGATGTCGGGCGGTCAGATGCAACGTGTGGCGATAGCGCGGGCTTTAGTCAACGACCCCGCAGTCATTCTTGCCGACGAAGCAACCGGCAACCTGGACAGTCGTACCAGCTTCGAGATTCTGGTGCTTTTCCAGCGGTTACATGCCGAAGGAAAAACCATCATTTTCGTTACACACAATCCGGAAATCGCAAGTTTCAGCGGACGAAATATCATGCTGAAAGACGGACGTGTATTAAGTGATACAACAAATGAACATATTGCCGTTGCTGCCGATGCGCTGGCTAAAATACCTGTCAATGATGATTAGTTCAAAGTTCAAGGTTCAATGGTTTAAAAATCAATTAATCAATTACTCATAACTCAAAATTGTACTTATGAATATAGTAAATTTAATAAAAATAGCATTCAAAGCCCTGTCGAACAACAAGATGCGCGGATTGCTCACCATGCTGGGCATTATTATAGGAGTAGCTTCTGTGATTACCATGATTGCCATCGGACAGGGAGCGACACAGGGTATACAGTCTCAAATCAGCGAGATGGGTTCCAACCTGATTTTCATCCAACCCGGAGGCGACTCATTTGGAGGAGTAAGACAAAGCAGCGCTTCCATGGAGTCATTGAAGTATGCAGATTACGACAGAATCTCAAAAGAAACGCGTTATCTGACAGCTGTTTCGCCTGTTGTAAGTTCTTCTGGACAACTGATTTATGGTTCAAACAATAAACCGGGTACAATTACCGGCGTTAATCAGGACCATTTTGAAATTAACCGTTTCAGAATCGACGAAGGCGATATGTTCACCGAACAGGACATACAGAGCGCTGCCAAGGTATGCGTTATCGGTCAAACGGTCATTGACGAGCTTTTCCCCGACGGTGAAAATCCTGTCGGAAAAATCATTCGTTTCCAAAAAATTCCGTTTGTAGTTGTCGGGACGCTTAAACCCAAGGGATTCAACAGTATGGGGATGGATCAGGACGATGTGATTCTGGCGCCTTATACTACGATTCAAAAAAGAGTATTGGCTATTACCCATCTGCACAGCATCAATGCAACGGTAGTCAGGGAAGAATACACCGATGCTGCTATTTCCGAAATTGCGGCTATCTTACGTGAAAATCACAGGTTAAGAGAAGAAGACGCTGATGATTTCACGATCCGTTCGATGCAGGAATTAAGCAACATGATGACTTCAGTTACCGGTCTGTTGACGCTCTTGCTGGCTTCAGTTGCAGGCATATCGCTGTTGGTAGGCGGTATCGGAATTATGAATATCATGTACGTATCGGTTACCGAGCGCACGCGTGAAATTGGTCTGCGAATGAGTATCGGAGCCAGAGGGATGGATATCATGGCGCAATTTCTTATTGAGTCGATCATGATAAGTATTACCGGCGGAGCAATCGGCGTATTGTCGGGTACAGGTATTGCAACGGCTATCAATTCCATCGCGAATTTCCCCGCCAGCGTGCAGGGATGGAGCGTAGCGCTCTCGTTTGCCGTATGTACCGTAACCGGCATCTTCTTCGGCTGGTATCCGGCGAAAAAAGCCGCTAATTTAGACCCGATAGAAGCGATTCGATATGAATAATTCGACTTTTTCACTATCGTCTAACAGCAATAATTCACAAAATTATGCTATTTTTGTAGTTGAAATAATTTTTGTAAAAAATAAATGCGATGAATGAGTTGTCAAAAGGTGAGAATATATTTTACAGCGAAATCAGCGAATTGTTGAAACAGGCAAGAAATACTGCTTACAGGACTGTTAATACAATTATGGTTCAGACTTATTGGCAAATAGGTAAACGTATTGTCGAACAGGAACAATACGGACAAAACCGCGCCAATTACGGTGATTATCTGATTACCAGTCTATCCCGATATTTGTCGGATACGATGGGCAAAGGGTTTTCGGAAGCAAATCTGAAGAATGTCAGGCAGTTTTATGTGGTTTTTCCCGATTTCGACCAATTCGCTACGCACTGCGTAGCGAATCTGTCATGGACCAATATTCGCCTGATTATGAGACTTGAAAATAAGGAAGAAAGAGCATATTATATCAAAGAAGCATCCGAACAGCATTGGAGTTCGCGTCTGCTTGAACGACATATCAAAACAGGATATTACCGCCGTTTGTTATCCACACAGCAAAAAAATATAACCACTGCAATTCCGGATTCCGAAAAATATAATCCTGCCGATTTTATCAAAGATCCTTATGTTGCAGAATTTCTTGATGTTCCGGAAGATTTAAAAGGCAAGGAATCATTACTTGAAACTGCGCTTATCAACAACTTGCAGAAATTTCTGCTTGAACTTGGCAAAGGATTTTCATTTGTCGACCGCCAAATGCGTATCAGTACGGAAACTTCTCATTTCTATGTTGATTTGGTATTTTACAATTACCTGTTGAAATGCTTTGTAATTATTGATTTGAAAACAAATAAATTGACGCATTCCGATATTGGGCAAATGGATATGTATGTGCGAATGTTTGATGCCTTAAAGCGTGTAGAAGACGACAATCCGACCATAGGCATAATACTTTGTGCAGAAAAAGATGAAACCATTGTCAAATATTCAATTTTGAAAGAAAACAAACATCTTTTTGCTTCAAAATACAAAACAGTTTTGCCAACGGAAAACGAACTTGCAGCAATGATTTCGCGGGAAAAACAGAAATTAATTGAATAATATGATGAAACAAAACGACAAAAGAATAAAAACGATTCATCCTGTTCAGATAATGGCAAGTCATCCCAGGCAATTGGGATGGCTAGTACATGAATATGTAGATTGAATGATTATTTGTATTTTTGTGCGTAAAATTCAAAGAAATAAATATGCTTACCCCCGAAGAAATAAAATCAATAGCCAACAGTGGCGAGGGATACAATGCCGACTTCAAGTTTGGTATTCCCTCCAAAGTGAGCGAAATCTCGCACGATGTCTGTGCTTTCGCCAACAGTGAAGGAGGTTATGTGCTTATGGGCATTGATAATACCGGAAAAATTGTCGGCGTAAATATCGACAACAACAAACGCTCTGTTATTCAAAATGCCATCCATGCTGTTTCGCCTGACGTGGATGTAAAAATCTACGCTGTTGAGGTTGATCATAAAACTGTTTGGGCGCTTGCCATTCCTGCAGGCAAAGATAAACCTTATGTTTCATCGGGCGCTGTCTATTTACGGAAAGGCGCTAATACACAGAAACTCATTACAGCAGAAGAACTGCGCAGTTTTTTCCAGTTCAGCAATCGCATTTATTTTGATGCTGTTCCCTGCAAAAAATTTGATTTTGAAAAAGATTTTGATGAAGAAATTTTCAATCAATTCAAAGACGAAGCCTCTATTTCCGGACGAATTTCTAACCGGCAAATTCTGAATAACTTGCAATGTTTTGATGATGAAACCGAATTAATAAAAAATGGTGGCGTCCTGTTTTTCGGTAAAAATCCGCAACAGTTTTTTCCACAGGCAATCGTTCGTTGCGTCAAGTTTAAGGGAACAACAAAAGTCCATATCATTGACGACAAACGCTATGGCGGAACACTTTATCAGCAATACCTGCAAGCCCAAACCTGGATAATGGACAAACTTGAAGTCCAATATATTATCAAGGGTATGGAAGCCCGCAATGAGATTTGGGAAATTCCGCTTACTGTTTTTAAAGAGGCGCTTATTAACGCCTTATCGCATCGCGATTATTACGAACAGGGGGCGGTTACCATGGTAGAATTTTACGACGACCGCGTGGAAATCTCAAATCCGGGCGGTCTGCTTATGGGCGTAAAGAAAGATTTCGGCAAGAAAAGCATGACACGTAATCCGTTGATTTTCGGACTTTTCACGCGAATTAATTTGGTGGAACAGGTAGCGTCGGGTATCCCCAGAATGAAACAGGAGATGCTGGAAGCAGGTTTGCCCGAACCAATATTTAGCGCTGATGGCGGCTTTTTTACCATTGAACTCAAACGCCCCTTTATTGATGACCCTGTAAAACCATGGAATAGAAGGTCAAATGACTCTATAAATCCGGATGATACTATAAATGACGGTATAAATGATACTATAAATTCAGATGATACTATAAATGGCGGTATAAATGATACTATAAATTCAGATGATACTATAAATGGCGGTATAAATGACCCTATAAATCCGGATGATACTATAAATGACGGTATAAATGATACTATAAATTCAGATGATACTATAAATTACGAAGAAATAATTTTTAAAGTCATCAAAAAACAGGGCGGATTGGCTTCACCGCAAATCGCAACAATGATAGGAAAAAGTGTAATAACAACAAAACGTTACCTCGCTAAATTAAAGTCAGCCGGAAAAATCGAATTTAGAGGTGCCTTAAAAACGGGCGGATATTATGTAATAACAGCAAAATGAATGTAACAATAGAATGAAAACGATTCCTTCAATACAAACGATAGTAAGTACTCCCAGACGTTTGGGGTGGCTTGTACATGCAATCATCTGGATTGTACTGTTTTCTTTCCCTTTCCTGTTTCGGGGAAATAATGCAGGTTCGGTAAGCCTGCCGGAATACCTGCATTTCTTTATCATGATGACCGGATCATTGACTGTTTTCTATGTAAATTCTTTCTATTTAGTAAAGCGTTTTCTGTTCACAAGGCAACGCTGGCTGTATTTGTTAAGCAATCTGGCATTGTTTGCCGTGATCATTATCATATCCCATTCGCTGATGAACTTAATTCATTCTATTGAACCCATGCCTCCTCCAAGACTTGAACCCCGTGAAAATATTTATATTTATATCATTGTGGCTGATATCGTCAAGTACATCTTTCTTACGGTTTTAAGTGTGGCATTAAAGGCGACAGGCAGTTGGTATCAGATGGATACCGAACGGAAAGAATTGGAGAAACAACGCTCGGAGGCTGAACTGCAAAACCTGAAAAACCAGTTAAATCCGCATTTCCTGTTTAATACGCTGAATAATATTTACAGCCTGATTGCCATCAATGGCGAACAGGCGCAGGAAGCCGTACACGAACTGAGCCGGTTGCTCCGGTATATGCTGTATGATAGCGCCCAACAATTCGTGCCTTTGGAGAAAGACATTAATTTTGTGCACAACTATGTGGAACTGATGCGAATACGCATGCCGGGACATGTCGATTTGAAAACAGACATCCAAATAGAACTGCCTGACGTGCTGATTGCTCCACTGTTGTTTATCTCGCCGGTCGAAAATGCCTTCAAACATGGCGTCAGCAACAGCCGCCCTTCGTTTGTGTATATAGAAATAATTGCTGCCGGCAAACAAATCAAATGTCTGATACGGAACAGTTTATTTCCGAAAGACAAACAGGACAAAAGCGGTTCGGGTATCGGACTGATCAACCTGAAAAAACGGTTGGATCTCCTGTATCCCGGCAATCACGAACTGACCTGCGAGCAGTCCGAGGAGGTTTACAGTTGTCAATTAATCCTGAAATTAACAGAGACGTAATGGGTATCACATATACAATCAACTGTATCACAATGCAATCCAGAACATAAAAAAGAAGAAGAATGAACTTGACCTGTGCAATCATTGATGATGAACCGTTGGCAGTCAGCCTGTTGGAATCGTATGTAAATAAAACGCCCTTTCTGACGTTACAAGGGAAGTATAACAGCGCCGTATTTGCACTGGCTGATTTGAACGCCGACCCTGTCGACTTGCTTTTTCTCGATATTCAGATGCCTGAACTTAGCGGCATGGAATTTTCGCGGATGCTTACAAATACGAATACGCGGATTATCTTTACGACCGCCTTCGAGCAGTATGCGTTAGACAGTTATAAGGTCAATGCCTTAGATTATCTGTTGAAACCGATTAGTTATCCCGATTTTCTGCAATCAGCGCAAAAAGCTTTTCAATGGATCGAAATGTTTCAAAACCGGCAAGACAGCAAATCTGCTTCAGACAAAACGGAGCCTGAAAGCATTTTTATCAAGACGGAACGCAAATTGATACAGATTGAATTAAATAGAATCCTCTATATCGAAGGGTTAAAAGACTATGTGAAAATATATACAGAAAGCGAGGCGCACCCTGTCCTTTCCTTGATGAGCATGAAAGCGATGGAAGAATTGCTTCCTGCCAGCAGGTTTATCCGTGTACACCGTTCCTACATTGTCCAACCTGAAAAAATCAAGGTAATCGAGCGAAGCCGTATTGTCTTTGGCAAAGCATACATCCCCATTTCAGATAATTACAAAGACAAATTCAACGAATTTCTATCTCGCCGCTCGCTTTTCCCTTATAAAGAGTGACCATTCATTACAGGTAATCACTTTTAAAGACAAAAACAAAATGACGTTTATATTTCCTCAAACCGTCATTCTGAGTGTCTATTTAATTATCAAACAGCACAAAATGACGGTGTGAGGAAACAGGTTAGTGTGATCGTCGGTTATTGAATGACCACTTTGTATTTTTCTCCGCAGAGATTAACGATGTAGAACCCTTTAGGAAGTTGGGTAACAGTCGTTTCACCGGCAGCAAGTATGACAGTTTTCATCAGGGTGCCGGAAACTGTATAGATCTGCGCTTCACAAGCTTGCTGTGCCCTTGCATACAAACTGTTGCCATCTGTCCAGACATGATCTTCCATGATCAGCGGGGCATTTACAGTTGTGAAGTTTACATAAATTGATAGAGATTCCTGAATGTTACGGATGGTAACCGTATAAGATCCGTCTTCATTTTTCACGACGATAATGCCTTCTTCATCAGTATCCGTTCGCGATACATTAGTTCGCGATGTGAATACCCGCAACTCCTCAAATACGTTTTCTCCCACAGGAAAAATGATAAACACAAAATCATGCTGGCTTTCCACATAATGTACTCCAGGCAGAACGCTGCTGATTACTCCCGGAATATCCGGCATATCCACCGTACGAATAATCGGCGCATTGATTACAGGCCAGCTAATAAAGACTGTGTCATACGCGCAGCATGTGTTTGGCTCGCGGTACAAGATTTGAAAGTTATTGACCATGTTTGCAATTTGCCTGTCCAGGAATGGCAGGGTTGCACCGGTAATTGTATCCCGTGCAAATTCCCATGTAATCCCACCGTCCAGGCTTCGCTGCATGTATGGTGAACCATTCAGGGTCGAAATATCCAATATTCCCGGGTTATAACGTGTTGGCGCCCTGAGTCTGTCCAGGGTGATTTCCGATTTGGCATACAGGTCGTATATATCGGTTGTATCGCGTCCGCCTCCTCCCATGATCTCTGAAACAAAACGAAACTTGCTTCCGTTGTCTACATCTTTGTCTATTTCGAAATTAATGATGATTTCTGTTGCGTAGGCAGGTAAGAAATATTGAATAGTGTCTTTGAAATATTTCACGGTATCGGTGTCGTAGATAAAGGCTGCTCCGCTTCCTTCCGTCCAAACCGCCACATCCCGGTCTGTGCCTAAAGTGTCAAATTCGAGAATCAGCATGTTTTCACATCCGGCATACAAAGATAAACTGCCATAGATCGAATCATATTCTGTCTTGATGTAAGGGCTTGGAATATTCGATTCGGGGGCGCCCAAATCGAGACTTCCTCCCGCCAGAAAAATGGCAGAGCCAAGCGCGGCGTCAGAGGTATTCGAAATCGCCAGTTTCATGTGGTACCATACGCCCCTTTGCAGCCCTACTTTCGCCGTCAGTTTAATGGTGCGTCCGTCATATTCCGACAAGTGCGTATAGCCGGGGTTACCGTATTCGGGTATATGATATTCGGGGCGAATAGCATTGTAATTTGTTGATACATAACCTGTTAGCTGTACAGGAGTAGCGCCCAGAGAGTCAAAATCAGCAAAAAGAAAGCCGGGTCTAAATCCCCAGTTCGAGTTATTGATGGTAACGGGTGCGCCATCCGGAAAGCGGGCAATATTGATGGTATCCCCTGTATTTCCCCATTCGTCAATCAATCCCGGACCGCTGACAAAGAAACCAAAAACATCATTAAATATTGAGTTTGAGTAGTTGTTATATTCTTCTGAAGCAAAGACAAACTCAAAAGAAACAGAATCGGTATACGAACGGAAATCAAATTCCAGCGAAGTTAATGTTCCAATTGGATTAGGAGCTACAATGGGTGATAAATCCGGGTCGAGCTCCAAGGCCGGAGGGGCTATTCCACCACCTAACGCTGCCCAATTCGTAAATCCGCCGCCTAAAGCGCTCTGTATCAAATTTGGGGCTTCAGCCAGCAGTGCAGGCCCGGTAGCTAACAGGAGTCCTTTATCGATTCCGAAGTATTCGTTCACTCCCACTCCATTCCATCTGACCTCCATACTGTCCGTATTTCCCTTATCGAAGTACATTAATTCACGGTTGAGACTTGTCCATGAGCCGGCATCGCCTCCAAAAGGCCCCATAATTCCTTTGTCATTCCATGTGTCGGTCGCCGAACCGATCCATGAAGATGAGATCAGGGTGACATTGCGGATGGCCTGTTCAGCCACTGCGCGTCCTCCTTTGACAAAAACGTCCATCACAAATTCTTCGGGTGTGAAATTGTGCGCATGGGAAGCGTTGGGCGCTCCCGTAATCGAATCGCGGTCTATCCAGATACTTCCGGCTGGCGGAAGTGCGGCGCCATACGAACCGGCGCGCAATTGCACCGCATTCTCTCTTTCCCTAATCGTTTGTATGCGTCTTTCAGCCTGGTCTTCCGGGATACCCATATCCAGGTAACTTTGCTTTAGACTGTCCAATCTGTTGCTTGTCGTTGCATCAGCAACACTTTCAACCGGCTGATTGCCGGAACGTAATACCCTCATCTGTCCCCATGTCCAATCACTGTAACTAAACAGTGCGACAAATAACAGGAGTAAAAGTTTGGTAGTTTCTTTCCTCATTTTTTTTGTTTTTTTTCTAATGGAATTTATAAATAATTATATCAATCATATTTAAAAATTTATTATATAAAATATTGGTTTTTTCGTCACAATTATTTTTTTCATCATTTTTTTTCAAATAAAAAAAAGCCGAACCGAAAATAAATCCGATGCGACTTTTATGTGTTTGATGGGTAAAAATGTGTTGTTTGAGAAGTAATTTGTTGAAATAGAGCGTGTTGTATCCCAACCCCCTAAGCGAGGCGCAATTGCTTGAATTGCAGTTTTTTAGCTGCAAATTTAAGGGGGTTAAGTGGATGTTATACTTTTTTTTCACTCTCTATGAATTTTTTTAAAAAATCAGTACAAAAGTATTACTTTTGCATAAGACGATGCAAAGATATATTATATTTTAAAAAAATGATTATCAAAATTGATTTTTTTTTTATCAATTCAGTTGTTTTTAGAAAAAGAGAAAAAGAAATATGACATAAATAAAAAAAATATAAAAAATGGTACTTAGCTGTCTCGTGTGTTACAGACATGTTTCACGATAGAAGTCGAGCGATTCGAAAATCTTTTCTTTATGCATGATTTGATTGATTCGGATATCTCCGGGTTGTGTCAAAAGTGTGAAATGGATTATTCCTGCTTCATTTTTTTTGTCGTGTTTCATTAATTCGTATAGCGTTTCATAAGCGTCGCATTCGACAGGAAAGGGAGGATAATGCGTTTTGATAAAATTTACCGTGCGGCGAAGTGTTTCGATTGGAAATCCGCAACATTGATATGACAGATACAGTTCACTGACTAATCCTGCTGCAACTGCATGACCATGCAGGATGGGGTGTTTCATTTCGAACGAAAGGCTTTCGAAGGCATGTCCGACGGTATGTCCCAGATTCAAAGCTTTGCGTATTCCCCTTTCTTTTGGGTCTTCTGTTACGAACCGTTCCTTGATGGTTATTGATTCTTTGACCAACTTATTTAAAATACCGGTGTTTATTTTTTTTGTATCAAGGTTGAATGAAAGCAGCAGGTTAAGCGTACTTTCGGAATCAATCAGTCCGTGTTTAATCATTTCGGCATAACCGGAAAGCAGGTTCTCGCGATCCAATGTTTGCAGGAATACGCAGTCAATCAGTACACAATCAGGGATATAGAATGAGCCGATTTCGTTTTTTAATCTATTGAAGTTAATGCCTGTTTTCCCCCCGACAGCGGCATCGACCGACGCCATCAGGGTGGTAGGTATATTGAGCGTGTGCAGTCCACGTTTGAATGTGGCGCCGGCAAATCCGCCCAGGTCGGTTATCATGCCGCCTCCCAGGTTGATCAGCAACGAGTTGCGTGATGCGCCGCTGTTAGAGAGGACTTCCCATACGGTGGTCAGTTGGTAGAGATTTTTGTTGGTATCGCCGGCTTCAATGATAATAGACGTTGCCTGTTCGATGTAAGTCAGAGGCTGTATAATGGGGAGGCATAACTGATGCGTATGCGTATCGGTCAGTACGAATATCTTATCGTAATGATGTTCGGAAAGATACCGGGACAGTTCCTTTTTGATGTCTTTGCTTATAATTACCATGGTCGTTTTTAGTTGAATAAGACCGTAAGATGGTAAGATGGTAAGGCCGTAAGAAACAGAATAATATTAACCATAATTTATAATTCTAAATTCTTAATTGTCAATGATCAATTGTCCATTATTTCAGTCCGGCAAGTTCCAGGACGGTTTCGATGGCTTGCGTTAGTCCGGATGCATTTTTTCCGCCTGCTGTGGCGAAGTGGGGTTGTCCGCCACCGCCGCCCCGGATATGTTTGGCGGCTTCTTTGATCATTGCGGCGGCATTAAATCCCTCAGCTACCAATTCGTCGCCAAACATCACCATCAACGCACATTTATCTTTCTCTTCAATACCGGCAATAAAGCAAAATTTACCCTGTATTTCGCCTTTTAACTGAAATGCGATTTCCTTCAGGTTGTCTATATTACCTTCGCCTTTGAAGATCAACAGTTTTGTTCCATTCCTGTCTACGGCTGTCTCGGCCAAACGCTTTTTCAGGGCAGTCGTTTTTTCTTTCATATAAACGGTAAGCTGCTTTTTCAATTCGGCATTTTCTTCAATGGCTTTCCGGACGGTTTGTTTCAGGTTGGGCACATTGTTGAACATGCTGCGTACTTCGCGGATGGTATCCTGCTGCATGTAAATATGTTTTTCCGCTCTTTCGCCGGTAACGGCTTCGATACGCCGTATCCCTGCTGCAATCGAGCTTTCGCTGTGGATCAAAAACAATCCGATCCTGCCGGTAGCCGATACATGCGTCCCGCCACATAGTTCGATCGAATTTTCAAACTGAATGACACGCACTTCGTCTCCGTATTTTTCGCCGAATAAGGCGATGGCGCCCATTTCTTCCGCTTTGGCGGCAGGTATGTTGCGATGTTCTTCCAGGGGAAGATTCCGGCGGATCCGGCTGTTTACCAGCTGTTCCACTTTGCGTATTTCTTCGTCCGTAACTTTATGGAAATGAGAAAAGTCGAACCGCAATTCATCGTGCGAGACAAACGAGCCTTTTTGTTCGACATGCGAACCCAATACTTCGCGCAACGCCTCATGGAGCAGATGCGTTGCCGTATGATTACATTCGATTTGGATCCGTTTCTTCAGGTCAATCATCGCAATAAAAGGGGCGGTCGGGTCTTTGGGTAGCTCGGTCGTCAAATGTACGGGCAAATTGTTTTCCCGTTTTGTGTCGATGATATTGATTTTTTCCTTTTCCGAAATCAGCCAGCCGCTGTCGCCGACCTGCCCTCCCATCTCAGAATAGAAAGGCGTTTGATCCAATACAATTTGAACTAACTCTTTATTTTGCTGTTTGATTTTCCGGTACCGCAGGATATTGGTCTCACATTCAAGCGTGTCGTATCCAACGAATTGGGTTTCTCCTTCGCGCAGGATGACCCAGTCGCCGGTTTCGATGGCTGTGGCATGACGGGCGCGTTCTTTTTGCTTTTGCATTTCCGTATGGAAGGTTTCGATATCCACTTCCATGCCGCTTTCACGCACGATCAGTTCGGTAAGGTCTAACGGAAATCCGAATGTATCATACAACACAAAGGCATCTGCGCCGTCCAAAATGTTTTTCCCTGCATGTGTGAGTTCTGATACTTTCTTTTCTAACAGACGGATACCTGTTTCAAGTGTATGCAGGAACGACTCTTCTTCTTCTTTCATCACTTTGCTGATCAGCTCCTGTTGGGCAACGAGTTCGGGATATGCATCGCCCATTGTGTCAATAAGCGCCGGAAGCAACTGATACATAAATGCTTTCCGCCGGTTGAGGAACGTATATCCGTAGCGGACGGCTCGGCGAAGGATACGGCGAATCACATAGCCTGCTTTCACATTGGAAGGCAACTGTCCGTCTGTTATCGAAAAAGCGATGGTCCGGATATGGTCGGCAATGACACGCATGGCTATATCCTTTGGTGCATCTTCCCCATAATTAAATCCGGTCATTTGAGCAATCGCCTGAATAATGGGCTGGAAAACATCGGTGTCGTAATTGGA
>Ga0099364_10003361_pt1 | contig 24851 bp, 22 predicted proteins | sample TergutTh196P3_FD_73070 | JGI IMG/M metagenome (GOLD analysis project Ga0099364, IMG submission 73070) | Microcerotermes parvus P3 segment gut microbial communities from Pointe-Noire, Republic of the Congo - Th196 P3 | ecosystem: Host-associated > Arthropoda: Insects > Digestive system > Gut ...
CGAAGGATTGCCTGCCATTTTAGCCATCATTCTTTCCATCGGCGGGCAAAATATGGCAAGGCGCAAAAGTATTGTCCGCACGTTGCCGTCAGTAGAAACATTGGGTTCAGTTTCGGTTATTTGTTCCGATAAAACAGGCACATTGACCAAAAACGAAATGACCGTTAAAACCTTGGAAACGCGCGACGGCGAATATTTCGTAACCGGAACCGGTTATGCGCCCGAAGGTGATATTATGCACAACTGCGATAATGCGGAATGCCGAGACGATGCAACGGTGCGCGGATGTTGTCCAAAAGTAAATTTTGAAAAAGACCCTGTATTGAAAGAACTTATCGAAGCCTTTAATATTTGCAACGAAGCATCGTTGGTAAAAGATGAAGACGGATTTTGGAAAATAAACGGAGATCCAACCGAAGGCTCTTTGGTTACATTGTTCCAAAAAGCAGACATCAACCACGCACCGATGAATCGGATTTCGACCATTCCGTTCGACTCCGAATATAAATATATGGCAACATTGGTCGAAAAAGCCGACCACAACATTATATATATTAAAGGTGCACCGGACAAATTAATGGAAATGTCCGAGTTCGAGAAAACCAACAAAGGTCAAGAACCATTTTTAAAAAAACACTGGGAAAAACAAATTTCGGCAATCGCCACACGCGGACAGCGCACTATTGGAGCGGCTTATAAAATTGTGGACAAAAGCGTAACCGAAATCGACCACAACGATATTCACAACGGCATCGTATTCCTCGGACTTGCCGGAATTATCGACCCGCCACGCGAAGAAGTAATCGAAGCGATTCAGAAATGTAAAGAAGCGGGCATTACCGTAAAAATGATTACGGGCGACCACGTTGATACCGCGCGCACCATTGCCAAAGAACTCGGCATCGGCGACGGAATAACAGCGTTACAAGGTAAAGATTTGGAGCAAATGACCGACACGGAAATGGAAGAAGCCGTAATGACTTGCGATGTATTTGCCCGCACCAGTCCTGAACATAAACTGCGGTTGGTAAAAGCGTTGCAGGCAAGAGGCATCACTTGCGCTATGACCGGCGACGGTGTGAACGATGCGCCCGCGCTGAAAAAAGCCGACATTGGTATCGCAATGGGTATTAAAGGAACCGAAGTTACCAAAGAAGCCGCTGAAATTGTGTTGGCAGACGATAATTTTGCCACAATAGTTTCTGCGGTAGAAGAAGGTAGAAGAGTTTACGATAATCTGAAAAAAACAATTCTTTTCATTCTGCCAACCAATGGCGCGGAAGCGTTCTTGATTATGGCAGCCATTATTTTTGGTACGTTCTTACCACTTACGCCTGTTCAAATTTTGTGGGTAAATATGGTAACTTCCGTGACTATTTCGTTAGCATTAGCATTTGAAAATTTGGAACCGGGCACGATGCGCCGACCACCGCGTTCGCCAAAAACACCATTATTGAGCGGTTATTTTATATGGCGCATTCTGTTTGTTTCTGTGCTGATTGGCGGTTCGACACTTATAATGAGTATGTATTTGAAAGGAAACACCTATTTGCTCGAAAAACTTTCTTTGCTGAATATGCCAATGGACGAAGCGCATATCGAAAATATTATACGCACCATTACACTTCAAACCATTGTTATTGCGCAGATGTTCCACTTATTCAATAGCCGCAGTGTTAGAGGAAATACCTTTAAAGAAAGTTGGTTTAGCAACAAAGCCGTTTGGGTAGTTTGTGCGCTGTTGGTTGTATTGCAAAGCTCAGTTACTTATCTGCCGTTTATGAATAATGCGTTCGGCACAGTTCCATTGCATATTGCAGCTTTCCAATATCCGTTTATGATTGGTATCGCAGTGTTCCTCATTGTTGAAGTAGAAAAAGCCATAATGCGGAAAATCGACAAAGCCAAAGGACGTGTTTTGGAGTATTGACGATTTTAGATTTACAATTTTTGCATAACACCGAAATATTTAACCTCTAAAATCGTAAATTAAAATATATAATTTTAATTATTTTAGAACTTTTTAGTTGCTTAAAGTGTTTTAGAAATGGTTTTGCTATTCTAATTAAAAACACTTAAAATTTAAAAAAATGAAAGACACAAAGTACAGGTCAATCGTGAAATTGGATTTCCAATACGCACACAGGTTTATGAATTATCCGGGCGAAGCAAGCTATCTTCACGGACATTCGGGATTACTAACCCTCGAAATTGAAGGAGATCTGAACGAGCACAATTATGCCTATCCGGTAAAAGAAGCCCAAAAATTAGCTTGGGCAGTTGCTGACAATTTTCATCATGCAACTATTTTTCAAGAAGGAGACCCCTTGTTTGATTTGGTGTTGCAAGGATACGAAAAAATGGGACAAAAAGGCACTACCGGCCGTTTTGGTAAACCAGCCACTGCGCTCAACCACGAACTGGTAAAATCTTTTCCCGAAAGCCGAGTGGCAGTAAGTAAAGGACCATCTACTTGTGAATGGTTCTGCACGGTGTTCTACGAATTATTGAAGGATAAGTTGAATATCAAAAAAGTTGAATTCCGCTCATCTTCACTGAACTGCGCATCAAAAGAATTTTAAAACAAAGGATTTTAGAACGCAAAAAGAACGCAAATTTTCCAAAATAAAACTTGGAGAAATTTGCGTTCTTTTATTCCCTGTCAAATTTTATATAACGAGGTTCGCTAGGCACATACGTTTCATCGTCCCACAAGGAACTTGTAATCATCAAATCAGCGCTATAACGATTGCAAGCAATAGGCACATTGTGAACACGGCACTGGCGCAACAACATTTGTATATCAGCTTCGTGCGGTTGCGGATTTAGGTCATCAATTAAGAAAATAGCCAAATCAATCTGCTTGCGCACTACCAAAGCCGCAATTTCCGCATCACCACCGTAGGGACCTGAATTCATACGAGTAATATCAGCATGAATATCTTTTTCTTTAAACGCTTCTTGAATCAATCCACCCGTAGTTCCCGTACAAACTAATTTATGCTTCGACAGCATGGTCGCGTTAAAAACTGCCCATTCTACCATATCCGCTTTACGGCGGTCGTGCGCTACCAGCGCTATTGTTAATTGTTTATTCATATGTTTATAATTTACGAGTTACGATTTTAGATTTACAATTTATATATTTAAAAATAAAATCTTAGCATCTTCATGGCATCACGTCTTTGCGTTTAATAAAAAAGGAAGCGCTTAATTTTGTAAACGCAAAGGCACAAAGATTACTACAAATTGAATTATATAAAGACATACAAAAATATGATAATTTTATCCTTTTTTGAAAAAAAATTCCGAAAAATTTACCAAAAACACCTTTTCCGTAGCACGAGTAACAGCCGTATAAAGCCAGCGATAATAATCTACGCCTAATTGCTCTTCCGAAACTTGCCCTTGGTCAATGAAAACATATTTCCATTGTCCGCCCTGCGCTTTGTGGCAGGTAACGGCGTACGCGAATTTCACTTGTAACGCCTGCAAAAATGGGTCTTTTCGCATCGCTTTTATTCGCTCACGCGAATTCCGTACGTCCGCGTAATCTTCCGAAACAGCCGAAAACAGTTTTTTATTCAATTCTGCAACACTTGCAGGCGTATCCGTTTGCAACGTATCCAACAAAATCCGCGCATCAATTTCCATATCATAATCAAGAAAACGAAGCGTAACATCTACAAAATGAAGTCCGTAAATATCATAAAACTTTCTTACGCGCACCACTTCCGCAATATCGCCGTTGGCAATAAAATCCATTCCTTCGTATTCCTCGCTCCAAAAATAATTATTTTTCGTAACCATCAGTAAGTCGCCCGTTGTGATTTGATCTTCCTTGTAAAGCACTCGATTTCTGATGCCAAGCGAATAAATCGTCGCACGTTTGTTGGAACGCGTAATCACAATCGTATCTTCAAGTCCGACTTCGTCGTAAGCCGTATTTATTTTATCTGTGAGTTCTTCGCCCGAAACTTTTTCGATGTCGGAAAAACCTTGCAATTGAAACGACGGAAAAAGATGTATTTTCTCTTCCGCAATGCGATTACGCAAAACTGTTGCATTAAACAAAATACCACTTTTTTCAGCTTGCCGCAATACTTTGACCAATAAAAACTCACGGACAGACAAACCGTAACTTTCCAATTTCAATTTTTCGAGTGCCGGACTGTTTTGCTGCATCACAGGCGGCAACTGCGCTGTATCGCCCACCAACAGCAAACGACAACCTTCGCCACTATATACATAATGTATCAAATCGTCGAGCAAACAGCCTGTTCCAAACGTGCTTTCGCCCGAATAAGTGGAAATCATCGAAGCCTCATCAACAATAAACAACGTGTGCTTGTGCAGATTTTCAGCTAATGAAAAATAAGCATCAGACTTAGCCGTTTTTTGCCTGTATATTTTTTTGTGAATAGTAAATGCCTTTTCGCCCGAATAGCCCGAAAAAACCTTTGCCGCGCGACCTGTTGGCGCAAGCAGTACACACTTTTGCTGCAGTTCTACAAACGTTTTTACCAGCGCGCTGATAACCGAAGTTTTTCCTGTTCCGGCAAAACCTTTCAGCACAAAAACTTCCATATCTTGCCGAGACATCAAAAACGCAGATAACTCACTAATGAGCAAATGCTGTTCTTCCGTCGGAGTAAAAGGAAAATGGGCGGCTATTTTGGTTGTTAAAAAATCACTGAGCATAATAATGCAAAGATACGAAATTTGACATGAAAATTTTGTTATTTTGGCATATTCTACTAATTTTGTTGCTTATGCTTTTAGATTGCTTCGTTCCTCGCATAACGTGAAACTCAACAACAGTGCGTTATTGCGAGGGATGAAGCAATCCGGAAGAATAAAGATTAAAAATCAAGCATATAAACCTTTAATGAATATAAACTCTATTTATGAAAATAACTTTTAAAATTAACCATCAGGTTTTATTTGGACAAACAATTTGTATTTGCGGCTCGCTTCCCGAACTTGGACAATGCGACGAAAACAAAGCTGTTAATATGGTAAACAAAAGCGCTTCTGTTTGGGAGCTGACCATCGAAATCGCTGAAACAAAAGCCTTTGAGTATTATTACATTGTTAAAGAAAACAATCACATAATAGTCAAAGAATGGGGAAAACCGCGCAATGTTAAACCAACCAAGAACCAAGATTGCAACTTGGAAGATTACTGGATAATTTGGAAAACAGGCGGTGTTGCTATTCCGGTTTTTTCGCTACGCTCAGAAAAAAGTTTTGGTGTCGGCGAATTTTCCGACTTGATTAAAATGATTGATTGGGCAAAAACCACGGGAATGAAATTCATTCAAGTGTTGCCTATAAACGATACTACCATTACGCACAAATGGACAGATTCGTATCCTTACAATGCCATTTCTATTTATGCACTCCACCCCATTTACTTGGGATTGCATAAATTTCCGTTAAAAGATAAAACGTTATTCTCCGAATACAAGAAGAAAGCGGCGCAATTAAACGCATTAAAAGACCTTGATTACGAACAGGTTATTAATCTTAAAACTACTTATTTAAGCGATCTTTTCAAAGAACAAGGGAAAGAAATTTTGCAGTCGAAAGCATACAGAGAATTTGTAGCAAAAAATGAAGAATGGCTGTTTCCATATGCTTGTTTTACTTATTTCCGTGATGTTTACAAAACTGCTGATTACAGCATTTGGAAAATGCACAACAAGTACAACAAAACGGAACTGACCAATCTGTTGGAAGAAAACAAGGCGATGAAAAAATGCGTTGAACTTGCTTGCTTCACGCAATATTTACTTGACAAGCAATTAGTTGAAGTAAAAAAATACGCGCAGAAAAACGGCGTTTCGCTTAAAGGCGATGTTCCCATCGGCATCAGTCGCAACAGCGTGGAAGCATGGACAGAACCAACCTTATTTAACCTTGATACACAAACCGGCGCACCGCCCGACTTTTTTTCGGCATACGGACAAAATTGGGGATTCCCAACTTATAATTGGAACGAAATGGCAAAAGACGGCTATCAATGGTGGATAAAACGTTTCAAAAAAATGGCTGATTATTTCGATGCGTACCGTATTGATCATATTTTGGGATTTTTCCGAATTTGGGAAATTCCGCTTCATGCCGTGCAAGGATTGCTTGGTTATTTCAGCCCTGCTCTACCCTTCACTACCGATGAACTTAATGATTGTGGATTTGTATTCGATGAAAATCGAATGACAAAACCGTATATTCATAAACATTTTCTGCCTGAAATTTTTGGAGAATATACAGAAAAAGTAATCAGCGAATATTTGACGCCTATTTGTGATTGGCGGTATGAGTTGAAAGATTTTTGCGACACACAGAAAAAGATACAAGCGTTATTCAACGATAAAAACGATGAAGAATCAAACACGCTACGAGCAGGATTGTATGACTTATGCAACGAAGTGTTGTTTATACGCGACAAACGCGAACCTTCAACATTTCACCCGCGTATTATGGGACAAACAAGCCGCGCTTTTGCTCACTTGGACAATGCACAAAAAGCTGCTTTTGAAAAACTTTATTATCATTTCTTCTACCACCGCCACAACCAATTTTGGAGCGAACAGGCAATGAAAAAACTTCCTGCACTGATTGCCGCCACCGATATGCTTGTGTGCGGCGAAGACCTCGGAATGATTCCCGATTGCGTGCCGCAGGTAATGAAAGAGCTACAAATTTTGAGCCTCGAAATTCAGCGTATGCCAAAGGATATTAACCACGCATTTGAGAATCTGAGCACGATTCCTTATATGTCGGTTTGCACCACTTCCACGCACGATATGTCGCCTACTCGTATGTGGTGGCGAGAAAACAAAGACATAACGCAGCAATTTTATAACGAAATTCTTTGGAAACAAGGCGCCGCTCCCGAAGATTGCACACCGGAACTTTGTTGGCAAATAGTAGTAAATCATTTGAATGCACCTGATATGCTCACGATTATTCCGCTGCAAGATTGGCTGGCAATAGATGAAAAACTGCGCAGACCAAACCCAATGGAAGAACGGATTAACGACCCTGCCGTCGCACAGTTTTATTGGCGGTACAGAATGCACCTTACTATTGAAGAATTATTGAAAGCGGAAGATTTTAATAATCGGATTAAGGAAATGTTGATGGATTCGGGAAGATAAAATAGGATTTTGATAAAGTGCGCATTTTTGTATTGTCGAAGTTGTATTGACGTAACAAGTCAACAAATGCAAGCATTTAATAAACAATAATATACAAGAATTGTCATAGAAGATAATTGCGTATATTTAGGAGTTATCTGTCATTTTGGGACAGCGTTGGTGCATTTTGGAAGCGAAAAAACACTAAAATTAAATGAAGTCAAGAAATAAAAAAATATTCGTACTTTTGTCGGAAAATTAAGAGTTATCAAAAAAAATATGAACAACATAACAGAAATAACAAGACGAGATATTTTTGACCTATTTCAAAATGGTTATGTTGAGTATAATTGGCTTACAAACGATGAAAAATGTTTTTATCCATATCAAGGACAACTAACAGAAATAGAATTTTTGAAAAAAATATATCCATTGGACAAAATGCCAAGTTATGATTCAAGGTTTGAAAATGCAGAAAGTGATATTTGGCAACATACAGTCAATAATAACGATTGGGATTCCGACTGGATATTTAAAGATGATAGATTTGAATTGTTAAAAGGGAACGATATTATATTATTAAACTTTTTATGTGTTGTATTCCACCCTGAAAATAGATTTGAAAAAGGACATTGGAAAGAATATCTTGGAAAAATTAACAATCTCATTAGAACAGATGGTTATGAACTATATGAAAGTGGAAAAATATCGGAAAGATGTACATATTCTTGGCGAAAAATATCACTCGAAGAATCTGCGAGTGGAAAATTTATGCCGTTTTCAGTTAGATATAAAAAAGAATTGGAGATAAAAACCATTAAATTACCTACAATTCCTAAAAAAGTCCGAACAGAATTTTTGAATCTTTTTAATCGGTATAATGAAATTCAAAATAGAACGACAGACACAAATAGGAATTATTCGATTAGTTCTATAGAGGCATTTATTAAAGAAGATATATTTGAGTATTATACTCCTAAAGCATTTGATACAACAAGTAAATATTCCGAAACAAGCGATTTTGAGCAATTTATATTGAACAATCAACCTTATTGTCAATTGAATTATTTGCACAATACAGCAATCATAGTAATTTTGCCGATGAAGTGAATCTCATATTTCAAAACAATGACTTTGTTTATAGACTGTTAGGTGGAAAAGTTGAAATCGCACAAATAAAAATTCAGACAAAAGAGGCGGTTAAAGAAATAGGACTTAAAGAATTAATAGAACAAGCAACTTTACTATACAATAGTGGAAATGTTTCAGACAAACAATTTGTTGTCGAAAAACTTTGGGATGCTTTTGAGCGATTGAAAACATATTATTTTACATTAGGTAAAAAGGTATCAGCGGAAAAGTTAATTAGCGAAATATCTAATGGAAATGATAGTTATAGAAGTTTGTTTGAAGAAGAGTTTAAGAAACTTACAACAATCGGTAATCAATTTCGTATTAGACACCACGAAACAGATAAAATAGACATAACAGAGAATAACTATTATGATTATTTTTATCAAAGATGTTTTGCATTATTAAATTTTGCTTTAAAATATTTAAAATAAGATAATTATGCCAGAACAAGAAAACATAGCCCCAAACGAATTGCCCGAAAAAAACAATCAGTTTATCATTTTCAAAACCGACGATGATAAAATTTCTATTGATGTGCGTTTTGAAAGTGAAACAGCGTGGCTTACGCAGGCGCATTTGGCAGAATTGTTTCAAACTTCTCGCCCAAATATCACAATGCACATAAAAAATATTTTGGAAGAAGGTGAGTTACAGGAAATTTCAGTATGTAAGGATTTCTTACATACTGCCGCAGACGGAAAAAACTACAACACAAAGTACTATAATCTTGATATGATAATTTCGCTTGGTTATAGAATTAATTCCAAAACAGCCACAAAATTTCGTCAGTGGGCTACTTCGCGGCTGAAAGAATACATTGTTAAGGGTTTTACAATGGACGATGAGCGACTTAAAAATCTCGGTGGTGGCAATTATTGGCGGGAGTTGCTTGATAGGATTAGGGATATTCGCAGCAGTGAAAAACTGATTTATAGGCAAGTGCTTGATTTATACGCATTAAGTATTGACTACGATCCGAAAGCAGAAGAAACGCTTTTGTTTTTCAAAATCGTACAAAACAAACTGCATTATGCAGCGCACGGCAATACGGCTCCCGAAGTAATTTATAACCGATCCGATGCTGAAAAAGAGTTTATGGGACTTACCAATTTCAAAGGCGAGCAGGTAACAAAAAAAGACACTGAAATTGCGAAAAACTACCTGAATGAGCAAGAATTGAAAGTACTGAACAACATTGTTTCGGGTTATTTTGATTTTGCAGAGGCAAGAGCCATTGAACAACAAACAATGACTATGCAGGATTATATCAGACAATTAGATGCAATTATGTCGGCAGACGGTCGGAAATTACTTACCAATGCAGGCACAGTTTCGCACAGTCAAGCAATAGAAAAAGCACATACAGAATACAAAAAATATGTACAAAAAATCTTATCGCCAATAGAACAGGAATACTTGAATAATATAAAAATACTCTCCGATAAAGGAAAAAAGAAAAAATGACAGAAAGAAAAACGACAGATAACGGGCGGTTTAGCGTAATGGCGGCAGTAGCCCGCAGACAATTTTGTGCTGAAATGAACGTTTGTATCCCGCAGGAAGTTTAGTGGAAGCCGCCACTACGCCAAGCCGCTTCTACATTATAAACAAAAACCACACTATCAATTAATAGTATGGTCTTTCTAACTCTATTTTTTCTCTTATTTACAAACAATGCCCCGATTCGCAAATGGAAATTCCTTTTTGCAACAGCAAATTGTTCGGATAAGTAATTTTTTCGCCGGCATCGGTTTCCAAGTAAACATAAAACGCTTTTATGTCTTTGAGCGTGGCAATCATCGGAAAATCTTTATCGTGAATTTTTATTTTATCTCCGATTCTAAGCTGCAACGAAAAGAAAAGCACGATTCCTGCCGTTACATTGCTCAAAATTGACCATTGCGCAAACAACGCCACACCAATAACGGCAAACACAGAAGACAACGCTATCATCAAATTTTTGGTATCGACGCCCCAAATACTGATTAAAATTGTAATTATAACAATTATATTCAGCACATTAAACGTTTTTTTTATCATTTTTGAACGAGCTTCGTCGTACAAATTAAGTTTAGCCACATTATCGACCAACTTATTAATAATAAACCGCGCAACAGGATATACGATAACAATAAAAGCTGCACTGACAATAACTTTAATCAAATCTTCATTCATATTTTTGCTTTATTCTGCTGTTTCTTGAACTGCTGCAAAACGAGCCAGCGGCGCCATTCTTGCCCTGTTTAGCGACAACATGTCACCCTTGATGGCATAGCTATCTACTTGTTCAAACATTCTCATAAATTGGTCTTCCGTACCCATATTTAGGCACATCATCATAGTAGCTGCCAATGGCTTGGGGAAACTCAATCGGTCGCCGCCACCTAATTCATACGGACCGCGAAACGAATTACAACCACCGTTTCCAAACACTTGACCTTCAGCATTGAATGTAATAAAAGGTTCATTAGCATTGCCGCTTTCATCGGTTACGGCTTGTCCGTTAATTTCTATTAATTTCCAATGCGTGCCGACTAAAGGTATGTCTTCCGATTGTTTTACCAATACATAACTATCTGCAAGCTCGCCTGTTATAAAATTTCCATCTATATCCAATTGTGTCAATGTGTTTTCGCCCACAAAATATTGCGTTGCAAAACCACCGTTTTCGTTTGCATTGTCAAAAGTAATGGTGTTTCCTGCTTCGTTCCAAGTAAATGTTCCCATCGTTTCAAAAGCGTTTTCTTCTTTTCCTAAATACTTAACAGTCATTCTATAAGTTTCATCGCCTTTTAATTCCACCGTTGTTTGAATTCCGCTGCAATCGGCGCACGGTAGCACACCTGTATAAATGCCCGCCCAATCCAACGAAATTTGAGCATTACCACTCATTGCTGTAATTTCAATCGGATTATCTCCGCTTTTTTGGTGGCTGTTATTACACGCGCTCACTCCAATTGTTAGGGAAACAATGCCCATTAAAAAAAATCTTTTTTTCATAATTCTATATTTTTAGTTGAATAAAACAACATCTTTATATTAAGTAAACAACGAAAAATGCAAAAAGTTTTTACGATGTAAATAAACAATTTTATTTTCATATAAAAAAATGCGTCGTCTCTTATTTGTAAAAACGGCGCATTTTTCAACTAAAAACTAAACTATATTTTTATCCGCAACGCGAAAATCCGCAGCTTTTACAACTTAAACAGCCTTCTTGATACATCAACGCCTTCTGTCCGCAGTTTGGACACGTTTGTCCGTCGAGAACAGTTCCGTCGGGAATATATTTTTTCAAGGCTCTTTCTACGCCTGCTTTCCACGTGTTGATGGATTCGCTGTTTAACTGTAATCCGCCTACAAGCTTGATTACTTGATCAATAGGCATGCCGTAGCGCAACACACCCGAAATAAGTTTTGCATAATTCCAAAACTCGGGATCGAATCTGTGCGACAAACCTTCGACCGTGATTTTGTAACCGTGCTTGTTTTTAAATTGGAAGTCATAGCGTGTTTTTCCGTCTTCGTCTTTTCTTTTGACTATTGTTCCTTCAGTAACGGATTTCGGTAGCATAATGCCTTCATCTTCGTCGTTTAGACCGGTAAAAATTTCGTAAGGATAGCCGTCAAGCAAACCGACAAAAGCAATCCATTTTTCGCGGTTGTTTTGAAAACGAACAATTTCGCACTGCAATTCTTTCGGTCGCTCCGTTGTGCGAGCCGGATAACAATTGCAATCTTTGTCATCTTTTTTGTCTTTTTCTTCAGTAGGAGCAACCAATACGCCTGCACGCGAACCGTCGCGGTACACTGTTACGCCTTTGCAACCGCTTTTCCACGCTTCTACATACAAATCGCCGACTAATTCTTCCGAAACATCGGCAGGTAAATTAATTGTTACGCTGATAGAATGGTCAACCCATTTTTGAATGCGACCTTGCATACGCACTTTTTGCAACCAATCTACATCGTTTGCAGTCGCTTTGTAGTAAGGCGATTTCGCAATCATATCCAGACGTTCTTGTTCGCTGTAACGCTTGGTTACATTGTAGCCGTTCACAATCATCCACTCCACAAATTTGTGGTGGAACACGGTAAATTCTTCCCACGAATCGCCTACTTCGTCAACAAAATCAACGCGAACATTTGTATCGTTCGGATTTACTTTACGACGGCGCGTGTAATATACTTGAAATGCAGGTTCAATTCCCGAAGTAGTCTGCGTCATAATACTTGTCGTGCCTGTCGGCGCAATGGTTAAGCAGGCAATATTGCGACGACCGTATTTTTTCATTTCCTTGTACAATTCAGGATCAGAATTCTTAATCCGGTTCACAAACGGATTATTTTCTTCACGTTTGAAATCGTAAACAGGAAATGCGCCGCGGTCTTTTGCCAGATTAATAGAAGAACGATAAGCTTCTACGGCGATGGTTTCGTGCACTTTTTCGGAAAAATCGGTAGCTTCGGCAGTGCCGTAACGCAAACCGAGCGCCGCGAGCATATCGCCTTCAGCAGTGGTACCAACGCCTGTGCGACGACCTTGCATACTTTTATTTTTGATTTTCTCCCATAGCATTTTTTCGGTATGTTTTATATCCTCGTTTTCGGGGTCAGTATCAATTTTTTCGATTATCTTGTCTATTTTCTCCAATTCGAGGTCGATAATATCGTCCATAATGCGTTGCGCCAGTTGAACGTGTTTGCGGAACAGATCAAAATCGAAACTTGCTTCTTTCGTAAACGGATTTTTCACATACGAAAACAAGTTTATTGCCAACAGACGGCAACTATCGTAAGGACACAGCGGAATTTCGCCACATGGATTAGTCGAAACGGTACGAAAACCGAGGTCGGCATAACAATCGGGAACAGATTCTTTGATAATCGTATCCCAAAACAATACGCCCGGCTCAGCAGATTTCCACGCATTGTGCACAATTTTTTTCCAAAGCGATTCGGCTTCAATTTTTTTCTCAAACCAAGGTTTTTCGGCATTTATCGGATACTGCTGTTTGTAAGCAGTTTTGTTGATAGCAGCTTCCATAAAATCATCGTGCACTTTTACAGAAACGTTTGCACCGGTAATTTTTCCTTGCTCCAATTTTGCATCAATAAATGATTCGGAATCGGGATGTTTAATGGAAACGCTCAACATCAGCGCGCCTCGGCGACCGTCTTGCGCCACCTCGCGCGTGGAATTTGAGTAACGCTCCATAAACGGAACCAATCCGGTAGATGTCAACGCAGAGTTTTTCACGGGTGAACCGCAAGGGCGAATGTGCGAAAGGTCGTGTCCAACGCCGCCGCGGCGTTTCATTAATTGAACTTGCTCTTCGTCTATTTTGATAATAGCGCCGTAAGAATCGGAATCTTCGTTAAAACCGATTACAAAGCAGTTTGACAGCGATGCAATTTGAAAATTATTGCCGATTCCCGTCATCGGACTGCCTTGCGGCACAATGTAGGTAAAGTTTTTGAACAAATCGAAAAGTTCTTGCTCTGAAAGCGGATTTTTATACTTTGCTTCAACGCGCGCCACTTCTCTTGCCAAACGATGGTGCATATCGTCAGGATTTTTTTCATAAATATTGCCGTGCGAATCTTTCAACGCATATTTATTTACCCAAACGCGAGCAGCCAACTCGTCGCCGCCAAAGTATTGAAGCGACGATTGAAACGCTTCTTCATAAGTATATGTAATCTTTTCCATACAAAAAGTTTTTTTGTTTTTTCTTTGCATTGCAAGATTACGACATTTATATTATCTTATCAAAAAAAATCAACAATAGTTTTCAACAAAAAGAAAATGTTTTCCAAAATATTCTGAAAAACACTGATTATTAATTATTTATTTTTTTGAAAAATGAAAAAAGTTTTCCAAAATAAAAGTTTATATTTATTCTTCAATCCTATCGGCAGCTTTGCGTATTCTTTCTGAAAAATCATAAAGTGCATTTTTTAGTTGTATTTTTTCAGAACAAGAAAAATCTCCTTCGCCACCATTTCCGTCAATTCCATTCATCTTATTGTATAACCAAGAAGCAGATTTGTTAAAATATTTTCTTGCTATACTCGACCAAGTTATATCTAACCTGATGTCTTGCAACTGCGCGCTTACGTTTGTTTTGTTTAATGTTAGTGTGCTCATATCGTTAGTTTTTATGTCGTCAATCAAAATATCAAAAAAGTCTCTAATATACATTTCCACTTGATTGGAATAATTGTGATTTGAATTGTTGAAGTTTCTTATTATTTCGTTCAACTCTTTCAATGGCTCTTCCAATATTTCTTTATCTATAATCTTTATTATTCAATGATTATACTACAAATACACTGTGAATTTTCACAGTGTACAAATTTTCAAGCAATTATTTCTACAAACAACTCAATATTTTGGTCAACATAATGTGCAATTGTTGCAATTTCATTTTCTTCGATTTCAAAAAACAGCTCTTCTAAATCGTCGAAAACTTCAAATTGTTCGTACATTGCCATAAATTCTTCTTCAGTGGTTTCTTTTTCGAGTTCGCTTTTGTGTTCGTCGTATATTTTTTTGGCTTTGTAAACGAGCTTCGAAAGTTCGTGTGCGCCAAATATCCGCAGTGATTTTGCAAACGGATTATCGAAAACATAACCGCCGTAACCGTTTTGAATTAACTGCACAAAACCGCCGTTGCGCACTTCCTCGCAAAAGAAATGAAGCGCAAGCAAACTGTGTTGATGCCCGTTGAGTTTTTCCATACTCTCGGCATTCAACTCATTGTTTATTTCTTTTAAATAAGCTTGTGCAAAGACGTTGAGAAATTCGTCTATTCCTTCTTGGGCGGCGTTTTGCAAATCGGCATCTAATACTTTTATTGACATATTGAAAATTTTTCTTCAAAGATATAAAAAATTCATATCTTTGCGCGTATGCTTTCCATTCTTATCCCGATATACAATTATAATTGCGTGCAGTTGATCGAATCGCTTCACGCGCAGGCAACCGAAGCAGGCATTGAGTTTGAAATCCGCTGCATTGACGACGCGTCTTCTTTATATAAGGAAGAGAATCGGCAAGTCAATGCGCTCAAACATTGTAGTTATACGGAATTGTCCGAAAATATTGGCCGCTCAAAAATCAGAAATTTATTGGCGAGCAATGCTATTTACGAACATTTACTTTTTTTAGATTGTGATTCTGCCATATTTTTTGCTGATTTTATCCGTAATTACTTGCCATATTTGAACAATTTTGAAATCATTTCGGGAAAAAGAATTTACACAGAACTTCCACCGACTGACCACCAATATTATCTTCATTGGTTTTATGGAACGTATAGAGAAACGAAATCGTCGAATTTTATGTCCAATAATTTCGTTGTAAAAAAATCATTGTTGAAAAAAGTGAAATTCAATGAAAATATTACGCGCTATGGACACGAAGATACATTGTTTCAAATACAACTTGAAGAAATCAACATCGATATACATTTTATCGACAATCCTGTTGTGCATATCGGACTTGATGCTGCCGATGTTTTTATTGAAAAGAATAACGAAGGAATTAAAAATCTTTTGTATTTATCGGAACACAACATCATTCCTAACAAATATTTGTATCGATTCAGACTGCTCAAAAAATATAAAGCTATTAATAAATACAAATTAAATAAAGTGTTAGCATTGCTTTTTCCTGTTTTCAAAAAGGCATTTATCTGTAATCTCAAAGGCAATAATCCGCATCTTTTCTTTTTTGATATGTATAAATTAATGTATATTTCTTATATGGATAAAAGATAGTCTGTCATTCCGCGCTTAATGCGGAATCTCCTATAAAACACTTTTGCTTATTAAAGAGATTGCGGGTCAAGCCAGTAATGACAAAGATTTGAAAATACTCACAAATTCTTCTGCTTGATGCTTGCGCGAATATTGCTGTATTTCAACTTTGTTTACTTGCTGATGCGTGTATCCGTTTTTTTGCCATTCGGAAAAATGCTGTAAAATAAAATCTGAAACTTCGTCAACGGTTTTTGCCGATATGCCCGATTGAGTTTCATTAATAGCTTTTTCGAGATAAGATTCATCGTTTCTGATACATAAAATCGGTTTTTCGACGGCTAAATATTCAAAAAACTTAGTGGTCATAATACCTTTCGAACCTGTTTTTTGCTTGTTTGTCAACAACAATAAAATAGACGCATCATTCAAAATATTGGGTACCAATGCTGAATTTACCATATCAAAGCAGTCGATAAATGTTGCAATGTTGTACTTGTTCGCCAAAGTTCGAACTATCTCTTTTGTTTTTTCGTTCGTGTAAAATTGTATTCTAAAAAGCTGTGGCGTAATTTTTTCTTCCGCCGACAGTTGTGTCACCGCTTCAAACAATAACACAGGGTCTTCGAGCACTGTGCTTAATATCTTACCCGTGTAAACAATCTTGAATTGTTCCGAATGTGTTGTTTTCGGAAAAAACAATTCGGGAGCGAAACCATTGTAAATTAATTTCACATTCCTATTGTATTGGCTTAATGTTTCAACATGAAACGGCGAAACAGTAGTTACAACATCGGCATACGCTAAGGCTTTATTACGTTTATTGAGCAATCTTTTTGTTAAGAAAGTCGTGAAAAGATTATTTACAACCTTATTCTTGGAAAACCTTTTGCTAATATACTCATTATCGGAAAACTGCTCCACAATATCCCGCAAATCCATTATCAACGGCAACTTATTCCGACGGCTTAACTCCACAGCCGCTTTCAACGGAAATGCGCGATATGAAGATACCAAAATAAGCGAGAAATCTTGCTTATTTATCTCATGTTGAGCCGCTTTTTTCAATACATAATCTTTATATCCAAAAAGCAAATCTGCGGCAAAAACAAACGCGTATTTTATTTTTTGAATAAATCGATTGCTCGACAAATAATAATTTATATAGGTTACATTCCGATTTTCAGCCAATTGAGGAAAAAGATTTTCGGCAATTTTCTCCGTAACAACCACAAAATCCCAATCCAAATCGGGCAGGTATTTGCACAACCAACCCATTCGCGGAGCAAACGCAGGCGGAAAAGCATCGCACAACAATAAAATTTTTTTCTGTGACATATTTAAGAATAATACCTTTTAAAGCGAGACAAATATAACTATTTTTTCATAATTTTGCACCCCGAAAAATAATGTTACAAGAAAGTTTAAAAGCAAGAGTTAAAAAATTGGCGATGCCCATTTTTGTGGAGATATTGCTGATAATGATGCTGGGTGCGGTCGATACTTTTATGTTGAGCCGCTATTCGGACAACAGCGTGGCAGCGGTCGGTATGGTCAATCAGTTGGTAGTGCTTTCTTTTTTGGTTTTTCAAGTGATTGCACTTGGAACTTCGGTGCTTTGCTCGCAATATGTTGGTGCTAAAGATGATAAAAAAGTAGTGCAAGTTGTTGGTATTTCGCTGGTGGTCAATGCTGTTATCGGTATTATTGTTAGTGTTATTTTATTTACATTCAGTCACAGCATATTGGAACTAATGGGATTACGCCCCGAACTGATGAGCGACGGTTTGACGTATATGCGCATTATCGGTACATTCGCTTTCTTCCAAGCTGTTTCGATGACGTTGTCGGCGGCGTTCCGAAGCGCAAACAAAGCTTACCTGCCGATGATGGTTGCTGTGGTGGTCAATATTTTTAATTTCATTGGAAACTACGCGTTTATTTTCGGAAAACTTGGTATGCCGGCAATGGGCGTAGAAGGTGTCGCGCTGTCAACTGCCTTTTGCCGCGGACTTTCCGTTGCGCTACTTTTTTATTTATTGTTCAAAAAACATATACGGAAATTTCCGCGTGCGTATTTCAAACCGTTTCCGTTTGTTGAACTCAAAAACCTATTTAAAGTCGGTCTGCCATCTGCTGCTGAACAGGTTTCATACGCATCGTCACAGGTTGTTATTGTTTACTTCATCAACAAAATCAGTAACGAAGCACTTACCACACGTGCCTACATTATGCATTTGATAATGTTTACTCACCTTCTTACGCTCGCGCTCGGACAAGGCGGTGCCATTGTGATTGGACAGTTAATCGGCGAACAACGAACGCGTGCCGCATTTATTTTGGGAAAATACGGAGTAAAAATTTCCGTTTTGCTGTCGGTTTCTTTTTCAATATTACTAGCTTCGTGCGGCGGATTTATTTTTCCGTTATTGACCGATAATCCCGAAATTCTACGAATGGGAACCGTCATTTTGTGGATTGGAATTTTGCTCGAAATGGGTCGCGCGCTCAATATTTTCCTTGTCAATTCGCTTCGTGCTACTGGCGATATTTATTTTCCGTCAATCATCGGCGTATTGGTAATGTGGAGCGTTGCTGTTGGCGGAAGTTATCTGCTTGGACTGCATTGGAGTTTGGGATTAATCGGTATGTGGATTGCCTATGTGTTCGACGAAAATATTCGCGGACTTATCTTTGTGCACCGTTGGTATAGTTTAAAATGGGAGAAGAAAGGATTTGTAAAAAAATATTAATTATTAATTGTAAATTATTAATTCCCTTTGTCTACCTTTGCAACATTATAATCGTAAATAAATAATTATGTCGGTACACACGGAAGATACGCGTAAAGTTACTACGCACAGATTGAGAGAGATGAAACAGCGCGGCGAAAAAATCAGTATGCTCACGGCGTATGACTACACGATGGCAAGTATTCTCGACGGCGCAGGCATTGATGTGCTGTTGGTGGGCGATTCGGCATCGAACGTGATGTGCGGAAACATAACCACGCTGCCAATGACGCTCGACCAAATGATTTATCACGGTCGCTCGGTAATGAACGGCGTAAAACGCGCGCTAGTGGTGGTTGATATGCCTTTCGGCTCGTGTTCTGGAAATCCGCTGCAGTCGCTCGAAGCTGCTATTCGCATTATGAAAGAAACGGGTGCCGATGCGCTGAAAATTGAAGGCGGCAAAGAAATTATTGACGACATAAAAAAGATTATTGATGCAGGAATTCCTGTTATTGGACATTTAGGATTGATGCCGCAATCCATCAACAAATATGGAACTTACACCGTTAGAGCCAAAGAAGACGGAGAGGCGCAAAAACTGCTTGACGATGTGGCACTGCTCGCCGAAGTGGGCTGTTCAGCTGTTGTGCTGGAAAAAATCCCCGCATCATTGGCAAAACAAGCCGCCGAAAGCGTAAATATACCGATGATTGGCATCGGCGCCGGCAGTGATGTGGACGGGCAGGTGCTCGTGGTGCACGATTTAATGGGAATGACAAAAGGGTTTTCGCCGCGTTTCCTTCGTCGTTATGCCGATTTGCATACGATTATGACCGAAGCAGTACAAAATTATGTGAAAGATGTAAAGGCTGTAAATTTTCCAAATAAAGACGAGCAATATTGATAACAAATATGAAATAAAAAATGGGATTCTTCGTATAAAGAATCCCATTTTTTATTACTCAATTTCAATCATTACTGTATTTTTCGGGATTTTATCGCCCTCTTTTACATTGATTCTCTTAATCGTTCCGTCGAACGGCATTTTTATCCTGTTCTGCATTTTCATCGCTTCGAGCATAAGCACCATTTCTTCTTTTTTAACCGTTTGTCCTTCGGTTACAAAAATCTTTACGATGGTGCCCGGAATATACGAAATTATTTCGTTCGGATTTGGTTCTGTCCAAGGCTTACGTTGCTTATATTTTTCGGTAAGCTGTGTTTTATATTTTCTTGCAGTTACTGCAAAATCAACAAATTCCATAATAGTTTAAGTATTCAAAGTTTAAAGTTCAAAAATTGATTTTCAATATTCAAGATTTAATATTCAGAGTATTTGCAACTTTAAATATTTGAATCTTGAACTTTGATTTTTTAAAACGGTGGAATTCCGTGTTTCTTAGCAGGACGATAATCGTCTTTTGTTTTTGACAATTCCAATGCGTGCAACAGTAACGAACGGATTTCTTTTGGCTCTACCACCGCATCTATATAACCTTTAGAAGCTGCCACATACGGATTGGCAAACTTATCCACATACTCTTTTACTTTTTCTTGACGCATTGCATCGGGGTCGGCGGCCTCTTTTATTTCTTTGGCAAAAATAATGTTGGCAGCTCCTTCAGGTCCCATTACAGCAATTTCGGCAGATGGTAGCGCGAATACAAAATCGGCACCCAAATGTCTGGAATTCATAGCAATATAACCACCGCCGTACGCTTTTCTTAGTATAATGGTAATCTTTGGCACGGTAGCTTCCGAATACGCGTACAGTACTTTCGCACCGTGACGGATTACACCGGCGTGTTCTTGGTCAACGCCCGGCAAGTAACCCGGCATATCTTCCAACGTAACAATAGGAATGTTAAATGAATCACAATAACGGATAAAACGAGCGGCTTTGTCTGAGCTGTCGCAATCAAGTACGCCTGCGAGATACATTGGCTGATTAGCCACAAACCCAACTGTTTGACCATCTATGCGAGCAAAACCAATCACAATGTTTGGTGCAAATAATTCGTGGATTTCCAAGAAATCTGAATCATCAACCAATGATTTAATAATGTCGCGCACATCATAAGGCTGTTTTGGGTCTTCGGGAATAATATCAGATATTTCTTTCTTGAAAGTTGGTGCCTTTGGTTGTGAAGGAAGCGCTTTTTCGGAATTATTTCTCGGAATAAGGCTAATTAATTTCTTGATTTGCTCAAAGCATTCTTGTTCGCTATTGGCGAAGAAGTGTGCATTTCCGGTAATTTCGGCGTGAACACGCGCTCCGCCAAGGTCTTCTTGCGATATTTTTTCGCCCAATACTGATTCAATTACATTTGGTCCGGTGATAAACATTTTAGAGATTTGGTCAACTACAAACACAAAATCTGTCAATGCAGGCGAATAAACCGCGCCGCCCGCACAAGGTCCCAAAATAACAGAAATTTGAGGAATAACACCTGAAGCCATTGTGTTACGGTAAAAAATTTCACCGTATCCAGCAAGTGCGCCGATACCTTCTTGAATACGTGCACCACCCGAATCGTTGATACCGATGCAAGGAATTTTCATTTTCAAGGCGTGGTCCATTATTTTGGTAATTTTACGTGCGTGTTTCAAGCCGAGCGAACCGCCCATTACGGTAAAGTCTTGCGCGTAAATGCATACGGGATAGCCAAAAATAGTACCGGTTCCGGTAACAACACCGTCGCCTGCCAACACTTTTTTGTCCATTCCGAAGTTGCGTTCTTCGTGCTCCACAAACATATCAAATTCGTTAAACGACTTATCGTCTAACAACGAAAGAATACGCTGACGGGCAGTTAATTTACCCATTTCTTGTTGCTTTTCGATAGCTTTTTCGCCACCGCCCATCTCAACAATCGCTTTCTTTTCACGTAATTCTAAATTTTTATCTTTTAAAGACATAATTTGAAATTTTTAATTTTACATTACAAAAACATTGCAAAAGTAACACATATTTTAATAATGTGTGCAAAGTTTTGATAAAAAGATAAATGCTTCGCGATAAAACAATAAAAACTCCACTGATAAAAATTTATCTTTTTATCGGCGGAGCCTTTTATTTGTTTTTTTTACGATTTTACTTTACTCTTTCGTTCAAATCCGAACGCAGCAAGGTAATCAGTGTTGAATAATTGACTATTTGACGCGAGAACTGCAAGAAACTCAGATATAATTCGCTATTGCGAAGCGAGATGTCTTCGGAATCTATCCGGCTCAGCAAATCTTGCTGGCATTGGTTGAGCAAATAAATACTTTGCTCCGAACGTTCATTCAGCACATTGCTGTTATCATCTGCGCGGGTATAATTTTCAAAGAAAAGCATCAAATCTTCTAAATCGGCGATCATTTTTTCGAGATTTTCACGCAAAACACCTTTAAATATGGAATGACTATTATTAATGTGGTTATAAGCCGTACCGGTTATACTGCGTAATCCGTGCCCAATTTCCTTCATATTGGTAAACACACGGTAATAATAATAACGTGCTTCGCGGTCTATTTTTTCTTCGCTGCCGTCTGTCGCCAACTCGTAATACTCACCGCGCCGTTTGGCAACATCTTCTTGGAAAACAACAGCTTCATTCTTAACTTTCTTCAAATCTTTCAAATTCTCTTCCAAAAAATCAGTTAATCCACGTTTGTACAATACAATAACAGTATTCAAATAAGTAGTTACGCCGTTCACTTCTCGACAAATTTCAGCTCTATCAAGCTGTGCTTTCGCCTGCAAATTATCTTTTAATTTTTTCTTGCCAAAGAAATTGGATTTAATCACAATAATTGTTACCAAGCCTACCAACACATAGACGGTAATATTCCCGCCGTAAAATATCAGCGTAGTTACTAAAGCCGTTGCTGTGAACGAAATCGCCGCTGTAAGAAACCAACCACCGACAATTGCCAGCACGCCCGAAATGCGGTAAACCGCGCTCTCTCTATCCCAAGCGCCGTCAGCAAGCGACGAACCCATTGCCACCATAAAGGTAACAAAACTGGTCGACAACGGCAACTTCAACGACGTAGCCGTTGCAATTAGAATACTTGCCACAACAAGATTAATGGAAGCACGAACGTGGTCGAACGGCAATGCTATTTCGCCTCTCACGCGGGCGGGTTTCTCCATTCGTTTATCTATGGTTTTAAATACAGATGCGGGAACAATTTGATGCAAGAATTTTCCGAAGTTATACGACGAACGAACGAGCGCACGTCCAAGCATCGTAGAACCGAATTGTTCTTTTGCACCGCGGCTGCTACTGCTCAAATTAATAGATGTTTGGATTACATTATGCGTTTTTTTCGAGAAAAACAGCGTAAACACCATTATTGCTCCTGCAATGAGCAGATACAATGTCGGCGTTTGTACCGCTCCCTGCAACGACTCCATTGTAAGCAGATTGGGCGCAATATCGCTTGCTTGATAGATTTTAAAAGCGTCTAACGCCGCCAGCGGAACACCGATGAAGTTTACCAAATCGTTTCCGGCAAAGGCAAAGGCAAGCGCAAAAGTGCCGGAAAAAATGATAATCTTAAAAACATTTACTTTAAAAAAAGAAATCAAGAATTGGAAAAAGATAGTAAGTGAAACAAACGAATAAAGCAGAATCTTGAATGTATTATTATTAATCCAATCAATATATTCGGGTTTCATAAACGACGCACTTTTGGCACCTTTCATTACAAGGAAATAGAATATCGCCGTGATGGCAAGACCGCCAAAAACAGAACCGGCGTAGCGGTAAATTTTTTCGTATTTGAACGTAAAAATTAAGCGCGTAATGTATTGTATAACCAAGCCCGAAATGAAAGCTACAATGACCGAAATCCAAATAGCAGAAATAATGGCAAATGCCTTTTCGTTATTAATATGGTCGCCGATGGTAACCATAAGATCGGGATTTTTGGCAATCTTGTAAGCCGCCGCGGCAACTGCTCCGCCTAACAACTCGAATACTATCGAAACAGTGGTTGATGTAGTAAATCCTATGGAGTTATAAAGGTCGAACAGCAGCACGTCTGTCATTACTACGGCAAAAAAGATGACCAGAATCTCGTCGAATGTAAACATCGCAGGATTAAACACGCCGCTTCGGGCTATCTCCATCATTCCGCTCGAAAACGTAGAGCCAAACAATACACCCAAACTCGCCACGACCAAAATTACCCGAAATGGCGCAATGCGCGAACCCACTGCCGAATTCAAGAAATTAACCGCATCGTTACTTACTCCTACGAACAAATCGAAAATGGCAAGTAAAAACAGAAACACTAAAACAATAAGAAAAAATTGCTCCATAAAAATTCATTACAAACTGATGGCAAAAATATGTCATTTTTGTTAAAAAAAACATACATCGTTCTGATTATTTTTAATTTTTAATGGTTAAAATTGCAGGTATCTGATTATCAATGTGGTTGAAAGTGAAAAATGAAAAATTGAAAATGTTGTGTAATTTTCAACTTTCCACTTTCAATTCAACATTTATACAAAAAGTTTTCTTTTTACAATATAAAGCCGTAATTTTGCAACTCTTTTTGAATAAATTACATATAAAATACATTTAATAAGACTATGTCAGAAAAGAAAGAAAAATTATTTGCTGATTTTCCACCTGTTTCAACAGAACAATGGTTGGAAAAAGTTACAGCAGACCTCAAAGGGGCTGATTTTGACAAAAAACTTGTCTGGAAAACCAACGAAGGATTCAACGTAAAACCTTTTTATCGCGAAGAAGATATTGCAGGTCTGCAGACTCCCAACACAGTACCAGGTGTGTTCCCCTACGTTCGCGGAACAAAGGACAACAACAATTGGTATGTTCGTCAGGACATCGTAGTAACAAATGCGACAGAAGCCAACAAAAAGGCGCTCGACATCTTGAGTAAAGGCGTTACTTCGCTTGGTTTTAAACTCAACGTAGAAGAAGTAGATGCCAATTTTATTGCCGCATTGTTGAACGGAATTGCCGCAGATGCAGTAGAATTAAACTTTAAATTCTGCGTGCGCAAGTCGGCAGGATTCGCTTCGTTGTTGGTTGATTATTTCAAATCGAAA
>Ga0099364_10003362_pt1 | contig 24848 bp, 18 predicted proteins | sample TergutTh196P3_FD_73070 | JGI IMG/M metagenome (GOLD analysis project Ga0099364, IMG submission 73070) | Microcerotermes parvus P3 segment gut microbial communities from Pointe-Noire, Republic of the Congo - Th196 P3 | ecosystem: Host-associated > Arthropoda: Insects > Digestive system > Gut ...
GAATAGACTATTTCACCGACGAAAACTACCTCGCCGCCAAAGCCGCCTTTACCGAGTTGATAGAAACCTACCCCGACGACCAATTTTCCATCGCCGCCCTCCACGAACTCTTCGCGCTGGAGCAGTTCCTGGATGACGACTACGCCGCACTGCGCAACTACTACACCACATTCACGTCCACCGACAATCCTTTGTTCGACGTGGCAGACTTCCTGTCAACCCGCTGCAACGTAACCTTGCAAAACTGGCAACCGGCAATAGACTGGTACGAAAACCGCATTGAAAACCCGCCCAGTTATCAGGACAGCATCTTCGCCGTCATTGACTTGGGTGACATCCACCTGAGCATGGAATCCGACAGCACCAACCTGAAATCGGGACGCATCGGCTACGGACGCTACCTCAACCTCATCCCCAAGTCGCGGCGCGAGTACGAAGAGAACAAAGCCGAACTCTTAGCCACCCTGCCCAAGATGGACGATCCACAACCACAGCATCCGCTCGCCGGAACGGGCACAAAAGGCGTCCTGCGCCAAAATATCCCCAACCCCGCCACCGGCAGCACGACGGTTGTCTATGATGTCGTTGAGGAAGGAGCGGTAGAACTCCGTCTCTATAACCAACTCGGACAACTGCTGCAATCCCTCCCGCAGGGAACGCAAAGCGCGGGTAGTTACCGCATAGAAATCTCCTTAGTCGGTCTTCCGTCGGGCATGTACCACTACATCCTCTTTGTCGAAGGCGAAAAGGCTGATGCGAAGAAACTTATTGTCAATTGAAAATTAAAAATTACGAATTAAAAATTAAAAGAGGGGCGCTTCCGGTGTGGGGGCGCCTGTTTTTTTAGCCACGAATTTTCTCTGTGGTTCTCTGTGAAACTTTTTTTTGTTACACGGAGGGACACAGAGGATGCACAGAGTTACACAGAGTTTTTTACCTACTTTTATCTATCTCTAAATTCTAATCTCACGTCTCACATCTCACAGTCTCACATCTCACAGTCTCCCAGTCTCACAAACTCCGTTTCACCTCAGTTTCCTTGTAGCCTTCGATGATGTCTCCGACTTTTATGTCGTTGAAGTTGACGATGTTGAGTCCGCATTCTATTCCGGAGCGGACTTCTTTGACGTCGTCTTTGTAGCGTTTGAGTGAGCCGAGCAGTCCGGTATAGACGACGATGCCGTCGCGGATGATGCGCACTTTGGCATCGCGGGTGATGACGCCGTCGAGGACTAAGCAGCCGGCGACGGTTCCCGTTTTATGGATTTTGAATATTTCGCGCACTTCGACGTTGCAGGTGATGTCTTCTTTGATTTCGGGCGCCAACATTCCTTCGATAGCCGATTGTATCTCTTCGATGGCGTTGTAGATGATGGAGTAGAGTCGGATGTCGATCTCTTCTGTTTCGGCAAGTCTGCGTGCACTGACGGAGGGGCGCACCTGGAAGCCCACGATGACGGCATTGGAAGCCGACGCCAGCAAGACGTCCGACTCGATGATGGCGCCTACCGATTTGTGGATGACGTTCACCTTTACCTCGTCCGAAGTGAGTTTCAGCAACGAATCCGACAATGCTTCCACAGAGCCGTCCACGTCGCCTTTTACGATGATATTCAATTCTTTGAACGAGCCTCTGGCGATATTTCTGCCGATGTCGTCTAAGGTGATATGTTTTTGAGTGCGCAAGCCGATTTCGCGTTGCAGTTGTTGGCGTTTGGTGGCTAAGATGCGTGCTTCGCGTTCCTCTTTCATGACGGTGAAGTTGTCGCCGGCTTGTGGCGCGCCGTTGAGCCCCAGAATCAGGGCGGGGGTAGCCGGCGGGACGGTGTCTATGAGTTGGTAACGTTCGTTGAAGAGCGCTTTCACGCGACCGAAATATTGTCCTGCCAGCACTACGTCGCCTTTTTTCAACGTTCCGCTTTGTACTAAAATGCTGGCGACGTATCCGCGTCCGGGTTCTAATTTGGATTCGATGACGGAGCCTTTGGCTAACTTGTCGGGGTTGGCTGTCAGTTCGAGCATTTCGGCTTCGAGGAGCACTTTTTCCAACAGGAGGTCAACGTTGATACCTTGTTTTGCCGATATTTCCTGACATTGGTATTTTCCGCCCCACTCTTCGACGAGGATGTTCAGTTCGGCTAACTGTTTCCGTATTTTTTCAGGGTCGGCTGTCGGTTTATCAATTTTGTTGATGGCGATGACGATGGGCACGTTGGCTGCCTGAGCGTGGTTGATGGCTTCTTTGGTTTGCGGCATCACGTCGTCGTCGGCGGCGATGACGATGATGGCGACGTCGGTCATTTTGGCGCCGCGGGCACGCATGGCGGTGAAGGCTTCGTGTCCGGGTGTATCCAAGAAGGTGATTTTTCTTCCGTCGTCCAACGTTACGGAGTAGGCGCCGATGTGTTGGGTGATTCCGCCGGCTTCGCCTGCTACTACGTTGGCATGGCGGATGTAGTCCAAGAGTTTTGTTTTGCCGTGGTCAACGTGTCCCATGACGGTTACGACGGGATGACGCGGGAGCAAATCTTCGGCGTCGTCCATATCTTCTTCCTGTTTGGATTCCTGCTCTTCGGCGTCAATGAACGTAACCTGATAGCCAAACTCGTCGGCAATGAATACGACGGTTTCGGCGTCTAAGCGTTGGTTGATGGAGACAAAGAGTCCGATGTCCATACATTTCTTGATGACGTCGGTTACGGGGACGTTCATCATGCTTGCCAATTCGTTGGCGGTGAGGAACTCCGTTACTTTTAAGATATTTAGTTCTTCTGCCGCTTTTTGGGCTTCGACAGCCATTTTTTCACGGATGCCTTCCCGTTTTTCTTTACGGTGTTTCGACGCTTTCGACTTGCTGGTCGTGGTCAGTTTGCTGAGGGTGTCGCTAATCTGTTTTTTGATTTCCTCTTCGGAAGGAGCAACTTTAATTTCAAGTCTGGGCGGTTTTTTCTTATAAACTTTCGGTTCTTTCTTGGTTTGATCCGGCTGTGACGGTTGATCTTGTTTCTTCTGTCTTTGCTGATCTTGGCGTTTTTGCTGTTCGGCGCTCTTTTCGGGCGGTTTCTTTCCGCTTTCGATGCGATTCCTTTTCTTCTTGTTGCGCTTTTTGGTAAGGTCGTCGGAAGAAGAGGCGACGGGTTTGCGTTCGAACTGACTTAAGTCAATGGTTGTGATGATTTTAGGTCCTTGTATCAGTGGCGCTTTCACCCTGATGACATTATCTTCGGGTTTTTCGATTTTTTGCTCTTGTGGTGTGGCGGGAGCAGTAGTTACCGTTTCTTCTTTTTTGACGGTAGCGGCTTCTGCTGCCTGTTGCGCTTTGGCGGCGGCTTCCCGCTCTCTTCTGCGTTTGGCTTTCTCTTTCTTTCTTTCGGAGGAACTTTTTTTCTTCGGCGGCGGTCTAAATTCGAGCGTGTCAACGTCAATATGATCTACTACCGTAATTCCGATTTTGGGTATTTTGGTCTCCACTTTTTCCGGTTCCGATTTTAGTTTGCCGGCTGCTGTTTTCGGTTTTGGCGTTTCCGGAAGCGCTTCCGGTTTTGGTGTTTCGGGCGCTGTTTCCGGTTTTTGCGTTTCTGTTGTTTCCGGTTTAGGTGTTTCTGCTACCGGTTCCGGCTTTGGTGTTTCAGGCGCTGTTTCCGGTTTAGGCGTTTCGGGCGTGGTTTCTTCCGGTTTCGGTGGTTCTATCTTAACTTCCGGCTTTGGCGTTTCTGCTACGGCTGTTTCCGGCTTTGGCATCTCTGTTGTTGTTTCCGTCGCGATGGCATCTCCTCTTTCGGGGGAACTTGTGGGGGCTGCTTTTTCTGCTTTCCGCTTTGGCGCTTTTATTTCGGTAACTTCCGGTTTCGTTTCCACAACCGGTTCACTTTCTTTGGGTTGCGCGAGCGTAACGGGCTCTTCGACGGCTTTTTTCGGAAGTTCTTTCGGCGATACTTCTTTCGGCGCTACTTCTTTTGGCGGTGCGGTTTCTTTTTTGGGTTTAGTCTCTTTGGCAGTTGCGGAGGTTATTTTTTCAACAACGGCAGGTTCTTTTACAGGCGGCGCTTTTTTATCAGTTTCGGTTTTCCCTGATGCAGTTTCTCCTGATTTCGGCTGGACTACAGGCGTTTTCGAGAGGGTGGTTTCGCGGATGATTAAATTGTCGCTTAGCGTTGAGGTTTTCCATTTTATTTCATTGTCAATAGCAACTTTTTTTGGTTTGTCGGCAATAGTAATCGTTTTTTGGTTGCGCAGGTTGCTAACGTTGATTTTTTCTGCACCTAATTTCGTCTCCCGGTCTCTTCTAAATTCGACAACAAGGAGTTGGTAGAGATCTTCCGGAATTTTGGTGTTCGGGTTCTCTTTATTTTCCAGACGATGCCCTTTCTTTTCGAGGAACTCAACAATGGTTGAGGTTCCAACGTTAAACTCTTGTGCCGCTTTTGTTAGCCTGATAGGATTACCTGTCATATTTTTTATTTGTAAATAAACCTTGTTATATAGTTTTTTAATGGTGTTACGATTCAAATTCTTCTTCTAAAATGCGTCTTATGTCTAATACTGTTTCTTCGTCGAGGTCGGCTCGTTTCATGGTGTCTTCGATGGAGAGGTTCAATACGCTTTTTGCCGTGTCGCAGCCGATGGCTAAGAGGGCGTCAATGATCCATTGTTCGATTTCGTCGCCAAATTCTTGTAAATCAACGTCTTCGCTTTCGACGTCGCTGTCGCGGTAAACGTCAATTTCGTATCCGGTGAGTTTTCCTGCTAATTTTATATTGTGTCCGCCTTTTCCGATAGCGAGCGAAACCTGGTCGGGTTTCATGAAGACGTCGGCTTTTTTGGTTTTTTCGTAGATGATGGTGTTGGTAACTTTGGCGGGGCTGAGCGCTCGCTGGATGTAGGTAACGGGATTGGTGGAGTAGTTGACTACGTCAATGCTTTCGTTTCGCAGTTCGTGGATGATGCCGTGTATGCGCGATCCTCTCATGCCCACACATGCGCCGACGGGGTCAATGCGGTCGTCATAGGACTCGACGGCTATTTTGGCGCGTTCGCCTGGCACACGTTCTATCTTTTTTATCGTGATAAGTCCGTCGGAAAACTCCGGCACTTCCTGCTCAAACAGACGTTCGAGGAAAGTGGGGGAGGTGCGCGAAATGAGAATGAACGGGTTGCCGTTGCGCATCTCAACGCGCGACACCACGGCTTTGATGGGGTCGCCCTTGCGGTAAAAGTCGGTCGGGATTTGTTCCGTCTTCGGTAAAACAAGTTCGATGCCTTCGTTATCCAGCACCATCGTCTCTTTGCGCCACGCCTGATAGACTTCGCCGGTAACGATTTCGCCGATGCGCTCTTTGTATTTTTGATAAACGCTGTTTTTCTCGTATTCCTGAATCTTGGTCGCCAGCGTTTGACGAATGCCCAAAATCTCTCTGCGTCCGAAGTCTTGCATGAAGATTTCCTCTGCCACCTCTTCGCCGATTTCGAAGTCGGGTTCTATCAGGATGGCGTCGGAGTAGGCTATCTGGCTGTTGGGATCCCGCACTTTGCCGTCTGCAACGCATATCCGGTAGTGAAAAATCTGCAAGTCGCCCTTGTCTATGTTGACAATGACGTCGAAATTATCGTCCGAACCGTATTTTTTCAGCAAAATGCTCTTGAAAACATCTTCAAGGATGCGCATCATCGCATCCCTGTCAATATTTTTATACTCTTTAAACTCGCTGAAAATAGGAACTAAATCTTTGCTGTCCATATAAAATTACAATTTTAATGCATCTTTATTATTATTTTCTATATATTAAACGCTGATAATCAGCCTTGTTTCTTCAATTTCCGTTAAAGGGATGCTGCACAACTCCGGCATGTTGTTTTTTCCGGGTTTCTGTCCCTTTTTCATCTTCGGCGCTATTTCTAAGTTCACGTTGACACCGTCGAATGCAGTGAACAGCCCTTGATGTTTCACACCCTCTTTGGTGATTACCTTCACTTTCTTGCCGATGTTTTTCCGGTATTGGCGCTCGTCCCGAAACGGGGCATCGGCGCCCGCCGACATCACTTTCAACTCAAAATCTTCCTTATCTCTATCCAAAGAACGCTCTATCAGGCGGCTGATCCGCACACAGTCATCTATCGTAACAGCCTCATTACCATCAATAATGACGATAATCGTATTGTCCGGCTTCACCAACACGTCAACCAAAAACAGACCTGTCGTCTGCAAATGTTCTTCAACTAACTCTTTAATAAATGAACTCGCTATCATTCTAAAATTTTTACAAAAAAAGGGACTTGATGTCCCCGCTAATACGTTCCACCTAACGCTCTAAGAGGTGCAAAAAATACACAACTTATTGCGGGTGCAAAGATACGAAAAATTTTAAATTGGATGTGGCGAACCGCAAAAAGATGTTCTATTTTGAAAAAATTGACATAAAATGCTTGTTTACAATGTTTTATAATCTCATGTGTTGTCGATAGTGGTGGAATGTCCCGGTTAGAGACAAAACATAATTCAATATATTAAAACCATGAAACATCATTTTTTTAGCCTATTTTCAGTGTTACATCATTTTTCTCTTTGTCGTGAATAATCAATATTTTGGAGCCTTCAGCGGGTTTAGAGATGATGAGTTCTTCGGCGAGGGGGTCTTCGATATATTTTTGGAGGGCGCGTTTGAGCGGACGTGCGCCGAATTGCTCGTCCCAGCCTTTTTCGGCGATAAAGTCTATGGCGTCGTCGGTGATTTCGACGTTGTAAGTGAGTTCGCGGATGCGTCCGAAGACTTTTTCCAATTCGATGTCAATGATTTTGCGGATGGATTCTTTGTTGAGGGCGTCGAAGATGATGACGTCGTCAATACGATTGAGAAATTCGGGGGCGAAAGTCTTTTTGAGGGCGTTTTCGATGACGCCGCGTGCTATTTCGGAGGCGTTTTCGGCTCTTGCGGTGGTGTGGAAGCCGATGCCGGCGCCGAAGTCTTTCAGTTGTCGCGACCCGATGTTGGAGGTCATGATGATGATAGTGTTTTTGAAGTCCACTTTCCGTCCGAGGCTGTCGGTAAGTTGCCCATCGTCGAAGACTTGCAGCAGGAGGTGGAAGATGTCGGGATGGGCTTTTTCTATCTCGTCGAGCAGCACGATGGAGTAGGGTTTGCGGCGCACTTTCTCGGTGAGTTGTCCGCCTTCTTCGTAGCCCACGTAGCCCGGAGGCGCTCCCACTAAGCGCGAGACGGAGAATTTCTCCATGTACTCGCTCATGTCAATACGTATCAGGGCGTCTTCGCTGTCGAAGAGATATTTTGCCAACATTTTCGCCAAGTAGGTCTTCCCGACGCCGGTAGGACCGAGGAAGATATAGGTTCCGATGGGTTTTCCCGGGTCTTTCAGTCCGGCGCGGTTGCGGCGAATGGCTTTCACCACTTTTTTCACTGCATCGTCCTGTCCGATGACGCATCCGTTGAGTTTTTCTTCCATCTTCACCAAGCGCAATCCTTCGTTTTGGGCGATGCGTTGTACCGGCACGCCGGTCATCATCGCAACGACTTCCGCTACATTTTCTTCGGTTACTTCCGGACGGTTGGTTTTTTCGTCCTCTTCCCATTTTTTCTTCAACGCTACTTGTTGGTCGCGCAGCAGCCGCTCTCTGTCACGGCAGACGCTGGCGTCTTCGTATTGTTGTGTGTTGATGGCTTCTTGTTTGCGTTTGATGATTTCTTCGATTTCTGCATCCAAACCTACTATTTCCTGCGGCACTTTCATGTTGAAAATATGGACGCGGGCGCCTGCCTCGTCCATGGCGTCAATGGCTTTGTCGGGCAGAAAGCGGTCGGTGATGTAACGCTCGGTCAGTTTGACGCACATATCAATAGCGTCGTCGGTGTAGATTACATTATGGTGATTTTCATAGCGTTCCTTGATGTTTTTGAGGATGATGACCGACTCTTCCGACGTCGTAGGAACGACCATCACCTTTTGGAAACGGCGCTCCAGCGCTCCGTCTTTTTCGATGTATTGGCGGTATTCGTCTAAGGTCGTGGCGCCGATACATTGCAGTTCTCCCCGCGCCAACGCCGGCTTGAGCATGTTGGAAGCGTCCAACGAGCCGACGGCATTACCGGCGCCCACCATCGTGTGGATTTCGTCCATGAAGACGATGATGTTGGGATTTTTCTGTAACTCGTTGATAATGGCTTTGATACGTTCTTCGAACTGTCCGCGGTATTTAGTGCCGGCGACGATAGCGCCCATGTCCAACGCCACGATCCGCTTGTCGAAGAGGGCATGGGAAATTTGACGGTTGGCGATTTTCAACGCCAATCCTTCGACGATTGCCGACTTTCCGACGCCCGGGTCGCCAATCAGGATGGGGTTGTTTTTCTTCCGACGGCTCAATATTTGGGCGATGCGTTCTAATTCGGTTTCGCGTCCTACTATCGGGTCGAGGGCGCCGTCGTGGGCGAGTTTGGTGATGTCGCGTCCGAAATTATCTAAGGCGGGGGTGGCGCTTTTGTCTTTCTCTTTGGCGGCGTTGTTGTTTTTCCGTTGCTGGTTGGGGTTGCGGCGCGAGATGGTGTCTTCGTCGTCGTCTTCCACGTCGTTGATGCCCGCTTTCGGCGCAAAAGGATTGCTCTGCAGGACAACGTCGTTGGGCAGGTTTTTCAGGATCAGGTTGCGGGCGTCGTCGTATGTAACGGAGTGCTGGTTCAGCAGTTTCGTCCCTGCATTTGCCTGCTCTTTGAGAATTGCCAACAGCAGGTGTTCGGCATCCACCGATGGGCTTTTTAGACTTTTTGCCTCTAAATATGCTGTTTTCAGAGCCATGTTGGCTTCTTTTGTTAACGAGATATTGCGCTGCATCGGCATGGAGTACGAGGTGTAATATTGCTTGTCGCCCGCAATAGCATTTTCGAGATATTTTTTCAACTCCGGCATGGTGATGTCACTCATTTGCAGTAACAATTGGGTCGCTGGGTTGTTCGTATCGCGAATCATCCCGAGCAAAAAATGCTCCACCCCGATGTAAACACTGTTGAGCCTCACACACTCCTCATGGCTGTAAGACATCACATTATTAGCGCTTTGACTAAATTTAGAATCCATATTTATTTTAACTGTGTAATGTGGGTGCAAAAGTACAAAAAAATGTGAGATGTGCGATTTCAGAGAATTAGACCTATCATGATTTATCCCGTTAGTATGCAACTTTATATTGTGCGGGTTGCATACCTAACGGCATGCTATAGGCTTGGAAAGCCCCATTTTCTATCAAGCTCACATCCCTAACCGGGATATTTTTGCGACAATTTGAAATGCCCCCTTTTCAATTTTCAATTTTCCATATCTCAATTAATTTATGTACCTTTGCAAAACTTAATATATTTCGTTATGAAACATCTTTTTTTATTAGCAACAATGGCAGTTTTGTTTTATTCGTGTGGCGAGCAGACGCCCGAAGCGCCAAAGACCTGGCAGCAGATTTCTGCAAAAGAGATTAATGACAACAGCGTAGCGCTGTTTGCGGACGACTGGGCGCTTATTACGGCGGGGACGTCCGAACATTTTAACATGATGACGGCAAGTTGGGGCTGCGTCGGAAATCTGTGGAACAAGCCCGTGGCGCTCTGTTTTGTGCGTCCCCAGCGCTATACTTTCGAATTTACCGAGCGCGAACCGAACTATACGCTCACTTTCTTCGACGAAGCGTATCGCGACAAACTCCAATACTTAGGCACCGTCTCAGGACGCGACGAGGACAAGGTGAAAGGCTCCGGGCTGACGCCCAAGATATTACCATCCGGCAATATCTCATTTGAGGAGGCATGCCTGATTATTGAGTGTAAAAAGATATATACCGACTTTTTCGACGAGACAAACTTTGTTGACACGACCATTATCAACAACGTCTATCCCACAAAAGACTTTCACAAGGTATATATCGGTGAGATAACCGACGTTTGGGAAAAGAAATAAGAGGGAATGTCGTCCTACTATTATAATCCGCACCAATATAGTCCGTACCAACGACGAGGCTTAGGCGATGCGATGAAGTCGTTTTTTCGCTCCGGGTCGGTTTTGCCGTGGCTGCTGATTGTCAACATCGGGATATGGCTCTGCATCTGCTTAGCCTCCTTGGTGGCATGGCTCTACAAAATTCCGATAGAACACGTGGAGTCCTTAATAAGCAATTATTTAGCAATTCCCGCTTACGTTCCAAAACTGCTCGACCGCTTTTGGGCGCTATTGTCGTACATGTTTCTCCATTTCGACTTTTGGCATATTTTCGTTAATATGCTGTGGCTCTATTGGTTTGGTCGTATCTTTTTGGAGTTTTTAAGTTCGGGAAAGTTGTTAAAGGTCTATCTGTGGGGCGGAGTTTTCGGAGCGTTGTTTTTCATACTCTCCTTCAATATATTTCCCGTTTTTGAATCTATTTGCGATGAAGCCTACGCCTTAGGCGCGTCGGCGTCGGTGATGGCGGTGGTGATGGCGGTTTCGTTCTATGTTCCCCGTTACACACTGAATCTGTTTCTGCTCGGACGTATCCGGTTGATTTGGATTGCGTTGGTTTATCTTGCCATAGACCTGCTCTCCATCCGGCATGGCAACGCCGGCGGACATATCGCACATCTCGGAGGCGCTTTCTTCGGATTTCTGTATGCGCTGAATCTGAAAAAGAACTTTCTCACCCTGCGCCCGCTCAAACGTCTTTTTCGCCCTAACCCGTTCAAAAAGAGCGCACAAAAGACAACCACCTACCGCTATACCAACGACGAACTCTACAACATCCGAAAAAAACAAGAACAGGAAGAGATAGACCGCATCCTCGACAAAATATCCAAACATGGATACGACCTTCTCTCAAAAAAAGAAAAAGAGACGCTGTTTCGGAAATCACGATGATGGAAAATTTACTATTGTATAATTCAAAAATTTCATGTACATTTGCCGCATGGAATTTAAAATAGAATACACTGAGAATCAATAGAATCATAAATAATTTAACCCCATAGACATGAAGATATTAGTATTAAACTGCGGTAGTTCTTCGATTAAGTATCAACTTTTTGATATGCCGAGCGAAGAAGTCTTAGCAAAAGGATTAGTAGAGAAAATAAAATTACCCGGCTCCATGATTACGCACAAGCGTAACGACGGTGTAAAAGTAGAAATCGTTCGCGATTTGGAAAACCACAAAGACGGCATCGCCATCGTCTTGGAACTGCTGACCGACAAGGAACACGGCTCGATTGCGAAAATCAACGAGATAGCCGCTGTCGGTCATCGCGTCGTCCACGCCGGCGAGAAGTTCGGCGGCAGTGTCCGCATCAACGACGCGGTCGTCAAGGCGTTACAGGAATGTATCGAGTTGGCGCCCCTGCACAACCCACCCAACTTGGAAGGCATCTATGCCGCAACGGCAATCCTGCCCGACGTTCCCCAGGTAGGCGTGTTCGACACGGCGTTCCATCAAACCATGCCCGACTTCGTCTTCCATTACGCCATCCCGTATGAGATTTACGAAAAGTACAAGGTACGTCGTTACGGATTTCACGGTTCGAGCCACAAGTTTGTCGCCAACCGTGCCGCCGAGATGCTCAACAAACCCATCGAAGCGCTGAAAATCATCACCTGTCATCTCGGAAACGGAGCCTCCATCGCCGCCGTCAAAAACGGCAAATCGTTCGACACCTCCATGGGCATGACACCCGTCGAAGGCTTGATCATGGGAACACGCGTCGGCGACTTCGACCTCGGCGCCGCCTGCTTCATCGCCGAAAAAGAGAAACTCTCCCTCGACGGACTCAACAACTTCGTCAACAAAAAATGCGGCGTACAGGGCGTTTCGGGCGTCTCGTCCGACATGCGCGACGTCGAAGCCGCCGCCGCCAACAAACACGCCAGAGCCAAGTTAGCCCTCGAAATGTACGACTACCGCGTCATCAAATACATCGGCGCGTATGCCGCCGCCATGAACGGCGTGGACGCCATCGTCTTCACCGGAGGCATCGGCGAAAATGACTACACACTCCGACAAACAGTGTGCGAAAGCCTGCAATTCCTCGGCGTGGAAATAGACACCGACATCAATACCAAACTGCGCGGAAAAGACACCATCATCACCAAACCCACATCCAAAGTAGCCGCCATGCTCATCTGCACCAATGAGGAACTGGTTATTTCACGCGATACTTATACGATCGTGTCTAAAACAATGGCTTTATGAATAAAAATATAAGTCAACATAGCACTCTTTTTAACTTGAGTTTCAGTGAACTAAAGACTGAGGCAGAAGTTGAAACGAGATTACTTTACAAGTTATTTCGCGATTTGGGTTATCCCGATATTGCCATTGTGCCAAAACAGCGAGTGAAGCCTTTAACCACAAATGATGGCACAAAAAAATCCGAAAAAGTTGTTGATTTTATTTTGAAAGGCTCTAATGGGCTACCCAAAGTTGTTGTTGAAGCTAAAGATCCGTCTATAAATTTACAGGATGCATGGGGACAGGCAGCGAGTTATGCTTTAAGTTATAACAAGGATAAAGATAAAAACGAAAAAATACAATGGCTTTTAATTAGCAATGGTCATATCACTTCTTTATATAAAAATGATAGTGTAGTCCCAATAGTTACATTACAGTTATCAGATTTTGCAAGCGGAGCGCCTCCGTATGTAAACTTGCGCTCCTTTATTAAATATAAGAGCATTGATGAAATATCAAATACAGGATTGCCTTTTGAAGTAATAGCAGCCGATAAATTGAATCAATTATTTTCCGAATGTCACGATATGATATGGAAAAAGGAAAAAATGAACCCAACGGATGCCTTTTTTGAATTTTGCAAGTTCATTTTTATTAAAATAAGGGAAGATAAAAAAAGAGAAACCCTGAATAATGCTTTAGAAAGTTACAAATTGCCATTAACTATTGAATGGTTAAGCGCACAAGATGCCACATCAAAACATCCGGTAAGAGATGTTTTGTTTAAACAATTACACCAAGATTTAGAAACAGCCATTAGTAAAGAGAAGAAAAAGCGCATATTTGATAAAGATGAAACTCTGAAATTAAGCGCTTCTACCTGTAAGGAATTAATAAAAAAGTTCCAAACAATAAATCTAAGTTCTATTGATGAAGACTTAAATGGACGGATGTTTGAGGTTTTTTTGAATGCTGCTGTCAGAGGACGTGGATTGGGACAATACTTTACCCCACGTCCTGTTGTTGACTTTATGACAAGGATTGCATTACAACGCATTGATTTTAACATAACAACACCGCCCAAAACAATTGATGCGTGTGCAGGAACATCCGGATTTCTTATAGAGGTAATGGCATATATGCTTTCAAGATTAAGGGACGACACACGATTTAATGACAAAGAAAAACAAAAAATCAAAAATGTTATTTGTAATGAATGTTTATTTGGAATTGAAGCAAATGAAAGAGTCGCAAGAATAGCAAGAATAAATATGTATTTGCACGGCGACGGAGGAAGTCATATTTTCAACGGAGATGGATTGGATAATGCCCCAACGATAGAAGAGGATATGACCGACGAGAAAAAAGATGAAGTTAAAGACCACGCTCAAAAAATTATAGCAGAATCTTTTGACTTAGTGTTAAGTAATCCTCCTTTTAGCATGGTCTATAAAAGCATTAATGACGCTGAAGAAAGAATATTACAACAAAGACCACTCTCAAGGAATATGAATACTGCCAAATCAAATATCTTATTTTTAGAAAGATACTTTGAGTTGCTCAAGCCGGGTGGAGAAATGCTAATAGTTATTGATGATACAATACTAAACGGAGTAACCAACATGGATATAAGACATTGGTTACTTGAAAATTTCGTTATTATAGGAATCCACTCATTACCATTCAACACTTTCTTAAAAGCCAATGCAGGAGTAAAAACCTCTATTATCCATGTCAGAAAAAAAACAGATTTGACAGAGTCGCAAGGACATGTATTCATGTCTATTTCTAATAACATAGGACATAACAACGCGTTAAAAGATACGCCGGAAAAAAACAATATGAATGATATTCTCAATGCTTACATAGAATGGAAAAGAACCGGCATATTACATGATGTTTTTAATGAAAACGAGGATAAAAATGAAAATTTGGAATGTCCGGAGCAAGTTTGGCTTCTACCGCCTGACGAGTTAAATGCTACCCGTCTTGATGCATATTATTATTCCCCTGATTTAAAAACGACAAGAGAGTATTTAAGAAAATTAGAACGAGATGGTATTCTTACATTGCATTTAGGCAATCATTTTACAATAGTCCCGAAACTAACCAAAAATACTAAGAAAAAATTAATTGATGGTGGCGCAACTTTTAAATACATAGAAATCGGAGATGTTACTAATTATGGATTGATAACAAAATACATATCCGGAAATTTTGATGAACTTCCAACAAGAGGCGAATATCAGGTCAGAAAAGGCGATATTTTATTAGCCATGAATATTAGTTCAAGAGGAACTGTTGTTTTAGTGCCTGAAGAATTTGATGAGGCTATATGCACCAGTGGTTTTTTGGTTATTCGTCCTAAAAATGAAATAGAGGGTTATTTACTGTGGTATTCTTTAAGGAGCGAATATAGTAGAAAGCAAATTTATTATTTATCACAAACCGCCGTACAGCCTGAGTTAAGAAAAGATGTATGGAATAATGAATTTTTAATTCCATTTCCAAATAATCGTGAAGATGCTGTAAATATTGCACGAAATTTTCAAAATTCTTTAAAATCATTGCTTAATGCACATGAATTTAGATTCACGTAAGTTGTCGGCACTCCGAATAGAGCGAAGCGACATGAGGAAGTTCTACCAAAAGAAAAATAATCCCGTCATTGCGAACTGTGAGGTACGAAGCAGGACGCAATCCGGCGTCAATGTGAGCGTTACCGGATTATTTCGGTTGCGGGTCAATCCCACAATAGCGTGCGCCCTCGCAATGACGCTACTACTGACTTTTTCCGCATTCGCCCAACCCTCCCCCGACTCCCCCCCCTGGATAAAACTCAACGGCTACGTCCGCAGCGACATCTTCTTCGACAGCCGCGAGACCATCAACGCCGTCAACGGACTGTTTCTCTTTTTCCCCGCGCCGGAGAATAGATTGGACGACGGAAAAGACGCCAACAATCAGCCTTCACTGACCATGTTAGCCGTTACATCGCGGCTGAACGTTACATTCCGCACCCCCGACATCCTCAACGCCAAAGTGAACGGACGCATCGAAGGCGACTTCACCCTCTACTCCGGCGGAACCACCATGCGCCTGCGACACGCCTACGGACAGTTGGCATGGGAAAATACCGAACTACTGTTAGGACAGACGTGGATTCCCGCTTTTGTCGAAAACTGCGTCCCCACTGTCGTAGGACTTGCCACCGGAGCGCCCTATCAGGAGTTCGCGCGCAATCCACAAATACGTCTTACACAACGAGTTGGGAAAACGGAACTGCTGGCAGCCGTCGTCTCGCAGATGGACTATGCCAGTCCCGGTCCCGAAGGCGCAAGTCCCGTCTATATGCGGCGTGCCGTTGTGCCGGAGATAGATTTGGGGGCGAGTTTCGGTAACAATCATTGGTTGGTGGGGTTGCTGGGTTCCGTGAAAACACTGAAACCGCGCACTTACACCGAAAATCAGGAAACCAACGAAAAATTCAACACTTCCGAAATGCTTACTACGTTCAGTGTCAAAGGATACGGAAAGTATTACAGAGAAAAATGGGAGTTGAAAGCCGGCGCCACCTACGGCGAAAACATCTCCGAAAACCTGATGCAGGGCGGCTATGGCGTTTCAACACGCGACTCGCTTACCGGAAAAGAGCAATACACCGCCTCGTCCGGCATCTATTCGTGGCTCAACTTCGTTTACGGCAAAACATGGCAAGGCTCGCTAACACTCTGTTACGGACAAAACTTCGGATTCGACAAACCGCTCTATCCCAACAACAACCTGATATGGGGACGCGGTCTCGATATTGAAAAGATGTACCGCATCGTCCCGTGTCTGTTCTACAACATCAGAAAGTTTCAGTTAGCCCTTGAGTATGAACTCAATACGGCGTATTATGGAACAATCAACTTTCAAAACGGACGTGTCGAAAACAGCCATCCTATTACAAACCACCGCGTCGCCTTCGCCACCACATTCTTCTTTTAAATTAAAAGATTCTAAATTAAAAATTAAAAGTTCAAACCTCATGATAGTCATTTTAGGTCCGACAGCAACAGGAAAAACAAGAGTAGCCGTGCGGGTAGCGTTAAAAGTCAAAGGTGAAATCATCAGCGCCGACTCGCGACAAGTCTTTCGCGGGATGAACATCGGAACAGGAAAAGACTTGAACGACTACGTCTTCGACGACCAACACGTCCCTTATCACCTGATTGACATCGCTGAGCCGGGAGAGGAGTACAGCGTTTTCCGTTTCCAGCAAGACTTTTTGAAAGCGTGGAACGACATCCGCAGTCGCGGCAGAACGCCCATTCTGTGCGGCGGCACCGGACTTTACATCGAATCAGTACTGAAACAGTACCGCATGGCGCCCGTCTCCGAAAACCCCGAACTCCGAAAATCGTTGGAAGCAAAAACCGACGACGAACTTATCGCCATACTCGCCTCCATGCGCAAACTCCACAACAAGACCGACATCGAAGATCGCTCCCGCCTCATCCGCACCATCGAAATAGACACTTTCTACCAGCAACACCCAGAAGCGGCATTCGACTTTCCCGAAATAAAATACCAGGCATTCGGCATCCAATACAGCCGTGAAACCATCTGCCGCCGCATCACCAACCGCCTCCAGCAACGCTTCCAAGAAGGAATGATAGCAGAGGTGGAACAACTGTTGCGTCTCGGCGTCTCCCCGCAACGCCTCTGCGCCTACGGATTAGAATACAAATTCGTTACGCAATTTATCCAAGGAGAACTGAGTTACCGCGAAATGTTTAGCCAACTTGACACCGCCATCCAGCAATTTGCCAAACGACAGATGACATGGTTCCGCAGAATGGAACGACAAGGCATTGATATTCACTGGATTGACGGAAATATCGGCACAGGGAAAAAAGGCGAGATCATTGCAAATATGTTTGACAAATATTTAATGGGCAATTAATGAGTCGTTTTTCACCCATTTTTCCAGCAAATCCTCATACAGTTTCCCCCAATCACGTTCCGAAGGGGAAAACGACTCATTATGCCACAAACTGACGAACGTTCCACCGACGGCTTTCACGTTGTCTATCAATGTGCAAAGTAGTGGTAGCGATTGTTCGGGAGAGAGCGAGAGGTAGCGTTTCAAGGTAGCGTCCATGCAGGCGAAGGGATGCAGGGTGAGGGTTGTTTGTTGGTTGGCGGAGAGGTCGAAAAACGGAAACGGCTTGCAGGTGGAGGCTCTGAATCCGGGTTGGTCGGCGTAGCCTAAGGTGAAGTCGTCGGTGATGCCGTTGCGGATAAGGTTTCGACAGGTTTCTGGGAAACGCAGCATCAAGAAGTGGGAACGGCTGCAGGTGATATTTTTTCCGATGACTTCCGAAAGTCCGGCAATTTCGCGCCGGAGTTTTCCGGCGTCCGACGCCGAGGCAAATGATGGATGGATGCCGACAGTTCCGCTCTGTTGCAGGTCGCGGATGAGGGAGCGGAAGTGTTTATTTTTGGGAGATAAGCCGTGGTCGTTCACATCCGTTTCGGCGAAGAGGATGAAGTAATAAACCGAGAAGTTGAACTTCTGCTGCAACCGGCGCAGGTGGGCGTAAACGTCATTCGGGTCGGGTTTTGCGTTCGACAAGACCGAAATGCGCTCTCGACACTCTTTGAGATTTCCTTTTAACAGTTGCTTGCACACTCCGCCTGCCGACCTTATAAAACCTTTGTGTTTGTAGAGATACGCATTGTCAATGTCGTAGGTGGCGATGTATTGGAATTTGGTTTTTTGATAATGGAAGTCGGAGAAAGCAGATTGCAGTTTTTCGGCGAATTTCAGGATGAGGATATCCGCCAAAGGTTTTTGAAGGCATCCGGCTTTGTATGCGAGGCTTTGCGTGGCGGGAAACCGTCCGAAGCGGTCTTTTTCAAACGGCAAGTACTCCTCGTAACGGCTTATCAGATAGAACACGACGGCAAAAATATCAAATGGCAACAACGCCGCCGGATGGGGAGCTTGAAAGAAGACGGGTTCGCCCTCGTATTCGGATATTTCGATGGCTTGTCGGCAAATTTCTGTTTCCGTCATGATGGGATTTTTGCAGATAAATAGTTCATTATGAAACTGTTCCTGTGCGTAAACGAACTTTGGAGCAGGCGCTTCCGCGAAAAAATCGGCAGAGTCAGTCAATCGGTACTCCACCCCCAAATGAGTCTTAAAAACAACATTCATCACAAACGTTATTCTTTCGGTGATGCAGGGGGTGTAGATGGTTAACATATCAAATTTCGTTAAACGACAACGGCGTTACCTCGTCTAAAATTCCTGATACACAGCGCAATACACGGGCAGGGAACTCTTTGATGAGGTTGTAGTTGTGCGTAGCCATGAAGACGGCCATTCCGTGGGCGCTGAGTTCGGAGAAGATTTCCATGATGTCGGTTGATGCGGCGGGGTCGAGGTTTCCGGTGGGTTCGTCGGCGATGATGAGTTCCGGTTCGTTGAGCAGGGCGCGGGCGATGGCAGCCCGTTGTTGTTCGCCTCCGGAGAGTTGGTGCGGCATCTTGTATTCGGAGCCTTGCAGTCCTACTTTTTCTAAGACGTCGGCAATGCGTTCTTCCATTTCTGCCTTGTCGTGCCATTGCGTTGCTTTTAGGACAAACAGAAAGTTATCGCGCAGGTTGCGGTCGGTCAGTAGTTGAAAATCCTGAAATACGATGCCCGCCTTACGCCTCAAGTAGGGAATCTCGCGCCGTTTGATGGTTTTCAGTTTATAGCCGCAAACGGTGGCGTAGCCTTTCCGCAACGGTAAGTCGGCGTAGATGGTCTTCAGCAGACTGCTCTTTCCCGACGCCGTCCGCCCGACCAAATAGACGAACTCGCCCTTTTCTATCTCAAACGTAACGCCGGACAAAATGACGCGCTCCTGTTGGCAGATGTCTGAGTTTTCAAATTGTATTATTGTTCCCATCTGTGTCAAAAATTAAAATCCCAAGTCATTCCAACCCGTTGAATATGGTCTATTAATTCCGGGTTATTGATTTTATGATATAATGAAACATCTATTTTATAAGGTAACATCAGGTCATCTAATTCATTTTCAATCTTTAACAAATCCGTCAACGCAAGATTCGTTCCTTTTAAAACCAAATCAATGTCCGAACCTGTTTTATAGTTTCCTTTGGCTCGTGAGCCATACAAAATCACTTCGTCAATATCCTGATACTGCCGAAATACGCTGTTTATTGCTTCTATGGTCGTATTTTGTAATCCGTATGACATATTAACTAATAACGCTTAGTTGTTCCATTTTATTTTGAAACGCGACGAACAAGGGGAAATACATATCCAAAATCTTTCATCACATTCCATGCCAGCTCATGGGTAAACTCAAATGCTTGAATCAGTCCTTGTTCTTCGAGTTCGGAAAACGGACGCTCCTGTCCCAAAGCGACAGCGTTTCGCAACTGCATCAACGCTTTCTTATAATTTTCCAATCGCTGTTTCCAGCGAATATCTTTCGGTTCCATGTTTATTTAACCAATCCCGTAAACCCCATGAACGCCAGCGCCAAAATCCCCGTAACGATCAATGCCGAAGGAACTCCGCGCATGGCTTTTGGAAGTTCCAGCGTCTCCAACTGTTCGCGGATGCCGGCGAAAATCACTAGCGCGAAAGCAAATCCTAACGCCTTGGCTGCTGCGAAGATGACGCCTGTTGCCAAGTCATAGTCGTTTTGGATGACTAAGATAGCTACGCCGAGAACAGCGCAGTTGGTGGTAATCAACGGCAGAAATATCCCCAGCGCCTGATAGAGCGACGGACTCATTTTTTTCAAAATAATCTCTATCATCTGCACCAAAGCCGCGATAACCAAGATGAAAGTGATGGTTTGCAGGTATTCCAAACCAAAAACATTCAGCACATAGTGTTGAATCAGCCATGTAACCGTCGTCGCCAGCGTGATGACAAAGACCACGGCGACGCCCATGCCTATGGCGGTAGTTGTTTTGTTGGAAACGCCCAGAAACGGACAAATTCCCAAAAATTGTGTCAATACAATGTTATTGACAAATACTGCTCCGATAATTAAAAGTATGTATTCCATATCCGTATATTATTTTATCATTTTTTTCGAAATAACTATCAAATAACCCAGTACGATAAACGCGCCCGGCGCCAGCACGAAAGCCAGCATCCCGTAGGTCGGCGAATAGAGCGTCATGTCGAAGATCTTTCCCGATCCCAACAATTCCCGTACGCCACCCAGCACAGTCAGCGCCAACGCAAAGCCCAAGCCCATGCCTAAGCCGTCAACAGCAGACGAAAGGACACCGTTTTTGGAAGCGAAGGCTTCGGCGCGTCCCAAGACGATACAGTTCACCACTATCAACGGGATGAACAGTCCGAGCGAATCATACAACGCCGGAACGTATGCCTCCATCAGCAACTGCACCACCGTAACAAACGCCGCTATGACCACAATAAAAATCGGGATACGGATTTTGCTGGGAACCAAGTTTTTAATCAGCGATATGACGATATTCGACATCGCCAGTACAAAAGTCGTCGCCAAGCCCATCCCCAATCCGTTGATTGCCGACGTGGTTACGCCCAACGTGGGACACATGCCCAATAATAATACAAATACGGGATTTTCCTTTAATAATCCTTTGGTGAAATTTTTTAACTGATTCATTATTGTGTCCTCCATTATTTATTATTGTTGTTACAAGCCTCCCAAGCGCGGTCAATAGCATCGCAAAACGCTCTCGACGAGATGGTTGCGGCGGTGATGGCGTCTATTTTCCCGCCGTCTTTCTTCACTTGCACCTTGCCGTTGGTTTGCAGGGCGGTGATGTTTTTGTCCCAGAACTGTCTTGGGAAGTCCGACTTGGCAACGTCCATCTTATCGCCCAGTCCGGGCGTTTCGGCATGTGCCAGAACGACGGTTTTGGTGATCGTGCCGTCGGGCAGAAATCCGACCATCACGTCAATCTTTCCGCTAAAGCCGCTCGTCGAATAACTCTGTACCGCCTTGCCGATGCTCTCGCCGTTTTTCAGACAGTCGAAAATTTTGATTTCGTTGCCGGAAGCGTCCGTTACGACCTGCTCCTGCAACTCGTCGAATCCGGAAATAACCTCTTCGATAGCAGCCTTTTGCTTGGCTTCCTTTGCCAGCGCTATCGGTTCCTTAGTGGCGTTGTAGGTCATGCTCAGCGCCAACGCCGAAACCGCCGTCGCCACAAACAACACCAAAAACATGTTTTTGAAATTTGATTCTAATTTTTTACTCATATATTTATTATTTTAATAATTTTCTACTTTCTACTTCTTGTAACACACTCATTTGCTGAATAGCAATAGCATTGAGTTTCTGCAATCTGTCGCTTTGAGGGACACCATCGTTAATCAATACGGAATTGATATTTTCCATATTTGAAAGGCAAATCAGTTCGTTAATCGTGGCATAATCGCGAATGTTGCCTTTCAGGTCAGGATTTGCTTCACGCCACTCTTTGGCGGTCATGCCAAACATGGCTACATTCAGCACATCGGCTTCGTTGGCGTAGATGAAATTGATTTGCTCTTTGGATAATTTGTTCGGAATTAGATTTCGGCTGACGGCAGAAGTATGAATGTGATAGTTTATTTTTGCTAATTCTCGCTTTGCCGTCCAGCCTAACGCCTTCTGCTCTTCTTCTTTAAGACGTTGGAATTCTTTGACGATGTACAATTCAAACTCCACAGAAATCCAACTTGCAAACTTAAAGGCAATATCTTTATGTGCAAATGTGCCTCCATAACGACCTGATTTTGATATAATTCCAATAGCATTGGTGGCTTCTATCCATTTTTGAGGAGAAAGAGTAAAAGCATTTGCCCCCGCTTCGTTTTTAAACCCCTCGAATTCGAGGGGTTTAAAATTCGGATTATATAGATATTCCCAAATCCCTAAATACTCAATGGTGTTTCGAGTTCTCATCCAATTGGCTATCACGCCATTAGCATCATCCGAATTTTTTACTTTTGCAATATCCGTAAGTGAAATGTAATCTACATCATCTATTTTTATTATCGTTACATCCGACTCTTTTACTGTTATCTTTGCCATATCTTTTATATTTTACATTTTCACCACCTTCCCACTCCCAACAACCCGCCCTTCCGAAATGACACTAACACCATAAACCCCTTGCGGCAAATGGCTGATATTTATTTCGATTTGCGATGGGCGATTTGCGATTTGCGATTGTAGAGACGTGGCATGCCGCGTCTCTACGTGCACGACACGCCCCATCACATCATAAATTACGATTTCCGATTGTCCGATGTCCGATATCCGATTGTCGCATATCGTCAATAATCCCGTTGTTGGGTTGGGGTATATTCGTAGAGACGCGGCATGCCACGTCTCTACATCGTCAATGCCGACGGTTTCTTCAAAATTGGCGACCAATTCCACATCTTCGGTTACGGTGAAACTGTAGGGATTGTCTCTTGAAACTTCGGCGCCGTCTTTTGTCCAATTTACAAATTTGTAGCCGCTGTAGGCGGTGGCCGTTACGGTGGCGGTGGCGTTTGCTTCGTACAGTTCATAACCTGTTGCATAACCATGTTCAACATTATTAGCACTTACTTTAACCAAATAATCGCCGCCTACAATGTTAAATTCTTTCCATACGGCGGCGTCTTTATAGGCTGGAACGGCGCTTGCAGGGACTTTTAGTACGCAAATATTTTTATTTATACCATAAACCGTGTAAAAATCTATAGGAACAGGCACAGGATTAAGATTGGTAATAGAAGTAAGAGATGTGCAAAAGGACAAAGCATAAGGTCCAATAGTTGTAAGACTGCTTGGAAGAGTAAGCGAAGTAAGACTTTCGCAATAGGAAAAAGAATCCATGCTAATGATTGTAACACTTTCGGGAATCGTAATTGAAGTAAGAGATATGCAGTAACAAAAGGCATAAGGTCCAATCTTTGTTACACCATTCGGAATGCTCATTGTGGTAAGCGCTGTACAATAACAAAAAGCATCCCCTCCAATACTTGTTACACCATTTGGAATGACAACCGAGGTAAGACTGCTACAACTGCCAAAAGTGCCGGATTCAATACTTGTTACACCGTTTGGAATAACTATTGAAGTGAGACTGCTGCATCCGGCAAAAGCAGCTTCTCCAATACTTGTAACACCTTTGGGAATGATGATTGAAGTAAGACTTTCACAACCGGCAAAAGCAGCTCTTCCAATACTTGTTACACTGTTTGGAATAGTAATGGACGCAAGGGCAAAACAATTATAAAAAACACTGTTTGCAATCTTTGTAATATTGCTTGGGAGGTTCATGGAAGTAAGGGCTAAACAATAGAAAAAAGCGCCATCTTCAATATCTGTAACACTGTTTGGAATGTCAATTGAAGTAAGACTCCAGCAATTAGAAAAAGACATCTTCCCTATATTTGTAACACTGTTTGGAATGGTAATCGAAGCAAGAGCATAACAAAATTCAAACGATTCATCGTCAATCCTTTTCACACAATTAGGAATATCAATTGAAGTGAGACTTATGCAACTTTTAAAAGCCTCATTCCCAATACTTGTTACACTGTTTGGAATAGTAACTGACGTAAGCCCCCAACAATTTAAAAAAACACCTCTTTCAATACTTGTGATACTGTTCGGAATAGTAATCGAAGTAAGACTTCCACAATTGGAAAAAGCCAACCATCCTATACCTGTTACACTGTTGGGGATTGCAATGGATGTAAGAGCGGTGCAAGCGCGAAAAGCTTTCTCTTCAATTGTTATTACACCTATTGGAATATCAACCGAAGTAAGACTTTCGCAACCGAAAAAAGCAGAATTTCCAATCCTTGTTACGCTGCCTGGAACAACATAATTGCCGGTTTTCCCTCCAGGGCAACGAACCAAAAGAGTTTGATCTTTATTAAATAACACTCCGTTGAGAGAAGAATAATTTTCATTTTCACTTTTCACATTAATTAAAGTAAGTTTTTGACAACCGTAAAAAACGTCCTCCCCAATCGTTGTAACACTGCTTGGAATTGCAATTGAAGTAAAACTTTCGCAACGGGAAAAAGCGCCATCTCCAATATTTGTTACCTTGTTGGGAATACTAATGGAAGGCAGTTCAACGCAACAGGAAAAAGCATAATTCCCAATACTTGTTATACCACTTGTAATGGAAATTGAAGTAAGGGCAGTGCAAAGATCAAAAGCGTAATTTCCAATATTTGTAACGCCGTGTTCAATTTTGACTGAGATAATAGAAGTTCGGACGGCATACCAGGGAGCGTAGTCGGGAAATTCGAAATCCGTCATCGCCCCCGCCCCGCTAATCGTCAGCGTACCTTCAATATTCAGCGTTGCAATTACATCTTCTGCATTTGGATAGCCTATTTCCCAACTCCCCAAGATAATATTAAAATTTTGCCAAATGGGGGTTGTAGTATAGATATTTCCTGTGCCATCAGGGATGTGCAGGTTTATTCTGGATGTATTAACGCCAATAAACGCTTCGGCATCAATTGAAACATTTGTCAGGTCGTTCCAATTAACGGCTATATCAGTTAATCCGTGACAACCGTAAAATGTGCGCCATCCAATGCTTGTTACTGCGCTTCCGATGTTTACGGATGCCAAGTTGCTGCAAT
>Ga0099364_10003363_pt1 | contig 24840 bp, 17 predicted proteins | sample TergutTh196P3_FD_73070 | JGI IMG/M metagenome (GOLD analysis project Ga0099364, IMG submission 73070) | Microcerotermes parvus P3 segment gut microbial communities from Pointe-Noire, Republic of the Congo - Th196 P3 | ecosystem: Host-associated > Arthropoda: Insects > Digestive system > Gut ...
AGTTCGGAGTTCGGAGTTCGGAGTTCGGAGTTCGGAATTCGGAGTTCGGAGTTCGGAATTCGGAATTCGGAGTTCGGAATTCGGATTTGTGATAAGTGATTTCACTCCGTGCGCAAGCGATAAGTGATGTGTTTTTAGCCAGTTTTCAGGCACAATACAATCAGCATCGGTGAGAGCTATCCAGTCAAAACAAGCTGAATTTATGCCTATAGTCAGAGCCTGCTTTTTTCCTTTTTTCTTGTCATTCAATAATACAGAACAAGGTATGTCAAAAGATTTAGACATTTTTTGTAAAATCTCAAAACTGCCATCAGTAGAACCATCATCTACAAAGATTATTTCATAGCAATCTTTTGGGTAATCTATCTTTTTTAAAGAGGTGATAAGATTTTCGAGGTTGTGAGCTTCATTTTTGCAGGCGATGACAATGGATATTTTTACCCCCCCCTCACCCCCCCCCCCATTCTTCGTGGGGGGGGCGAAACGCCATGTAAAGATTATCCCCTTTACCAGACAAGCTATCAAAAAAAGCAAACAACAGCATAAAATAAAAACTGAAATCATATATATCCTTTAGGCATTAGGCATTAGGCACATAGGCATTAGTAATTAGTAATTAGTAATTACTAATTACTAATTTTTAATTACTAATTAAAATATCATTCCTTATAAAAAAACTTCAATTTCACCACTGTAGCATCTACAATGAGAGCGATATAGAGGATTATAATCACAAAATTGAAATAGTATGTAGGGACGGTCCTATTTCCTATCCATTTCATTGATGACAAAAACACATTTTTTCTTGTATTCAAAAGCCTTCCGTCCATGATATTTACTGCGAAATTTATATTTTCATTTTGAAATTTAGCTTTTGGGTAGTTTAATAAAACTTCTTCTGTTTTTGCGTTCAAAGAAGTAGTGCTTTGATTATCTTGGATTAGCAGCTTTCTTTGTTTATCAATGATATTCATTTGTCTATCATGACTATTTAGCTTTGCTTGTGCAGTAAAAAGACCTTCAAAAAGCCAGTAGGAAGGCATAGTTTTGACAACTTCTGGTATCGGACTAGTCTGTATAAAGGTGATTTGCCGATTCATCTTTTCAAACTCTATGATAGCACCGCCAAAGATGATTTGAGGTATCAAAATCAAGGGTATGATATTTATGATAGACTTTATATCTGATAAAAATGAGGAAATAAAAATACCAAGAGATATACCTATCATTGAAGCAGAAAATAGATAAGCTAAATATATCGGAAACATACCTTGAATGTCGAGTATACTAAAGGAAATAAGTAGATAAATTGATACTTGTAAAAGAGCAAAAAGACTTAAAACAACAATTTTTGAGTAAACAAAACTAGACACTTTTATATTTAACATCTTTTCTCTTATGATGTTTTTTCTTTCTGCCAAAATTTCCTCCATACTGTTTGACATACCCAGAAAAATGAATATAATTATAGAAATAAAGATAAAAATGCCGATATTTATGTTTTGATTAAAACTATAGACATCATCGCTTGGAGCGAGCCTTAGGATAAAGGCTATGATAGCAGAGAGTAAAACTACTTGTCCAAAGGTGATATACATATTTGTGTGATTTCGCAGTTTCATAGCCATATTTCTTTTTATAAATACCCAGAGTTGTTTATCTTCCAAAAATAAGTCTCTATTTTTCTTCTTTTTTATAGGTGTTTGAACTATTCTTGCTCTCATACTATCAAACTGAATCAAATCAAATAACATTTTTCTTTTATATTTGTCTCGCCAATATTCTGGTGTGAATTTTCTTTTTAAAATGATGTCTCTACCTACTTTTTCATAAGTTACCTCTCCATTTTCGTTGTAGTCTGGTGTTTCAATGATGAGATTCACATATTCTGGGAGTCTCTCATCTTTTTTTTGTTTTATTCTACTAATGTATGAGTTTTCAATATTGTTTTCCTCATTGCCATTCTCCGATTGGTTTTCTGTTCCCCATTTATTCTCTGTCTCTGCATGTAAAGGGCAAATTTGCTCATATTCCATATCAAAATAAGTCCAGACATCCTCTGGTTTCCCAAAAAATACTTGTTTTCCACCTCTGTCCATTATCAAGATTTTATTGAAACCATGAAATACTTTTGTATTTGGTTGATGTATCGTCATAATGACAAATTTACCTTGTTCTGAATACTGTCTTAGTATGTCTATTACTTGTTCTGCATCCGAATAGCTCAAGCCTGATGTAGGCTCATCACAGATGATAATAGTAGGGTCAAACAATAATTCGAGTGCGAGATTTAGTCTTTTTCTTTCCCCACCACTAAGAAATTTATTTTTTGCATCACCTACTTTTGTGTCTTTTTTATGAATGAGGTTTGTATTCAAAAGTATTTTTATTATTTTTCGGTCGAGATACTCACGGGTAATCTTAGGCAGCCGCAATTTACCTCTATAATAAAGATTTTCATAGACAGTTAAGTGATTAAAGAGGACATCATCCTGAGGAACATAACCGACATATTGAGAGTAAAAATTCATATTTTGGTAATACTCTTTTCCGTCATACATAATTGAACCATAAGTAGGGATTGTTTCACCACAGACAGTTTTTAAGAGGCTCGATTTTCCTGAACCAGACTGACCTAAAACTCCTAAAACTTCACCTTTTTTGATTTCAAAAGAAATACCATCAAGACCGAGACTTCCATCAGCATAAAAATGCTTTATATCAAGGACATTGATATTTTCAAGCTCAAAGGGTATTTCAACTAAATCATAAAAATTGTTTATGCGGAAATTGTTTTTATTTATTGTGATAATATCTGTATTTAGGTAAAATTGCGTAGATTCTGTTATTTTAGTATTATTAAGATAGATTTCCAAAGATTTTTTAAGTGGTGGGTGAATAATATGTCTATTGTTCGAGATTTCTATTGCGACCAGACTTTTTGTATTTTCTACCCTACTAAGAGAATAAAAATCGGCTTGATGGTCTATGAAAAGCTCTTTGGGGATAGAATTAATGACTCCTATGTGTATTTCCGAATCAAAAAATTCAAAAACATTAAAATTTGAATACCCTTTTATTGAAAATATATCGTCATAAAAAAGTTCTGTTTCTCGATTTCTTGGTATCTTATTCTTGTTTTGGAAGACTATTCCTCTATTCAAAATAATACTGATTTTATTGCAATTGTTGATAATAATAAAATCAAAAGCTTCTTTTTGGAAATGCTTTTCTTCTTTATGATCTTGATTTTTGTATAGTTTTGCAAGACGCTCAGAAGTGAATTCGATTTCGCTTATTTTAATAGTGGAATGTCTTGGAACGAGGTATAATTCAAAAGGTGCAAATTTTTTATCATTTAATAAAGCTGAAAGTCTATTATTAGTGCCAATAAATAAATGCTGGTCAATCATAAATAGGACAAATTCTACTCCATTTAAAGACTTATTTTTAAACTGGATGCCACATTTTTCCTCACGACCAAAAATGACATAATCGCTAAAAATAGAAGTTTCTATTACATTGATTTGGATATGTCCTTTGAGAGTAACATGATTTAGAGACTTATTTTCAAGATGATTAAAGATTTCCATAAAGCCATCTGTCTCCAAATCAAGACGCTTTGCTATATCAAGTATCTTTGTGATGTGCTGCATAGAGAAGTCATGGTTGGAACTCGACATGATGATGAGACTCAATAGTATTCTGATTTTATCTAAAGCACTTAGATGCTCGTTAAGATAGGATATTACATGATTTATTTGGATATTGGTATTTAACACCTCTCTTATGTATATTTCCCAAGAGATACTCTCTCTGCGGAATATGTTTATCAAGAGACTATAAAGCAGATTTATCTCAAAATCATCTGCTTTTGGGGATAGAGAATTAGGGATGGAGGATAGTGATTTTTCTTCATTTTCTTCCTCAGTTTGACTTACCTGCTCAAGCCAATCAGAGATTGGCTCTATATCGGGTTGGACTATCATTTCATTTTTTAAAAAATGAACATACAGCCTTGTAACACAATCTATTATCCTTTTCCTTTCCTCTGTAGTGTTTTTACCCTTTTTTGTGGTATCCTTTAAAATCATTGTTTACTCCTTATCAATTACTAATTACTAATTCTTAATTCCTCATTCATATTGTCTCTACACAATTTACAAAGATTATTTATGCAGTATTTGTGGTAAATATTCAGTATTCCTTGTTGATATATAGCTTTTTTTTGAGAAATAATAAATTGCTCTTCTGTCATGTATTTTTTCATTATTTGACTTACAGTATTATCCTCCAAACCTTGAAATTCCTTATATATCCTATAACATAAACTTGTTAACTCTGGGTCATTCATAATATTGGCATAAATTATCAAGATAGGGACAAAGATATTTATTACTATTGTATTAAGCCTGTCCTGACCGATTTTATAATTACCTCCTTTGGTAGTGCCAGTTGCGAGGGACGAAGCAATCACATCTGTGCTTATAAGGGGGGGAGGGGGGGGAACTATTAATTCCGAACTCCGAATTCCGAACTCCGAATTCTTTGTAAACCTCTCATACAGCCTTTTCTTAAATTTTGCTAAAGTGAAATCCTTTTCAGTAAAAGAAAAAAGTTTTACCACCTCACTCGTCATCGAGGTAAAAAAAGTATCATATATAAAAGGAGCTATCTGATTAAGTCTTGTCTTTGGGTGGTTACAAGGACGAATTCTAAATAGATACCACCCATATTTTTTTGTGTCAAATTCTGCTTTCTCTATAATATCCTGTATAAAATCTGCTCTATCTAGCCCCCCCCATGAAGTATGAGTGGGGGGGGGAGCATATTTCTGCTTAAACCCTATCCAATTATGCTCTTTTGAAAACAAATAAAATTGGTGTTTATTCTTTGAATAGCCCATAGCTTCTAATATACTTTGGTAAAACAGCTGGTCCATTGACACAAAGGACAATTCTGCTTGAAATCTTTTTATTTTTTTTTCGAGTCTTTCCATTCCAGATTTTTCAAGAAAGGTTTCATAAAATTCTGGTCTGATAATTGAAAAAAGACCACAATATCTCTGTTTTACTTTGTATTCAGTCTCACTGTATCGTTTAAATAGTTTTTCAATATCCTCTGAGATTATGTCTTTCAACTCCAATATCTCAATTTTCTCGCATTTTTCATTGAGAGTAATATCCATCTGGTGATTGTGTTTCAAGACTACATGCAAAACTACACTATTATAGGCAGGATTACTGTCATGTTGATGATGATACCAATCACTTGAAGTAAGATGAATTTCTACATCACCTGTGAAATTTTTATTTCCTATCTCTATAATGGCATTTTTGAAGTCTGCTCCCGACATAGTATTAAAATGACCTTGAAAATGGATTTTGACATCCTTGCCAGATACAGTTTTTTGAAATTTATCTTTATCTAAAAATTTTATGTGCTGTTCATCCCATATATGATAAAGAAATCTTTCTGGAAAACTGGGAGTCTGGACATCCTGTCCGCTAATCCTGTCATCAAAAAAGAAGTCGAGTATATTCATTAAAATTCCTATTTCCCAATTTCTAATTCCTAATTCTTAATTCCTAATTCTTAATTGCATAAGCAATCGGGTCTTCTATCCCAGCTTCTTTAAATGCTTTCAATCTCAAAAAACAGCTATCACAAACACCACAGGCTAAATCATTTTGTGAATAGCAACTCCAACTAAGTTCAAAAGGTGCATTAAGAGATTTTCCCAATTTTATGATACTTGCTTTGGAAAGATTTATAATAGGGGTTTGAATTTGAATATTCAAAGTATGTCTTGTCCCAAAATTAATTGCTTTTTCGAGGCTTTCAAAGAACACTGCTCTACAATCTGGATAATTTGAACCTTCTACTTCTATTGCTCCTATATATATTTTTACGGTGTTGGTTTTCTGAACTCCGAATTCCGAACTCCGAACTCCGAACTCCGAACTCCGAATTCCGAACTCCGAACTATTCAACGCCTCTGCCCAAGAAGCTGCTATTGCAATCATATTTCCATTTCTATAAGGCACATAAGTATTAGGTATCTCATAAGGCTCTGTATTTATCGGAATGGCAATGTGTTTATCTGTCAGCGAGCTACCCCCAAACTCCTTTAAATAGTCGATATTTACTATCTTTTTATCCTTTGGTTTATAAAAGTCGCATATCTTTTGAAAGGCTTTTAATTCTCTCTTTTCTGTTCTTTGTCCATAATTTATATGCAAAAAATAAACCTCATCATTTTCATTGCAGGCGATACAAGCTGTTACAAGGCTATCCAAACCGCCACTAACTAAAACTATTGCTTTTTCCATAAGCTTTCCACTCCATAAAACCATTTTTTCATAATAGGGTATATTGTCAAGTAATTTAGTAATTAGTAATTACTAATTACTAATTACTAATTATTAATCCCCATTTATATCACACATAGAAAAAATATTTTTATATTGCCAAAAAACCTTGTATACAAAAGAAAAAATAATTAATTTTAAAATTATATAAAAAAAATTAAGTCAGATTTCAAAAAAATGATTGACAAAAAAACTTAATTGAAAAAAATGACACTCACTGTGGGTGATTAGCTCAGTTGGTTAGAGTACTACCTTGACATGGTAGGGGTCACAGATTCAAATTCTGTATCACCCACCACTTTTTTTACAACAATTTTAACATGCAAAATTTAGAAAAGTTGTCTTTAGATATTTCATAACTCCTTATTTTTTGACAACATACATAAGCTCCCTTTTCCCTCCCTGTAGCCCTCCTGTAGGTACCCTATTTAACTTACACAAAAATAAGAGGGTTACAATAGGTACACTTTTTGGTGGATACGAAGTTTCAATTTACAATTGAGACCACTCGAAAATTCAGTTAATAAAAATATTTGCTTACCTAAGCCTTGAGATATGTGAAGTTATGTTAATTATCAGTTTTTCCTTGAATATCCCGAATGGTGATGATTACGAAATACCTTTATTGACCAAACTGGTGGGTATTTTTCCTAATCCTTTTAATCCCAGCTTTACTATCTAATATAATTTATCTGTAATAATTTAATAATTTACAATGGATAATTTGAGACGGCAGTTTCTCATATTTATCATTCGAGAATAAGCTAATAAATAAAAAAAAATCATATTTTTAAAAAAAGAGATTTTGCTCGACAAAAAATGGTAGTTGATAATAATGACGACAATTAAGTGCGTCTGTGGCTCAATTGGATAGAGCTTCTGACTACGGATCAGAAGGTTTGGAGTTCGAATCCCTACAGATGTGCTATTTTCTTTTTTGTTTTTTTACTCCTTTAAAAAGCCCCATTAGGGGCTTTTTTTTGTAACTATATTAAGCAATAAGAAAATGTTTCCATTTATTATAGGTTTACTAAAGGGATAACCTATAAGGATGGCTCGAATAAGTCGGACATATTCGAGCCATATCCCTTTGTAATCCCAAATAAGTCTATAAATCATAGCTTTAAAATCTGATTTCAAAATAGCACTTGACATAAAAAGCAAATTTAAAAAATTTGTAAATTATACATTGATTTTGGAGTGTTTATGCTAAAAGTAGGAGTAGTTGGAGTAGGTCATCTCGGTAAACATCATGCAAGGATATTTTCACAAATAGATAATTGTCAGCTGATAGGTGTTTATGACAAAGTCCCCGAAAGAGCAAAGGAAATAGCCAGTCTCTATGGAGTAAGGTCCTTTGACAGCTATGAAGAGATGTTGTCAAAGGTAGATGCCATAGATATTGCAGCTACAACCACTTATCATTTTGATCTTGCCAAACCAGCTTTAGAGAGAGGTTGTCATGTCTTTCTTGAAAAGCCTATTACTTCGACAAAAGAGCAGGCAGAAGAGCTTGTCAAAATAGCAGAAGAAAAGAAAATAAAGATACAGGTAGGACACATAGAGAGATTTAACCCTGTCATCATGCAGGTAATCAGTGAAATAAACAATCCTATGTTTATTGAGTCACATCGATTGGCACCCTTTACTCCAAGAGGTTCTGATGTGCCTGTCGTTCTTGATTTGATGATACATGACATAGATTTGATAATGTCTTTTATCCCTTTTGAAATCAAAGAAATCAGAGCTTCTGGTGTAGGCATACTGACTCCAAGCATAGATATAGCCAATGCTCGATTGGAGTTTGATAATGGAGCTATTGCCAATGTAACTGCAAGCCGAATCTCTATGAAACGAGAAAGGAAAATAAGGTTTTTTCAAAAGGATGCTTATATTTCAGTTGATTTTCAAGAAAAAAAAGTTAATCTTTTGAAAAAATCACCAAAACTCTACACTATATTACCACAGATACTTGCTGGTGATACGAGCTTTAATCCTGAAGATATGGTAGATATGAAAGAGATAAGAGCTACAGATGGCGGTAAAGACGCTTTGACAATGGAATTGGAGTCCTTTGTAGATGCTATTATCAATGATAAACGACCTATTGTAGATGGGACAGATGGCAAAAGAGCTTTGGAAGTAGCATTAGAGATAATGGAGAAAATTCAAAATTAGGAATTAGGAATTAAATATTAGCTACTTGTAACTTGTAACTTGTAACTAAATTTTGGAGGCAATTTTGAAAATTATATTTGTAAAAGATTTAGAAAAACATTTAGGTGAGGAAATAATTCTCAAGGGCTGGGTGCGAAATGTTCGTTTTAGTGGAAAATTGATATTTATCATTTTTAGAGACGGTTCAAACGAGGTTCAATGCGTAGTATTTAAGCCAGATTTATCAGAAGAGAAATTTGATATAGCCAAATCATTGACCCTCGAATCTTCAATCATATTGAAAGGTGTCCCACGTAAACATGAGAAAAAAGAAAATGTATTTGAAGTTCAAGTAACCGATATAGAGCTTTTACAGCTCGCAATTGATTATCCAATAGCAAAAAAAGACCATGGAGCAGATTTTTTGCTCGAGCACAGACATTTGTGGCTGCGTTCTACAAAGCAAAATGCTATCATGAAAATAAGGCATACCTGCTATTTTGCTATATGCGAGTATCTAAATGATAATGGATTTTATCGATTTGACTCACCGATACTATCACCAAACGCATGCGAGGGTTCGACTACACTATTTGAGCTTCCTTATTTTGATGAGGGTAATGCTTATCTTTCTCAGTCTGGACAGCTCTATCTCGAAGCAGGTATCATGAGTCTTGGTCGAGTTTATGATTTTGGACCTGTATTTCGGGCAGAAAAGTCAAAGACTCGCAAACATCTGACAGAGTTTTGGATGATGGATGCTGAGGCAGCCTTTGTAGAACATGAAGAGAATATGCAGATTCAAGAGGGTCTTATCCGTCATGTCATAAGGTCTGTCCTAAAGAAAAACCTTGTTGAACTTGAAATACTTGAAAGGGACATTGAAATGCTCCGTAAAGCTGATGCTCCATTCAAAAAAATGACCCACAGGGAGGCAATAGAATATTTGCAATTTAAAGGGTCAAAAATAGGTCTTAAAGAGGACTTTGGAGCCGCAGACGAGTCCTTACTCGTCGAGGGTCTCGAAGTGCCATTATTTATCGAAAAATGGCCAAAAGAAATAAAAGCCTTTTATATGAAGAGAGATAAAGACAATCCAGACCTTGTCCTCGGTGCTGACCTTTTGGCACCTGAAGGCTACGGAGAGATTATCGGTGGTTCTCAAAGAGAAGATGATTATGAAGTATTGCTTGAAAGGATGAAACAAGATAAAATGGAAATAGAGCCTCTTGAGTGGTTTCTTGACCTGCGAAAATACGGCTCTGTGCCTCACAGTGGATTTGGTATAGGTCTTGAAAGGCTTGTAACATGGATGTCTGGAACTGCACATATAAGAGAGACAATACCTTTTCCGAGGATGATTTATAGAATATATCCGTAGGTTGCATTGGACAATGCTTGAGGTTTTATTATGAGTGAAAATCAATCAAAAGAATTGTTGCTGTTTGAAAATAAACAGATAAGATATGCTTGGGATAATGAAGCTGAAAAACACTGGCTATCTATAGTTGATGTAGTAGCTGTTTTGAATGACAGTGATTATCAAACAGCAAGAAATTATTGGAAATGGTTAAAGAATAAACTTAGCTCAGAAAAAAATGAACTGGTTAGTTTTACTAACCAGTTGAGGATGCAAACCCCTGATGGCAAGATGCGAATGTCTGATGTTGCAGATATAGAGCAGATTTTGGGGATAATTCAATCCATACAAAGCAGGAAAAAAGAGGCATTTGTTACTTGGTTAAATCAGCTAAAAAATGGTCTTGAAATTGACCTCATGGGGTCAGAAATCGTTATATATCAAACAGATGACGGGTTGACAAAGATTGATGTTTATCTAGAAGATGAAACTGTGTGGTTAACTCAGATACAAATGGCAGAATTATTTCAGACAACACGGCAAAACATAAGCCTACACATAAATAATGCCATCTCTGAGAAAGAATTTGAACAAGATTCAGTTATCAAGGAATCCTTGACAACTGCCCTGGATGGAAAAAATTATCAGACAAAATATTACAATCTCGATGTGATTATTTCGGTAGGATACAGAGTAAAATCTTTAAGAGGTGTTCAGTTTAGAAGGTGGGCTACAAGTGTTTTGAGAGAATACCTAATAAAAGGGTTTGCAATGAACGATACCCTCTTGAAACAAGCAGGAGGTGGAAACTATTGGAGAGAGCTACTTGAGAGAATTCGTGATATTCGCTCTAGTGAAAAAATGCTTTATCGTCAAGTATTAGAGCTTTATGCGACTAGTATGGATTATGACAAGAATTCAAAAGAATCAAGGCATTTTTTTCAAGTAGTCCAAAACAAGATGCATTATGCTACTCATGGACACACTGCCTCAGAAGTTATCTACAATAGAGCTAATGCGGAGCTTGTCAATATGGGTTTGACACACATTGAGGGTGATAGACCTAAAAAAAGTGAGATTGTGGTAGCTAAAAATTATCTGACAGAGGATGAGCTTGCATGGCTAAATAATATGGTTTCAGCTTTTTTTGAGCTTGCAGAATTGAGAGCTAGGAATCGAGAACCAATGTATATGAAAGATTGGATACAAGAATTGGACTTTTTTGCTGAAAGATACGGAAAGGGAGTTTTAACTACAGGAGGGACTATCAGCACAATAGAGGCTCAAAAAAAAGCTGAAGCTGAATATGATAAATACAAAAAAAGAATAAAAAACGAGCCTTCGCATGTAGAGCTTGATTATTTTGAACACCTAAAGAAAACTCAAAAATTACTTGAAAACAAAACGAAAAAATAAAGGAGAATAAAAATGAAACTACTAGTTATTTTAATCGCCATCGTCTGCACCTGTTTTCAGTTTTATTTAAAATATTTGAACTACAAAAACAGAAACCAACCCGTGCCTGACAATGTCAAAGATGTTTTTGATGCGGAGACCTATCAAAAAAGGTTTGATTATGAGATGGAAAACACAAGACATGGTATATTTAGCGGTTTGTGTTCTCTGATACTTGGCACTGTTTTCCTTGCAACAAATTTCCACAGCTATTTATTTGCTAAAGGTGGCTTGATTTTTGATAATGAAAATGTGTATCTACTGACATTTTTTATGTTTGGGATTACGATGCTCTTTGGACTTGTGATTGGCACTGCTTTTGATGCTTATGACACTTTCAAAATTGAGGCAAAATATGGCTTTAACAAGACTACTGTAGGCACTTTTATCACTGATGCTATCAAGGATTTGATAATAAATACGATTATCGTTACAGGTGGACTGCTGGCTTTATTTATGTGGATTTATAATATGCTGGGAAATCTTGTGTTTCCTATCTTTGTAGGAGTCATGATCTTGTTTATCTTGTTAGTTCAGTTTATCGGGATTTATATCATGAAACTATTTAATAAGTTTACTCCCCTTGAAGATGGCTCTCTAAAAGATAAAATCATTTCATTGACAGAAAGGACAAATTATCCAATAAAGAGGGTTTTTGTGATGGATGCCTCAAAAAGAAGCACTAAAATAAATGCCTTTTTTACTGGATATGGAAAAAACAAGACTATAGCTTTGTATGACACCACGATAGAAAAACTAACCGAAGACGAGATAATTTCTGTGCTTGCTCACGAAATAGGGCATGCCAAAAAGAAACATGTCTGGAAACAGATGCCTTTTACCTATTTGACTTTTGCTATTCTCTTTTTGTTTTCCTATTTTATTTTTAGTCAAGCTGATGTTTCTCAGGCTTTTGGATTTACTGAGCTTAATGTAGGTTTTACTTTGATGATTTGCTTAACATTGTTTACTCCAGCCTTTATCTTTTTGAACCTACCATCAAGTATGATAAGTCGTAAACATGAATATGAAGCTGATGCTTATGCAGCCGAATATGCAGGGAAAGAAGCTACAATTTCGGCTGATAAAAAGCTCGCTAAGGAAAACTATTCAAATCTTGTTCCTCATCCTTTTGTGGTAAAGATGACCTACTCTCATCCGACGATATCGCAGAGGATAGAGGCGATAGAAAGAATGGATAATGGATAAAGGATAATGGATAATGTCTATTATCTAAATAAATAAATCTGGAGGAAAAAAATGGTTGCAGAAAAACTCGCAATTATTGACACTTTCAAAGATGGGATTGAAATCGGACTAAAAAATCTTGTTCCGATACTCGTAAATGTCCTTCTTTGGCTATTGACATGTTGGATTCCCTATCTCAATGTGGGAACAACAATTGGACTATCCATAGGAATTGTTTCAAAAGCAAGTAGAGGTGAAACAATTTCTATGTATGAAATCTTTGACCCAAGATACAGAAAGTATATGGGCGAATATTTCATCACTATGGGCTTGGTTTATGTAGGTGTTTGTGCTGGATTGGTCTTTGGTATCATTCCTGGTATTGTCATCGGGATAGCTTGGTGTCTTACAGCCTTGCTCCTGATTGACAAAGGAAAAAATCCTACTGAAGCTATCACTTTGAGCAATAATCTTACTTATGGCTTTAAATGGAATATTTTTTTCCTTTATTTTGCTGTAACTCTTGTTTTTTCTTTGCTCGCTATGTTGTTTATGCTGATACCTGTTTTAGGACATATCCTCCTATTTGCCCTTTTTGTCATTTTGTTATGCGTGTGTATAGGAATTCAAGCAAGCATCTATAGGCAATTGACAGAAGAAGTCGTGAGTAGTGAGTAATGAGTGGTGAGTGATGAGTAGTGAGTGGTGAGTAATGAGTGGTGAGTAACTCACTACTCACTACTTACTATTCACTACCTACTACTCACAACTTAATAATAAGGAGTAAATATGATTGTAAAAAGTCAAATAATGGACAAAGCTGCTATAGGTAGAGCTTTAAAAAGAATGGCTCATGAGATAATAGAGCAAAACAAGGGTCTTGAATCGCTATATTTAGTAGGCATCAGGACACGAGGAGTTCCCATTGCAGAAAGGATAGCAAAATACTTTAAAGAGATTGAAAATAGGGATATACCTGTAGGGATACTCGACATCACTCTTTATAGAGACGATTTATCTACTATAGCGCATCAGCCTGTCATAAAAGGGTCAAAGATAGATTTTGCTCTTGACAATTCAAAAATCATCCTTTTTGACGATGTTTTATATACTGGTAGGACAGTCCGAGCTGCTATAGATGCTCTTTTGGACTTTGGCAGACCAAACAATATCCAACTCTGCGTTCTCATCGACAGAGGACATCGTGAGTTGCCTATAAAAGCTGATTTTGTAGGTAAAATAGTGCCTACTTCACATTATGAAATTATCAAGGTTTCTTTTGAAGAGACTGATGATGTTGATAATGTTTCGATTGTAGTTAAGAGTAATTAGTAATTAGTAATTACTAATTTTACTATTTCATGGAGTAATTATGCCTTTTTTTGACAAATACATGTCGATCACTCAGAAACAGAATACTTATGTCTGTGTCGGGTTGGATTCTGATTTTTCAAAGCTACCTACTTGTCTGAAAAATGAGGATAATCCTCTATTGGTTTTTAACAAAAAAATCATTGATGAGACCTATAAACATACTGCTTGTTATAAGCCCAATATGGCTTTTTATCTGGCTCAAGGCAGCAAAGGTATAGAGACTTTGAAACAAACAATTGACTATGTCCCTGAGGATATTCCTGTCATCATCGACCTTAAGGCTGGTGACATCGGAAATACTATGGAACAATACGCTTTGTCTGTATTTAAGTATTTTCAAGCCGATGCTATGACTATCAATGTTTTGATGGGGTCTGATGTAATAAAAGCCTGTCTGTCAGTGGAAAATTCTTTTTGTTTTGCACTTGCATATACCTCAAATCCATCTGCTGTAGACTATTTCAGACATTATGAGCTTTATAAAAAAATATTGAGTGAACTAAACAAAACAGATGAAAAAAGAATTGGAGCTGTAGTAGGTGCTACAGATATAGACAATCTATTGGAAATGAGAAATCTTTTTCTTGAAAGTATTTTCCTCATACCTGGTATAGGTGCTCAAGGTGGCGATTTAGAAGCTGTATGTAGTTATGCTTCATACAAAAGAGGCGATGAGAGAATACTCGTAAACTCTTCGAGAGCTATTATTTTTGCCGATGATACTCAAAATTTTGCCCAAACTGCTGGGCTTGAAACAAAAAAACTAAAAGAAAAAATAAATAAGGAGTTGAAGTTATGAACAAAATTAACAAATACATGGTGGTTGCAAACTTTTGCACAGTTTTTGGTATATTCATACTGATTTCTTGGATATTTAAACCTCTACACTTTAAAGGTTTTGTGGGGTTTGTTACTTTGGTTACTGGCTATGTTTTTATGATCATAAGCATGGTCAAAGATGACGAAAAATCCGTTCTATATAACCCAGATAAAAAAAGACATCTGTTGAACTGGATTATTTATATTTTAGCTTTGCTGGTTACTGCTATCATTGCTGCCTTTGCTTTTAGGATAGAATGGTAAACAGAGTTCAGATACTGGGAACGCAGGCATCTTGCCTGCATATTATTTAGTTATAGTTGATGCAGGCAAGATGCCTGCGTTCCCAGTATCAAAACTCCGAACTAAATTGAGGTATTCATGGAAGACAACAAAGTCATATTCTCTATGGATAGGGTAGGCAAGATTTACCCTGTCAATAAACAAGTTTTGAGGGATATTTCACTTGGTTATTTCTACGGAGCAAAGATAGGTGTTCTCGGTCTAAATGGCAGTGGAAAAAGCACTTTACTTAGGATAATGGCTGGTGAGGAAAAGGATTATGTAGGTCGTATTTCGATGAGTAAAGGCTACTCTATTGGCTACTTGGAACAAGACCCGCAGCTTGACCCAGAAAAGACTGTTCGAGATGTCGTAGAAGAAGGGTGTCAGGAAATTGTCAATCTCGTCAAAAGATATGACGAGATAAACAATGCTTTTTCAGAGCCAATGTCTGATGAACAGATGAACAAGCTCCTCGAAGAGCAAGGAAATCTACAAGATAAACTTGATGCTTGCAATGCCTGGGACCTTGAAAGCAGGCTCGAAATGGCTATGAATGCTATGCGCTGTCCACCCTCTGAGATGCAGATAAAACTCATTTCTGGTGGTGAAAAAAGAAGGGTGGCTTTGACGCGTCTTTTACTACAAGAACCTGATATTTTGCTTCTTGACGAGCCTACAAACCATCTCGATGCCGAGACTATACTCTGGCTCGAAAAGCACCTCCAAGACTACAAAGGAACTGTGATTGCGGTTACCCACGATAGATATTTTCTCGACCATGTAGCAGGCTGGATTTTGGAGCTTGATAGAGGATATGGCATACCTTGGAAAGGCAATTACACCTCTTGGCTAGAGCAAAAATCTCAAAGGCTTGCTATAGAAGAGAAAAAGGAAGTCAAAAGACAGCAACAGCTCGCTCGTGAACTTGAATGGATTAGAGCTACTCCAAAAGCAAAACATGAAAAGAATAAAGCTCGTATTAAAAACTATGAGACACTTTTGAGTCAAGACATTGAAAAAAGAGTGGAGACAAATGAGCTACATATACCAGCTGGACCAAAGCTCGGAAATACTGTCATCAATGCGAAATCGCTTGCCAAAGGATATGATGATAAACTACTCTTTGAAAATCTCGATTTTGTTTTACCCGCTGGTGGTATCATAGGCGTTATAGGTGCAAATGGAGCTGGAAAAACTACTCTCTTTAGACTAATCACAAAGCAAGAAAAGCCTGATAGCGGTGAAATTCAGATAGGAGAGACTGTTAAGCTCTCTTATGTTGACCAGGACAGATTTATTGACCAGGATAAAAGCATTCTCGACATCATCGGTCAAGACAGAGAGGTCATGAATATCAATGGCAGAGAAATCAATGTCAGGCAGTATATATCTTGGTTCAATTTTGCTAGTGGAGACCACAACAAAAAGATAAGTGAACTTTCGGGTGGTGAAAAAAATAGAGTCTATCTCGCTCTGACACTGCAAGAGGGTGGAAATGTCCTGCTTCTTGACGAACCTACAAACGACCTCGATGTCAATACTATCAGAGCTATGGAAGAAGCTCTGCAAAGCTTTCCAGGCTGTGCTGTCGTCATCAGCCATGATAGGTATTTTCTCGATAGGATTTGCACGCATATACTCGCTTTTGAGGGTGATAGCTCTATCAGGTGGTATGATGGCAATTTCTCTGAATATGAAGAGGATAAACTAAAAAGACTTGGGGAGAAAGCTCTAATCCCCAAAAGGATTACCTATCGGAAGCTGACGAGGGTGTGAAAACAACATCATATAGGAGCATAACATGTCCATAAATAAACTAATCCACGGTGACAATCTCGAAATCATGAAATCAATGGAAAGTGAAAGTATTGATTTGATTTATCTTGACCCTCCTTTTTTTAGCAATAGGAATTATGAAGTCATCTGGGGGGACAAAGGTGAAATTCGGAGCTTTCAGGATAGATGGGCAGGAGGTATAGATCATTATATCGCTTGGTTAAAAGAAAGAGTAGAGCAGATGCACAGACTACTTAAACCGACAGGGAGTATATTTCTTCATTGTGACTGGCATGCAGATGCTTATATTAGAGTGGATATTTTGGATAAGATTTTTGGGAATAAAAATTTCCTAAATGATATCAGATGGAAACGGACTACCACTCACAACGATAACAAGCGTGGAAAACAATATGGTCGTGTAAGTGATACAATCTTTTTTTATGCGAAAAACATAAGAAAATTCAAGTTCATTCCACAATTTGAACGCTACACTAGTGATTATATGGCTTTATCATACAATAAAACTGACCCAGATGGTAGAAGATTTAAAGCATCCGACCTCTCAGCAGCCAATCCAGGTCATCTTGATTGGAATGGAATATTGCCACCTAAAGGTAGATATTGGGCATATTCAAAGGAAAACTTAGATGAGTTTGAACAAAAAGGATTGATATATTATTCTGATAAAGGGAAACCTTATTTGAAAAATTATTTAGATGAAATGCCTGGCTGTAGCGTTGATGATATATGGATAAATTGTGTATTTAAAAACAAAGCAGAAAGAGTTGGATATCCTACGCAAAAACCAGAAGCCTTAATAGATAGAATAATAAAAAGTGCTAGCAAACAAGGTGACATTATACTCGATCCCTTTGTAGGTGGTGGAACTACAGTTGTTGTCGCTGACAGACTCCAAAGACGCTGGATAGGTATCGACCAGTCTGTGCAAGCTATCAAAGTAACTGAGATGCGTTTAAATAAACAAGTTTCAGCTTGGAGTTTATCATTCTCTACACAATTGTATAAGTATGATTATGATGTTTTACGCTATTCCAATGCCTTTGAGTTTGAAACCTTTATCATTCAACAGGTAGAAGGCACTAGTAATGTCTCTCAAAGAAGGGATTTTGGTATAGATGGCAAATTGCCTGACAATACACCTTTACAAGTGAAAAGAAGTGAGAATATTGGTCGCAATGTGATTGACAATTTCCTGTCTGCAGTGCAGAGAAGCGACCAAGCCTTGTTTGACAAAAATATAAATGAGAAAAGACCAGTCGGCTATATCATAGCTTTTTCTTTTGGTAAAGGTGCTATTGAAGAGGTAGCTCGTTTAAAAAACAAAAAAAATATCATTATAGAGCTACTCACTGTTGACAAAATAGTCCCAATTTCAAAGAAACCCTCTCTTACATTAGAGATTTTAGAAAAATTTAGAGATGAAAGAGAGAATAGTGTCATAGAGTTTATAGCGACAGGAAATAGTTCGACAGGCATCGAATTTTATTCATGGGATTTTGCTTATAACGAGTCAAAAGGTTTCAATCCAGATGTATTTTATGACAAGATTGGCAATCAAACGATGCGTTTCAAGGCGGGAGTCTATAATATAGCTGTGAAAGTCTATGATATAGACGGACTAGAGGGTTTGGAAGTCTTGAAACTAAAGGTAAATGGTGGAGTTAAAAAGGTAGAATGATGTTTTCAATAATATTAAATATAAGGAGAAACAATGTTTACAAGCAAAGAAATCAGACAACAATTTATTGATTTTTTTATCAGCAAAGGGCATACCTTTGTAAAGTCATCATCTGTAGTTCCCAAAGATGACCCGACTTTATTATTTACCAATGCGGGAATGAACCAATTTAAAGACTTTTTTTTAGGCAAAAAGGAAGCAGAATACCCAAGAGCAGTCAATAGTCAAAAATGCATCAGAGCAGGTGGAAAGCACAATGACCTAGATGAAGTAGGAAAGGATGGCTATCATCATACCTTTTTTGAGATGCTCGGTAATTGGTCTTTTGGTGATTATTACAAAAAAGAGGCAATAACATGGGCTTGGGAGCTGCTAACAGAAGTATGGAAACTTCCCAAAGACAAGCTCCATGCTACAGTTCATCATACCGATGATGAGGCTTTTGAGCTTTGGAAATCAGAGACAGACATTAACCATGCACATATCTCAAAGCACGGGGATAAGGATAATTTCTGGGAAATGGGTGAAACAGGACCTTGTGGTCCTTGCTCTGAAATCCATCTTGATAGGGGCATCGATTTTTGTAATCTCAGAGACCATGATAATCACACCTGCCAAGTCAATGGAGATTGTCATAGATATATCGAGCTTTGGAATCTTGTCTTTATGCAGTTTTTGAGACATGAAGATAGGTCGTTGACTCCTTTGAAAAACAAGTATGTAGACACAGGAGCAGGTTTTGAAAGGCTTTGCCAAGTCCTTCAAGGTGTTAAATCAAATTATGAAACAGATTTATTTATGCCTATCATAAATATAATAGAAAGAATCAGTAATACACCCTACAGAGAAGATACAGGCATTGCACATAGAGTTATAGCAGACCATATAAGAACTCTTTGTTTTGCTATTGCAGATGGCGGAATGCCATCAAATGAGGGCAGAGGTTATGTTTTACGCAGGATACTCCGCAGAGCAACTCGGTATGGTAGAAATTTAAACATCACTGACAATTTTTTGTATAAATTAGTTGATAGAGTCATTTTCTTGATGGGTGGAAGTTATGAAGAGTTAAAATCTCACTCCGATTTGATAAAAAGTATAGTCAAAGCTGAAGAAGAAAGGTTCAATCAAACTTTAGATAAAGGATTATTACTCTTTGAGCAACTCACTCAAAAGATTGATAACAATACCATTTCTGGTCTCGATGCCTTTACTTTATATGACACCTTTGGATTTCCATTGGATTTGACGAAAATACTTGCCGAAGAAAAAGGTCTGTTTATAGACGAGACAGGTTTTTATACAGAAATGGAAAAACAAAAAACTAGAGCAAGAAAAGCCTCAAATTTCAAAATGGATAATGAGGATTTAGATTGGATAAGGTTTAGAGAAGATACACCTACTGAATTTATAGGCTACAACAAACAAAGATGTGAATCCAAAATCATCAGATATGCTATGGTAAATGAAACTGAGATTAGAGTTGTTCTCGATATTACTACCATGTATGCCGAATCTGGTGGACAGGTTTCGGACTCAGGTGAGATTTTTAATAAAAAAAAGACAAAAATGATTATTTATGATGTAAAACATGAGGGTGATGTTTATGTTCATTACGGTATACTCCAAAAAGGTAGTATAGAGGACAAAACTTATACTGTTGTCTTCAAAAAGAATAAAAGAATGAAACTCCAAGAAAATCATACCGCTACTCATCTTTTACATGCTGCTTTGAGAAAATGTCTGGGAAAACATGTATCACAAAAAGGGTCTTATGTTGATGATGAAAGTATCAGGTTTGATTTTTCACACTTCGTTCCATTAAAAGATGAAATGCTTTTGAAAATAGAAGAACAGGTGAATAACTATATTCGTTCAAATAAACTTGTTATTATAAAGACAATTGAATATCAAAAAGCTATTGAAGAGGGAGCTATAGCACTATTTACCGATAAATATGATGATTTTGTTCGAGTGGTTTCCATTGAAGACATTTCTACTGAATTATGCGGAGGCACTCATGTCTATAAAACAGGTTATATAGGCTATTTCAAAATAATCAATGAAGGCTCTATTGCCTCAGGTATCAGAAGAATTGAAGCTCTCACAGGGGAAAAAGCTGTAAAGTATGCAAAAATAGAAGAAATGCTTTTAGCAAAAATCATGGATATGCTTTCAACAAATAAAACAGATGTTCTATCTACAATCGAAAATCTGCTTTCTGAAAATAAAGCTTATCAGCAAAAAATTGAAAAGATGAAATCTTTGACCTATCCCTCCATAATTGACGATTTGATGAAAAAGGCTTTTTGTATAAAAAATGTAAATGTCGTCTATGGACTCGTTAGTGTGGAAAATACTAATGAATTAAAAGCTATGGGCGACCTACTCAAAGAGAAAATTAAGTCTGGTATAGGTGTCCTCGTTTCTGAATTAGAAGATAAGGTTTCTATCATTTCTGTCGTAACACCCGATTTGACAAATACTATCTCAGCTGGAAAAATAGTTTCAGAGCTTGCTTTGATTGTTGATGGCAAAGGCGGTGGAAGACCTGATATGGCTATGGCTGGTGGAAAAGCTGTCGAAAAGATAAATGACTTGTTGTTGCAAATATCTAAAACTATAGAAAATAGCTTGTAATATGCTCTGAATTGGAGTGCCAATCTCCGATTGGCTTTGATGTGGGTGAAAGAGGGAAAAGTGCATAAAATCTTATTCATCAGACTTAGCTCTCTCGGTGATATAGTTTTGACTGAGTCAACTATCAGGATAGCCAGAGAAAGATTTCCAGACTTTGAGATACATTATTTGACCAAACCTGAGTATGCCCAGATGGTCAAAGAATGTTTTCTTGTAGATAAAGTTCATTTATGGGAAAATAAAGTAAATCTATATAAATCTTTGAAAAATGAGAGATTTACCTTTGTCATTGATTTACATAATAAACTTTCCACTTTTTTGATAAAAATAGCTTGTAGAGGAAAGAAAACCATCACTTATGACAAACAGCATTTTATACGGAAACTGATAATAAAAAAGATTTCTTTGAAACAAATAGACACTGTAGTCTGGAATTATCTTGATACACTTGATAAAATGAGGCAATATTTGGAACGTAGAAATCTTGTCTGCAAATCGACACCCCATCGTAGTGCCAATCTCCGATTGGCTTGCGAGGAAGAGATTTCCCCCCACATTTATGACGGAGTCGATATGCCCCCCACACGAAGTATGAGTGACGGAGTCGATCTGCCCCCCACACGAAGTATGAGTGGGGGGGGGAGGGGGGGGCATAATAATCATGAAAATCCACATTATCCCACCATATTGCCAAACCCAAAAACAATAGAAAAAGTCAGAGAAAAATTCTTAAACTACAATATCCCCACAGATAGATATTTGATAGGAGTATTCCCAGGTGCAAAGCACCAGACCAAACAATGCCCTGTTGAAAAGTTAGTAAATTTCATTTACGAAGTCCCAGATTACTGGAAATGCTCATTTCTGATACTCGGTAGCTGGAACGAAAAGCCTTTATACATCAAAATGAAATCTCTGACAGATACTAAACTCTATGATTTGGTAGGTGCCTTTGACCTCACAGAACTTATTGCAGCTATTTCCTTATTGGACTTGGTCATCACAAATGATTCTGGTCCAATGCACCTTGTTGCAGCTCAAAAGAAACCCCAAATCACTGTTTATGGAGCTACACACACGCGGCTTGGCTTCAGACCATTAAATGATAATGCTGTAATAATCCAAAAAAACATCCGTTGTCAACCCTGCTCTTTACATGGTAGTAAATCCTGCAAAAAGAATACTCTCGATTGTTTTCGTAATATTTCCAGCACCGAGATTTTTGAGGAGTTTCAAAAATTATTTGAGGAAAAGGTGCTGTTGCAAGAGAAGTAATAAAAATGAAAAAGCAGAATGTAGAAATATTTCTACATTCTACATTCGTTCTGCCCTCCCATCGTCATTGCGTGGTTCCTTACTTGAATATCCCTTGAAGCAATCTCGGAGTGGGGGGCATATATCTCCATTTTCCATTATTTCTGCATTCTCATTTCTGCATTCTCATTTCATCAATACCATCCTCTTCACTTCCACACTCGCACTCGTCTCAAGCCTATAAAGATAGACACCAGACGGCACATCATCGGCGTGCCAGACCTCAGTATACCTACCTGCTACTTGATACTCATTGACAAGAGTCTTGACCAGCTGTCCTCTGATGTTAAAGATGTCAATCCTCACCATAGACTCTACAGACAGATTATATCTGATAGTCGTGCTCGGATTAAAAGGATTGGGATAATTCCCCACCAGCTCAGTCTTTAAAAGGGTACCATTATCACCATGCTCTGATAAAAATTTTACTTCGATTTCTATTGAAGCTGGCTCTGAAATTCCCGTTTGGTAAACAGTAAAGACATTGTATGTATGGACACCGACTGGCACATCAAACTCAGAAAAGGTAGTATCTCTGATAGGAGTATTATCGAGCAATGTATCACCTCTATAAACATAATATCCCTCTGGATTATTTTCTGGTGCCTGCCATGAAAGGGTTACAGTATATTCATCTACCACTGCTAAAAGGTTTATAGGAGATAATAATTCCACATTCTCTTCGATTTCTATTTCGATAATAGCAGGTTCTGAAACTCCAGTTTGATAAACTGCATACACACTGTATAGATGAACTCCCAATGTTATATCATTTTCTACAAAGTTAGTATCAATGACAAGCTCCTCACTTACAAGCAGATTATTTCTATACACCTTATAACCTAGCTGACTACTTTCTGGTGCATCCCAAGTAAGTGTTACAACGAAATCCAATACTATACCCTTTAGGTTTATAGGTGGTAAAATATTCTCTATGAGTGGATTTGTACTCTGTAAATAAGGGTAGCCATCATTGGTTTCAAAGTCTATTTCCCAGACATTCACAAAATCCCAACCATATTCTATATAAGTTGCTATTTGTTTCATCTCATCTGTAGTCCGACCATAACAGTCTATTATCGTGCTACCTGATGTGCTTTCGCCCACTGCTATTGTTATTCCTGCGGAATTTATGTCCCAAAAACTCGTAGTAACAGATGAGTTTTCAGCATAGCCTACAAGACCACCAGCACTAAGAAAATTAAAATTACTAGATGCACTTACATTACCTACTGAATAATTGTTTGATATAGATGAGTTTATTAGAGTCCCTACTATACCACCCGCATCTGAAAATGTGCCTGCAAAGGACTCAATATTACCTATTGAATAAGAATTCAATATTTGAGAAGAACTAGTAATTCCTTCAGCATAACCCACAATACCACCAGCATAAGATGATAAACCAGCAGCTGATACATTACCAATAGAAAAGCTATTGATGATGGATGTATCTTGTATTCTGCCAGCTATTCCACCCGAAAAAGCAGATTCAGATCCAGAATGTAGTGTTGTAATTACATTGTAACAGTTTGATATACTTGACAGCTCAGAAAATCCTACTACTCCACCAACATAACCAGCATTCTCTCCAAAGGAGTAGTTTACATCACTATTTTCAAGGTAGACATTTTTTATTTCGGAATTTAAAATGCGACCAAATAATCCAATGTAAACAGCATCTGATATACTTGATTGAGAGATAAATAAATTATTGATAATAAATCTATCTCCGTCATACACTCCGACAAAAAGACCATCATGTCCTATTGGTTTAAAACCTTCTTCACCATTCCAAAATCTCGTTTCATAAGCATCAATATCTGCTGTTTGGAGAAAATGGACTTGTGTGCTTTGGTTTACCCACCAGTCCGTTGATACTTCAGAAAGCCAACGCAGGTTTGCTAGACTTTCTATTAAAAAAGGGTTACGGTATGTGCCTGCATTACTGTCTGCAAAATTTGTAGGCTGCAGAGGAGTTGTCTCTGCAAAAAGAGAGCTTAAGCTCATAGTAAACAAGAGTGTTATCAATAACATGATAAAAGTTTTCTTTGTTTGTTGCATATTAATCTCCTATTATTTTTTACTCAAAAGACCTGTAAAGATCCTTCTTTGAACAATATTTTTTTTTAATGTATTTTGTCAACAAAAAAGTGAAAATCGGGTAAATTATTTTAAAAAGCCTTTTGTTTTCTTGTCTATACCTTGATTTTGTAGGGAACTGATTTATCTGTTCCGTTTCAATTGATTTTATTAATTTTCAGCAGCAGATAAATCAGTTCCCTACAAATCAAGTTATAGACGAGCCTCCGCGACCTGATGGTCGAACCATCGAAGCGGTAACTTCAACTGGGAACGCAGGCATCTTGCCTGCAAACAATGATTATTCTAGTTTTTTT
>Ga0099364_10003364_pt1 | contig 24832 bp, 25 predicted proteins | sample TergutTh196P3_FD_73070 | JGI IMG/M metagenome (GOLD analysis project Ga0099364, IMG submission 73070) | Microcerotermes parvus P3 segment gut microbial communities from Pointe-Noire, Republic of the Congo - Th196 P3 | ecosystem: Host-associated > Arthropoda: Insects > Digestive system > Gut ...
CCGCTCCTAAAAAAACTGCATCCAAAAAAAGAGGAGCTAAGAAGTCCAGATAAGCTATACAGGAATTGATGGTCTTACTTCAATTCCTGTTAAATTAATTTAATGGAGTAAGGATAGTGTTATACGTTGATTTTGGAAAAACCGGTGCAAAAGTATCACGTTTGGGAATGGGTTGTATGAGACTGCCGTCTTATGAAAAAGACGGAAAAACAATTTACGACGAACAAAAAGGAATTGCAATAATTCACAGGGCAAGAGAGCTTGGAGTAAACTACTTTGATACTGCTCCTTATTATTGCGATCAGCAAAGTGAAATTATACTCGGAAAAGCACTTAAAAGTATTAAAAGAGAAGATGTATATATCTCAACTAAGTATCCTGTAGGTAATGAAACTGGTGATGATTTTGAAAAGCAGCTGGAAACATCCTTAAAAAAACTCGATTTGCCCTATGTCGATTTCTACCATTTTTGGGGAATATCCCTAAATGCATATAACGAAATTATTAGCAAAAAGGGCGGTCCCCTTGATAGGGCAAAGAAGGCAAAAGAACAGGGACTTATAAAGCATATTTCATTTTCTTTCCATGACAGAGGTACAGGGGACGAGGAGGGTGAAAACCTTATTAAAGTTTTAAAACAGGGCGAGGGAATTCTTGAATCCCTGCTTGTTCAGTACAATATTTTGGACAGGGGTAAAGAAGCAGGAATTGCACTCGCTCATCAAATGGGTATAGGTACTGTTGTGATGGGTCCTGTTGCCGGTGGACGTTTGGGTACTCCTACTAAGGCAGTTCTTGATCTTTTGGGAGGAAGATTCCAAAGTTCTGCAGAGATGGCTCTGCGTTTTGTGTGGTCCAATAAAAACGTAAATATTGCACTCCCGGGAATTACTTCTCTGGAAGAAATTGAAGAGAATGCAAAGGTTGCGTTAAATACTGAAGTTCTTAGTGAAGCCGAAATTGAAAAAATGGATGTCCTTGTTAAAGAAAACAGAAAACTGGCTGAACTTTTTTGTACCAACTGCAAATACTGCATGCCATGTCCGCAAAATATTAACATCCCGGAGATTTTCAATTTTATGAATTATCACCGTGTTTATGAGATAACTGATTTTGCAAAAAAAGAATATGCTTCCATAGGTAAAATCCCATGGAGAAACTACAACAATGCTTCTGCATGTAATGAATGCGCTGTGTGTGAGGGAAAATGCCCACAGAGCATTCCCATAAGAGCGCAGCTTAAGGAAACCCATAAAACCTTAGCCGGATGATTTTTTTTGAGTAACTCACTTATAAAAACACTTAAAAGCCTTAGGGGAAACTCTAAGGCTTGTGTTTATTGCGAACCTTTTTTTGGTATTTCAATAGCCCTCATCCTTCCCTATGGCTCTGTATACATGCTCGCAATGGGGCTGGAAGATGTTCAAGTTGGTTTTATTGCTATGGTGTTTATGCTGGCACAGGTGTGCAGCGCATTTTTCAGCGGAACCATAACAGATAAGATTGGAAGACGTAAAACAACTGCAATTTTTGATTTTATTGCTTTTTGCATTCCATGTTTAATATGGTGGCAAGCGACAAACTTTTGGTTTTTCCTTGCTGCCGCGATAGTAAACGGTTGTAACCAGGTAGTAATAAATTCATATAACTGTCTTTTAATAGAAGATGCAGAACCTGGCCAAATTACCGGTATTAAATCCCTTAGCCTTATTGCAGCACAATTTTCTTCTTTTTTGGGTCCTCTCATTGTGATTCTACTCACAAGGTTTGGGCTTGTAGAAACCATGCACATATTATATAGATATGCATTTGTAATGATGAGTCTTAAAATTACCTTAACCTATATTTTTACAAGAGAAACTAAAATGGGGGTAATAAGACTAGCAGAAACAAAAGGCAAAAGTATTTTTTCTCTGGTTGCAGGATACACCGGGGTGTTAAGAATAATTAGTCAATCCAGGGGAACAATTTTTGCTTTGGCTATTTCTGTTATAGTGGGAATTGTAATGATGATTAACAGTACATTTTGGCAGGTAATAATAAGTCAGAGGCTTCTTGTTCCTGTTCAATTCCTGCCTTTTTTCCCCCTCCTTAGAGCAATAATGATCATAGTTTTTCTTTTTTTTATAGGACCTGCCATGACTAAAAGCGGTCTAAAATTTCCTTTGCTCACCGGATTTATTTGCTTTTTTTTAGGACAGCTTATTTTAATCTTAATCCCCATACACAGTTCTGCACTTTACTTCCTTATTTGTATTTCCTTGGTTTTTGATGGTTTTGGATTTGGTGCATTAAACATGCTTGCAAGGTCTCTGATAGCTCTTAACGTAAACGCTGCAGAAAGAGCCAGGGTAATGGCAATTTTAAACGTAATAATAATGTCATTCACCGCTCCCTTCGGCTGGATAGCCGGATTCCTTTCAAGTTTATCCAGGACATATCCCTTTATATTAAACCTTTTTCTGCTATGTACCGGTTTTTTGGTAACAATGCTTTATTATGGCAATAAGAAAAAGCAGAGTATTATATGAAGAAAGAAAAATATTTAACATTGGCCTTTAGTATTGGAGGAATTATTTTTCTCTTATTATTATGGGAAATTTCTTCCAAAGTCTATGCTTCTCCCCTGATTTTTCCCGGACCTATAGCTGTTTTTGAAAGCTTCCTTAATTTAGTCATTACACCTAGGTTTTATACAGCTCTTTGGAATAGTTTTCTAAGGGTTTTGGGCAGTATAGTAATAGCCATTCCTTTAGGCATAATAGCCGGAATAGCTGCCGGATTGGATAAACGAACAGCTGCTTTCTTAAAACCTCTATTCTCGGTAATATCTGCCACACCTGTTATTTCTGTCATTTTAATTGCTTTTCTTCTGTTTGGTTCCGGTAATACTCCGGTTTTTACAGCTTTATTAATGATATTTCCTGTATTAAGTGCCAATGTTATAGAGGGAATACAAAGCACAGATAACAAAAAAAAAGAACTATTTACCTCTTTTAGAATGAGTCCTTTTGAATTTATACGATATTTATACCTGCCATCGCTTTTGCCTTTTATATTGGGTGCAATTAGAAGCTCACTTTCTCTGTGCTGGAAGGTTGTTGTTGCAGCTGAGGTAATTGTGCAGCCATTAAGAAGTCTTGGGACAGGAATGCAGACAGCTAGAGCACAGCTTGAAAGCCCGGATTTATTTGCCTGGACTGCCGCTACTGTATTGGCTGCTTCTTTATCACAGGCTCTTTTTTCAATTATAATTAAACTTTGGTTAAATCCCAATGGAAAAATAAAAATAAAATGATAATTAGAATTAATAATCTATGTTTTAGTTATAATAACAATAATTTGTTTAAAAATTTAAATCTAGAACTTAAAAGCAGCGTACGTCCGCTTGTTTTACTTGGTCCTTCCGGTTCAGGAAAAACTACTTTATTAAAATTGCTTGCATCTTTAATAAAGCCGGATAAAGGAATAATAGAATATTCTGTAGAAGAGAACATTATAAAAGAAACTCCAAGAATAGGATTTATGTTCCAGGAATCGAGACTGCTGCCCTGGATTAATATTCAGGATAATATAATGCTCCCTTTAAAAAAAGAATTTAAAGGGGATGAAGCTTTAAAACGAACACAATATTTTCTTTCCATGGTTAAACTAGATGATAAAACTCATTCATATCCTGATGAAATTTCAGGGGGACAGGCACAAAGGGTCTCTATGGCAAGAGCTTTTGCATGGCCGGCTCCTGTACTATTTATGGACGAGCCTTTCCAATCCATGGATCTATCTTTGAAGTTATACTTAATGAATACAACATTATCATTTTTGGAGCAAGAAAAACGTCTTCTTCTGCTTGTTAGCCATGATCCAAGAGAAGCTGTTTATCTTGGAAGCCGTATACTAATCTTGGGAAAACCGGATCAGGGTATAATTTATGATGAATATGTAAATTTAAGTCAGGAAGAAAGAAATTTTTATTCATTGCCTGCGATAGAACTGGAAAGAAAATTGGTAAAAGTTCTGGAAAAATTATAGTAAACTTATCTTTCTAGTTCAAGCGAAAGTCTATAGGAATTTCAAGCCGCACCGGAACAGCCCTGCCGTTTATTAATGCAGGATATTGTGCCTTAATTCCTGTAAATGCATTAATTACAGCGCTGCCAAAACCCCAGCCTTGGGGATTTTCCAGTATTAAATCTATGTTTACTATATTTCCATTTTCATCTATGTAAAGTGCTACAACACTTCTACCTTCAATATTTTGCTGCCTTGCCATATGCGGATAAACTATATTTGAACTAATGGACTCAAGAGGAAGTATGGGGTAATCTGTTAATAAGGAAGGTTCATAATAAATATTTTCCTCTGTGTTTATGCTTTCAAGTATTGATAAATTTTTTTGGTCTGTAAGTTCAAAATCATTTAAAAAATTATTTTGGAAAACAAAATGTTCTGCTATAAATTCATTAATATCTCTTGATGTATTGTTGTAAATAATATTCTCAGCTATTGCCTCGTTTAAGCTAATATATTCACCTTCCGGGATTAATGTATCGCGATTATGTTCTATGTTTATTAGTCTGATAAAATCCGGTAAAACCTGTTCAGTTAATGTATTTTTACTTGATGTAATGCTGAAAAATAGGATAAATGCAAAATGTAAACATACAACAAATAATAAAATGCTTATTTTTAGATATTTATTCATAAGAAGAAGCCCTTACAATAAAACTTACATATCTATACTGTAAATTCTGTAAAATTTGTATAATGTTATTAATATTTTTAAAGGAAGAATCTCTATCTGCTGCTATATGAATTCTGGTTAAAGGTTCCTCTATGCTAATACCAATAATTTCGTTGGTAATATTATTTAGACTATATAAATTACCATTTAAAAAATAATTTCCGTTTCTGTCAATCCATATATCAATACTTTTCTTATTTTCAATTCTTAAAGGATTATTGATTTCAGCATAATCTATATCTATGCTGGTTCTATAATTTATAAGAGTTACAAGCATAACAAAAATTAAAAGTAAAAATGCTATATCCGAAGCGGAAAAAAAAGGTAAAGCTCCGGTTTTATTTCTTCTTTTAATTTTCATATTCATTTAATCCAAAAGAAAAGGTATTTATTTGCAAATTTAGAGCTAGCTCTATAAAGCTTACTATATTTTGCCAGGGAGCTTCTTCGTTAATTGAGAGAACAAGGGCGGGGTCTAAATATAATTCAAGTTTGTTCAGAATTGCAATTTGCGCATCTAAAAGATCAATGTTTTCTCCTTCAAAAAAAAGCTCTCCTGAATGATCCATTTCAAAGTAAATATATTCTTCTTCTGGTATAATTCTAAAGGTATCGCGTTGCGGCAGTTCACTTACTAGAAAAAAGTCTATATTAAATGCAGCAGTTGTTAAAAAATAAATTATTAATAAAAAGGCAAGATCGCTTGCAGCAAGGCTTTGTAAAATACTGGTTTTATGTTTGTGTTTAATTATTTTCATGAGTTATAATTTTATTTATTAGTTCATTGCTGTATTCTTCAAGTTCCGATGAAAATTTGTCTACCCTGTTGGATAAATATGAATGGGATACCATGGCTACTATTGCAATTATTAAGCCAAACACCGTGGTAATCAGTGCTTCATAAATGCCGCTTGCAACAATTTGAGCGCTTATATTTTCTGCTTCAGCTATGGATCTGAATGCGTCAATCATCCCGGTAACGGTTCCCAGAAAGCCCGTTAAAGGGGAAATTGAACCAAGGGAAGTTAAGACATTAAAACCATTTTCCAGGGAATTTATACATTTAATTGCTTCGGCTTCGGCAGTTTTTTCTATGCGCTGCTCACCAAGATTTCTGTTTTTTAGGATTACACTTAAAACTCTGGCTCCTATTTTTCTTTTACCTAAACTGTCTAAATATTCTGTTATTTCTTTAAAATTACCCAAGGAGTATGCTTCATTTATTTTGTTCTTTAAATCGTATGTTTTTAAGTTGTGGTAGGACAGGAAAATTATTCGTTCCAGGGTAATTGATAAGACTGCAATGGAGAAAATTAGAAGCGGCCACATTATAGGTCCGCCCATTATAAAGAGTTCTAATAGGCTTAATGAATCTTCCATAAAGGTAAATTTAACATAGTTTGCCCCGGGCTTCCATAGCCAAAGCTGTATCCGCAGCGTATTTCATCATATTTTCCACTGTAAGGGGAATTAGAGTTTTTAGTTTTTTAAAGTTATTTTTACCACCTCGTCCTTTCCAGGCTAAATTTAATTCTTCCCATGTTTTAAAAAATTGAGGGAGAAAAGCCAGCATTAAAGAAATACTCAGGCTGATGTTTGCTTTTTTTAACCCAAGGGACACTTCCAGTACGGCAAGAGATTTTCTGATTTCAAAGGATGTAGTTACAGAAAACAGTAAAGAGCCTGCAGAAAAGGCACATAAAATCCTTAGAATAAAAAACAGGTTGTCTTCCAGGTTTAGAAAATTAAAACCAAAGGGAGTAAATTCTATATTTTGAATAATCAATAGGAAGAATAAAAAAATTATTATAGGTCTGCTTCCCCTTAAAAGTTCCCAGGGCATAATCCTGGCACTAAAAGACAGTAAAATTAATATAAAAGCAATGCTTAGTAGTACATAAATATTCGGGAAAAAAGAAGCTGCTGAAATTACCAATAGGAAACTTAGTTTTATAGCTGCACTCAGGCGGTGTAAAAAACTATTACCCTTCCTATAAGACCATGGGGTTCTTTTAATTTTCATAGCTGTATATTTTTTACACCCCAGTCCGGTGCAAGGATTTTTACCACATCCTCTTTACTTCCATTTGCCATCAGTTTTCCCTTGTTTAGAATAATAATATGGTCTATTTGATCTATGATTTTTTCCAGGTCGTGGCTTAAAATAATAATGTTGATTTTCTTTTCTCTTAGCTCATTAATTATTTTTTTTACCTGCACCACACCCGGCCAATCAAGGTTTGCAAAAGGTTCATCCATAATAATTGTTTCACAGCCCATGGCAAGGACGCCGGCTACAGCAAGCCGTCGTTTTTCACCTCCGGATAATAATCTTGCAGGAAAATCTTTTTTTTCATTAAGATTAAGGGAAGATAAAGTTTCCAAAACCCGTTCTTCTATTTCATCTTTTGTTAATTTCAGGTTTTCCGGTCCAAAAGCAATATCCTCCTCTACTGTCTCTCCAAGAATTTGAGAATCTGCTTCCTGGAATACAAGCCCTACCAGACTGTTTAAATTTTTATAGCTGTTAAGATGCTTGCCTTTATAATATACTGCTCCCTCACTTGCCTCTAACAGACCTGATAGAATTTTCATTAATACAGTTTTTCCGGAGCCGTTGGCACCTGCAATTAAGGTAGTTACTTCCTTATGAATATCCAGATTAATCCCTGATAGAGCTTCAAAACCGTTAGGAAAGCTTTTTTTTAAATTCTGTATTGAAAATAATGCTTCCTGCTTATTTTCCATCTAAATAGTTTGCCGCAATACGACGTAATCTTGGGCTTATAATAATAACAGCGGCAGCTTTGATAGCATCTCCTGCCAGAAAGGGAAAAAAGCCACCAAGAAAAGCTTGAGACCAGTCCATGTCCAGGCTTATTTTTAGCCATATAATACCCGGGACATATATAATTAAAAAGCCTGCCACTGCTGCAATTGCCACTTTCACAATAGGGGTATTATATGTTGCTTTTCCGGCAATAAGCCCGCCTAGTATGGCAGCGAGTAAATAGCCAATTAGGTAGCCGCCTGTGGGTCCTGCAAAATGAGCTATTCCGCCTGTACCACTACTGAAGACAGGAAAGCCTATTAACCCTGCTAACAGGAAAAGCCCTGTTGCTGCCATTCCCAAAAAAGGACCAAGTATTATTCCTGACAATACTACCAGCATATTTTGTAAAACTATGGGAACCGGGCCCAGGTTAAAGGCAAAAAATGCAGTAGCAGCTGTTATGGCAGCAAATAATGCAATAAAAGATATCCTGATTAATAAATATTTTGTATTCATTTACTATGCACCATCATTTTCTAAAAACAGCACTTGTAAAATCATCCATCATAAGACTTCTGGAATCCAATATGGTAAAAGACATCCCATCATTATTGAAGATCACTTTATCTCCTTCTACTCTAAAAGTATCAGATCCAACTTCCATTACTTCTCCTTCATAAGTCATGGTCATTACTACATCGTTATCTGTAAAAATGAAGGAAATTGTAGCATAATCGAAATCCATATCAGGGTCCCTTGGTGGTGTATATGAGTAGACTCCGCTAGGTCTATTGTCGCAAGATGCTGCCAAAAATGCCATAATAACGGAAACAAGTAAAATTCCAATTAAGTTCATTTTTTTCTTCATTATTATTAACTCCTTTTTAGCGCTGCCAAATGGCAGCGCACTTATATCGAACAGAAAACGAAGTTTTCTGATAACTCCTTTTTAAGCCGCTTTTAGCGGCGATGTAAATCGAAAGGCTTCGCAAAGCGAAGCCTATAACTCCTTTTTAAGCCGCTTTTAGCGGCGATGTAAATCGAAAGGCTTCGATACCCCTCATTATATAGTCTGCTTAATTTTGTATCAACCACTTTTTATTTTTTCTTATTTTGCCTATCATGTAAGATAAGCTATAGGAGGCAATTATGGTAAAAGTTTCCAATGAGGGAGTTTGGATAATTAAAGGCAGAGATATTCTAGAATCCCATACTGGAAATCCGGATTTAGGACGTAAGGAAACAATAGCCTCTAAAATTTTACTTAAACACCATACAGGTACTATGGCCGGAGCTTTGCCGGAAGAGTTGAATTTAAAATTTGACTCCTTAATTTCTCATGATATCACCTATGTAAATATTATCCAAACAGCTAAAGCATCAGGCTTAAAAGAATTTCCTATACCTTATACCCTTACAAATTGTCATAACTCCCTTTGTGCAGTCGGAGGAACAATTAATGCCGACGATCATATTTTTGGCTTAAGTGCAGCCCGCCGTTACGGAGGCATTTTTGTGCCTCCTCATCTTGCCGTTATACATTCTTATGCAAGGGAGGAACTGGCTGCCTGCGGTAAAATGATACTGGGCAGTGACAGTCACACACGCTATGGTTCTCTTGGCTGCATGGGAGTAGGGGAGGGAGGAGGAGAACTTGTAAAGCAGCTCCTCAGCCAAAACTACCAGCTCCCCTGGCCTAAAATAATTGCTGTCTATCTTGGCGGCAAATTAAGAAAAGGAAGTGGACCCCAAGATGTTGCACTTGCAATTATATCTTCTGTATTTAAAGAGGGCATAGCAAAAAATGCCGTTCTGGAATTCATAGGAGACGGAATAGGGCAGTTGAGCTCAGATTTTCGCGCCGGTATAGATGTCATGACAACAGAAACTACCTGCTGGTCGTCCATTTGGGAGACAGATGAAATAATAAGACAGTACTATAAAGAGCATAACAGGGAAAATGATTTTACTAAATTAGCTCCCGGAGAAGAAGCCTATTATGATGCTCTAATTCATGTAGACCTGTCTTCTGTAAAGCCTATGATTGCCCTTCCTTTTCATCCCAGTAATGCATATGAGATCTCTACTTTACTATCTAATGCAAAAGATATATTTAATCAGGTAGAAAAAGATTCCGGTGATTTAATAGAAAATCCTGATATCAAACTAAAATTGATGGATAAGATCACAAAAAATGGGGATATTTTAATAGATCAGGCAATAGTAGCAGGCTGTGCAGGTGGAACCTTTGATAATATTATGGCAGTAAAATCTATTTTGGAGAATAAAAAAATAAAAAACAGTTTATGGCTTAGTAAGGGCATTAATTTTTCGATATACCCCGGAAGTCAGCCTATTATGCTTGAACTTTCCAGGAATGGCACTCTCTCTGATTTTTTAAGTCTGGGTGCAATAGTCCGCACAGCTTTTTGCGGCCCCTGTTTTGGTGCAGGGGATGTACCGGCTAATGATGGAATTTCCATAAGGCATTGCACAAGGAATTTTCCCAACAGGGAAGGCTCCAAACCGGGTCAAGGCCAAATATCTTCTGTATGCCTAATGGATGCCAGGAGTATTGCGGCAACAGTCTTAAATGGCGGCTCTCTTGCCAGCATAGAATCTCTTGACTGGGAGGAAAATGCTCTTTCATACTCTTATGATCCTTCACCTTACCAAAACAAGGTCTATTACGGCTTTGGTAAAGCAGACAGCAGCGAAAATCTTCGCTATGGACCAAATATAAGCGATTGGCCTCCCATGGAAGCTCTAAGAGATAATATTTTATTAAAGATAGTTTCCTACATAGATGACCCTGTTACCACTACAGATGAATTAATTCCATCAGGAGAAACTTCCTCTTTTCGTTCCAATCCCATGGGGCTTGCTGAATTCACCCTTTCAAGAAAAGATCCTTCCTATGTAGGATGGTCTAAAAAGGTAAAAGAAGCGGCTTTATTATTAAACTCTCCGGACGCATTAAATGAGCTGCTTCCTGAACTTCCCTCAGTGATAAACAAAATTGGAGAACTAAACAAGAATACTAATATAAATTTTCAGCTTTCTTCTGCTATTTTTGCGCGAAAACCCGGGGATGGAAGCGCCAGGGAGCAGGCGGCAAGCTGTCAAAGGGTACTCGGAGGTGCCGCCAATTTTGCCTATGAATATGCCACAAAGCGTTACAGGTCTAATTTAATTAACTGGGGCATAATACCATTTATTGTAGAAAGAGAGACCCCCTTTAAAAAAGGAGATTACATTTTTATTCCCGGTATTAAAGAAGCAATTAAGAAAAAGTTAACTTCCATAACAGCCTGGGTAATTACCGTAAACGCGGAGGCTTCATCTTTTAACCTGACAGTGCCGGAATTAAATCAGGCAGAAAGAGATTTAATCCTTGCAGGAAGTTTAATAAACCTTAACGCCAAATCTCTCTAAGAACTTCCTCCACCCTTGTTCTAAAATCAGCGGGGTTTAATGCGGCTGCAAGGTGTAAATAATCTACCCCCTCTTCACTTCTCCCTGCTTTTAGGGCATTAAGTCCAAGGGCATAGTTTATAAGGGAGCTTTCTATACCTCTTTCCCGGCTTAATAAAAACATTCTTTCTGCAGCAGGATAGTCTTCTCTGTTATACGCAATTAAGCCCAGATAGTAATACGGGATATAGTCATAAGGTCTTAGTTCCATGGCTCTTATGTATAATTGTGCTGCTTCTTCAAATCTGTTTTGGGAAAATAAAATGTGTCCCTCGTCCAAAATTTCCTGAAAGCCGCCGAGTCCGGCCAGAATAAAAATTCTAAAATCGCTTTCAAGCTCATCCATATCTACAAAATTAAAAATTCGTCTTTGTAGCAAGGAAGTGTTTTCACTTGCAGTTAACTCAGGAGATAATATTAGCAAGCTTTCATAAATTAGCCTGCGGTAATCACTGTTATTAATACGTAAAAAAGCAATTAGGGCAAGGGAAGCAATGTTAAAATTATCAGGATTATTAACATTTAATGAATGTTCAGGCAATAAAAGATCGTCAAGTATAATTTCCCTTGCTCTTGGCATAGAGCTGCCAAGGCTCCTTACCTGCTCCATCCACTGAAGATCCTGCATATTTGCAAATAGAGCAAAACCGTTAAGCAGCCAGGAAGGAGGATGTGGAATATATGCCCTTAAATATTGAATAAAAGACTGATAATCAAATTCAAAGCTGTCAATGCTTCCGGAGTAAACAACCAGTTCTCTTAACTCGGGCTTATCATAATGCAGATAAACAGCGCCATTTAGTACTCTGCCAATTTGTAACATAAGGTAATGCTCATAGGAGCCAATGTCGTTAAAAAGACGTACATTTAAGGGCCTTATTATTTCCGCTGTATCAAAACGAAAAAAGCTGTTGTAAAGTTCAAAACGGTATTCCAGTTCCCATTTAATTGTATCTGCAGATATACCTGTGCCTATTATAGTATAATTGTCTGTACTGAATACCGGCATTGCATTTAAGATAAAAACAGCAGTTATAAAAAGCAGCAATGAATAGCTTCTCTTATTCTTCATGGTATACCCTTAAATAATTTTATCTATGATAATATTAACTTCTTCAATGAGAATGCCTGTATAACGTTCTATATTATCAATTACATAACGTTGCAACTCATGAATATTACCCCCAAGTTGTATGCCGTAGGGGACATCTATTGTAATTACAAGCCTGTATCCCATGTTATCATCTTTTACTGCTATTTTTTTTATTTTTATTTCGGGGTTATATTCATCAATACAGTGTATAACCATCTGGCTTAATGCAGATTCAGAAATAATAACCTTTCCTCTTTTGGAGTATTCAGGCCTAACTACAGATTTTTCCAGTATTCCCGGAGGTGCGCTTAACGCAGCAGGTCCTGTTTTCTTTCTGAAAATTTTAACCGTATTAAAAAATATATTGGGGTAGCTTCTTTTTACTTCTATGGCAGGTACGGGGATCACATGCTTGCCTTCTATACGCCTTGTACGTATGGCTCTGTCTATATCTTCTTTGGAAGCAACATCCTCTATTTTAATTAATTTAGACACTGCAGGGAGCTGCAGTCTGGCTGCTATCCTGCTGACCATTCTCTCAGATGTACCCAGAATTAGTATACGCCTTGTTTTTAAACCCTGTAATTTTTTGGCAACTTCATCTCTATGTGCCTTGTCATCAAAGAGTGCAACCTTTACAGCGGCCATGAAGGTTTTTTCTTTTTTGGCAGAATGTCCTGCAAGTATTCTATCATCACGTATCAATAGACCATCGTCTATTATATATTCAATCTCATGTTTTTGAGCTACAAGTTTTGCCCTAAAGCTTTTTCCGGTTCCGCTTTCTCCAACAAGGGCGTAAACTCTTATTCTTTTTAGCGAAAAAATAAAATCCAGGAACATAATTTATTTAATAAATTTAAGTTTGCAGGATTTACAGCCTTTGGCAATGGTGTCAGTTAATTCAAGTTTAAAACCCATAGCTTCTGCAATGCCTCTGTCCCCTTCCATTGCAATATCGCAAAGTAGATCGCATGTTTCATCATCCAATCCCAATTTTTTCCATGCCGAAACCAAAGCACAGTAATTAAACTCTAAACTTAGTTCGTCTCTGCTTGCATTAATTGGGTGCATGTTAAATGATTTTTCTGCTATTAAAGGAGGGAAAACCCTGTGAAAATCCTCACAGGTTTTATTTTCAGGGCAGTCTTTTTTGAAAATTTCTCCATGTATAATGCCGCATCTTTTTATTGCCCGTCTTGTAATCCCTTCGGCGTCATGTCCTGCTTTTTTTATTTCGTCAAATATTAAAGCCATCCACAGAGCACGGTGTTCAATTTGGCTGCGGTTTACTTCTGTAAGTTCATCTGCTTTATCTGCATTATTAATAATATTTGACAATTAATCCCCCAAGAGTAAAACTCTTAAATTACTGTACCGGGGTACAGTATTGTATTTTTAGGAATAACAACTATACCATCAACAATGTGATAAGTCCCATAGTTTCCATCACTTCGTTCTATGTTGTCATCCACACCTATACGGCATCCCTCGCCTATACTGACATTTTTATCAATAATGGCACCTTTAATAATTGCACCCCTGCCTATGCCAAGGTTAGGACGCTGAGCATCCGCATTGCGCTGCCTTTCCTGTTCTGTTTCATAATAGTCTGCTCCCATGCAGATTACACCGTTTAAACTAGAGCCGGATTCTATAATGGTTCTTACCCCTACTATGGAATTGGCAATTGATGCATTTGTGATTATGCAGCCTTCGGCAGCAATAGATTGATTCATATTGCTGAAGTTCATCTTCGATGGGGGAAGGCATCTTGCATGTGTATAAATTGGAAGGGCTTCATCGTAAAAATCAAAGCGCGGCCTTAGAGTAGTAAGCTCAAGGTTAGCTTCGTAAAAACTCTTTATTGTTCCAATGTCCTCCCAGTAGCCGTCAAAAAGATAGGCGTTTACCTTTAGGTTGTTTATAGCCCTGGGAATTACCTCTTTGCCAAAATCTGTAAGATCGTTATCCAGACAGGCTTCCATGGTTGCAGCATTAAAAATATATATGCCCATGGACCCCAGAAATTCATCTGCTCCATTCTTGTTTCTTTTAATTTCTGTTGGAACCTTAAAATCGGATATATCTTTAACAGGACCCGGTTTTTCAAGGAATTCAGTAATTACTCCGTTTTTGTCTGCTTTTAGTATACCCAAAGCACTGGCTTCTTCTCTTCCTACCGGAGTACAAGCAATAGTAATGGCAGCCCCGGATTCTTTATGTTTTTTGATAAAGTCTTCCAGTTCCATGCGGTAAAGCTGATCCCCGGAAAGGATAAGATAATAATCCGGTTTTTGGGTCCTAAAATGGATGAGGTTTTTACGCACCGCATCTGCTGTTCCTTCAAACCAACCGCTGTGTTCCAGGGTTTGCTCTGCTGCAAGGATCTCTACAAAGCCATTGGAAAAAGAATCAAAATTATAGGTCTGTGATAAATGCATGTGCAGTGAAGCAGAGTTAAACTGGGTAACTATATAAATTTGCTTTAAATTTGCATTTATACAGTTGGATATAGGAATATCAACAAGACGGAACTTCCCGCCAAAGGGAACCGCAGGTTTTGCCCTTTCTTTTGTTAATGGGAATAAACGAGTACCTTTTCCGCCGCCGAGTACTATAGATAATACTTCTATCATTTTCGCCTCCTCTTGCCGGCTTGCTGAGTCAGAACGAAACAAATAATCAAGTCCAGATATTGTATAAAGATAGTATAAAAGCTAATTAATGTCGATAGCATTGTCAAGTGTTTATTTGCTTTTAATTTGATTTCCATTGACTAGCTCTGATCAATAGTGTAGAATATATGAAATTTTATAGGTAAAATTTTACAATGGGGGAGAAAATGACTAAAAAAGCTAATCTGCCTTTAGTGCTAATATCGGTACTCATACTGGGATTTCTGTTTGCTTCATGCTCATCAACTCCTTCTGATCAGGTTACCGCTCAGGAAAACCCCACTATCATTTCTGCCGGAACCGGTTTTTTCATTACCGGGGATGGATACCTTGTAACAAGCGCACATGTCATAGAGGATTCCAGGGTAATAGGAGTTTGGGTAGATGGTAATAGATACCGTGCAGATATTATTGCAGTAAACCACGAAACAGACATTGCAATACTTAAGATAAACTATAGACCCCCGCGCTATTTCCGCCTTGGGAACATAAATACAGCCAATATAGGTGACAGGGTTTATGCCTTAGGATACCCTCTTACTAATATTCTAGGCTCAGAGAGCCGCTTAACCGAAGGCATAATAAATGCATTAAGCGGTTACGAAGCTGATGTCAGACTTTTCCAGATGAGTGCTTCGGTACAACCCGGCAACAGCGGAGGCCCTGTTTTTAACAGCAGGTTTGAAGTAATTGGAGTTGTAGAGTCCAAGATAATCCCGGAAATTGCTACGAATATCAATTTTGCCGTTAAAGTTTCCTATGTTAACGCGATTTTACCTCCCGATATAAGACTCACAGGCGGAAATATACGAAACTTTCAGGATGCCATCAGAGCTACAGTTCAAATATCAACTGATGATATTTTCGATGGTCCCCCTATTACCATAGTTAACAATACCGGCTTAAACGTAAGATCCGTCTTTGTTAGTCAGATCGCTTCTGATGTTTGGGGGCAAAATAGACTGGCAGGGAACGAGATACTTCGTAACGGAGAGGAAATTGTCTTAAATCTGCCTTTCCCGCTTAATGTAGTAAACCGTTACGATATCATGCTGGAAGCAACAAACGGAGAAACATTCCGCCAAATGAATGTCCTTTTATCTTTAAATAGCAGGATAGTCTTTGGAACTAGCACTTCTCAGCAGGGAGCTGTACAACAGGGGACACAGCAAGGTACTTTATCCGGCACCTATGTCTATAGTCAATACGATTCAATCACCTTTAGCGGAAGGAATTACACCCTAAGAATTACCGACACTACTTTCTCCGGAACTTATACTATTACCGGCAATTCCTTCGTTTTGGAAGGTCATAATAACCCTACAGACTGGATAAGGCTTCCCTGGACTATCATAGATTCCAATACAATAAGAGATTCAGACGGCGATGTATGGTCAAGGCAGCCAAACAACCCTTGATAATTGCAGAGGAGACAATAACTGGACAATTACGCTTCTCTGGAGAAAATACTTAACAGCCCCGAATTTGCTCCACATATAGTCTTAAAAAAGCATCTTCCTGCCTTTGATGGCACTTATGTCCCTTTCCCTAAAAAATTGGCAAAAGCTATTGCCGAGTCCTTTCGTAAAAGGGGTATAGAAAAAATTTATACTCATCAGGCCGAAGTATGGGAAAATGTAAAACAGGGGAAGAATACTATAGTAGTAACCCCAACCGCATCAGGGAAAACCCTCTGCTATAACCTGCCTGTGCTGGATACCTTAATACAGGATGAGGACGCAAGGGCTCTTTATATTTTCCCCACAAAGGCCCTGTCTCAGGATCAACAGTCAGAGTTAAATGAATTACTTGGCAGCTCCAATATAGAAATAAAAGTTGCAACCTATGATGGTGATACCCCCGATTCCCTGCGTGTTTCCGCAAGAGATACAGGGCGTATTATTATTTCCAACCCCGACATGCTGCATGCAGGTGTGCTTCCCAACCATCCAAAGTGGATAAAATTTTTTTCCAATTTAAAGTATATAGTAATAGATGAGGCCCATGCCTACAGGGGCGTGCTTGGCAGCCATGTTGCCGACCTTTTCAGGCGTCTTATAAGGATAGCAGCATTTTACGGCTCCAAGCCTGTTTTTATACTCTGCTCTGCTACCATAGCAAATCCCAAAGAGCTGGCCGAAACATTAACGGGAAGTGAAGTAAGCCTGGTTGACAATAACGGCTCTCCAAGGGGAGAAAAACTTGTAATTCTCTATAACCCCCCTCTTATTGATACTGTGCAGGGTATAAGGAAAAGCGTAGCAACGGAGAGCAGGAAATGGATGCTTGCCTTTTTAAAGGAGAAAATAAAAACCATACTCTTTGCTCATTCCAGGGTAAGAACCGAAGTTATTGCATCCTATGTTAACGAGGATCTAAAAAATATCTATACCGACAACTCCCGAATACGGGTAGAAGCCTACAGGGGCGGACTTTTGCCTAACGAAAGACGCGAGATAGAGAAGGGTTTAAGAGAGGGCAGCATACAGGGAGTAGTTTCGACTAACGCATTGGAGCTTGGCATAGACATAGGAGGGCTGGATGCCTCTGTAGTAGCCGGCTTTCCGGGCTCTTTTAACTCTTTCTGGCAGCAATCGGGAAGGGCAGGGAGAAGAGGTGGTATATCCGTATCTGTCTTTGTAGCCTCATCATCCCCCATGGATCAGTTTATTATGAATAACCCGGACTGGTTCTTCGGCAAAAGTTCCGAAGAAGCCCGCCTTGATCCGGATAATCCCTATATACTTTCTGACCATGTACGCTGTGCCGCTTTTGAACTGCCCTTCCGCGATGAAAGTCTTGAAAAAGGGGAGGAAGCCTTCCCTGTAGATTCCACCCTTTCCGTTCTTGAATACCTTGAAGAAGAAGGAATAGTTCGTCACAGTAAGAGTCCTGCCTCAGGCGGACGCTGGCATTGGTCAGACCGCTCCTATCCTGCCGAAGGAATTAGCCTTAGGTCTGCAGTTGCAGATAATGTAGTAATCATTGACATAACAAAAGGACGCAACACTGTCATTGGCGAAATGGATAGACCAAGTGCAAAGGAACTTATATTCGAAAACGCAGTTTACATGCACAGAGGCAGGCAGTACCTTGTAGAAAAACTTGATATAGAAAACCGTAAGTGCCTTGTAAGTGAAGCTGATCTTAATTATTTTACAGATGGACTTGTAAAAACAGATATTAAAGTTTTAACAGAGGATGAATTTTTTAGTTATCCCGGAAAAAACGGAATTGCTTTAAGGGCAGTACTGGGGGATGTCCTTGTAAGGTCTCAGGTGGCAAAGTTTAAAAAAATACGTTTTCATTCCCACGAAAATATTGGTTACGGGGACATAAGCCTTCCGGAAGAAGAAATGCAGACGCGGGCCCTTGTCTTTCTTTTCGGCGATGATACTGCCGGAGGAGTAAGCCTCTCTTCCATGAACGAGGCATCCTGCGCATTGGCACTTTCGGGGGCAGGCTCTTTAATAAAAAATATTGCGCCTGTTTTTATTTTATGTGATCCGCGTGATCTTGGTATGGCAGAGAGGGTAAAAGACCCTCACTTTGGGATCAGCGCATTATACATTTACGATAAATACCCCGGAGGAACAGGTTTATCAGAGGGGCTTACCAAAAAAGCAGGAACACTCTTTAAGCATGTTTATGATGTAGTTAGTTCATGCACTTGTAAAAATGGCTGCCCCTCCTGTGTAGGCCCGGAGGCAAACAAGAAAGGAACTTTAGAACTCCTTAAAGCCTTGCAGGGAATCAATTGACTTGTTCGAGTCACATAACTAGGCAAAAACTATACATGATGGTTTTGGCACTTCGATTTCATCTTTTTTGGTAAAAACTTCGTTTTCAAAAGAAAAAATAGAAACAGTATCACTCCCCTGATTTGCAGATAATAGCCATTTTCCGCAGGGAGAAAAATGAAAGTCCCTTGGTGTTTTGCCTGTCATAACATGGCATAAATGTGTTAATGTGCCATCCTTTTCTTTCTTAAAAACTGCAATTGAATCATGCCCGCGGTTGGATGCGGCTAAATAATTCCCGCATGGGGATAGATGAATGGCAGCGGCTGTGCTTTTACCTTTATAATCTTGAGGAAGTATAGATACTTCGTTTAAAAAAATAAAATCACCATTCTTATACTCATAACATAAAATTGTGCTTTTTAGCTCAGTAAGTACATAAAGATAATTGCCGCATAATGAAAAAACAAAGTGACGTGGACCTGATCCGGGAGGGCAGCTAATTATTTTTGCTTCTGTAGAAATTCCTTTTTCTTTTGAGTAGGGATAAAAAAATACCTTATCCATGCCCAGATCGCAAAGCCCAAGGTAGCTGCCATCCGGGGAAATCGCGGCAAAGTGTACATGGGATTCCTTTTGTCTGTCTTCCCTTATGCTGCTGCCAAAATGCGTTAGGCTCTGATATGAGTCTTCAATAAGACCTTTGCCATTTAACCTAAATATACTCAGGCTACCCTCGTTGTAATTTGACACAAAAATACAATTATCAGTTATACATAAATGGCAGGGACTTTTCCCGTGGCTGGCTTTTATATCCAGGAGTTTTAATCCCTCTGTAATTCCCTCAGAAAAGTCCGCTGAAAAAAGTGCTCCTCCATTTTCTCCCCTAAATACATTGGTTTCGCTTACACCATAAAGAATTTCATCTTTAACCGTCAAATAGGCAGGATTCTCCAGATCCAGATTTCCCAAAATGCTTAGTTTGCCGCTTTTATTGTCAAAATTTCCGTAAAATAAACCATTTCCTTCACCTTTAGTATAGCTTCCTATGAATACTTTATTATCTGCCATATATCCCCCTTTTTAATTATGCCTAAATCATTATACAATATACCTGTTATGGCAAGAATGTATTACCAAAACGGCGAGCTGTTAAAAAATAAAGAGCAGGAAATTGTAAGCTGGGGTAAAAAGTTTAGAACAGGAATTAAATTTATTGATGAACAGCACAGGGAACTGGTTACTCTAACCAACAATCTTTACAGAGCCTGTCTTGCAGGAGACGGCAGGCTGGACCTTGTTTTTAAGGAATGCATGAGTGCCATGGTTGATTATGTAGGTTACCATTTTAATGCAGAATCTGAATTTCTTGAAAAAATTAATTATCCTGAACATAAAGAACACAAGTCCCAGCATGATACCCTTATTAAGGAAATTTTAACAGCAGTTAGTGAATACAATTCAGGAAAAAAATATACACCCAATGTTTTTGTAAGAACCCTAAGGGATTGGGTTTTTAGTCATATAGCATACCAGGATAAGGCCTTTGCCCTTTATGCGGCAGAAAAAGGTATTAAAGAGTAAGATAAAAAATTTTATTGTTTTTTTTGGATTCCTTGTAGTTTCTTATTTTTCGAAGGCTAAATAAAGAAAAAATATATTGCAAATTAATTAAACATAGCTATATTTTAGCTATTATGAAAAATATTAAAAAACACACGATCGAAAGCCTGTTTAATTATCCAACGGAAATAGTCACCTGGGATGAAAATTACATTACCGGGATTGAACTAGTTGACAATCAGCACAAGGAACTTGTGAATATCACCAATTCGCTTTTCAGCGCATGCCTTGATGGAAAAGAAAAAGCGGCAGAGGCTTTTAAAGATACCATGAGTCACATGGTTGATTATGTGCGCGTACATTTTGCTGTTGAACAGGAACTTATGAAAAGGGTAAACTTCCCTGATTATGACGATCACAAATTGCAGCACGACCTGTTTATAAAAGATATAATAACATCGGCAAGTGAATTTCAGGGAGGTAAAACATTTGCGCCTAATGTATTTGTAAGAACCCTTAAAGACTGGGTATTCAGCCACATTGCATATTACGATCAAAGTTACGCAAGTTACGTGGAAGATCAAAAAAACAGGGGACTCTTAATGGAAAAATGCATAATCTGCTCCATGTCAGCCGGCATGAAGCAGTTTTAGACTTGTGAGACAACGGCGATCTATGGGCCGCAAGCTTGTCTCACAAGTTAACTAACGCAGCGGTGTTAAATCGCTGCGGTTTAAAAGCAATACGCTCCCGTTTGCGCTCTGTGTTGTTATAATATTATCAGTGATCATCACCGTTGCATTAGGATGGATAAGCTCAGCGGATCTGGATTGCAGTGTAAAGTCGTTAAGACTAAACCTTGCAAGATAATTATTTCCTCCCGATGCAACAATTGCAAAGAGATCCTGACCATTAAGCCATAAGTGGCTGCTGGGTGCAATGTTATCATCCCCCTGTCTTTGCAGGAGCAGGGTCTGGGCATTAAACTCCACCAGCCTTATGGCACTATTTGCACTACTTTCTCCTGCTATGGCAATTATCCTGTTGCCTGTAACAATCACAGACCTCGCGTTTACCGTGTTAAGTGCAGAACTTGCAACCACCCTGCCTGTATTTCTTTCCAGGCGCTGAAGCTGCCCGAGACCGGGAGCAGTGTTAAGCATGCTTATGCCAAGCACCGTTTCTGCTTCCTGTTGCCTTGTGGGAGGAGCTTCTATTAAAGCCTGTTGATCTGCTGCAATTTCCTGCCTTTCTTCCCATGCGTCTGTCATTCGTTCTTCTGCAAACTGCTCCTGCCTTTCTGCTTCTTCCCTTAGACGCTCTAGTTCTGCTTCTCTTTCATCAAGTTCGCTCAGTCTTTGCTGTGCTTCTTCCAGTTGTCTCTGGCTTTCTTCAAGGTCTCCTGTTCCGCCCTGGCCTAATTCCCGCAGCGCAGCTTCTGCTTCCTGCTGCCTCTGTAGCGCTGCAATTCTCTCTGCCTCTATGCGCTGTTCTTCTGCAAGTGCTTCCTGCCTTAACTGAGCTGCTACTTCCATAGCCTGCTCTGCTTCCCTCTCAAAAAGATCCACCATATCTCTGCGCTGATCTATAGAACCATCGTCTTCCTGGCGCAGTTGATCCCTAACGGCAGCTTCATTTAGTGCTGCAGTGTTAATTGCGCTTAAAGGACCGCCTAATCCTGTGCCAAGGGGGATTAACATAAGAGTCTGCCCCGGCCATTCATCAAAACGAATGGAAAGACCCGCTCTTTCCTGGCTTAAATGGGTAAGAACAGGCAATTTATACCTGGGTTCAAAGAAATTCATGTCTCCGCGGTATACAGCATTGTAAACAGTTATATACTGTGCTAAAAGCGCGGCATCATTTGCAGAATAATCATATGTAGCTTCCAGGTAACCCTGTACTATAAGCCTAAGGTTGCGTATGTGATCTACCATGGCATCAGAGCCCAGGCCAAAAATATCTGCGTCCAGCCTTATACCGTCTGCAGGGCTTCTGGAATTAATCACAAAATACCTGTTGTCCGCACCTGCCCGTAAAGCACCGTTTCTAATTAAGTTTCCAAGAGAAAAGCCTATATCCCGTATCTGTGCGCGGGTATCTATTCTTATATAAGGTCCTTCGTAGTTAATAAATTCAACAGGACCCAATTCTCCAAGTTCATCCCTGTTTACCGTCTGGGCATTAATACCCGGCACCAAAAATATAAACATTAAACATATACTGAGGAGGGTTTTAAGCATTAATATACTCCTTTTTTCCCATAATAATTAAATATAATTCATTTTTGTCAAAAATGTAATCACTCTTTAGCTCTTTTCCCCATCATTTATAGAGAACCCTTGCCATAATTACTTACTTACTGTTATAATGTCGGTATATAATTTTTGGGGGTGATCATGTCTACAGCCGCATCGCAAGGGGAGTTAAAATTTCCTCCCGATTTGCTGTCTTTTATTGATGAATGGAAAGTTAAACCGGGAAGTCTTGTAATGATACTGCATAAAACCCAGGAAACTTACGGTTATATTTCCAGAGAAGCAGCCACGGTTTTGGCAAAGCTTACCGGCGTCCCGCTTGCCCGTATATACGGGGTAATTACATTTTATCATTTTTTTAAGACCACAAAACCCGGTAAAAATGTTATTTCTGTCTGTCTGGGAACTGCATGCTACTTAAAGGGAGCTCAGGATCTCCTGGACGAAATTCGCAAAATCCTTAATGTTAAGCCCAACGAGGTTACAGAAGACGGTCTTTTTTCCATAGATGCAGTACGCTGCATAGGATGCTGCGGTCTTGCTCCTGTATTGACCGTAGGAAAAAATACCCATGGTAAGCTTACAAAAGATGCGCTTAAGGGCATTATTGATCAGTATAGATGATTACATGAAATTTCGTTTCATTTGCACTATAAAGGGGTTATCAGAAAACTTGTTTTCTGTTCGATATAAATGCGTTGCCATTCGGCAGCGCTAGAAAGGGGTTATTATGGCAAAATTGACATTAGATAGTCTAAGGGCATTGCGTGAGAAAGTAAAAGTCGATCTTAGGCGCAGAGAAGTCCATGGAAAAGATATTCAGGTAATAGTCGGTATGGACTCTTGCGGAATTGCCGCCGGAGCCAAGGGAATTCTCGATAAATTTTTTACCATTTTAGATGAGAAAAAACTTTTGGACAGCGTTCTGGTCAGACAGGTAGGCTGTATGGGTCATTGTAAATCAGAACCCACTGTAGAAGTAGCCGTTCCCGGTATGCCTTTGGTAATTTATGGAAATGTCGATGAAAAACTTGCAGAAGACATTGTAACAAAGCACATTGTAGGTCGTGGACTTATAGAAGATAAGATAATAGACAGACCTGTTATGCAAGGAGCAAACTAATGGCTTATAAACATTTTATACTGGTATGTGGTGGTACAGGCTGTGAATCCGGAAGAGCTGATCAAATTTTCCTCAATTTAACAAGCGAAGCAAAAAAGAGCGGTGTTGATAAGGATGTAGAGATCATTAAGACAGGCTGTTTTGGTTTTTGTGAAGCAGGTCCCATAGTTAAAGTGCTTCCGGAAGAATCCTTTTATGTGCATGTTACCCCCGAAGATGCAGCTGACATTATTAATGAGCACATCGTTAAGGGAAAAGAAGTAGAAAGGCTCCTATTTAAAGGGGATGGAGAGCGAAAACAGGACAGTATAACCGTAGAAGATATACAGTTCTACAGAAAACAGGTAAGGGTAGCCTTAAGAAACTGCGGTTACCTTGATCCCCAGAATATTGATGAGTATATAGGAATGGGCGGTTATGAGGGACTAGAAAAAGTTCTTTTTGAATGGACCCCCGAAAAAATCATAGAAGAGATAAAGGCTTCCGGCCTGAGGGGCAGGGGAGGAGCCGGCTTTCCCACCGGCAATAAGTGGGATTTTGCCAAAATGGCACAGGACAGCCCTAAATATGTAATCTGCAACGCTGACGAAGGCGACCCCGGTGCCTTCATGGACAGGTCCATAATAGAAGGTGACCCTCATTCAGTTATAGAGGGGATGATCACCGCAGGAAAAGCCATAGGTTCAAACCACGGCATAGTATATATACGCGCAGAGTACCCTTTGGCAGTACAGAGGCTTAACATTGCCTTAAAGCAGGCAGAAGAATACGGCCTGTTGGGAGACAATATACTTGGCTCAGGCTTCAATTTTGATATAGAAGTGCGCCTTGGTGCCGGAGCCTTTGTATGCGGCGAAGAAACAGCCCTTATTAAGTCTGTCGAAGGCGCCCGCGGCATGCCCGTGCCAAAACCGCCTTTCCCGGCAAACAAAGGCCTTTGGGGTAAACCCACAATAATCAACAACGTAGAAACCCTTGTTAATATCCCTGTAATCACCGCCAAAGGCGGCGCCTGGTTCACCACCATGGGAACCCAGGGCTCCAAGGGCTCAAAAGTTTTCGCCCTTACAGGAAAAGTCCAAAACTCCGGTCTTGTAGAAGTTCCCATGGGAGCAACCCTGCGTGACATAGTCTTTGACATAGGTGGCGGTATTAAAAACGGAAAGAAGTTTAAAGGTGTGCAAACAGGAGGTCCCTCAGGTGGTATACTGGCGGAAAAATTCCTCGATACCCCCATAGACTTTGAAACTTTAACCGCCAACGGCTCCATGATGGGCTCAGGCGGCATGATAGTAATGGACGAAGACGACTGCGTAGTGGACGTAGCCCGCTTTTACATGGAGTTCTGTGTAGATGAGTCTTGCGGAAAATGCTCCCCCTGCCGCA
>Ga0099364_10003365_pt1 | contig 24831 bp, 19 predicted proteins | sample TergutTh196P3_FD_73070 | JGI IMG/M metagenome (GOLD analysis project Ga0099364, IMG submission 73070) | Microcerotermes parvus P3 segment gut microbial communities from Pointe-Noire, Republic of the Congo - Th196 P3 | ecosystem: Host-associated > Arthropoda: Insects > Digestive system > Gut ...
GGGGGCGCAGAAGACCCCGGGGGGCCCCCCCCGGCGTTGCGGGGGGGAGAGGTGGCCTCCCAGGCGAGCGTGGGCCCCCCACCCCCACCGCTCGCATGGAACCCCACCTCTGGCCGACGGCTACGGCGGATGCTTCAGGGGGTCAGCGGGTCCCGACGGCTGCCGCCGCCGACACCTCGCCGAGGATCACCGCGTCGATCAGCTGGCGGGCCCAGGTCAGCACCTCAGGACCGTGCAGAGGGCGGCCGCCGACGCGGGTCGTGGTGGGGAAGGGGACGAGGACGGTGCGGACGGCGGGTTTGACGACCGTGCCGGGGTACAGGCGCTTGAGGCGCAGGGTGGCCGACTCGGGCAGCTCGACGGGAGCGAAACGGACGAAACGGCCCTGGGCCGTAATGTCCGTCAGGCCGGCCCGGCGGGCGTGGTGGCGGAACGACGCGACCTCGAACAGGGCGTCGACCGGTGCGGGTACCGGGCCGTAGCGGTCGACCAGCTCGGCGCGGGCCGCGTCCAGACCCGCGGCGCTGTCGGCCAGGGCGATGGTGCGGTACGCCTCCAGGCGCAGACGTTCGGTGGCGATATAGCCGTGCGGGATATGAGCGTCCACCGGCAGCTCCACCGTGACGTCCGGTTGTTCGGGCGGGGCGTCGCCGCGGAACTCGGCCACGGCCTCGCCCACCATCCGCACGTACAGGTCGAAACCGACACCCTCGATATGCCCGGACTGCTCCCCGCCGAGCAGGTTGCCCGCGCCGCGGATCTCCAGGTCTTTCATCGCCACGGCCATACCGGCGCCCAGGTCGGTGTTGGCCGCGATAGTCGCCAGCCGGTCGTGCGCCGTCTCGGTCAGGGGGATCTCCGGCGGGTACAGGAAATAGGCGTAGGCCCGTTCCCGGCCGCGGCCCACCCGGCCGCGCAGCTGGTGCAGCTGGGACAGGCCCAGCTGGTCGGCCCGCTCCAGGATCAAGGTGTTGGCGTTGGAGATGTCCAGACCGGTCTCGATGATCGTCGTGCAGACCAGCACGTCGAAACGCTTCTCCCAGAAGTCCACCATGACCCGTTCCAGCTGGTGCTCGCTCATCTTGCCGTGGGCCACGGCAATCCTGGCCTGCGGCACCAGCTCGGCCAGGCGCCGCGCCGCCCGGTCGATCGACGCCACCTTGTTGTGCACGTAGAACACCTGGCCGTCGCGCAGCAGCTCGCGGCGCAGGGCGGCGGCCACCTGCGCCTCGTCGTGCGGGCCGACGAAGGTCAGCACCGGGTGGCGTTCCTCCGGCGGCGTGGCCAGGGTGGACATCTCCCGGATACCGGTGACCGCCATCTCCAGGGTGCGCGGGATCGGGGTGGCGGACATGGCCAGCACGTCCACGTCGGTGCGCAGCGCCTTGAGCGTCTCCTTGTGCTCGACGCCGAAGCGCTGCTCCTCGTCGACGACCACCAGCCCCAGGTTCTTGAACCGCACCTGGCCGGCGAGCAGCCGGTGGGTGCCGATGACGACGTCCACGCTGCCGTCCGCCAGGCCCTTGACCACGGCGGCAGCCTCGGCGTCGGACTGGAAGCGCGACAGCGCCTTGACCACCACCGGGTACGGGGCGTACCGCTGGGTGAAGGTCTCCAGGTGCTGGGTCACCAGCAGCGTGGTGGGGACCAGGACGGCCACCTGGGTGCCGTCCTGCACCGCCTTGAACGCGGCCCGCACCGCGATCTCCGTCTTGCCGTAGCCGACATCGCCGCAGACCAGCCGGTCCATCGGGACCGGTTTCTCCATATCGGCCTTGACCTCGTCGATGGTCACCAGCTGGTCGGGGGTCTCCACATAGGCGAAGGCGTCCTCCAGCTCGCGCTGCCACGGGGTGTCCGGGCCGAACGCCCGGCCGGGGGTGGCCGTGCGCGCCGAGTACAGCCGGATCAGCTCGGCGGCGATCTCCTTGACGGCCTTGCGGGCCCGGCCCTTGGTCTTGGCCCAGTCCGCGCCGCCCATCTTCGACAGGGTCGCGGCCTCGCCGCCGACGTACTTGGTGACCTGGTCCAGCGCGTCTGTCGGCACGTACAGCCGGTCCCCGGGCTGGCCGCGCTTGCTGGGCGCGTACTCGATGACCAGGTACTCCCGGGTGGCCACCGCTCCTGGACCGGTCGCCCCCGTCCTGGTAGCGCGGGCCACCAGCTCGACGAACCGGCCCACCCCGTGCTGCTCGTGGACCACCAGGTCACCGGGCCGCAGGGACAGCGGGTCCACGACGTTGCGGCGGCGCGAGGGCATCCGGCGCATATCCGACGTGGAGGGGCCCGTCCGGCCGGTCAGGTCGGACTCGGCCAGCACCGCCAGCCGCAGCCCCTCGTGCACGAAACCCGGCCCGACCACCGCCGGGACGACGCAGACCAGCCCGGCCTCGGGGGGGTCGACCAGCGCCTGCTGCAGCCGGGCGGGGACGTCGGCGGCCCGCAGCTGTTCGACCATCCGCTGGGCGGACCCCAGCCCGTCGGTCGCCAGCACCAGCCGCCAACCGTCGCGCTGGAGACCGCGCAGGTCGTCCACCGCCCGGGTCAGGTCGCCCCGGTAGCGCTCGACCTCCCGGGCGGCGACCACCACGGTCTGCGGGGCAGGACAGTAGGAACCGTCCCCACTGTCCTGGTCCCCACTGTCCTGCAGGGTGAAGGGGGAGATCGTCCACCAGCCCAGGCCGCGCGACTCGGCCGTCTCGCGGGTCTGGGCCAGCGTCGCGAAGCTGGCCGACGACAGGTCCAGCGGGCTGCGGGCACCGGCGGCGACCGACGACCAGGCGGCGGCCAGGAACTCGCTCGTCGTGGCCACCAGGTCGTGAGCCCGGCGTCGGATCCGTTCCGGGTCGACCAGCACCACCTGGCCGCGGCGGTCCAGCAGGTCGACCACCGGCACCATCTCGTCCACCAGGACGGGGGCCAGCGACTCCATGCCCTCCACGGCGACGCCCGCGGCGATCTTGTCCAGCATGTCCGCCGCCGCGGGGAGCTGCGGGACCAGCGCGGCGGCACGGGCCCGCACCTGGTCGGTCAGCAGGACCTCCCGGCAGGGCGGCGCCCAGAGACGGTCGGCGGCCTCCAGGGACCGCTGGTCGGCGACGGAGAACCAGCGGATCTCCTCGACGGTGTCGCCCCACAGCTCCAGGCGCAGCGGGTGGTCGTCCGTGGGCGCGAACACGTCGAGGATCCCGCCGCGCACGGCGAACTCCCCGCGCCGCTCCACCATGTCCACCCGGGTGTACGCCGCGTCGACCAGCCGGACAGCCAGATCGTCCAGGTCCACCTGGTCGCCGGTGCGCACGTCCACCGGCACCAGGTCACCCAGGCCCGCGACCACCGGCTGCAGCAGCGCCCGCACCGGCACCACCAGCACCCGGACGGGACCGACGGGGCCAGCCGCCTCCGGGTGGGCCAGCCGCCGGAACACCGCCAGCCGCCGGGCCACCGTGTCCGACCGGGGCGACAGCCGTTCGTGCGGCAGGGTCTCCCAGGCGGGCAGCACGGCGATATCGTCCCCGGGCCCGGCCTGGTCACCGCTCTGGGGCAGATAGCTGCGCAGGGCGGCGGCCAGGTCGTCCGCGTCCCGGCCGGTCGCCGTGACCACCACCAACGGTCCGGGCCGGTGCGTGGCGACCCCCGCCAGCACCGGTACCCGCAGCCCCGGCGGGGCGACGAGGTCCTCCACGCTGGGCCCGTCCGCACCGAGCCCCAGCACCCGCGCGACGGCAGGGTCGGCCGACAGCACAGACACGATTCCGGTGAGATTCATCAGTCCCTCGCGACGAGCCCAGGCGCTGCCCAGCGTGGGCCACGGCTCGTCGCGCGGCACGGGCGGCACCGGTGCGACCTTACCCGCTCTGGGCACCCGGCAGACGGCCGACCCGGGGTGGGCGGTGTCGCCTGCCGACAAGATCCCGGTTCGAGACCGGTACCCGCGACGGCGCGGACCGGTGGGTCAGCATCCCAGGGCTGAGGTCGTTCAGCGCGGCCCGGACCGACCGCCGTACGCCGCCCAGGCCCGTTCGACCGCGGCCTGGGCGGCCTCCGGGTCCAGGTAGCGGCCCTCGCCCAGACGGACCGTCCCGCCTGGGCCGGGCACGTCGGGCCGGAAGACGAGCGGGGCGGCGCTGGGCACCTCCAGCCGGGCGACAGCGTCGTCGTCGATACCCTGCAGCACCTTGCGCAGGGCGCGCAGCGAGTTGCCGTGCGCCACGACGAGGACCGTGCGCCCGGCCCGCAGGTCCGGCTCGACCGCGTCGTACCAGTACGGCATGGCCCGCACCGGCACGTCGGCCAGCCGCTCGGTGCGCGGGACGGGCTTGCCGACGTAGCGCGGGTCGGCGTCCTGCGCATACGGCGAACCAGGGTCCAGCGGCGGCGGGGCCAGCGCGTACGACCGTCGCCAGGTCGCGAACCGTTCCTGACCGATCTGCGCCAGGACCTGCTCTTTCGTCGCGCCCTGCAGGGCGCCGTAGTGACGTTCGTTGAGCCGCCAGGTCTGGTGCATCGGCACCCACAGCCGGTCCACCGCGTCCAGCACCAGCAGCGCCGTGACGATGGCCCGGCGCAGCACCGAGGTGTGCACCACGTCCGGGGCGATCCCGGCCTCCCGCAGCGCCTGCCCGGCAGCCTCGGCCTCGTCCACCCCACGCTGGCTCAGCGGCACGTCCAGCCACCCGGTGAACATCCCCCGGGCGTTGCCCACCGACTCCCCGTGCCGCAGCAGGACGAGCGTCGCCGTACCCATCTCCCGAGGATATCGACCCGCGACGGCCCGGTCTGTCCTTTGTGCCCGGATCCAACGTCCGGGGCCCAGAGCAGGCGGTCGCGACCAGCCCGACGACCCCCCGCGGCCGATAGACTCGACCCACCGACCGCGACACCGCCTGCCCCCTGCTTGAAGAGGACACCCGATGCCCGATCGCCGCCCGGAGCGCTGCAGCCCGGCCCCTTCCCCGACCCTGCCCGTCTGGGGCTACCACACCGGTCTGACACCCGAGCGGTGGCACACGGTGTACCCCGCCTGCACCGAGCCCGGGTCGCCCGTCGACATCGCCACCGGCACGCTGGGCGACGCCGACCCCGCCGACCCGGTCGAGCTGGACCTGCGGCCGACCCGGTGGCGGGTGCTCAACACCGGACGCACCGTCCAGGCCGAACCAGCGGGGCCCGACGGCGGCCCCGGCCCCGGCCGGGCCGGTGGTTTTACCGTCGCGACGACGCGGTACACGGTCGCCCAGCTCCACTTCCACGCCCCCAGCGAGCACACCTTCGACGGTGCCGCCGCCGCTATGGAGATCCACGTCGTCGCGACCAGCGCCGACGACGCGGTCACGGTGATCGGGGCGCCGCTGCGGATCGGCCCGGGCCCCACCGCACTGGGTCTGGTGCTCGACGCCGTCCCGTCGGAGGTCACACCCGCCCCCTTCGGCCGCATCGCGACGGGCATCACGACGGGCGGCAGCGTGACGACCGACGAGCTCGACCTCAGCGACGTCCTGCCGGTGGGCCGCGATACCGTCCGCTACCTCGGGTCGCTAACCACGCCACCGTGCACCGGCGGGGTGCTGTGGCACGTCTACACCACCCCGGTGACCGTCTCCGCCGACGAGGCGGCCGGTTTCACCGCGGTCCACCACGGCAACGTCCGACCGGTCCAGCCGCTGCACGACCGCGAACTAAGCGTGCGCACGGTTGTAAACGCCCCAGCGTGAGACAGAGGCACGGGGTCCACGCGGGCAGTTCACCGACCTCAAAGGTGAGATGGAAGCGCAAGGGGTCGGCGGGGGCGCCACCTGCGGTGGGCCCACGGCGCGAGAGGCTCCGCGCGGCGGCGAAGCCGCGCGTGGAGAAGCGCTGGGGATGGTGGGCGTCAAAGGCTCGCGCAGCGAGCCCGGGCACAGGTGGCGCCCCCGCCGACCCCGACCCGAGCGAAGACGACTCAACCGCCCCCGCTCAGCGGCCCTGGTTGGCGACCGCGGCGATCGACGCGGCAGCGGCTTCGGGGTCGAGGTAGGTGCCGCCGACGACCGTGGGCCTGAGGGTGGTCTCGTCGAGCTCGTACACCAGCGGGATACCGGTGGGGATGTTCACCCCGGAGATGGTGTCGTCGTCGATATCGTCGAGGTACTTGACGATGGCGCGGATCGAGTTGCCGTGCGCCGCGACGAGCACCGTCCGGCCGGTCTTCAGGTCGGGCACCAGGTCGGACTCCCAGTACGGCATGACCCGTTCCAGCACGTCCTTGAGGCACTCGGCCAGCGGGATGGGCTCGCCGGCATAGCGCAGGTCGGCGTCCTGGGAGTACTGCGAGCCCCTCTCGATGTCCGGCGGCGGGGTGTCGTACGAGCGCCGCCACGCCATGAACTGCTCTTCGCCGTACTCGTCACGGATCTGCTTCTTGTCCTTGCCCTGCAGCGCGCCGTAGTGCCGCTCGTTGAGCCGCCAGCTGCGCCGCACGTCGATCCACAGCCGGTCGGCCACGTCCAGCGACAGGTGCCCGGTCCAGATGGCCCGGCGCAGCAACGAGGTGTGCATGACGTCGGGCAGCACCCCGGCGTCCTTAAGCAGGTCGCCGCCACGCTTCGCCTCGGCCACGCCCTTGTCCGACAGGGGCACGTCGACCCAGCCGGTGAACAGGTTCTTCGCGTTCCAATCGCTCTCGCCGTGGCGGAGCAGCACCAGGGTGTACGTCATGCCTCCCATCCTGCCCGCGGATCGCGCTCGGTGCCAGGAGGTCACGCCCGGTGAGCAGCACCTGTCCCCTATCCGGGACGGTCGGACACGCCACCTGCCACAGATCGACACCACGCCGCCCGGACGACCCGACTGTATGTCTAGATAGACACATAGTGTCCATCTAGATGCACAACCACCGAGGCCGGGTTCAGTCCCGCGCAGCGCAGAACGCCGCCGGGTCGTCCAGGACCCGGCCCAGGGAGGCCCAGGCGGCGCCGGTGAGGGAGGGCAGGTCACCGGCGGCGGCCTGGTCGACGGTGAACTCGGTCCAGGGGGCGAACACCACCCGGCGGCGCAGCTCGGTCAGGACGTGGGGGGCCAGGCGGTCGGCCAGCGACCAGTAGGCGCCGCCGAGCACCACGGTGGGCACATCGGTGAGGTTCACCACCGAGGCCAGGGCCAGGCCCAGCGCCTGGCCGGCCCGGACCACCGCGGCCCGGGCCTTGAGGTCGTCCGCCTCCAGGGCGGCGACCAGGGCCGGGGCGCGGGCGGTCGGGTCGATCCCCGCGGCCCGCAGCAGCGCGTCCGGCCCGGCCAGGGCGTCCAGGGTGCCTTCGTGGCTGTGGGCTGTCGGGTCGACGACGAGGTGCCCGAGCGCCCCGGCCCAGCCCCGCTGCCCGGCCAGCAGCTCGCGGTGCACCACGACCGCCCCGCCGAGGCTGGTCTCCCCGCAGACGTAGACGAAGCTGTCGTCGGGCCGCACCCGCAGCTCGGCCGCCGCGGCCAGGTCCGCGGCGTTGTCGACCACCGGGTCCAGCCGGGCCAGAGCGGGGTCGGTGCGCAGCAGGGTGGGCAGGTCCACATCGTGCCAGCCCAGGTCCGCGGCCAGGCGCACCTGGCCGTCGGTGCCGACCAGACCAGGGACGGCGACGGTCGCACCGCAGACTCTCACCTCCTGGTCGGCCAGCGCGGTCAGCACCGGGTCGAGCAGCGCGACCAGCCGGTCCACGACGACGACCGGATCGGCCCCGCGCTGGTCGCCGTAGTCCACGGCCTCGGCCAGCACCTCCCCGGTCAGGTCCACCACCCGCACCCCGGTATACGCACCGTCCACCTCCAGGCCGACGCCCGCGACGGTCCCGGCCGCCGGGACCAGCGGCACCGCCGGACGGCCCGCCCGGCGGGTCAGCACCGGGGCCAGCTCGGCGACCAGCCCGCCCGCCACCAGCTGGTCCACCGCGACCGAGACCGTCGCCCGGGCCAGCCCGGTCGAGGCGGCCAGAGCAGCGCGCGACGGCGGTTCGGCCGCGGCCACGATACGGCCCAGGAGCAGGCGCAACGCACCGGACCCGTGCAGACCCATGAGTGAGGCTACGCGCCGGAGACCTGGGGAACCGCCACAGCGTCCGAGGCCGCGGGCCCCGCACCGACGGACACCTCAGACCGCCCGTCGTCCGCCTGGGCCGGAGCGACCACGGCCGTCGGTGCCGTCACAGGCGTCGGTGGTGCGGTCGCACGCGCCCCGGCTGGCACCCCCGCCGGGACCGCAGCTGTCGGCCGCGTCGGGACGGCGCGCAGCGCACCGGTCGTCGGGGCCACCGGGAACGGGCCGGTCGTCGGACGACGGCTGGGGGCCGGTCGCGGGCTGCGGGGCGTGATGGCCCGGCTCACCAGCATCTGGGGAGCCCGACCGACGGGCGCGGGGGTGCGCGGCGACCAGGGCGACGCGGCCGGGAGGACACCGGCCTCGGGATCGGGGCCGAACAGCCGGTCGCTGCTCAGCGCCTCGTCGGGGACGAGCTCGGCATAGCCCTCCTGCCAGGGTTCCATGCCCGCGGTGGCCCGCAGGGCCCGGGCCAGCCGCAGCGGTGCGACGAAGCGGCGGTTCTGCAGCCGCCGCGCCTCGTCGTCGGTGGCCGGACGGCGGCGGCGGCCGGAGAAGTCAACCACCTGGACCAGGTTGTCCGCGTCGACCTCGCGGTGAGCGGGCAGCGGCAGCCCCGGGCGGACCGGGCGGGAGCCGATCACGGTGAGGTAGGGCACCGGCAGCCGGGAGTCCAGCGACGGCGCCAGGAAGAGCAGGTCCGCGGTCAGGGCCTCGTCGATGCTGGCCTCGGCGGCGTCAGGGTGGACCAGCAGGTCGAAGATCGCGAAGTAGAAGGCCCCCTGGCCGTAGGTCGCGACGACCTGGCCGATACCCGCCCGGCTGCCGTCCAGGGGTATCGCGAAGACGTCACCCAGCTCCAGACGGGCCTTCATGCCTCGTCCCCTCGTCGTCGGTAGACCAGCGAGGCCATCGTATGACATCGATGACTTGTCGCATAACGCTGGTCATACCGCACCGTTCGACCTCCGCTCACCCGGTATCGACAGACGTAGGGCCCGGCAACCGGTGCCGGGCCCCTGCCGATGACGTCCGCTGCGCGGACGTCTGAGGGTAAGACTAGAGCGTGTCGCCCGATTGGGCGACACGCTCTAGTGGAAGTGCCTAGTGCGCCGCCTCGTAGGCCGCCCTCACCTGGGCCGAGATCCGGCCGCGGCCGGAGACCTCGTAGCCGTTCGCCTTGGCCCAGTCGCGGATCGCCTGCGCGTCGCCCGAGCCGGCCGGACGCCGCCGGGCACGACCGCCGATGCGGCCGACCTTGCGACCCGAACCGACCCACACGCCGATCGCGTCGCGCAGCTTCGCGGCATTCGCAGCCGTCAGGTCGATCTCGTAGGACACACCGTCGAGACCAAAGGTGACCGTCTCGTCGGCAGCACTGCCGTCGATGTCGTCGATCAGCAGCGTCTGGACTTTCTGAGCCATCGTCATCTCCATCGGATCGGAGGGGAACTTTGCTTACGAACGCAGATCATCACACGGTCTGTCGGAGTAGTCAAATGATGCCACGGCGATTCGTGGCGACGGGCGCGAATTTCGGCTCCCGCCCGGCGGCTCCGCGCGCCATTGGAGATTGGGCGCCCCCGCGACAACCACCCGGCGCTACCAGTCGCTACGGCGCTCCGTCACGATGTCACCAGCGGTTTCACCAGCGGGAACAGGATCGTGTCCCTGATGCCCCGGCCGGTGAGCGCGATGAGCAGCCGGTCGATCCCCATGCCCATCCCGCCCGACGGCGGCATCGCGTACTCCATTGCCGTCAAGAAGTCCTCGTCGACCGTCATCGCGTCGGCGTCGCCGCCGGCAGCGAGCAACGCCTGCGCCTCGAACCGCTCCCGCTGCACCACGGGGTCCACCAGCTCGGAGTAGGCGGTCGCCGTCTCGACACCCCGGACGTACAGGTCCCACTTCTCCACCAGGCCCGGCTCGGTGCGGTGGTCGCGGGTCAGCGGCGAGGTCTGCACCGGGAAGTCGCGCACGTAGGTCGGCGCCCACAAGGTCGCGCCGACATGGTGCTCCCACAGTTCTTCGACCATCTTCCCGTGGTTTCGCTGCGCGGGGGGCAGCTCGACATCGGCCCTGGTCAGGAGGTCGAGCAGCGTATGGTCGTCGGTCTCGGGCGTGATCGGCGTCCCCAGCGCCTCGGACAGCGAGCCGTACATCGACAAGGTGGCCCAGGTCCCGCCCAGATCGTATTCCGTACCGTCGGCAAGACGTACCGTCGTGGTGCCCAGCGCCTCGCGCGCGGCGGTCTGCACCAGGTCCGTGGTGAGATCGGCCATCGTGTCGTAGTCGCCGTACGCCTGGTATGCCTCGAGCATCGAGAACTCGGGCGAGTGCGTCGAGTCCACACCCTCGTTGCGGAAGTTCCGGTTGATCTCGAAGACACGTTCGACACCGCCGACCGCCGCCCGCTTGAGAAACAGCTCGGGGGCGATCCGCAGGAACAGCGGCATGTCGAAGGCGTTCATGTGCGTGCCGAACTGACGGGCCGCCGCACCCTCGGGACGCACCTGGAGGATCGGCGTCTCGACCTCCAGATAGCCCCGCCGGTGCAGGTTGTCGCGCAACGAACGGACGACGCCCGCCCGAAGACGCACCATGTCGCGCGCCTCTTGGTTCACGACGAGGTCGACATAACGCTGCCGCATCCGCACCTCGTCGCTCAGCGCGGCGCCCTCGAACAGATTCGGCAGGGGCCGCAACGCCTTCGCTGCGATCCGCCAGTCGTCGGCCAGCACCGACAGCTCGCCCCGCCGGGACGTCATCACACGGCCGTGGACATAGAGATGGTCGCCCAGGTCCACGTCGGACTTGAAGTCGACCAGGCGTTGCGGGCCCACCTTGTCCGCCGAGACCATCGCCTGCAGCCGACCGCCCGCCCCGTCCTGGAGCACCGCGAAGCACAGCCTGCCCGTGATCCGCACGAAGACGACCCGCCCGGCGACACCGACCACCTCCGAGGTCTCCACCCCGGGCGGCAGGTCCGGATAGGCGGCCCGGACCTGTGCGATCGACCGGGTGACCGGCACCGATACCGGATAGGGCTCGACACCGTCACCGAGCAGCCGGGCGCGCTTGGCACGCCGGACCCGGATCTGCTCGGGGGTGGTACCGGCGGCGCTGTCGAGTTGGCTCACGCGGCGAATCTTATGGTGCTCCCAGAACAAAATGCACGCCGTCTGCGGTGCGGGACGCCAGTCGCACACGACGTGACTTGTCGCGCCCGTCGGCTAGACCAGCACCAGCTCGGCATTGTCGATCAACCGGGTGCTGCCCAGCCGTCCGGCCAGCACCAGCCGGGCCGGGCCCCGCGCGTCGTCGGGCACCGGGGCGAAGGCCTGGTCGACCAGCGCGACGTAGTCCACGACGTCTACCGCGGCTGCCAGCACGTCCTGGGCCGCGGCCACCACCTGGGGGGGTCGGGCGCCGTCCGCCGCGGCCGCGCGGCCCGCGACCAGGGCCCGCCACAGGCCTGTGGCCCGCTGCCGGTCGGTCGGTGACAGGTAGGCGTTGCGGCTGGAGCGCGCCAGCCCGTCGGGCTCGCGGACCGTCGGCGCCTCGACCACGGCCACCGGGACGTCCAGGTCGTGCACCATGGCCCGGACCAGCGCCACCTGCTGGGCGTCCTTGGCCCCGAACACCGCTACCTGCGGCGCCGTGCGGTGCAGCAGCTTGAGCACGACGGTGAGCATCCCGTCGAAGTGCCCGGGCCGCACCGCCCCTTCGAGCACGTCCCCGGCCGGACCGGCCACGACCCGTACCCGCGGCGGACCGTCGGGGTACATCTGGCTGGCCGACGGGGCGTACACCACGTCGCCGTCTGTCAGCAGCGGGGCCAGCGCGGCCAGGTCGCCGGGCAGGTCCCGGGGGTACCGGTCGAGGTCCTCCCCGGTACCGAACTGCAGCGGGTTGACGAAGACCGTCACCACGACCTGCGCGGCCAGGGTGCGGGCGTGCCGGACGAGGGCCAGGTGACCGTCGTGCAGGGCACCCATCGTCATGACCACGGCCCGGCGCCCGCCCGGCGCGGCCAGGGCCTCGGCCAGGGCCTCGGCGTCGTGCACGACTCTCATCATCACGCCCTAGTCCTCCAGCTCGGCCAGCAGGCGCTGCGCCTGGGTCTCGGCGATCAGCCCGGCGGCCAGGGCCCGCACCGTCGCGGAGCGGGCCAGCACCCGGTAGGCCGCCACCACGTCGACCGCCCCGCTGCGCGCGGCCCAGGCCGTCAGCGCGTCCAGGTGCCCGGTGACGGTACCGACGTCGCCGCGGCGCACCGGACCGGTCAGGGCTGCGACGGCCCCGGCCCGGGGGCTGGGGTCCAGGTCGTCCCGGGCGCCGACCGGCTCGGCGGCCGACCCGCCCGGCGGCGACGCCCGCCGCAGCGCCGCGTCCAGGACCGCGTCGAGCAGCGGCCGCAGCGCCGTCCCGGCGTCGGTGACGCCCGCCGCGACCAGGGCCTGCGCGGCCTGGGCGACGAGGACCACCAGGTGGTTCGCCCCGTGCGCCAGGGCCGCGTGGTACAGCCCGCGGTCCTCCTCGGCGACGAGCACCGGTTCGCCGCCCAGCTCGACGACCAGCGCCTGCCCGATGGGCGCGAACGGACCGGCGGCGGTCACCGCGAACGTCGTGGCCTCCAGCCGGGACAGGTCCAGCGAGGTGCCGGTGAAGGTCATCGCCGGGTGGACGGCCAGGCCGATCGCCCCGGCCGCGGTGGCCGGTCCCAGCACGTCCACGCCGAACCGTCCCGCGGTGTGCACGACGAGCTGACCCATCTGCCAGGCCCCGAGACCGGCCAGCCCGGCGACCAGCGGCGCCAGGGCGTCGTCGGGCACGGTGAGCAGCACCAGCTCGGCCCGGCGCACCACCTCGTCGGTGTCGAGCACCGGCACGCCCGGCAGCAGCGCCTCGGCCCGGTCCCGGGACTGCTGGGAGACCGCCGACACCCCGACCACGGGGTGCCCGGCCGCGCGCAGCGCCGACCCCAGCACCGCGCCGACCCGGCCGGTGCCGACGACGCCGACACCCAGTCGCGGTGCGCCGGTCCCGCGCGGCGGGGCCGTCACGATAGCTGTCCCGTCGTGATCTGCCCCGTCGCGGTCCCGCTGTCGGCAGCCTGCGGGCGCGTGAGCCACTGCTCCGGCGCGGCCGTGGCCCGGGCGGCGCGGGCCCGCACCGCCTGGTCGTGCAGCAGCGTCGCCGCGACCTGCTGGTCCAGGTGCGCCACCGCCGGGCTGACCGGCCCCGGGGTGGAGTGCAGCGCGAACGTCGCCAGCCGCAGCGCCCGCTGCACCGGGCCCTGGGCGACGGCCAGCGACTGGGTGCGTTCGTGCGGTACGACGACGACCTGCCGCCAGAACCGTCCCGACCGCGCGATCAGGGCCCGTTCGGTCACCAGCACCCCGTGCCGCCGCCAGCCGACCGGGTCGACCCAGGCCGCGCGGCGCGGCGCCGGGGTGAAGCCGCCGTCGGTGCCGCTGCCGGTCAGGGCCGCGTCGACGGTCGCGACCGGATCGGCCACCCCCAGGTCCGGCAGCACCAGCCACAGGGCGGTACGCACCTGGTCACGGGTGGCCACCGGGTTGAGCACCGACTCGCGCCCTCCCGGCTGGTTCTCCTCCTGGCCGTACCCGGCGACGTTCATCTGGACCCGCCACCAGTCGGTGCCCCGCCACAGCGGCCCCTGGGCGATGCTCACGGCCTGCACCCGGCCCGGCGGGACGGTCTGGGCCCGCGACTCGGTCAGCCCGTGCCGCAGCCGGATCCCGTCCGGCGAGGTGGCGGCCCGGAAGAACGCACCCCCGTTGGCCCGCCCCCAGACCAGACCGACCAGGCCCACTCCGATCGGCAGGATCGTGACCAGCCCCCCGACCTCGCCGCCGAGCACCGAGACCACCAGCACGGCCGTGACTCCCAGCACCGCCGCGACGGTCGCGCCCGACAGGGCGATCGACCCGACCAACCGACCCAGCGGCACCTCGTAGACCTGCCGTTCAGGTGCGGTCACGAAGGCCGGCGGCGTCGCCCAGCGACGAGGACCCGTCTCCGGGGCGGCGGACGGGGGCCCCGTACCGTCTTGGGCGTCGCCGTCGGCATCCCCAGCCTCGGCCCCGACCGGTCGGCGCAGCCCTGCGGCCAGGGCCAACAGCTCGGCGCGCAGCGCGTCGGCCTCGCGCTCGGGCAGGAATGCCAGGGACACCCCCGACCCGGACCCGCCCGCGACCTCCAGCCGCAGCTCGGACAGCCCGAACAGCTGGGCCAGCAGCGGACGCACCACGTCCACCGCCTGCAACCGGTCCAGCCGGGCCTGCCGCTGCTGGCGGAACAGCACCCCCGAGCGCAGGTGGACCGCGTCGTCGGTGACCGCGTACCGGGTCATCCGCCAGGCCATCGCGGCGTAGCCGAACCCGACCAGCGCCACCGCCAGCACCCCGACCGCGACCGCCAACCACGCGCTGCGAGGCGCGTCGCCCAGGCGGGCCAGCTCGTCGGCGTTCTGGACGCCCAGCACCGCGAGCACCGCGGCCAGCACCTTCCAGCCCCGCACCAACGGGGTGACCGGGTGCATCCGCCGCCACGCCGGGGAGTCCAGCGGCGGCGCACCCTGAGCTGCGAGCCCGCTGGCAGGGCGGACCGGTGAGCTCTGCGCCGACCCGGCACCGTCCCCGGCCCCACCCGCCGGTTCGGCGAGCCCGGGCTCTTCTCGGACGTCCGACGGCTCGGTCACAGTCCGGCCAGCTTCGCCTCGCCCCGCGACGCCAACCGGTCCCGCAGGCGCGCGGCCTCGTCGGGCGCCAGACCGGGGATCGACCCGTCGGTGGCCGGCGCCGCGGTGTGCAGCTGGACCTGCGCGATCCCCAGCCAGCGCGCCACCGGCCCGGCCTGCACGTCCACGTACTGCATCCGCCCGTACGGCACCACGACCAGCCGCCGGAACATGATGCCGCGCACCACGAGCAGATCGTCGTCCCGTTCGGCATAGCCCAGGGCCCGCACCTGACGAGGCACCAACCACCCCACCCAGCCCATGACGCCCAGCGCCACCGCAGGCACCGCCCAGACCCACGGCTCACCGCTGACCAGCGCCCCCACCGTCCCGCCCACCACCGGCACCGCGAGCACCACCCCCACCACGCAGAGCCGGGCGGCGACCAACCGCCCCGACACCCTGGTCCACCGCAGGTCCGCCAGCTCGAACGGCCCGACATCGCTCATAGCCCCATCCTCCCACCAGACCCCCCGAGCCGGTCACGCGGAGAGACGTACGAGGAGACGTACAGGAGGACGTAAGAGACGCAGGACACGGCCGATGTTCGGCGCAGCCGGACGAGGCGTCCCAAGACCACCCCCAACCCCTGGTGAAGATGACACCAGCGGGGCGGGGTGTCTGGCCGCCGCGCTGGCACCGGGGCTGGCGGGAGCCGACGAAGTCGGCGAGGGACGCGCGGCGGCCAGACACCCCGCCCCGCAACCCAACCCGACCAAGACTCAAGCCAAGCCAAGCCAAGCCAAGACCGTCAGGACACAGAGCCCCCAAGCTCGGCCCCGTCCGACGGCGGCACCCGGCAGAACCGTTCCACGACGAGCCCGACCACAGCCAGCACCACCGCCCCGACCGCCGCCAGCCCCGCCGCCACGGCCCGCCGCCCGTTCCCCGGCACGACCAGATCACTCACCAGGTACACCCCCTGCCCGCCGTACCAGCCGAGCAGCAGGGCGCCGGTGTAGCAGGCGGCTTTGGCGAGCATGGCGGTGCGGACGGCCCGCAGCGGGTTCAGGTCGGGCCGTCGGCCGTGCTGGTACTGACGGACCGTCCAGCCGAGAGCGAGGACGACGGCGGCGATGAGCAGCTCGACGGCCAGCACCAGCCAGCCGACCTCGGGGAGCTGGCCGTCGTGGCGGACGAGCGTCCAGGCGCCGAGCCAGGTCAGCGCGGCCACGACGACGGCGACCGCGAGGAGCGTGGCCCACCGGGTCGCGGACATCACGCCGCTCCTGGTTCTCCCGGGGTGTCGGTCAGCCAGTCCAGGGCCATCCAGCGCACGCCTCTGGCGTCGGGGGCGTGGTCGGCGAGGCGGGCCACGGGGCCGCCGTCGGGGCCGGGCAGGACCGCGTCGGAGGCGAGCGAGGCCCACGGACCGAGGACGAACGCCCTCTCGTGGGCCCGCGGGTGGGGCAGGGTCAGCTCGTCGTCGCCGACGACGAGGTCGCCGTAGGCGATGATGTCCAGGTCCAGGGTGCGCGGGCCCCACCGTTCGAGGCGTTCCCGCCCGGCTTCGCGTTCGATGCCCTGCAGCCGACGCAGCAGGTCTCTGGGCGACAGCAGGGTCCGGGCCAGGACCACGGTGTTGAGGTAGTCGGGCTGGTCGGTGCTGCCGACCGCCGCGGTGCGGGCCAGCGGTCCGACGGCGGTGACCTCCAGGGCGGTCATAGCGCCCAGCCGCAGCACGGCCCAGCGCAGGGTCTCCTGCACGGGGCCGAGGTTGCCGCCCACGCCGATGACGACATTGGTGAGGGCTGACGGGGGCTGGTCCAGCACCTGCGCACCGGCGGTCCGGGCTGGGGCGTCGGGCGCCGGGGCAGGCCCGGACGCGAAGGCCGGGTCGGGCCCGGACGGCGCGAAGGCTGGGGCGGGCGGTGCTGCCACCTGGGCCGCGTTGCCGGGTGGGTCGAGGTTCGCCCACTGCGGCGGGGGCGGCGGGGCCCAGCCTTCGGGCAGGGCAGGGGCCGAGCCCCACGGTTCTCCGACCGGTGGGGCGGGCTCGCCGGGTGGCGCCACGGGCCCGACCGCCCAAGGCGACGGGAGGGCTTCAGCCGGGTGGACGGCCTGGACGGCCTCGGCGGGGCCGGGCCAGGTAGCCGGTACTGCTGGCTGGGCAGCCGGGACGGCCGCCTCGGACCAGGCCGGGGTGGGCTCCGGCGTGACAGGTCCCGCTGCGAAAGGCTCCAGGGCGGCGACGGGCTGGCTCGGCTGCGGCCCGGGTTCGGGCGCGGACGCTACCGGGACGGGACCGCTCGGCCAGCCGGGCACCGCCGGGGCAGACCAGGCCTGCGGTGGGGCCTCCTGCGGACCGGGGGCGGGCACCCAGACCGGGTCGGGCACGGCCCGGTCCGGTGCGGCCGGGTCTGGGGCGACATGGTCGGACGCGGCTTCGGCGATCCACGACGCCTCGACCACCTGGGGCGCCACCTGGGGCGCCACGTCTGGTACGACGACCGGTTCTGGGGTCACCGGAGCGGACGTGTACGCAGGGCCGTCGGCCAGCCGCGCGTCCGGCTCTGGAGTCACCGGAGCGGATGTGTACGCGGGACCGTCGGCCAGCCGCGCGTCCGGCTCTGGGGTCGGCTCGTCGGTCGGCACGACCGGTTCCGGTTCAGGGGCCGCGAGCGCGGCCAGCTCGGCGTCGGCCTGCACGACCGGTTCAGGGGCCGCGGGCGCCGCCGGTTCGGCGTCGGCCTGCACGGCAGGGGCGGCGTCCGGGCTGGAGACCAGGTGGGCCACCACGGGGCCGAGACCGGGCGCGACGACCACCGCACCCGCCGAGGACGGGGCTGGGGTCACCGTGGCGGGTGGGATCGACGGCGGCATCGGCTCGTCCCACGCCGGCTGGTCGGCGGGTTCGGGCGCAGCGGGTTCGTCGGTCTCGCCCGCAGGCAGGTCCGTACCTTCTTCTGGGCCTTCTTCCGGCGCCACGGCCGCCGGGTCTTCGACCAGGTCAGCCGCCTCGTAAGGTGTCACGCTGGGCTCGGCCGCGAGGTCCGCGGCGCTGGGTGCCAGGTCGGGCACCGCGAACTCGTCGGACGGGCGGGCCTCGAGCGCCGGGGCCGGGGCGTCCACCACGGGAACCCGGGTCCGGTCACGCCGGACGGAGACGACCACGTCGGCGAACTCCACCGCGGCGCTGACGGCGTCAGGCTGGCCGAGCAGCGGCGCCTGGGGCTTGTGCACGGTGACGTCCACGGCGACGGCCTGCGGGTGGGCCAGCCCGGTGGCGGCGATCCGTTCGGCCAGGGTCTCCAGCAGGGCGACCGGCGGGCCGGTGAGCACCGCGACGACCTGACGGGCCAGACTGGCGTAGTCGAGGGTCCGGGTCAGGTCGTCAGCGGCGGCGGCGGGCCGGGTGTCGGTGTGCACGACGATATCGACGACGAACCGCTGCCCGTCGCGACGTTCGTGCTCGTGCACGCCGTGGTACCCGTGGGCGGCCAGGCCGCGCAGCTCGATCCGGTCGGGACCGTCGTCGACAGCCTGGTCGTGCGGGCGGGCGGGCTGGGCCTCGGCTGCCTGTGTCCCTGCCAGCGGTGTTCCGGTCCTCATCGCTTCTTCCCGTCGTCGCGTGCGGCCTGCCACGCCTGCGCTACCCGCACGGCGTCGACCGATGATCTCACCTCGTGCACCCGCACCGCCCAGGCTCCCGCGGCGGCCGCGAGGGCGCTGACCGCCACGGTGGCGGCGTCCCGGTCCGACGGCGGGCCGTCGCAACGGTCCACCAGGGTACCGAGAAACCGTTTCCGGCTGGCGCCGACCAGCACCGGGAAGCCGTCGGCCAGCAGCTCGTCCAGCCGGGCCAGCAGCGGCCAGCAGCTCGTCCCGGTCTTCGCGAACCCCAGTCCCGGGTCGAGCACGACCTGCTGGTCGGCGATCCCCGCGGCCCGCATCGCCGCGACCCGCGCGGCCAGCTCGGCGCGCACGTCGGCGACGATATCGCCGTACCGGTCGAGGGTGTCCATCCGGTCGGCGTGCCCCCGCCAGTGCATCGCGACGTAGGCCACGCCGAGATCGGCCACCAGCGGGTGCATCCGCGGGTCGGCCAGCCCGCCGGACACGTCGTTGACCAGCACCGCCCCGGCGTCCACCGCCGCCGCCGCGACCGCCGACCGCATGGTGTCCACGCTCACCGCCGCACCGGCGGACGCCAGCGCGGTCACGACCGGCAGCACCCGCCGGACCTCTTCTGCCTCGCTCACCCGTCCCGCCCCCGGCCGGGTGGACTCCCCGCCCACGTCGACCAGGTCGGCCCCGGCCGCGACCATGGCCGTGCCGTGCGCCACGGCGGCGTCGACGCACCCCCACCGCCCCCCGTCGGAGAACGAGTCCGGTGTGACGTTGAGCACCCCCATGACCAGCGTCCGGTCGGCGCGCGGCACCCCCACGGGCCCACTCCGTGGTCGCGTCGACACAGCTGTATCCATCGCACCGAGCGTAGCTGCCCCGCCATGCCCTTGGCCGGTTTCGGCAAAATCTCCACAACCAACGACCGACATCACCATGGTCGATCGGCTACCGTCCCAGCACCAGTCCCATCGCCTCGGCCCGAGTGGCCACATCGTGCATCGCCCCGCGCACCGCCGAGGTCACCGTCCGCGCCCCCGGCTTGCGTACCCCGCGCATGGACATGCACAGGTGCTCGCACTCGACGACGACCAGCACCCCGCGCGGTGCCAGCCCGGTGACCAGGGCGTCCGCTATCTGGGAGGTGAGCCGTTCTTGTACCTGGGGCCGCCGGGCGTACACCTCGACGAGCCGGGCCAGCTTGGACAGACCGGTGATCCGCCCGTCGTCGCCGGGGACGTACCCGACGTGCGCCAGCCCGTGGAACGGCAGCAGGTGGTGCTCGCACACGGAGTGCACCGCGATGTCCTTGACGACCACCATCTCCTGGTGGCCCAGGTCGAAGGTCGTGGCCAGGGCCTGTACGGGGTCGGCGGTCAGCCCGGCGAAGATCTCGGCGCAGGACCGGGCCACCCGCTCGGGGGTGTCGCGCAGGCCCTCACGGTCGGGGTCCTCGCCGATGCCGAGCAGCAGCTCGCGGACCGCGGCGCGGATCCGGTCTGGGTCCATGGGGTCACCCGCCTAGGTCGGCAGCACCCTGCTCGGCGGGAGTCTGCACCGGCGGACGCCCTGAGACCTCGCGGTTGTCCCCGGAGATCCACACGTCGCGTTCGGGGCACTTGACGACGGGTTCGAACACCTCGGCCAGCTGGGCGGCGTTGAGCGTCTCCTTGTCCAGCAGCTCGAGCACCAGGTGGTCCAGGACGTCGCGGTACTGGACCAGGATCTCGCGGGCCTCGTCGTGCGCGCGTTCCAGCAGGGTCCGGACCTCCAGGTCGATGCTGGCGGCGATGTCTTCGGAGTAGTCGCGCTGGTGCCCGACGTCCCGGCCGAGGAATACCTCGGACGATTCCTGGCCCAGCCGCACGGCACCGAGGGTGGCGCTCATGCCGAACTGGGTGACCATCTTGCGCGCGGTGGCGGTGGCTTTCTCGATGTCGTTGGCCGCGCCGGTGGTCGGGTCGTGGAACACCAGCTCTTCGGCCACCCGGCCGCCCATGGCGTAGGCCAGCTGGTCGAGCAGCTCGTTGCGGGTGGTGGAGTACTTGTCCTCGGTGGGCATGACCATGGTGTAGCCCAGGGCCCGGCCGCGCGGCAGGATCGTGACCTTGGTGACCGGGTCGGTGTACCGCAGCGCGGCGGCAACCAGGGCGTGCCCGCCTTCGTGGTAGGCGGTGATCTTCTGCTCCTTGGAGTTCATCACCCGGGTGCGTTTCTGGGGCCCGGCCACGACCCGGTCGATGGCCTCGTCCAGCGCGTGGTCGTCGATGGTCTGGCCACCCTGCCGGGCGGTGAGCAGCGCCGCCTCGTTGAGGACGTTGGCCAGGTCGGCGCCGGTGAACCCAGGAGTCCGCCGGGCCACGGCGACCAGGTCCACGCCGGGTGCCATCGGCTTGCCCTTGGCGTGCACGGCGAGGATCTGCTCGCGGCCCTTGAGGTCGGGCGGTTCGACGGAGACCTGCCGGTCGAACCGGCCGGGGCGCAGCAGCGCCGGGTCGAGGATATCGGGCCGGTTGGTCGCGGCGATCATGATGACGTTCGTCTTGACGTCGAACCCGTCCATCTCGACCAGCATCTGGTTCAGGGTCTGCTCACGCTCGTCGTGCCCGCCGCCCAGGCCCGCGCCGCGGTGACGACCGACGGCGTCGATCTCGTCGACGAAGATGATGGCCGGGGCGTGCTGCTTGGCCTGCTCGAACAGGTCGCGCACCCGGGAGGCGCCGACGCCGACGAACATCTCGACGAAGTCCGACCCGGAGATGGTGTAGAACGGGACGCCAGCTTCCCCGGCCACGGCCCGGGCCAGCAGGGTCTTGCCGGTGCCGGGCGGCCCGTACAGCAGCACACCCTTGGGGATCTTCGCGCCGACGGCCTGGAACTTCACCGGTTCGGTGAGGAACTCCTTGATCTCGGCCAGCTCTTCGAGAGCCTCGTCCACCCCGGCCACATCGGCGAACGTGACCTGCGGGGACTCCTTGCTGACCAGCTTGGCCCGGGACTTGCCGAAGCTCATCACCCGGGAGCCGCCGCCCTGCATGTTCATGATGAGGAACCAGAAGATGGCCAAGATGATGATGAACGGCACGATGAGCATCAGCGTCGACGTCCACCACGACTGGGTCTGCACGACCGATGTCCAGCCCTTGGCCAGGTCCGCGTCGCCGATCGCCCGGGCGACCTGCGACCCCTGGGCGTTGACGTAGTGGAACTGCACGTTCTTGCCGTACTTCTGCTCCTCGCCGTCGACCGTCTTCTTGAACTCCGTGGTCAGGGTGAGGTCGACCCGGCGGATCGGGTCGGTGATCCGGGCCTGCTCGACGGTGCACCTGTCGTCGTCGGCCTTGGCCTCGGTGGTGCACAGGGCCAGCAGCGCCAGCCCGTCGGAGGTGTCGATACGTTTCTTCGACGGACCCTGGTTGAGGAAGGTCGCCGCCAGGGCGACGAGCGCGACCGCGACGACGATCCAGATCAAGGGTCCGCGTACGAGTTTTTTCACGTTCATGGGCGAGGGGCGTCCCTCATCCTCCGCAGGGTCGAGATGCTCAGAGCTCGAAGGTACACGGTGATCCCCCCGATCCCGCACCCAGGCCCTCCCCTGTTCGCCCAAGGCACACCGGTCGGGCCCGCGGCACTGCGGGGCGCCGACCGACCGCACCCGTTCGAGGCGGGCGGGCCCACGGCGCGAGAGGCTCCGCGCGACAACGCAGCCAGCGCGCCCGGCTGGTGGCGGCGGAAATCGGTGGATCGGGGCTCAGGACTGGGCGGCGCGGCGGGCCCGGGCGGCGATCTTGGCCCGCGCCTCGGCCGCCAGGACCACCTTGCGGATCCGCACGATCTCCGGCGTGACCTCGACGCACTCGTCGTCCCGGGCGAACTCCAGGGACTCCTCCAGGGTGAGGGTGCGGGGCGGGGTCAGAGACTCGAAGCTCTCCGCGGTGGACGAGCGCACGTTGGTCAGCTTCTTCTCCCGGGTGATGTTGACGTCCATGTCCTCGTTGCGCGAGTTCTCGCCCACCACCTGACCCTCGTACACCTCGGACGTGGGCTGGACGAAGAACGTGCCCCGGTCCTGCAGCGCGAGCATGGCGTACGGGGTGGCCGCTCCCGGCCGGTCGGCCACCAGCGACCCGGTCTGACGGGACTCGATCGGGCCGGCCCACGGTTCGTACCCCGAGGCGGTGGACGACGCGATTCCCGTCCCCCGGGTGTCGGTGAGGAATTTGGTCCGGAAGCCGATCAAACCCCGCGCGGGCACGACGAACTCCATCCGCACCCACCCGGTGCCGTGGTTGGCCATGGTCTCCATCCGGCCCTTGCGGGTGGCGAGCAGCTGGGTGACGGCGCCCAGGTACTCCTCCGGCACGTCGACCGTCATGCGCTCGACCGGTTCGTGCACCACCCCGTCGACGGTCTTGGTGACGGCGGTGGGCTTGCCGACGGTGAGCTCGAACCCTTCGCGCCGCATCTGCTCGACCAGGATGGCCAGCGCCAGCTCGCCGCGCCCCTGCACCTCCCAGGTGTCGGGCCGGTCGGTCGGCAGCACCCGCAGCGACACGTTGCCGACCAGCTCCCGGTCGAGCCGGTCCTTGACCTGGCGGGCGGTCAGCTTGTGCCCCTTGGCCCCCTTGCCGGCCAGCGGGGAGGTGTTGATGCCGACGGTGGCGGAGATGGCCGGGTCGTCCACGGCGATCAGCGGCAGCGGACGCGGGTCGTCCGGGTCGGCCAGGGTCTCGCCGATTGTGATGCCCTCGATCCCGGCGACCGCGACGATATCGCCCGGCCCGGCCGACGCCGTCGGCACCCGCTCCAGGGCCTGGGTAGCCAGCAGCTCGGTGACCTTGACCGTCTGCGTCGTGCCGCCGTGCCGCACCCAGGCCACCTGCTGCCCCTTGGTCAGGGTGCCGTTGAAGATGCGTAGCAGCGCCAGACGCCCGAGGAAGGGCGAGGCGTCCAGGTTCGTGACATGGGCCTGCAACGGCGCGTCGGGGTCGTACGTCGGGGCGGGGATTCGGTCGAGAACCGTCGCAAACAGCGGTTCCAGGTCGGGGCTGTCCGGCAGCTGACCGTCGGCCGGGGCGGTCAGGGAGGCCCGCCCCGCCTTGGCCGCGGCGTACACCACGGGCACGTCGAGCACCGCGTCCAGGTCCAGCTCCGGCTCGTCCTCGTGCAGGTCGGAGGCCAGCCCCAGCAGCAGGTCGTGGGTCTCTTCCACCACCTCGGCGATCCGGGCGTCGGACCGGTCGACCTTGTTCACCACCAGCACGACCGGCAGCTTCGCGGCCAGGGCCTTGCGCAGCACGAACCGGGTCTGCGGCAAGGGACCTTCCGAGGCGTCCACCAGCAGCACGACCCCGTCCACCATGGACAGCCCCCGCTCCACCTCCCCCCCGAAGTCCGCGTGGCCGGGGGTATCCACGACGTTGATCGTCACCCCGTCCGGCTGCCCCACGACGGCGGCGTGCGGCCCGGCGTACCGCACCGCGGTGTTCTTCGCCAGGATCGTGATGCCCTTCTCCCGCTCCAGCTCACCGGAGTCCAGGGCCCGCCGCTCGACATGGTCGTGCTCCCCGAACGCCCCCGTCTGCCACAGCATGGCGTCCACCAGGGTCGTCTTGCCGTGGTCGACGTGCGCGACGATCGCCACGTTCCGCAGGTCAGGCCGGTTTGCCACAGGCACGCAGGTACTCCGTCTCAGCAGGGGACGACGAACCCCACGGCCCGCCGCACAGATTCTACGACCCCCCGCTCCGGGGCGAGGGACGAAGTTCCGGGCGAGGGACGAAGCAATAAGTTCGTCCCTCGTCCGGAACTTCGTCCCTCGCAGCCTGCTACGGTCGAGGCCGTGAACAGCGAGATATCACCTGCGATCGCGGCGATCATGGCTGCTGGACCTGATCTCTACCCAGATCACGGCATCGACTTCCGTCCGTTCCCACGGTTCGAAGACGCGGACGAAACTGCGTCATGGGTCGCGGACTGGGGTACCCCTGATGCACCGTCACACCTGCTCCACATGCTCGGGGACGACGGTACCGGCGGGCGCGTCGCGCTATGGGCCATCCGGGACGGTGAACCGTTGGAGCAACAACCGGTCGTGTTCCTCGGCTCCGAGGGAGACACCGCGGTCCTGGCTCGCGACGCTGCCGACCTGCTGTGGCTCCTCGCCCACGGCCGCGGCCCGGTCGAGCTGCTCCACATGGACGAGGACGACGAGGACCAGCCCGGACCGCACCCGGAGCTGATGGCTGCCGCCCGTGAGCTGGCCCCGGACCGCGACCGACCCGTCGAGCAGATCCGCACCGACGCCGCCACCGTCGCCGCCGAGCTGCCCGACCTGGTGGAATGGCTCGGACCGCCCCGGTGACACCGCCGAGGGACGAAGTTCCGGACGAGGGACGAAGCAATAAGTTCGTCCCTCGTCCGGAACTTCGTCCCT
>Ga0099364_10003366_pt1 | contig 24828 bp, 18 predicted proteins | sample TergutTh196P3_FD_73070 | JGI IMG/M metagenome (GOLD analysis project Ga0099364, IMG submission 73070) | Microcerotermes parvus P3 segment gut microbial communities from Pointe-Noire, Republic of the Congo - Th196 P3 | ecosystem: Host-associated > Arthropoda: Insects > Digestive system > Gut ...
AAAGACTCAAAACCTTTCGGTTGTTCGTACGAATGGGAGGCCTGGCGGTCTTCGATTAACAGCTCATTCGCCGAGAGCCGCCCCGCGTGACGCGCAGATGAGAACTATCACGTAACCCCAAAAACCCCCGCTGACTGTCAATTTTCCGAAACAATTTTCAATTTTTACAATACAATATACAAACAAACGAGAGCCGCCGACTGTGTCGGCGCAACGACGGAACTTTGCGTCCTTTGCGGTTAAGTCTTTTTTTAACGCAAGGTGCGCAAAGGATTGCGCAAGGAGCGCTGAGGCACACTGCGCCAACAAAGTCGGCGACTCTCAACGCGGCGACTCTCGGGGAGGTTGACGCTCTCGACGCTCAATCCGGTACCCAGAGTTTCGACGGCGGCGTTGTGTTCCCCGGTACCGCCGCGTCGGGCGTCCAGATTTGCTGTTCCGCCTCCCGATCCGCTTGTCCATTCGATAACGCTCGGCTCCACGCTTCCGAAGGTGTTCCGTCGGGATTGAACATTCCCAGTTGTATGAACAATTTATGCAGCGCTTCCATGACGTCCGGTTCGTCTCCATGATTCTTCATCAGATACGCAATCGCTGCACTCGCTTCCTTTCCGTTACCCTGCGACAGATGCAACGTGATTTCGTGTATGTACCAGGCGGCAACGGATATTCCTTTCGCTGTCGACTCGTTTTTTGCCCGATCCACCCAAAGGAATGCTTGTTCGACGTTTCCGTTGCGGTGCGAATCGGCAATCAACGCTTCGAATGCCATAATACGGATTTCGAAATCCATCGAATCTAAGGGGCGGTTTAAGATTTCCTCAGCGAAGCGTGATGCCGACCGAAACTCATACATACCGAGCACGACTTCCAATCCTTCGGCGAGGACTTCCGTTGGGAGTTTTTCGACGTTGAATCGATGCCAGCGCCACACCGGATAGTCATCCAATACTGCGAGGGGGGCGTCGCCGGCGGTCTCTTGGGGGTCGGTTCTTTCCGGCAGGGTGATGATCTCTTCTTGGGGCAATCCGAGCCGGGTCCGGAGGATGTCGCCAACGGGGACCGCCGGGTCAGCGTACCACGTTTCGATGATTCGGACGGCTACCAAGAGGGGTATCTTATATTTTGGTTCCGCCGTTGCTTCGCTTGGTGTTTTCCCGTCGAGTAATCCCAGCGGCGAGGCCAGCCATGATTCGATAAACTTTGTTTTTTTGTATTCGTCCGACAACTGATCGAACCGGCCCAAATTGTTCCTTCTTTCTAAAGATGGGAAACAAAACTCATACTCCAGCATACTCTGCGTTTTGGAGGCGGGACGTTCTTCGAGAATGTTGCCGGGGAATTGCATCATGTCACCGAGTGAGTCCCGAAGTACCTGTTCGGCATTTTCTCGTTCGTAGTCCGGCAGGCTGTGTATGTCCAGCCGGGCTTCCCGGTCGGTTTCCTTCCCGAAGAGCATAACGATTCCTCGGAGTAGAGGCCAGTTTTCTAACGTCGGCGGTGTTCCCGCTTCGGGGAAGGGCCGACTCATCAACATAAAGAATCCTCTCGGCGGCGGCGAAATCGGTACGCCGGGAGGCAAATCAACTTGCTGAAGCATTGAAGAGGACAAAAGCGATTCTAATGCTTTGTCGGCGTCCGAAATGATATATTCGACGTTCAAAACCTGCATGGGGTCGCCGAGGGGGTTGGGCATGTTCAAAAGCCGAAACATTTCTGCGTCGACGGCGTCATCCGTAGGGGTATTGGGAAGTGACGCATACATTTTCAGGGCTTCGGTTGCTTTATCGTTATCCAGAAGCCAGAGTTGTATTGTTGCAATGTTTCTCCATATTGTCGGCCAAGTATCGGCATGTTGCGTCAGCGGTTCCAAGAGGGCGAGCGCTTCTTTCCAACGCATAAGACGGATAAACACGGCGGCTTCCTCAAATGTTTCCTTACCCGGAAACGCGTCGGGACAATTATAATCGAAATCCCAATCGCGGATAATGAGCGGAACACTGTCTTCTGAGGTCGCGCGATACAACAACAGGTTGGCCTTTTCGGCGGTTACGGGAATCGCTCTGAGTACGCGGCCGATGCCAAGAGCCGGCGTAATGTGCCCACCGAGTACTAAGTATGTTGCAACCTGTAAGGCTCCCTGAAGGAGTCCGCTGTGGATTTTTCCGGTTTCGGAACGTTCGAAGGCGTCGATGAGCGTTTCGACGGCGAGTTTTGCGTTTCCGGTGATTGTCAGTGCGAGGGCGTATTCCGCAGCGGCTGCCGGGTTTTCGGGTTCCCGGCGATAGAATTGCTCTGCGATGTGCAAAACATCATCCCAGCGTTCTTCTGCCCTGTGGATGGAAATTTTTGCTTTGGTGAGGCATGCGCAGTCAGGATGTGTTTTTTCGATGGTTTCGATATAGGCAAGACATGCACTGGGTTGTCCGGACTCGAGCAGTTGGATGACTTGTTCGAGTTCTTTGAGCATATTGGGGCAACAGAATCGGATTTTTTTATCTCGTCCTCCCGGACAGAGAGCGTAGGGGTCTAACGGCATTATCTAGTTAGTCGGTGATTTATTGAACGCTTCATTGTACCGGAATGTATGCAAAATACAACGTCGCCTGTCGGGGGGTTGATACCCCCCGCTCGCTGGGTTGGTCTTACACATCGCAGACTTGCACCGCTTCGCGGAGCGATTGGATGCCGTGCTTCGGTATAAATTCATGAGCCAGAAACCCCTTAAAACCAGTTTCCTTAATCGCCCTAACGACTGCCGGATAATAGATTTCCTGCTGGTCATCGAGGTCTCGGCGTCCCGGCACACCCCCCGTATGGTAATGTCCGATGGCTTCCTTATATTGCCGAATGTTGGCTATCATGTTCCCTTCCATGATTTGCATATGATAGATGTCATAGAGCAATTTGAATCGTTCGCTGCCAACCCGCTCCACCAATTCGGCCCCCCAAGGTGTCTTGTCGGCTTGGTAATCTTTATGGTTGACCAAACTGTTGAGCAATTCCATGTGGATGGTGATTCCGTGTCTTTCGGCTATCGGCATAAGGCGTTTGAGTCCGATGGTACAGTTTTCGAGGCCTTGCTCATCGGTTACGAAGTTCGGCGTTCCCGTCCGGCGTTCTCCGGAGAAGCAGATTAGGTTGGGTACCTTTTTTTCTACGGCAATTGGAATAAGCCGAGTGAACTTTTCGATTAAGTCGTCATGGTGTTCAAGCCGGTTGAATCCGTAATTGATTCGGTCGGGTCCATTGCCCATCGCAACGGTCATATCGTGTTGGTTGACGGTATCCCAATCGTCTTCGCCGAGGAGGTCGATTCCGACGATTCCGATTTTTTTACAGATTTTGCAGAATTCGTCGAGGGGTATATCCCGAAAACACCATTTTGAGACAGATTGCCGGATATCCCCTTTGACGGTTAAGGCTTCAACGGCCTCGGCAGTCGGCGTATTTTGTGCGAGGAGAGTTGCCGGTCCGGCAACGGCACCGACGGCAAACGTTTGGAGAAGGGAGCGGCGTGTAATCATGGGAGATTCTTTTGAGTAAGGAGTTGCAACCTGGGGAATTGTACCCGAAAAATACGAGGCATGCGAGCGGGGGGTTGACACTCCCCGCTCGCTTTCACATCGGTAAGTTTTATGCACCGAACTTTCCCAGTTTCCCGGCATGCGCCATCGCCATTGGCATGATGTACATTGCTTCGAATTGTCCCAGACCCCCTAGTACGGCGGCTCGTTCACTGTACTCCTCCGCAACGTCCGTCCGAGCCAAGTCCGAAACAAACAAAGTCGGTACGGGATGGAAACTGTGCGACGCCATCACGGCCGGTGTACTATGGTCTCCCGTTACAATCAAGCACGCTGGCTTCAATGCCGATACACGCGGAATGACCGAGTCGAACTCCTCAATCATTTTGACCTTTTCGTCAAACTGCCCGTCTTCTCCCCGGCTGTCGGTATATTTGAAATGCACGAAGAAGAAATCGTAGTTCCCCCATTCTTTTTCGAGTACGTCGATTTCTTCGGCCAGGGTTGTTGCTTTTCCGATGATATCCATCCCGGCAAAACTTGCCAAGCCTTTGTACATAGGATAGACGGCGATGCAGGCCGCACGGAGTCCGTACAGTTCTTTGTAACTTGGCATATGGGGCTTTCGGGCAAAGCCCCGCATGGTGTGATTGTTCGCCTTCGGCTCATCCGCCAAAATCTTGACCGCTTGAGTATGAAACTCCTTGGCAATCTTCGACGTCTTTTCCGAAGCCGAACACGCAACTCCGGCGTGCACAGCGGATTCCAAGATGGGGACGCCCGTCTTTTGTGGGTCGGTATCGGCCACGGAATCGCCGAGTCCGGGGCCTCGAAACACAACGACGAAACGATGCTCCTTAACCGGTTCGACGAACACTTCTACGCCGGGGATTTTGATTGCTTTCAATTTTTGCACGACGGCAGCGCTCTCCTCAGTGGGAATTCGCCCGGCACGCCGGTCGGTGATATTCCCAGCGGAATCCGTTGTACAGAAATTGCATCGGATGGCGACGTCGTCATCGGTCATTGCAAATCCGATTCCAGCGGCTTCGAGGGCACCTCGGCCTATGATGAATTTAAGCGGGTCGTATCCAAAGAGACCGAGGTGTCCCGGCCCGCTACCCGGAGTGATACCCGGTTTGATGGGGATGGAAAGTCCTTGCACACCAATTTTGGCGAGTGCATTGAGGTTGGGTGTTTTCGCTGTTTCGAGTTCGGTAAGTCCGCCGGGATTCCGGGCAAGCCCCCCGATCCCGTCGGCAACCATCAGAACGATTTTGCCTTCGGTTGATTCCTGAAGGTTTTTCATAAGGTCCAGAATGTCCATTGAGTCGGTATCGTATTGCGTTCGGTGTATGTCGTTTAGGAGCATCATACACGTTCGTCCCCTCTTCGTCAACCGTTCGGCGTCGGGGGGCTAACTCCCCCCGCTCGTTGTGTGTCCCCAAAAAACTGCTCCAAGACTTCGGGGCATCGGTTGGCGACGTCGTTGACTTCCCATCGGTCATCGGGTTTGACATACAGTTCATTATGCGTCGGCTTTCGATACATGAACCAATCCGGCGTAACAATCGCTTCGTTGCCGATGCGGATGATGGAATGCAGTTCGTCTGGTTTTTCCGGCAAAGATTCCTGCTGTATCAATTTCCCGAGATCGCCCGGCTGCAACAATGTTTGACTTCGGAACCCTGCCCGGGTATCATCAGGGTACCAGATTATCAACGGCAAGTGCACATTCTCACCGTATAAATCTTCGTTGACGCCGATATACCGATGTTCGCCAAGTGCGAAACCGCGCACCGACATAAACAACAGCACCGTATTTTGTGCAAGCCCTTCTGCACGTAAAAACTCGAACAGGCCGGCGAGAGCATCGTCCAACACCGTAACACCGCCGGAGTATGCTTCCGCAATCGACTGACGCACATCGGGGTCAATGATATTCGTTGTATCGATGTCCGGCACGGTCACACCGGAATAGGGGGCCGGGTCTTCATCAATCTGATACCGCAGACGATAGGACATAGGAAAGTCCCAAAAACTTCGGAAACCCTTGAAGTGTGCCCAAAATAGAAACGGTTGGCCCGGCCGTTCGGAGAGAAGACCGGCGAGCGCTGCGATGTTATGATAAAATTGTGTTCCTTCAATCTTTCGCACAGGCCGGACACGTTGCTTCGTTTCCAATCGGTGTTTTTCATCGAACAAGCCGGCATGTTCGTGCAGAAACACGCCAGCATCGTCCGTCAGCAAGGTCTTATGATGGTTCGGCATTAAGGGTGTTAAACTCTGCCAGCATTCGGTCAGGGTGTTTGTCAGGTCGAGCGATGAGGCGTAGAACCGATCGAACAATGCGGCTTGGCAAGCAAGGGTATCGAGGGACGGTGTTTGAATCCAAGTATTGCCGTAGGCTCCGAGCATTCCGTTGGATAAACCGTCGATGGAAAGACAAAGATAATTGAGCATCGCGATGTGAATATATTATATTAAATTAAAAATGTAATAATAGTATTAACGTCTGCACAAAATGTGTCGATAACTCAACGGCGGCGGAGTAGAGTATAGCGGGCAAGCGGGTTAAGGCAACTCGGCAAAGAGGAAAAGCCGTCGGGAATATGTTAATCCTTGGTCGGTATTGTGTCAACAAGAATACAGCCGTTGAGGTATTGGGCGTTGACGCACAAAACCGGCGTATGAAAAAACGGTAATTGACGAGATACCGACAGGTTTTGAGTCTGGGTGTTCAAAAGGGTGGGTATGCTGCGTTACGTCAATAATTTTTCCTTTTTCAGATTTGTCTGTCGATTTACTATTCTTACCTAACCCTCAACCTTTTAACCACAAAGAGTACAAAGAAAAAGTGCAATCATCGGCATTTTACAGTATATCTACCGTCCGATTCCTATAAAACCGTATGCGGCGGCCAAGAGTCGAATCGGATGCACCGCGCGTTTCCGTGAACCGTGCGACATTTGCAAACAACATGAAGTACAATCGGATACGCCGAAGTCAATTTCCGGGGGGCGCAATGCTCGAAAAAGCGGTATGCCGATCTTCAAAGAATGACGGTAATTCTTTTGTTGAAAACCCCAAAGTCCGGACATTCCGCAGCACCCCCGCTCAATGCGTTGTACGCCCAGGCCGGGGATCAACCGGAGCAGCCGTTCAACCGGCATCAAGTCCGTCGTTAAGGACGCTGATATTGCCAAAGCACTGCACGGTGCGTGATACCCTACCCGATAAAGCATTGGTTGAAAATCCCTGTGCAGTTTCCCTGACCGATGCTGTTGCCATAACAAGGAGCAAAAATCGACGACATTTTTTGCCAGCAATTCCGAATCTTCTCCGCCGATTAAATGCTGATAATCCTTTGACAAGCAAGATGCCGAGTGCGGTTCAATCGTTACAATTTTATATCCTTGGCGAACTAACTCGGCGAGTTGGATGGTATTCTGCCTTGCCAGTCGTTCGGCCCTGTTGATATGTCCGACGGCCAAGGATGCTCTGCCGGCAGGGCGTTGCCGAGGGGGGATATGCACGGAAAAGCCGTTGTGTTTCAGTATCTGGACGGCCAATTCGGCAAGTTGCGGGTCGAAATAATTGGCGTATGTATCAACGAAAAGTGCGACTCTCGTTTTTTGAGTTTGGTCGGCTCTAAAACGATGCCGGAGCGGTGTCCAACGGACTCGGTTCAAATACGAACGATGTGTCAGGGGGGGTATTTTACGCCGCTGGGGAACGTGTAATACCTTTTCGATCAGCCAGCGCACTACCCGGCTGCGCATAGCGGCATTGAACAGAAAATTGCTCGGCATCGCCCAATCGAGTATGTTATCAAGCCGGGAAGCGAGCAGGTCGTCGAGCGGCAGACCATGCGCTGCGACGTGCGCCGCCTTGCTGCGGAAGGCCAGCAGACTGACATCGACGTTTGCCGGACATTCAATATCGCACATTCTGCAATGAAAGCATGTGTCGGCAATTTCTTTGGCCTTGTCGCTGGTTAACATTTCGAGTTCGATATCCCCTTCCAATACGCCTCGGAGCAGGTCGGCCTTAGAGCGGGGAGCATACTCAATTGTTGCGGTGCCGCGAAACAGGGGGCAAATTCGGCTTTGCCTATCATAGCGAAAACATTCGCCGCAGCCGTTGCATTGATATGCCGGTTCAAATATCCGGGCAGGCTCCCATTTTAATTGGAGTTCGACTTGATTCGGCGGCCGGTTTTTCGCTAGGTTTTTTGGCAATACCGCGAACCCGCTTTGACTGTCATCAAGCGTTTTGACTGGCGGCGGTTGTCCGCGATTCTCCAAACCATGCCGAAGACGAGACGTCCAATGCGATGATTTTGCCGAAATAACTTTGCCCGGATTCAACTGATATTTTGGGTCGAACGTTTCCTTAATCTTTTGGAATACCGGCATTGACAGCGGGAACTGCATCGGCAAACATTGCGGTTTGAGCAAGCCGGTTCCCCATTCCGAACTGATTGTCCCGCCGTGATTTAAGACCGCCGCATACACATCTTCGGCCAGGTGCCGAAGCATCGGCTTTAACTCCGGCTGGGAAAGGTCAAGCAAGGGATGAATCCGAATATGTCCCTGCCCGGCATGACCGGAAAACGATGCAATAACCTTGTGCTGTTGCAACAGGGAAAGGAAATCGCTGACCGTATCCTGCATCGCATCAATCGGTACGGCAACGTCATCGAAAAGCGGAACCGGCTGGATGGAAGAGTTCATTCGGTGCAACACCAATTCCGATCGGCGGACGAGTTGATCGAAGAGTTGAAAATCCGGCTCCGTATGGACTCGGAAAGATTGAAAACAAAGTTGCTTTTTCGTTTGAATAAGGTCGATTAGATGTTGTACATTGTTTCGGCAATCTTCGTTGCGTATCGGTTCATCGACTGTCCCGGCATCGAGTTCGACGAGCAGAGCGGCCTCGGCGTTGTCTGGGATAAAGGGTCGGTATCGGGTATCCCCATCGCGGAGCATAGTCAGTCGGCGTCGGTCAACCAATTCACAGAGTACAGGCCGAAGCGTTAAGATGTCGGGGATTGCTTCGAGGGCGCTGAAAATGCTCTTGAAGAAGAGGACGGCGCCGCTCTTTCGCAAGGGGAGCGAAACCGTTTTGAGCGTTGCTTCGACGGTGATTCCGAGCGTCCCTTCGCTTCCTGCAAAGAGTCGGGCAAGATCAACGCACCCGTCGGATTGTCCTTGCAATATAGTCCCTTTTAAGACATCATGGTTGGTGTATCCGGCCCGGTTGACCGGCAGTTGCCGAGCGGACTCGGCCAGTTGACCGGCGGTTCGGCTATTCAAAATATGGGCGATTTTGCCCGCGTAGATATACTCTTTGCCGTAGGCGATTTCCTGGGCCAGCGTAACGGTATCGTTTTCTCGGACAGGTTGTATTTCCATCGGTTGATGCAGCGCATTGCGATCCAGTTTGAGTACTTCGCCGTCGGCTAACACGACAGTCAAAGCAATAAGATGATCGCTGGGTAAACCATAGCGGAGATAATGCATACCGGCTCCATTTCGGGCAAGGATGCTGCCGAGCGAAGCCGAGGAAACGTTTCCTGCCAGAGGGCCGAATTGACGCGATTGAGATTGCCGGATGATGCCGTTGAGTCGGCGCCGCAACATACCGGGTTGTACGGTAACGGAATCGTACCCGGTGTGCAGGATACGGCGCATATATCGGGAAAAGACGAGAATGATTCCTTCGCCGAGTGATTCGCCGGTTAAACTGGTTCCTGCTCCCCGGGCATGCAGGGGGATTTTCTCTTCGGCAGCGTATTTAACGGCGGCGGCAACGTCGTCGATATTTCGAGGGCAAACGATGCAGACAGGCCGGGCTTGCAAAATGCTGGCGTCGGTTGCGTAAAGTTGCTGCGTAACTCCATCGCATCGGACATCGCCTTTGATCAATCCGCGCAGGTCTTCTTGCAGTCGTTTTTGCTGAGCGGCGGTCAGCGGCATGGCGATCGGATTGAAACCGAAGAGAAGAGGAGTGTGATTATAAAATATATGTTGGGTTTTGTCCACAGCGGCCAACTCGATCGCCGACGACTGCGTCGGCGATCTCGACACTCCCTTGCTCGTTTTAATGCGTCGGCTAACAAGGGCTTATCGGGTTTTTTCCAGCAAGCCTTTGTAGTTTCGCATAACAAGGTGCGCGTCGATTCTATCGACTAAATCTACGATGACGCTGACGACAATCAGCAAACTCGTTCCGCCGAAGAAGCCGGCTAGGAGATAGTTCTCCGTGCCGATGAGCGTCGTTGACATGACGTTCGGCAAAACCGCTATGAAGGCGAGGAATGAAGCCCCGACATACGTTATCCGCACCATGACTTTCTCCAGGTAATTTGCTGTTGTTGTTCCGGGACGATAACCGGGGATGAATGAGCCGTAATTTTTCAAGTTATCCGCCATATCTTTTGGATTGAACGTTACGGCGGTCCAAAAATAGCAGAAGAAGTATATTCCTGCAATAAAGAGGACGAGATAACTAAACGTTTGGCGTTCAAACGCGCTGTGTGCTGATGTTATGAACCAACCCCAGAATTTTGTTGTATCGGCTCCCTGCGCCATCACGGCGAAGATTGCCTGCGGGAAGAGGAGCAAACTGCTGGCGAAGATGATCGGCATTACACCGGCCTGATTGACCCGAAGGGGCAAATACTGCCGGGTTCCGCCGAAGGTTTTGCGTCCTTTAATGTGCTTTGCACTTTGCGTTGGGATTCGCCGTTGCCCCTTCGTGATAAAAATGACGCCGACGACCACTCCGATAAAGAGTCCGACTAATACGATTAAGACTTCAATGCCGAGGCGTGAACTGTCCGACCCGATGGCAATCCCTTCGCCCATAGGGCCGTTGAGTTGCGTCCAAAGCCGACTGAGTGCGGAGGGCAAGTTTGCGACGATTCCCGCCATGATGAGCATACTGATTCCGTTTCCGATACCGTATTCGTCAATTTGTTCTCCGAGCCACATTAAGAAGGTGGAGCCGGCGGTCATCGTAAGGACGGAAGTTAAGAGCCAGCCCATACTGAGCGTTCCGTCGGGTGCGATGGCGTCGTTGTACAATCCCATCTTCCCGATGGCGAGTACGTAGAAGAAACTTTGGAATAGGCAAATTGCGACGGTTGCGTATCGAGTGTATTCGTTAATTTTTTTCTGTCCGGCTTCCCCCTCTTTTTTAAGCCGTTCGAGGGGCCCGTACACGGTTGCGAGCAGTTGGAATATAATGGATGCCGAAATGTACGGCATGATTCCGAGTCCGAAGATTGTTAACTGTTCGAATTGTGTTCCGGTGAAGACGGAGACTTGGGACATGAGTTGAGCGAGTCCGGTGTTGCTCGACCACATGGCTTTCATTTTGTCGACGTCGACGACGGGGAGCGGTATCCACCAACCGATACGATACACTGCGAGCAGACCTAGTGTCAATAGGATTTTTTGTCTCAGTTCGGGAATCGAGAAAATGATGCGTAGTTTTTGAATCATCGCAGTCCAATCCGTTATTTTCGTTAGATTTTACCGAAAATGCCGAAATTTGCAATAGGGAGTGTCGATACTTGGGCAATTTTTTCAATCCTTGTTTTTTCGTTCGTTTCCCTTTACAATACATTGCTTGCAGCAGCACCGCATTACTTTTCAACACGGAACATACATCACTGTACCGGCAGGGACCCGGCTCGATAACGCCATCGTCCAAGCTGGATACGCTCTGCGGACACCCTGCGGAGGGGCAGGGACCTGCGGAAAATGTCTCGTTAACGTTCTTCAACAAAACGTTCTCGCCTGCCAAACAATCGTCGAAAGCGATCTCGACGTTACCGTTCCTGATACGTCGCTCCGTTCGGATGAGCAGAATGTTGTCGTTCAGACGGTTTCGGAATTTGCCGTCAGCCGTCTGCCGTCAGCCGTCTCGCAGGGCTACGGTATCGCCTTGGATATTGGAACGACAACGCTTGCCGCCGAGTTGCATGACTTCTCCGGCACATTGCCTATGCAAATAGTGTTTCGGGCCAATCCGCAGCGGATATTCGGCGACGATGTGATGACCCGAATCCAAAAAATCATGGAAGACGAAACCGCTCTGACGGCGATGCAACGGCTCATCGTCAAGGCAATCAACGAGATGATTGCCGAACTGACGGGGGGTATGGGGATTGCTCCTTACGATGTTTCGATGCTGATTGCCAGCGGGAATACTGTGATGCAGTCGATTTTTTTCGGTATTGATCCTTCTCCGCTTGGTGCCAGTCCTTTTCGCTCACCGGTTAACGATTTTCCGGTTTGTCCGGCGAGCGAGATTGGTTTGACGCTGTCGGGTACGGTTGGTACGTTTCCGATATTCGGGGGGTTCGTCGGCGGCGATATTGTTGCAGGTATGTTGGCCGTACAAGATTGTTCTCCAAAGAGTCGGGGACGGAGCGCAGCGCAGTCCCCGGGGGCGCCGTCTTTCCTCCTCGATATTGGTACGAACGGCGAAATTGTTTTGTCGCATAGCGGCAAACATTACACGGCGGCTACGGCGGCGGGGCCAGCCTTTGAAGGAGCAAAAATTACATGCGGAACGCTTGCCGTACCGGGAGCGGTTGATCACGTTGATTTTATTGACGGCAAAGTCGTTGTTTCGACGATTGGTCATCAACCCGCCGTTGGAATCTGCGGCAGCGGTTTGATTGATGCCGCCGCCGTGTTATTGGAACGGGGTGTCATCGAGCCGAGCGGACGCTTTGCCGATAAAGCGTCTCATTTTGAATTGGTCTCGTCGTCGGAGTCGGGACTCGGCGAAGCCATCGTGTTGACGCAGAGGGATATTCGGGAACTTCAACTGGCGGCTGGGGCGATTCGGGCTGGTATTATGCTTTTGTTGCAAGAGCATCGTGTGTTGCCGGAGGATATTGAGACGTTCTATCTTGCCGGCGGATTTGGTCAGTTTATTCGGACCGACTCGGCGAAGAGGATTGGTTTGTTCCCCTCGTCGATACCGTCGGAGCGGTTTCAATTTTGCGGTAATACTTCGCTTGCCGGTGCGAGGGCGATGTTGCTCAATCCGGACAATGCGAGAGTCGTCCGCCGGTTGGTAGAGCAATCACAACATTGCGAGTTGGCAACGTTGCCGCAGTTTCAAGAGGTCTTTGCGGAGTCGATGTGCTGGTTATGAGGGGGTGTGTCAAAGTTTGGGAGGGGAAAGTGTGAAAACGTTAGTATGGAACAAGCAGAGCCCGGTGCGGCAGCACCGGAGTCGCCGGAGCTTCCGCTCTGGGCTCTGTTAACTCCTCCCAAACTTTTACACACCCGTCATGAGGGGGACTGCTAAACCAGCCTTGCCCTTTCGCCGGGATTTCATTATAATCCGCAATGCGCAAGATCAAGGGGCTCATCCTCTCGTTGCTGTTTGTTGCCGGTTGCCAAGCAACCGCTACGCTGACGCCGCAACTCGAGATTCTCGATCCCTTTCCGGCATCAACCGGCCCCTTTGCAACCGATTGGCCGGCAACCGATTGGCCGATGGGCCCGATCGATTGCACCGCACCAACTTTGGTCAGCGAGGCGGTTGATAGCGATTGCGCTGAACCCATTGAACCCGAACCCGCCGAACCGGAACTCGACGAACCGGAGTTTTCCTTCGAGCCAGATGCCGTTAAACATCTTTCCGAGGCCGAGCAGGCGGAACTTCTTGCCCAAAATCAATGGAGCAAAAACATCGCCCGAATCGGAATGCTCGATACCGGCCGGACATTGAGTCCGGCAGGCCTCACCTCGGACGAGCGGCAACGGCGTGACCAGATGAACCGGCTCAACATGTCCGACCGAGACCGGGCAGCGCGGCAAAACCGGCAGTTTGAATACATCGACGGCAATACTTCCGATTGGCGTTGGATGCACCGGGGTGTTGACAAGATACAATCTGTCCCGCCGGAGTATCGTGCGAGTCCCAGAGTGTTTTTGCGGGCGAAATACAAAGACCGGCGTATCCTTCAAGCGAATGCGGCGATTCTTTGGGGGCGTGACGGCGATTCCGGTGCTGCCCGGCTGTTGATTCAACTTGTCCAAAGCGAGTCGGTGCATCTTTCGATTCGGTGTGCGGCGGCGGAAGTTTTGGGGCAGATGCCGACGGTTCCTGCCGAGGATTTGATCGCTTTGCTTGCCAATGTTAAGGACAGGGAAATCGAAGCCGTCAACCGGCGAACCGGCGAAATGGAGAAACAGCACCAGCCGGGCATCCCGGAACTCTGGGAGGAACTCCTCATTGCGGTAGCCAAAAAAATCCCTCCCTGGGAACATCATTGTTTCTTGGAACCGTTTTACGCTCCGACGGGGAACATTCGGCTGGCGGCGGCACGGATTTGGCGCCAGCAATCGTTGTTGAGAACTGCCGAATTACGGAACGCCGGGTTGCAAAGTGCCGAGCAAATCCTTCCCGAACAATTCCTCGAAATTGCCCGGCGGGAAGGCAATCCGACAGTTCGGGTCGAGATTATCCGCACGCTGGCTGTCTGGGAGATTCCCGACCTGTTTCGGTTTTTAGAAAACGATTTGCGTCATCCGGTTGCCGAAGTCCGCAATGCTGCAATGATTGCCCTGGCCGACAACCGAAGCCGGGAGGCGATTCCCTTTGCCAAGAATCAACTTCGCGAGTCTATCCCGGCGAATCGAGCAGCGGCAGTTTCGGCACTGCGAAAAATCGGCGAATACGATGAGGTGTTCAAACTGGCGGACGACTCTGCCGCCGTGGTTCGTGTTGAAGTTGCCCGGGCATTGGCCGAACGATGTACACCGCAAACTGCCAATCTTGCGAAAACCTATATCGCTGACCGCAACCGCGATGTACAACGTGCGACGCTGGAGTCGGTCGCCGGTTGGAGCGTCGAAGAGGCCGGGCCGATATTCCTCGCGGCGGCCGCGAGTTTTCATACGGATATTCGGCACCGGGCTGTCGATATGCTCGCACAGCGCGGGGTTGTCTATACTGGCTTTGATCCCGAATCGCGGCCTGAAATCCAAACGGTACAGCATCAAGCGTTGGTCGATATATTCCGAGAAAAGGTCGGCGTTGACCCGGGCTTGGGAACGCCGCAGTCGAGTGCGGTGAGCAATGCCACGGCACCGGATACTCGAATACTCGATGAAGTCCGGCGATGTCTCGACGATTGGCCGGACAGAGCACTCTCCCAGTCCGAACGGCAAATGCTGGAACACCGGCTTAAACAACATGGGCAACGGTTGATGCCGACGGTTGACTATATTATGACGGCGGACAACAGAAGGATTCCCGAATCGTTGGACAGAGTGTTTGCCGAAGTTGACCCGATGTTTCGTGAAATTATAACATTACGGTCGGACGATGTCAACGCCAAGCGGAATGCCGCCCGGGAACTTGCCCGGCAGGGCGGCGTGAGCAGTCCTTCCCGGCTTGCTGCCATGCGGATTATGGATTTGACAGCGAGAGAAAACGACCCGATGGTTCTCATGTCGCTGCTCTCTTCGTTGCAGAACGCCGACCCCGAATTGGTGTGTGAACTGGCCAGACCGCTGTTAAGGTCGGAGTCGCCGAATATCCGACGGATGTCATGCGAAATGCTGATGCAGTTTGGGAGCAGCGAAGATATACCGCTCTTGCACGATGCGTTGCATGATCCCAGCGGAGCGGTTGTTCGGGGAGCGCTTAGAGCGGTTGATTATCTCTGGGATGAGAGTGTTCCCGACGCTTCTGTTTTGGCAACGTTGAGGTCGATGTTGTTGCATAACAGCGATGTTTCCTTGCAGGTTGATGTTGCTTCGACGCTGCACCGTTTGGGGCAATCGGAGGGGACGGAAGCCTTGCGCCGGTTTTCGGCGTCGAACGATTATCGTGTTAAGGTTCAGGTTGCACGGAGGATTGCGGAGTCGGGGGATGAAACTTTCGTGCCGATATTGCTACGATATTTGGATGACGGCAACGCGACGGTTCGTGTTCGGGCATTGGAAGGCTTGCCGACATTGGTTGGTCAAGACATTGGACGCAACGGCGTATCGTCTTCGTCGAATGTTGCCCAAACGCAACAACAGATTGATGCATGGAAAGTCTGGGGCCGGGAACGGTCGGGGCGTTAGCATCCCGAATATACATACCTAATCAATCCATCGCATTTTGGAAACATTCGGGATGACCGCAAGCCGGGTGCCGGGAATACGCAAACCGTGAGGCCAAAAAACATAGACCGCCTCGCCGATTAAATGCTTTCGATCGACATAATGCGGTATTCCATCGCTCATCCAAAGCCTGCTGTCCTTGCTCTGAGCGCTGTTGTCGCCGCACATTAAAAATTGGTCTTGCCCTAACACGAATTCCGTCCGTCGGGTTTTACCGAAATTCCCCCAAAACGACGGCGTCGAAAGAATCTGCCGAACATTATCTTCATTGAACGAAAAGTCATACCGAAACGGCGATTGAATCAAATCACAGTGATTATCCAAACGGTGATCGTTCGTTGAAATGTAATACATATTCCGCTTTATTTTGAGGTTGGCAACATGTACCGAACCACGCCGAATGCCGATCGCCGCCGGAGTTAAATCAAGTTCCGTCGGGCTCCTATCCCGGCAGAGCGGGCTGCCGTCAAGTGCTAAATGGTCGTATCGGCCTCGCCCCTGTGTATCAACTTCTTTGCCGTTGATAATCAACCGCATCTCTTCGTCCATATTGCAGAATATGATGTCATGCCGGCCGGAAACTGTCGGCAACACGACTTCAAACGGTTCAAATTCCGGCACGCTGGGTATCGAAAACGTTGCTCTCGCCATACTCCCTAAAATAAGGTTGCATTGAAAATTGATGCCCCCTTTGACCAATCGGAATGCAATGTCGCCGTATTCCTCTGCGCCGCCTTCCTTTGCGAGGGTCAATGTACAGCGCAGCACCAGGTCGCCGACCCAGTTTAACCCGATGCCGTCAGACGAGCGGCGCAGAAATTGCATCGAGTTGACATCGTGAATCTCACGCCGAGGACCAGACGGCGATTGGAGTATGTGCGTGTTGTAATCGAGCGAGTCGGTAATCAACTGCGGTGTGCCGGTATGTCCCTTCGGCAAGGTGCCTTGAAGAAGATGATTCCAATCCGAAGTCGATGCCGTAATGTATCGAAACTGCAACCAAGCAGGTTCATCGCCTTCATGCCGGGCAGTGAACGATCGATAATCTTCGGACCGGTGCCAAACGGTGCCGTTGAGTCCATCGTCGCTAAACCAACGGGTTTTCCAACCGAGTTCGTGTATTGCCGGTATAACATAATCGTTATCATCCACGGGTCTCATCATCGAAAGGAGCACACGGAGAGGCTTTCGCTGAATCTCGAAGTGTTCGCTCCCTTCTTTTTTAGCGAAAACTTGACCGTTGCGGAGCATGACGGTTTCGTTCTCAACGCCGACAAGACGTTTGATGTAATTAACTTGAGGTTTGGCAGGATAACGGAATACGGTAACGTGCCAACGGCTCGGTTCTCTGAAATTAAAGAGACTTTTATTGACGATGATTCGGTCGCCGCTGTAAGACATATACACATTCCGGGCAAGATTATCGTTGCCGACGTACATCGTAAACTGACACAGCGGGCAGGTTCCGCCGACGACTTTGGGGAGTTGGTCCCGGGGCCTCGGGGCTTCGGAACCATCATTCGACTCTTGACTGGCACTGAATTGAAAGGGGAAACCGCACGCCTCGCAGTGAACGTCCTTATGCCGCCCCATGAGGGTTGACGCCATCGACCCGGTGGGAATGCAGTACACCTCAATGAAAAAAGCCTTGAAAAGAAAAACGAGTACAAGGGCAACGGCGACGGCTTCGGCAGTCTCCCGAATACTGCGAAACCCGCTGACGGACTCATTCTGATTCTGAACGTCGTTTTTTGAATCGTGTTCGGACTGCGTCATACCGAAATGATACCGTTAACGGACTGATTCGTCAACATGGCAGCGAGCGGGGAGTGTTAGCCTCCCGACCGTCCGAACACGATATCCAGCATACGGTTGACAACGTCTTCGATTGTCATACCATCGGAAACGATGCGGTGCGAATCTGCCGGCTCGCACAGAGGACCGACGGGCCGAGACGCATCACGTTTATCACGTTCCATAATCTGACGATACACCTCATTGCGGTATTGCTCATCGAAAACATCGATTATGTTCCGCTGTGCAAGTTCGCCCAAACGGCGGCGAGTCCGTTCTTCCGGCGATGCTGTCAAGTAAAACTTGCAGTCCGCCTCGGGAAATACGACCGTACCTTGATCTCGCCCTTCGGTAACGAGGCCTTTGTTTTTTGCCAAAAATGTTTGGGCAATGTTTCGCTGCTGCTCAACCATCATTTGGCGTATGGCGGGATTATCCGCAGCGGCCCGGATTTTCTCCGTAACCGTCGGCGAACGTACTGCGTCGGTTATATTTTCGCCGTTGAGAAAGGTGCAGCCGGCAACGATGTTGATATCGGCCTTTTCGGTAAGACGTTCGAGTTGGGTTGGCGTGTTCCAATCGACGCCGGCACGAATCCCAAGCAATGTCACTGCCCGATACATCGAGCCAGTATCAAGATATTCGAACGTTTTGACCGATAACCCGGCGGCATGTTCGGTCAAACGCTGAGCGGCCAATTTTGCAATGGTACTTTTCCCGGCTCCGGCAGGTCCGTCTATGGTAATAATCATCGCGGTCTCTCTGGGGCATTTTCATAATGTTTGAGTATTTTTTCGGCAACGGCTCTCCGGGTGGTTCGCATATTCATTGCCCGTTTTTCAATAAGCCGGTGCGCCTGTTCCTCGCTGATTTCGTGATGAACAATCAATTCACATTTCGCCAAATGAATAATATGGATGTCCTCAAAAACAGCGATGCTGTTCTTTGTGCGTGAAACGATGAGAGCGTTTTCCATAGGATTGTTTATTGTAGCATAACGTTCACCCGACCGCAAGCGTTCGATTGCAATTCCGGCTGAATAAGAATATAATGAGACCATAGAGAAACAACGTTAAGAAATGAGTTTAGGATTAGGTTACATTGGCCCGTTTCGTCTTTTAGAAATCGTTAACCGGGGACAATCATGCTGTCTCTGGAAGGCATACGATGACGAAAAACGGGAATACGTCGGCGTCAAAACGTTGCTCGACTCCGTTGGCACAGGGCGAAACCAAGTGCAGCTCCTCGAACACGAATATAAAGTTGCGTCCAAGTTTTCTCATCCCAATTTAATCCGTATTTTTCATTATGATTGGTACAATAAGGTTCCTTACATTGGTATGGAATGGTTTTCGGCCTTTAACTTGAAAATGTGGATAAACCGGGGTTACGCTTCGTATTGCGAGCATCTTCCTCAGATTTTTATTCAGTCGGCCAAGGCGCTGGCCTATCAACATGAACAAGGTTGGGTGCATAGGGATGTCAAGCCGGATAACTTTCTCTATGCGCCCGAAACGACGCAACTCAAAATGATTGACTTCGCTCTTGCCAAGAAAACATCCAGCGATTTTATGAAATGGTTCACTCCGAGAGGCAAAGTGCAGGGTACCGCAAGTTATATGGCTCCGGAACAGATTCGCGGTTTGCCCGCAACGCCTTATGCGGATATTTACGGACTCGGATGCACATTTTATGAATTGTTGACGACTCGGCTGCTCTTTACAGGAGATTCCCTCAATGACTTGCTTAACAAGCATCTTTCGGCAACGCCGCCGCCGGTCGGTCAACGTAACCGAAACATCACGCCGGAATTTACAGAGATCATAAAGATGATGTTGTCCAAAAAACCGCAGGACAGACCGAAGAATACGAACGAACTGATTCGTCTTTTGCATACGGTTCGTATGTTCCGACGCAATCCGTCCAAAGAAGATGTATTTTAGTGGGATCGCCCGTCATTGTGTCGCATCCCCGGCTCTTTGTGCCTATCCTTTCTAACATATCAACATCGCGTCGCCGTAACTGAAGAAACGATACCCCAAACGCACCGCCTCGTCATACGCCGATCGAATCAACTCCTCGCCGCCAAATGTCCTTACCAAGATGAGCAACGTCGATTTCGGAAAATGGAAATTGGTGAGCAGCACATCGACATTGCGAAATGAATATGGCGGGCGAATAAAAAGGGACGTTTGTCCCTCAAACGCACACATCGGCACCGGGGCTGATTCCAATGTTCGAACCGCAGTCGTTCCGACTGCAACGATTCGTCCGCCGCTTTTTCGGCGTTGTTCGATGACCGAAGCCGATGCTTCCGGCAACGAGCACCATTCGGCATGCATTGTATGCTCCTCGATATTTTCGGCGACGATTGGTTTGAATGTTCCTAGCCCGACGTGCAACGTTACCGGGGTGACGGCGGTTCCCCGCTCTTTGATTGTGTGCAACAGTTCCGGCGTGAGATGCAGTCCGGCAGTCGGTGCGGCCACGGAGCCGATCCCTTGCAGACATTCTTCCGCATAGACCGTTTGATAGCGTTCTTCATCGTACGGCCTGGGTTTGCCTTTGCGAATGTACGGCGGGATCGGCGTCCAACCAATTTGACGGAGCAACGACGAAGCTGACCCGACGCATTGCGGTGCCGGGTCTTGTATCGGTCTGACCATCCAAGTCCCATCCCGATTTCGCATTACGAACTCAATGATTATTTCGTTCTTTCCATCGGGTGAGTGCAGCAGCACGGTTTCGCCGACTTTGATTTTTTGGGTTTTGCCGATGATTTGCCAACAGTCTTCCGGGCCGGATTGCACAAAGAGTCCGTCCCAGGGAGCGCCGGTTTTGGTTCGCCAGCCGATAAGCCGAGCAGGAAGCACCCGGGTGTTATTGAGTACGAGACAATCTTTGGGGCCAACAAACTCGGGCAAATTCCTGATGGAGCAGTGTTGAAACGATTGCGCCGACCGATTGACGACGAGAAGCCGCGAGTCGGAACGATTGCGCAACGGCTCCTGGGCAATCAGTTCCTCGGGCAACGTATAATCGTATTGGGAAAGCATCGTTCTGGGAAAACATCGTTCGGTGCGTCTAACGCTCGCTCATTTCGGTCAGGATTCCCGCATCACGCTTTCCGTCGATCACCGCGTCGGCTAAACAACGTATGATGACTTCAATCGACCGAATCGAATCATCGTTCCCCGGCACCGGCAAATCGATTTCGTCAGGGTCCGAGTCTGTATCGAGCAGTGCGACCGTTACGATACCCAGTTTCCTCGCTTCGCGAACTGCATTGTGTTCTTTTTTTGGGTCAATGACAACCATCGCTTCGGGGAACCGGTTCATATCGCGGATTCCATTGAGGTTGCGGTACATCTTTCGGTATTCCCTTTGGAGCGATGACTGCATCTTTTTGGAGTACGTTTGCAACTGTTCACCGCTTAAGATGTCCTCCAACTCTTTAAGCCGAGAGAGTCGGCTTCGGACGGTCTTGAAGTTGGTCAGCGCCCCTCCGAGCCAACGTTCGGCAACGTAGGGCATACCGCACCGGATTCCTTCGTTCTTGATCGTTTCGGTTGCTTGCCGTTTGGTGCCGACGAAAAGGATTAAACTGCCCTGCGCGGCAACTTGACGCAGATACTTCTTGGCCCGAAGAATCCCTCGGACGGTTTCGCGGACATCAATAATGTGAATGTTCTTACTACGCCCATAAACGTACGGGCGCATCTTGGGATTCCAATGACTTGCCCGGTGCCCGAAGTGTACACCGGCGTCAATCAATTCCTGAACGGATATCGGGGTTTGGATTGCAGACATGTTTTTCGTTCGCTTTCTAATGCTTTGTTCTTTGGCACACGGTCTCGATTATTGACAGCGTTAGGAACAGAGCGGACGGTCGGGATAAAAAACGTTCTCTTGCCGGACCGAACAGCACAGAGTACGACATTCTCGACATTGTACCACAAAGGGAACGTTTGTCAAGATGTGTTTTTAAGCGGCGCGCCGGCCTCATTTTAATCGGTTATGCTCATCCACAAAAACGAGTTTGGGTTTGTGCCCCGACAGTTCGCTTTCATCAACGTTGGCGTATGACATGATGGTCAATATATCGCCGGATATCCCCGACCGTGCGGCAGGACCATTGAGCATGATGATACCTGAACCGCGTTCTTCAGCAGCGATCGCATACGTCGTGATCCGAGAACCGCTGTTGATATTCATGATATGGACTTGCTCGTCCGGCACGATATCCGCTGCCTCCAATAATACGGGGTCCACGGCAATGCTTCCGTCGTAATGCAAATCCGCACCGGTCAACGTGCATCGATGAATTTTCGATTTGAGCATTATGCGCTGCATTTTATTTTTTCGTATGGTGCGTTGGGGTGTCAAACAATACATATTTAATATAGCATACCGTTTGCGATTGTCAAACGTTACTCCGGAGCCGGAACGCAGTCCCCGGCCCCGGAGTCCCCCCTCTTGCCTGTTTTTTTCTTTAGGGTAGAATGTTCGATATGTTGCCCAGCCGGGAGAGGGTTGCAGGACACCGCAACCTTCATTATCGACCGAACCTTCCATAGGACATATTTCATGGCAAAACATTCTAAACGCTATCGAAGCGACGCGAAAAAAGTAAAGTCGGAGAGTCCGCTCCCCGTCGCCGATGCTGTCGAACTTCTGAAGAAGTTTGATTCTACGAAGTTTAATCAGAGCGTCGAGGTTGCGATGCGGCTTGGTATCGATGCCAAACAAGCCGACCAACTCGTTCGGGGCTCCATCGTCCTCCCGCATGGTATCGGCAAGACATTGCGAATCTGCGTGATTGCTAAGGGAGATAAGGCCGAAGAGGCGAAGAGTGCGGGTGCAGATACCGTCGGAGACGCTGATCTTGTCGCGAAAATTAAGGAAGGGTGGACGGATTTTGATGTTTGCATTGCAACGCCCGACATGATGGGACTCGTCGGCCCTCTGGGTAAGGTTCTCGGTCCTCGGGGGCTTATGCCCTCTCCCAGGGCAGGTACCGTAACGATGGATGTTGTTAAGACGGTTTCAGAGTACAAGGCCGGTAAAGTCGAGTTCCGAAATGATAAGTCGGGTATTGTACATGCGATTGTCGGCAAAATTAAGTTTGAGAAGGAGCAGTTGGTTGAGAATATCGAAGCCTTTATTCAATACATTCAGCAGTTGAAACCCGCTGCCGTGAAGGGTGTTTATGTGAAGAGCGTAACAATTTCCGCGACGATGTCGCCGGGCGTACGTGTTGTGTGTTAGAAGATTGGTTTTTTAACTTTTCGGGAGTTCATTATGAGTAAGTATGTCAAACAACTTGTTACCAAAGACATATCCAACCGGCTTGATGGGGTTGAATACCTTATGTTAGTTGGTTTGACCGGTATCAATGCGAACAAGACGGTTGACCTTCGGGCGGCGTTGGCGGACAAAGGGATTGACCTTTTGGTCATCAAGAACAGTCTGGCCCGGCGAGCGACGGAGGGGACGGTGCTTGCCGCCGCCTTTCAGGGTTTGACGGGGCCTTGCGCCGTTTGCTGGGGCGGCTCCGACGTCGTTTCGCTAGCGAAAGAACTGGTTAAACTGAGCAAGGACAAGACATTGCAAGGCTTTGAGATTCGGGGTGCTCTTCTTGACGGGGAGCGGCTCGATGGTGCGGCGGCAGCCGAAGTCAGTAAATGGCCGACGCGCGAAGAACAAATCGCGATTTTGCTGGGGCAAATCCTCGGCGTCGGGGCGCGTCTTACCGGCCAGTTTATATCGTTCGGCGGGAAGATTGCAAGCCAGATTGAGAAAATTGCCGAAAAAAAAGAATGAGATTGGGCCCCCGGATTTATACAGATATACAGTGTTTTTTTACCGAATACCCTTGTTCAAACCTCGGAATTAGTTTTGCGATGCCGTGATGCGCTGTGTTTTATGGTGTATCCGGTAACTCGTTCTTTGGAATGTGAACAAGACAACCCTATTTTTTACGCGGTTAGGCCGCAGGAAAGGACATTATGAGCGAAGAGAGAGAATTTTCCTCGACGATTAAGGAACTCGGCGACAAGATAGTTGGGCTGACGTTGAAGGATGCGAAGGAGTTAAGCGATTATCTCAAGGATGTGCACGGGATAGAGCCTGCTTCAGGCGGTGCCGTTGTTATGGCGGCTGCGCCGGGTGCTGGAGACGGCGGCGGCGAAGCGGCCGAAGAAAAGACGGAGTTCGACGTTGTCTTGGAGGGATTTGAAGACTCCAAGAAAGTTGCCGTCATCAAGGTTGTCAAGAATGCGACTGGGGGAGGGTTGGCCGACTCCAAAGCCCTCGTTGAATCGAAGCCCTGTAAAATTAAGGAGGGTATATCGAAAGAGGATGCCGAAAAACTCAAGAAGGAACTCGAAGAGGCTGGCGGGCAAGTCAGCATTAAGTAGTTTCGTTTTGGTTTGGTATCGAAGTCGAATGAGCGGTTTTCGGTTCGGACGGTCTGTCTCCTTGTGTTCATGCCGGATCGTTGGCCGCTTTTTTGATGTACAGTATTTTGGCCTGACTCTCTACAACATTCCCACACCGCATATTATCTATGGCAACTCCAGCACAACGCCGCATTATTTTTAGTGAAATTAAGAACTTCGGTTCGAATCGTGAAAAGTATGCGATTCCCGACCTCACCGTCTTGCAGACCAATAGTTATAGAGACTTTTTGCAGGAACATGTTCCTCCGAAGAAACGGGAAGACACCGGTCTGGAGGCGGTGCTTCGAGAGTCGTTCCCCATCGAAAACTTCGATAAGACGGCCCGGCTGGAATATCTCTATTACGAATTAGACCCGCCGCGCTATACACCGGATGAGTGCAGGCAACTGCGATTGACCTACGGGCAACCGTTCAGGGTGCGTTTGCGATTGGTCCGAGGGGATAACATCTACGAAGAAGATGCGTATTTGGGCGACATCCCAATTATGCTCGGCGGCGGCGAATTTATCGTCAACGGGGCGGAACGGGTTGTTGTGAGTCAATTACACCGCAGTCCGGGTATCGACTTCGTTTCCGAAATGGACGGCGACCGGAAAGTGTATAATTGCCGAATCATTCCCGAACGGGGAAGTTGGCTCGAGATTAACTTCACGCGGAAGGAAACGCTGTCGATTAAAATCGACCAGAGCAGCAAGTTGCCGATTATGATGCTCCTTCGGGCGATGACTCCGGATTACAGTAGCAATTCGCAGTTGATGAAGGTGTTCTTCAAGACTGCCGCTGTGAAAATAGGTAGTGCAAAAACGACCGTCCCGATGTTGGAGGGTAAGATTTCCGTCTCGGACGTCGCGTTTCCCAAAACGCACGAAAAGGCAGGGGAGATTATACTCGAGT
>Ga0099364_10003367_pt1 | contig 24825 bp, 24 predicted proteins | sample TergutTh196P3_FD_73070 | JGI IMG/M metagenome (GOLD analysis project Ga0099364, IMG submission 73070) | Microcerotermes parvus P3 segment gut microbial communities from Pointe-Noire, Republic of the Congo - Th196 P3 | ecosystem: Host-associated > Arthropoda: Insects > Digestive system > Gut ...
ACAGTTATATATGTATGTGTTATAAAGAAAAACATATTATAACAGATATATGTCTATGTGTTGACAATAACTATTTATCTATTTATAATAAAATGGATAGGTGGTGTGCGGCATGGAGTTGGACGAAAAAACACTTGGCGGGGCGATTCGCCGCTTGAGAATCCGTAAGGGCCTCCCGCTGGAGGACGTGGCTGCCCGTGCCAGTCTCTCGCCCATATCTGTCAGAGCGCTTGAGCTGGGGCGGGGTTCTACGCTCAAGACCGTGCTAAAAGTGCTCAATGCGATGGGAGAAACCGTCTTTCTGCAGGATTGGATCGAGAAAAGCACCGTAAGTAGCCCCCTGCAGGCACTCAGAAAGGCGAGACGGCTTGCTGCAGAGCCAAAGCGGGCTCCTCGCAAAAAGAAGGAGGGCTGAGCAAGTATGGCATTTGCCCATGTGGAAGCGATTGAAGTCCGCCTGTTTGGAAAAACGGTGGGCGCGCTTGCACCGGATGCACGCAATAGGCCGTATTATGCGTTCGAATATGCTCCCTCATGGCTTCGCGTAGGCTACTCTATCAGCCCCTTGCATCTGCCTCTGGCTGCCGGTGTTGTTGTGTTTGACCAACTGGCGGAAAATACATGGCATAGACTGCCTGCAGCCATCGCCGATGCGCTCCCAGACCGTTTTGGGAATGCCTTGATTGATGCGAGGCTGGCGGAAAAAGGCGTGACCAAGGATGACATAACAGCGCTGGACCGATTGGCATATACAGGCGACAGAGCGATGGGCGCACTGGAGTTCCGCCCCGCACGCTCCCTCGGAAAGGAACCCGATATACTGGATTTTGCACAACTGGTTCATTCCGCCAAGGATGCGGTCATGGGATCCATCGATACGGATAGCAAGGCAAAACGTGCGTTACGTCAGCTGCTCTCGGTTGGGACCAGCGCAGGTGGGGCTAGGGCAAAGGCTGTCATCAATATCGATCCTGCGTCAGGTACGATGCGCCCCGGCCAGCGTCCGGAAAAAGGGATGGAGTCTTGGCTGCTCAAATTTGACGGCGTCGGCGCCGATGCAACCCTTGGCGCTTCACAGGAATACGGTAAGATTGAATATGCCTATTCGCTCATGGCGAAGGCGGCAGGGATAGAGATGACGGAAACACGACTATTTCATGAAAACGGGCGCGCCCACTTTATGACCAAACGTTTTGACCGTACGGAGCCGATATCCGGAAGCTTGCCGGAAAAAATACATATGCAAAGCCTATGCGCAATGGACCACATCGACTACAACCTGACCCGAACGAACCATTACGACTCTTTGTTTGCAGTCATTCGGCGCCTGGGGCTTCCGGAAGAGGCATTCACAGAGGCGTTTCGCAGGGTGGTGTTCAACTACCTTGCCATGAATTGCGATGACCACAGCAAGAACTTCGCTTTTCTCATGGATGAGCAGGGGCATTGGCGGCTGGCGCCCGCTTTTGATATTACCTTTGCATATAATTCCCAGAGCATATGGCTGAGAGAACACCTCATGGGTATATCCGGCGCGTTTCGAGACGTGGATGATCGAGGGTTTATGCGTTTTGCCGAAAGGCAGGGCATCCCTTATGCCCGGAAAGCATGGAATGAAGTAAAGCGCGCCATAGCTATGTGGCCTGACTTTGCGGGACGTGCAGGCTTGTCGGCGGCTGCGACCGAAGAAATCGGGGTCTATTTGTCCGGCAAGTGACGCGCGCAATCCGTCAATTCGTAAAGTTGGGGAACTTCGACCGCGATCAAGGTATTGTCCGGCTCTGTGTTCAAGTATAGATTCGTTCAATAGGAAACATATAGCGTATGAGAATAAAGATGAAAAGAATTGCATATGTTGTGTTAATAATTATTGTCGCTGGCGCATCCGGTTTCTATGTATATGAATCCTCAAAAGCGGATTACTCACTGGATCAAACGAGATCTCAAGACAACAAAGAGCCAATGAAACCTGAATATGAAATAGATAACATCGATATTTATGACAATCACTTTGCCATAACATACGATATGGCGCTTAAAATTCTCTCAGAGAAGATTGGCGTACAGAATACTGAGCAACAAATAGGTTTTACAGAAATTGGCTTTCGTGTTTTCAACGAGAAGTATTACTATGCTATAGCGTGCTATTATAATGATAATCCAGATATAGTATTTACATTCGCCCGCTATTGTGTGGATGTGTATACAGGAGAGGTATTTGAACTGCTTAGTATGGCCGGATTTGAGGAATTAGTAATGCTATCAGGCAATTAGTTTCTGCAAAGTATAGTTGACTACGTTATCGAAGTTATATATAATGACTACAATAACGTAGTCATTCGTTTTGATATCATTATCGTAGTCAGAGGGAGAAGAATGAAGATCACAACAAAAATTAAAGATGCTTTTGCTTTAGGACAAGTATTACAGCAAAGCCGTATGCAGCTGGGGATAAGCCAAAGAGAGCTTGCGAAGCTGCTCGGGACTAGTCAGAAGTGGGTATGGGAGATGGAGCAGGGAAAACCCGGGTTGCTGATGGAGAGATTGTTCTTGATTCTTGAGAAAACGGAAGTCACATTATTGGCAGAATTTGATACAAAGGATGTGCCTAAGGCGTGAGCAAACTCATCGTTGAATTATATGGAAATGTGCTGGGAACACTGTCGCAAGACAGCAACCGCTTCCGCTTTGAGGCTGACCCTACGGTGTTCGAGAAATATGCATTGTCTTCAACGATTATGAGTTTAGCGGTACCGCTGAATTTGCAATATACAGCTGTGCAAAAAAGGCGGATGGATTGCTTCCTTTGTGGAGAGCCGCTTGCATACCTATCACGACGTCTTGTCAAACGCGACGCCGGATAAAAGAGCCTACCGGAACCTGAAAACCGAGATTAATTCTTTTATCTCTCGCTTATTATCCGGTAAAGATATAAGATAACATATATTCTAATCAATACGGCAGTGAAATCACCAGTTTATTAATGAGGTCTTCGTTGAATTGAACCTCCTCATACGCCGCCAATTTCAACTGGTAACAATTCGTTACCAGTTGAAAATTTGCCTCCTCTTTTAAAATACAGCTTTTTAGACAATATGTAGTGACCACACAGTTTGATTATCGCTGTCCATAAGTACACGCACAATAGGTTTCCTTTTTCAGGACTTCAATCTGCTGTCGATCCCTCGCTCCGCGCTTCCCATTCCTCCTTGAGAATCGCGTAGGATAACTTGTCGCCGTATTCTTATTCTGAACCTTTATGTGCCGGCCGGCCTTTAAGGAATACGCCTTCGCGGCGCTGCGATTGCGCAGCGTTAGTCCCTTACGGACAAAAAATTCGTGTTTTAAATTGACACATCAAGTCCGTAAGGTACTAAGATACTTCGGATAGTGGAATGGGTCCCGTAGGACGAAGGCCTACTTGTTTGCGGCTCTTTTTCAGCAATACAGCGTTGTAGCGCCGAGATAGAGGAGGGTTGTCATGACCTATACAGTAGAGAAAACCGGAAAGAGTATGGAAGAAGCTATCCGCTTGGCTTTGGAAGAACTACAGTGCAGTCGCGAAGAGGCGGAAATAGAGGTTCTTACCGAGCCGTCAAAAGGCTTATGGGGGATCATCGGTTCAAGGGACGCTAAAGTTAAGGTTTGGAAAAAGGAAGAGAGCCTGGACGAAGCAAAAATAGAAAGGACTGACAGCATCGAGGACAGCCCGGAAACCGGGCAGAGTACAAAGGATAGTAACATGCGCTTCCTTTCGGGCGTAACCGGGTTGATGGGAATCGAAGCCAGCATTGGAAAAGAAGAAGACGAAGAAAAAATTCTTTATACGCTGAACGGGCCCAGAATGGGCGCAATCATCGGCAGACGGGGGGAGACGCTGGACGCGCTGCAATATTTGTGTAATATTGTAGCTGGGAAAGACAGGGATATCCCCAGGAAAAGGATTATCGTAGACGCGGAAGAATACCGGAAACGAAGGGAAGAAACCCTTGTACGCCTGGCGACTCGCCTGGCTTCGAAAGCGAAGAAAAGCGGCAGGCGCGTAGTATTGGAACCGATGAATCCGCAGGAAAGAAGGGTCATCCATACCACGCTGGAAAAAGACCCCGATGTAAAAAGCATAAGCGAGGGGGAAGAACCGTATCGCAGGCTTGTAATCTATCCAGTGGGGGGGGAAGGCCGCAATACTGGCGGAGGCCGGTATACGCGCAGCGACGAGGATCGCGGCTTTCGAAGGAACAATTCTGCTTGGTATCGGGATGATAGCGATGAGGGAGCAGCCGACGAGGACGAGTGATCCCGTAAAGGATACCATAGCGGCTGTGATTACCGCGCCCGGAACCGGCGCGATGGGCGCGCTGCGTTTATCCGGGCCCCATGCTTTCGCCGCGGCCGCCTTGGTTTTTCGCAGCAAAAGCGGCCGCGCGACCGAAGCCTTATCCGGATATAGTCTCACGTTTGGCGGCGTATACCTGGAGGGGTCTTTTTTGGATCAGGCGCTGCTGCTGAAAATGAAAGCGCCGCACAGCTTCACTGGCGAGGATGTAGCGGAGCTTCAATGTCATGGCGGAATGGTGGTAATGCGCCGGCTCATGGAAGCAGTAACTTCGCTGCAGGGGCTGCTTATTCGGCCTGCTGAGCCCGGAGAGTTTTCTCAACGGGCTTTTTTAAATGGAAAGATGGATCTGAGCCAGGCGGAAGCCGTGATGGAGCTGGTGTCAGCCAGTAACCCGAGAGCCGCCTTTATCGCTGCGGGGCAACTGGCGGGAGGGCTGTCCAGGGAGATCAAGCGTCTGCGCGAGGGCATCCTGATGGTATTGGCGGAAATTGAGGTGGAAATTGATTTTCCTGACGAAGAATGGAGCGGTTCAGCGGGAGCGGCGACGCGCAGGGACAGCGTCCTGCGATTGCTGGACGAAGCCGCCGGACTCATTGCCTCCTCCGACAGGGGGAGGATATACCGGGAAGGGATACGCGTCGTCTTCTATGGACGGCCGAATGTGGGAAAGTCCAGTCTTCTGAACGGCATACTGCGGGAACCCAGAGCGATCGTTACAGAAGAACCCGGAACGACAAGAGATGTACTGGAAGAACAGATACTGCTCAAGGGAATCCCCGTCATTCTGACGGATACAGCCGGCATCCGTGAGACGGGAAGCCAGGCGGAGCAGGCGGGGGTGGACAGAGCAAAGGAGATGGCGGCCCGGGCGGATCTCATCGTATATGTGGTGGATTTGCCGGAAGGGATGCAAAAGGAGGATGCGCTGCTGCTGGCGGAATTGGACAAGGAGAAAACGATTATCGTATTAAACAAACAGGATCTAGCGCCGCCGGAAGCGGGGCGAGACGAGTACGGTATGCTGCCGGATGCCTTTAAAGAATGGGCCTGCTGCAGCCTTTGCGCGCTGGAACCGGAGAGCTTGGAGAGCCTGGCGGACAGTATCCGTTTGTTCATTGACCAGCGGTATAGCGGGGCGCCGAAGGAGGAGTTCCTGTTGAACAGTCGCCAAAGGGACGCCCTATTGCGGGCGAGGCAGGCTTTGGCTGCAGCGGCGGAAGCGCTGACGAAAGAGATCCCGGAGGACGTCGTCGCCATCGATTTGAAGCAGGCTTGGTCCTGCCTGGGGGAACTGACGGGAGAATCCCTGCAGACAGCCCTGGTGGAAACAATATTTTCTAAGTTTTGCTTAGGGAAATGAGAGACGTGAACGAATGGCAAACGATACGCGACAGGCGGATAAACGCTACGACTGTGTCGTTGTCGGCGCCGGTCATGCAGGATGCGAAGCTGCTTTAGCGGCGGCAAGACTGGGACTGCAGACCTTGCTGCTGACGATTTCCAGGGATCAAATCGCCCTCATGCCATGTAACCCCTCCATAGGCGGGCCGGCAAAGGGGACCATCGTCCGGGAAATAGACGCCTTAGGCGGAGAAATGGGCGTCAACGCGGACGCGACGGCGCTGCAGGCCAAGCTGCTCAATACCGGCAAAGGACCCGCCGTGTATGCGCTGCGCGTCCAATCGGATCGCTATGCCTATCAGCGCCGTATGACTCGGGTATTGGACAGACAGCCGGGCTTGCTCGTACGGCAGAACATGGTCACAGCGCTTCTTCTGGACGAACAGGGGCGCTTGTACGGCGTGGAAACGGAGACGGGCGTCCGCTATCGGGGCAGCACCGTGATTCTATGTACAGGAACCTATCTGAACAGCAAAATCATTCGGGGAAAATCGATCGTGCCCGGTGCGCCGGTTGGGCAGACCGCCGCCTGGGGGCTCTCCGAATCACTGGAGCGTCACGGATTCTCGCTGCGGCGCTTTAAGAGCGGCACACCCCCGCGTATCCATAAAAGAAGCATAGACTTCTCCAAAATGTCGTTGCAGCCGGGAGACGGGAAGCCGGCGCATTTTTCCTTTGTCGAATCGGAGGGAACCCGCCGCCAGCTGCAGGATATACCGTGCTATCTGACCTACTCCAATGCACGAACCCACGAAATCATTCGGGAGAACCTGAATCAGTCCTTATTCTATACAGGAGAATTGGAGGGAAACGGGCCCCGGTACTGCCCTTCTATCGAGAATAAAGTCGTGCGCTTTCACGACAAAGAGCGGCATCAGTTATTTGTGGAGCCTGAAGGATTGGATTCACAGGAGTACTATTTTCAAGGGTTTTCCTCAGCGCTGCCGGAAGCGGTACAGGAGCGATTTTTACAGACCGTCGCAGGGATGGAAAACGCGGAAGTCCTTCGCTCCGGCTATGCCATAGAGTACGACGCCATAGACTCCCGGATTCTGACCCACAGCCTGGAGTGTAAGGGCAAAGAAGGGCTGTTTTTTGCCGGCCAGATTAACGGGACTTCCGGCTATGAGGAGGCGGCGGCACAAGGCTTGATTGCGGGAATTAACGCTGCGCGAAAGCTTCAGGGGAAACCGCCTTTCTGCTTGACCCGTGCGGAAGCGTATATCGGGGTACTGATTGACGACCTGGTGATGAAAGGCGTCGACGAGCCCTACAGGATGCTGACTTCCGCGGCGGAGTATAGACTCCTGCTCAGACAGGATAACGCGGATTTGCGACTGACTGCGCTGGGATATGAAATCGGCTTGATCGAGGAAAGCCGCTACCTGGCCTGCGAGGAGAAAAGGAAACAGATCGAAGAAGGAAAAAGGCTGTTGGAGGAAACGGTTATCTCACCGAAAAATCCGGCGCTGATCAAGCTGATGCACACGAAAAACAGCGCCATGCCAGAGCACGGCATAACGCTGCTGGACTTGCTCCGGCGGCCGGAAATGTCCTATGCGGAGCTCAAAGTCCTACCGGGTATGCCGGTTTATCCGGAGGAGGTGGAGGAGCAAATCGGCATACAAATCCGCTATCAGGGCTACATTGAAAAACAGGAAGCGCAAGTCAGGCAATTTAGCCAGATGGAAGAAAAAATCCTGCCTGCGGATGCGGAGTATGGCGCGCTCAAAGGCTTGTCATCGGAAGCAAAGGAAAAGCTGGAACAGCGCAGACCGCCTTCGCTGGGTCAGGCAAGCCGGATTCCCGGGGTCTCGCCATCGGATATCCAGGTGCTGCTGCTCTATCTGGAGCAAAGGCGGCGGTCAAGCCCGCCCTCGAGAGACGGGCAGGAAGGATAACATGAGCTTTCGCTATCTTCCCGAACTTGGGTTAACCCATCGCCAGATCAACGCATTCGAACAGTATCGGGAATTGCTGCTTGCTTGGAACAAGCGGTTCAACCTCACCACGATCACGGGGCCGGAAGAAATAGAAATCAAGCATTTTCTCGATTCTTTACTGCTCAGCCGGTATCCAATCTGGCAGGCCTGTTTTAATGAAGCATATCGGGAAAGGATACAGGATCCTGTTATACGCGCGGCAGACGTGGGCAGCGGCGCCGGTTTTCCCGGGATTCCGCTTCAGATCGTGATAGAGTCCCGTATGCGGCTGGACCTTCTGGAAGCTTCAGGAAAGCGGGTCTTGTTTCTGCAAGCGCTGATCGAAGCCCTCGCGCTTCCCCATACCAGAGCGCTTCCCATCCGGGCAGAAGACGCGGGGCAGGATCCGGGGTATCGGGAAAGCTATGACTGGGTGTTTTCCCGGGCGGTGGCGACATTGCCAGTCCTGCTGGAATACTGCTTGCCTTTGCTGAAGACCGGCGGGTATTTCGTCGCGTATAAAGGACCGGAAGGGCCGCAGGAAGCGAAGAACGGAGCAAAAGCGGCAACGATATTGGGCGCCGCGTTATGCGATATACACATGGCGTTGCTACCGGAAGAGCAGGGACGGCGTAGCATCCTGATTTATCGCAAAACCGCGCCTACGCCGAAGAAATACCCGCGCAGACCGGGCATGCCGTCGAAGCAGCCGCTTGGGTAGATACGGGCCATAGGGACATTCAGGATCTGTGCGAAAAAATTTTTAAAAAAACAAGAAAAATTCTTGAATGGCTACAAGTGTGATGCATTGATATGGTAAACCATATATTAATAAGAGAATTCATGAACGAGGGTTTTCGTAACAGGAGGCATCGATGACGTATCTCTCATTTCCTATGGTTTTATGCATATTATGCGCTATTATGCTTTTTTTATCATACGGAAAAAGAGAGGCCACTCTCTATTATTTCAAGTTGCTGAGTGCAGCGATTTTTTTGTGGTCTTTTTTCAACGCTTTGCTGTTTGTTATACCGGATCCGCAGACAGCCTATATATTCTACATGCTGAAATATATCGGTATGGCTTTTGCGCCGGTCTTTATTTATCTGCATGTGGAAACCCTGACAGGGAGAAGCGTCAAGATATCCTTCAGAAACCTTTCGATCCTTCCTCTGATTACCACTGTATTATGCATGACAAGCGTATATCATCCTTTGCTGAATAGCAACATGCAAATCAGCGGCGACCTGGCGACAAGGGTTATCCTTGTGGACTATGGGGTATGGTTTTATGTTCAGGAAGCGTATTCTTATGTATTGTTCGTTTTGGCTTTCTATCGAATCACAAATATCTTTTCGGAAATCCCACAACGACTGAGAAAACCCTTTGTCATCATAACGGTCGGCGTCGTATCCGTTTTCGTGATCAATGTGTTGGTTACATTTAAAATCGTGATCACCAGTATCGAGCCGACTCTTGTGGCAGCGGTGATTATGTTGTATTTATCCTATTTCACGCTTTTCTCAACGAATATGGCCAGCATTATCATGACATCGCGAGAGAGAATTTACTTTAACCTCACCAGCATGTTATTTGTACTGGACAGCAGAAGAACGATTATCGACTGTAATATCAAGGCGCAGGAACTGATCAAAAAATTGAAGCTGGAGGGGAAATCGACGCGCTTTGATGATTTTCTCGACGCGTGGATGGCAGCCGGAAAAGGACGCGCGTCGGATTATAACCGGGATGTGCTAACGATTCAGATTGATGAGCAAGAAAGGCATTATCAAATAACCCGCCAGGAAGTTACCGAAAATGAAGTAGTGCAGGGCAGTTTTATCCAAATACAGGAAATCACACAAATCTATGAACTTATGCGCTCTCTGGAGAATTCGGCATTCTATGACGCGCTGACAGGGATACCCAACCGGAACGCGTATATTTTGCGGCTTAACGAATGGGATACTGCGTCGACGCTGCCTTTGGCCATTATCGTAGCGGATATCAATCACTTAAAGTCCATCAATGATACCTATGGACATATTCTTGGCGATGAATTACTCAAAATCGTAGCACGAATAATCTCTTCCTGCTCGCCGGATCGAGCCGGAGTGTTCCGTATCGGCGGAGATGAGTTTGTCGTGATGCTACCAAACAGCAATGAGGAAGAAATCGAAGCGGTGATGACAACGATAAAAGCACAGTGCGAATCTTTCCATCACAAGGACTTCGGTTCACCGAGCGTCGCGATTGGCGGCGTACTGCGCAACGAGATGGGCAGCGACTTACGCGAGCTGGTTAAGCAGGCGGATGAGAGTATGTATAGAGACAAGTATGACAGGCGCAAGAGCTAAAGCCTTCCTGCTGCGGTGTTTTGGCAAGGCGCACGCGACTTTAGCAAAGGAGAGAGTACGATGACAGAGATAACGAATACTTTTTTAGACATTGAACCCCTTACCCTCGCGAACACATGCATAGAGAAGGATTCGCTGAAAGGAGAGGTTGCCGTTGTTACGGGCAGCACAAGCAATGTCGGCCTGGGTTATGTCCGCGCGATAGCCTGGGCAGGCGGCAAAGTGGTCGTCTCTGGCAGGAACGAGAAGGCGGGCAGAGAAGCCGAACGCGTGATCAATGCGGAAAATGGGCCGGGGACAGCCTTGTTTGTCAAATGTGATGTGACCCTTGAGGAAGACGTTCTGCATTTGGCGAAGCGCGCGAATGAAGCCTTTGGCAAAGTGGACATTTTGGTCAACAACGCCATGAATCTGGCCTTGAACGGGCCTGTGCTCGCTTCGCCGGTCAGCGACCTGGAGCAGTCCTTTGCCATCTCGGGGCGCGGAACGATGCTGACAATCCAAGCGTTCGTACCGGCTATGCTGGAACGTAAGCATGGCGTTGTGGTGTACAGTCCAACTCAGTTCCACTATTCTCCGCCGATGATTGGCGGCGCGATGTATACGGCGGGCAAAGCGGCGGGGACGTCGATTACCATGTCCCTTGCCAATGAGATTGGGCCTTACGAAAAAACAGGCGTCGGCGTATTTTGCATGATTCCCTCCGGGGTTGGCCGCGTTAGCCCGTCCAGGAGACCGGTTTCACCGGACGGCAGGGAGTTGGGCGAGCCGCCGCGTTCCAGCACATACGGGTTTAACGGGCCCATCCCGCCGGAAGCGAATGCCGCGGGATTGGTTTACAGTATCCTGCGCGCGGACAAGCTGCACGGTTCCGGCATAAGCGTCATCGACGCGTTTCATGAGATGCAGTACCCCTTCCCGCATCCGGAGAATGCAATGCCAAGCGATATGCGACGCTTGACCGACCATGAGCTTACGCTTGTTTTTCGCAATTCCGGGCCGGGCTTTAGATAAAAAAGAATCGCTGCGATAACGCATATAGACAAAGCATCAGGCTAGTCTACCTATAGCAAAACAGGACGCACCGCTGTCCTGTTTTGCTGCTTTTCGGGGAAGCCTTTATTCGCTACCAAAATAAAACAGCTAGATTCTTTTGACGCTTTACGATAAAATGAGAAGACCGGAAGGATGAGAAAACGGGGATAACGAGCTTCCCGAAGGATAAGGAGTGAGACAGGTGGCGAATTTCTTTAATAAAGGAAAATCAGAGGAACAGCAGGATAAGATTATCCCTATCGATGTGGAGCAGATTAACCCGAATCCCTTCCAGCCCCGCAAACACTTTGAAGCGATGCAGATGGAAGAATTGAGCCGGTCGATAGCGGAAAAAGGAATTATTCAGCCGATTGTTGTACGGCAAGACGGAGATAAGTATGAGATTGTTGCGGGAGAGAGACGCTGGCGGGCGGCAAAAATGGCCGGACACAAAGCGGTACCGGCCATCGTACGCGAATACACAGATCAGGAATTGACAGAAATCGCGCTAATCGAAAACTTACAGCGCGCAGACTTGAGCTATTTCGAAGAAGCAGAAGGGTATCGGCGGCTGATGGAAGAGTTTCGTATAACCCAGGAAGAAATTGCAGAGAAAGTCGGAAAGAGCCAGCCAACCATCGCCAATAAACTGCGCATACTCAGAATCGATCCGGCAGTCAAAGAGCAAATTATGGTGGAACTGATTACCGAACGGCATGTCAGGGCCTTGCTTAAGTTGAAAACGCCGGATGAGCAACTGGCCATACTGAAGGAAGTCTATGAAAACGATCTCAATGTCAAAGATACGGAGCTCATGATTAACGACTATCTTGAAGGGCGAGCAGCATTACCCGGAGAGAATCATGAGGAGAATGATGAACCACAGGCAGAGCCGAAGAAGCAGACCTTTCACAGAGTCTTTTCGGACATGCGAATATATGTCAACACGATAAAAGCTGCTGTGGCAACCATCATCGATACCGGGGTCGACGTCGTCATGGACCAGGCCGAAACAGAGGATGCGGTTCAGATTACCGTCACCATATCCAAAGTTTAAACAAAGAATTGTTTCACGTGAAACACGGAGGATCACATGGGAAAGGTATTGGCTGTCGCCAACCAAAAGGGCGGCGTAGCAAAAACCACTACATCCGTAAATCTTGCCGCGGCGCTGGCAGATGTGGGAAAGAAGGTGCTTCTGGCGGATATTGACCCCCAGGGAAACGCAACCAGTGGTTTAGGCGTGGAAAAGAAATCCGGTATGCGCTGTATCTATGATATGCTGATCAATGATTATCCGATCAAAAGGCTATACCAACCTACGCCGGTGGAGGGCTTAACCTTACTGCCTGCCACGATTCAGCTTGCCGGCGCTGAAGTGGAGTTGGTTCCCCTGGTGAACAGAGAAAAGCTCTTAAAAAACGCAATAGACAAAGTGAAGGATCAATTTGATTATGTACTGATTGACTGCCCCCCGTCTTTAGGCTTGTTGACACTCAATGCGCTATCGGCTGCAGACGGCGTACTGATTCCAGTACAGTGCGAGTATTATGCGCTTGAAGGCTTAGGGCAATTGATGAATACAATAGAGTTGGTCAAAAAATATTTAAATAATAAGCTAAGTGTATTTGGAACCTTACTGACAATGCAGGATCCCAGAACCAATCTTTCGACGCAGGTAGCGGAAGAGGTTCGCGCTTTCTTTAAGGAAAAAGTATTCACGCAGGCGATATACCGGAATGTCAGGCTCAGCGAAGCGCCCAGCTATGGCCTGCCTATTCATCTATACGACCCTCGCTCGAAAGGGGCGGAACAATACCGGCTCGTTGCTTTGGAGGTAATCAATCGTGGCTAAAACGAAAAAAATCGGAGGACTCGGCAAAGGTTTGGGCGCGCTGATCCCCAACTCGCTGGATATAGAGGATAGCCGTTTTGCCGAAGCCGGCAAACAGGAGGTATTGCTGGAGAGGATCAGAGGGAATCCCTATCAACCGCGAAGCACGTTTGACCAGGAAAAACTGCGGGAGCTGACAGAATCCATCCGCGAACATGGTGTGATTCAGCCGGTACTGCTTCGCTCCATGGGAGATACCTATCAGCTTGTAGCAGGGGAACGCAGGTTCCGGGCGGCAAAGGATGCGGGCTTGGATCGCATTCCGGCATTAATCAGGGAGATGACGGAAAGCGAGATGATGGAAATTTCGCTGATTGAAAACATTCAGCGTCAAGACCTTGACCCTGTCGAGGAAGCCCGCGCTTATCTACGGTTATCCGAGGAGTTTGGACTGACGCAAGAGCAGATCGCAAAAAGAGTCGCCAAAAGCCGCTCCTATATCGCCAATACCATACGCCTGCTGCATTTGCCGAATCCTATTCTCCGGTATCTGGTCGAGGGAAAGCTGACTGCCGGTCACCTTCGACCGCTGCTGGCGTTAAATGAGGAGAATGCCCTTCTCCTTGCGAATCGCTTCATTGAGAAGGAGGCTTCGGTTAGAGACGCCGAGCAATGGACAAGGCAGCAATTGGAAGCGGAGAAACTTCCCCAGCAGGAGAAGGAAGAGGAGCCCTCTGTCTCAACCAGGGTCCGGAGACAAAGAAAAGCCTTGTCTTCGGCGCTCATGGAGATCCAGCGCGTTCTGCGGGAAGCGGTGAATACGAAGGTGGAGATCATTCAAAATGAAAGGGGCGGCAAAATCATTATCGATTACTATACGACAGATGACATTGAACGAATACTGGAGCTGATTGCGGGAGAGCGGCAGTTGAACTGATCACGAACTTGACTTGTAGCCGGGCAAATAGGCTAACGCCGCCGAAGCCATAGAAAAATCGCTGTTTATTTATGTTTTTATGGTGTTTTCACAGCGGAGAAAGGGGAACGGTCTTGCTTTTATCCCCTATATCCAGTAAAATAATACTTGGTTTGTAATGTAGCTTGTCGTGGCGGCGTTTAGCCATGACAATGTATTGCAGCGCGGCCGAACAACAAAGTCAAAGAAGGAGGAAACGGTATGAGTTGTAATTGTGGTTCTGTGGTTAAGGATGAACGATTTTTGCTAATCGACAAAATTCTTGAGCAGAACAATCGCGACGAAGCCATGCTCATTCAGATTCTTGAGCAGGTCCAGCATGAATTGGGCTATTTGCCCGAGGATGTACAGTCTTATTTGGCGGAGGCCATTGGCATACCACTCAGTACAATCTATGGAGTGGTTACTTTTTATTCGCTATTTACCACAGAACCCATCGGGAAATACATTATCAACGTATGCATGGGGACGGCGTGTTATGTAAAAGGCGCAAGAGACATACTTGCAGAATTTGAAAAACAGCTGGATGTAAGAGTCGGCGGCACTACAGAAGATGCGAAATTTACGCTAAGGGCCTGCCGTTGTCTCGGCGCTTGCGGGTTGGCCCCTGTCCTAAACGTCAACGGAAAGGTGTTTGGACGCCTTTCGACAGAGGATGTACGCAAAATCATCGACCAATTTGAGTAAGCATACGAAGAGGGAGGTATGGTGATGAATAGTATCGAAGAACTAAGAGAAATTAAAAGAAAAAAAGAAGAACTTGTTGCCGGTCGCAATGCGAATGGCATTCCGACCGTGAATGTCCATATGGGAACATGCGGAACCGCGGCAGGTTCCACAGACGTGCTGAATGCCGTTATCGAGGAAGTCAAAACCAAGAATCTGGAGAAGGTCTATATTATGCAGAGCGGCTGCCCGGGCGTGTGTATCAACGAACCGATGCTGACGCTGACGATCCCCGGTGAAATACCCTACATCTATATTAAAGTTACGCCGGAGAATGCGAAAGAAATCATTTCCCGTCATGTCATAAACAACCAACCGATACAGGAGTGGCTGCTTAATTTGAAGAAATAAGCATAGATTGCGAAGGTTAGGAGGAAAAAAGACATGGATTTTAATCGTGCTCATGTCCTGGAGATGGAAGACATCGCGTTTTTCAAACCTCAAAAGAGGGTAGCCTTGGAAAACTGCGGATTGATCGATCCGGAGAGCATAGAAGAATACATAGCAAAGGACGGCTACTTTGCTCTGGCTAAATGCGTCAGCGAGATGACCCCGGGCGCGGTCATAGAAGAAATCACCAAATCCGGATTGAGAGGCCGGGGGGGAGCGGGCTTTCCTACCGGGACGAAGTGGGCCTTTGCGGCGCCCGAAGTAGCGGATCAGAAATATGTCGTATGCAACGCCGACGAAGGCGATCCGGGCGCATTCATGGACAGAAGCGTTCTGGAAGGCGACCCGCACAGGGTTTTGGAAGCTATGGCAATCGCCGGCTATGCGATCGGCGCTTCCCAAGGATTCATCTATATCAGGGCGGAATACCCCATTGCGGTCGAGAGGCTGCGTTTGGCAATCCGGCAAGCGCAGGAACTCGGGGTGCTGGGCAAGAATATTTTCGGATCAAGCTTCTCATTCAATATTGAGTTACGCTTAGGCGCCGGCGCTTTTGTCTGCGGCGAAGAAACCGCGTTACTGGCGTCGACGGAAGGCCGCAGGGGAGAACCCAGGCCCAGGCCGCCTTTTCCCGCTGTATCCGGTTTATTTGAGAAGCCGACCGTGATCAACAACGTGGAGACCCTGGCCAATATTCCCAAGATTATTCGCATGGGCGCCGACTGGTTTTCCGCGATGGGGACGGAAAGGAGCAAAGGCACGAAAGTCTTTGCCTTGGCAGGGAAGATCAACAATATCGGCTTAATCGAAGTTCCTATGGGAACGACGCTGGAGACGGTCATCAATGAAGTAGGCGGCGGAATCCAGGGAGGGAAGAAGTTTAAAGCGGCGCAGATCGGCGGTCCTTCCGGCGGTTGCCTCACCTCCGCGCATTTAGGCGTTGCCATTGATTATGAAAGCCTGACGCAGGCGGGCGCCATGATGGGATCCGGCGGATTGATCGTCATGGATGAAGATACCTGCATGGTGGATATTGCGCGCTTTTTCCTGGAGTTCACTCAGGAGGAATCCTGCGGAAAATGTCCGCCCTGCCGAATCGGAACCAAACGCATGCTGGAGATATTGGACAAGATCACTACGGGGAATGGTACGATGGAGGACCTGGATCATCTGGAGACATTAGCGGAAACAATCAGGGATTCTTCTCTCTGCGCCCTCGGGCAGACAGCGCCGAATCCGGTACTCAGTACGATCAAGAATTTCCGCGACGAATATGAGGCGCATATTCTGGAGAAAAGGTGTCCGTCAGGCGTATGTCTGTCATTGCTGTCCTATACGATCGATCCGGAGAAATGCATTGGCTGCGGTCTGTGCGCCAAAGCTTGCCCGGTAGAAGCGATCAGCGGCGTGATAAAAGAGCCGCATTCAATCGACCAGTCCAAGTGCATCAAGTGCGGCGCTTGCATGGATACCTGCAAATTCAGCGCCATCAGTAAAAAGTAGGGCCAGACCTGAGAAAAGGAGCGTGTATGTTATGGAAATGGTAACGGTCTATATCGACGGCGTGGAAGTGAAAGTCCCGTCGGATTATACCGTCCTGAAAGCCGCCAGGAAGGCGGGAATAAAGATCCCGACGTTGTGCTATCTGAAAGACGTTAACCAGATCGGCGCATGCCGGGTCTGCCTGGTAGAGATCGAAAGAGCCAGAGGGCTTCAGGCATCTTGCGTGTATCCCGTGTCAGAGGGATTAAAAGTGCACACCCGTACAGCCAAAGTGTTGTCCGCCAGGAAGCAGGTAGTCGAACTTCTGCTGTCCAACCATCCTCAAGAATGCCTTACTTGCAGCCGTAGCACCAACTGTGAACTGCAAACCCTGGCCAAGGATCTGGGCATCACAGATATCCCCTTCGTTGGCGAAAAGAATACCTATGAAGTGGATCTTTCCTCCCCTTCGATCGTAAGGGACGCATCTAAGTGTATACTTTGCCGGCGCTGTGTGTCTGTGTGTACGCAAATCCAACAAGTCGGCGTTCTCGGTTTGATCAATCGGGGCTTTGACACAACGGTAGGACCGCCGTTCAAGCATGGCGTTGGAGAAGTGAATTGCACCAACTGTGGCCAGTGCATCAATGTATGTCCGGTGGGCGCGCTCAAAGAAGTAGACCATACAGAACGGGTTTGGGAAGCCCTTGCGGATCCCGATAAGCACGTCATTGTGCAGACCGCGCCTGCGGTTCGTGCTGCTTTAGGCGAGGAATTCGGTTTGCCGATGGGAACGCCTGTGACGGGAAGGATGGTTGCTTCGCTGCGCCGCCTTGGCTTTGATAAAGTCTTTGACACGAACTTCACAGCCGACCTGACGATCATTGAAGAAGGGCACGAGGTCATCGAACGCTTGACTACAGGCGGGAAGCTGCCGGTCATTACGTCCTGCAGCCCCGGTTGGGTTAAGTTCTGCGAGCATTTCTTCCCGGATCTTCTGGAGAATCTGTCTTCGGCGAAATCGCCTCAGCAGATGTTCGGCGCGCTGGCGAAGTCCTATTATCCCGAGACGGAGAAAATCGATCCTAAATCTGTCTATAGCGTGTCCGTCATGCCTTGTACCGCAAAGAAATTTGAGTGCCAGCGTCCGGAGATGGAACAAGCCGGAACGCCTGATGTGGACGCCGTCCTTACCACAAGAGAGTTAGGCGCCATGATCCGTCAGGCAGGTATCGATTTCGTGAATTTACCGGATGAAAAAGCCGATGCGCCAATGGGAATCGGGACAGGCGCCGCGGATATCTTCGGCGCTACCGGCGGCGTTATGGAGGCAGCGATCCGTACAGTATATGAAGTCATCTCGGGACAGCCGCTTCCCAGTCTTGAACTGGCGCCGGTGCGCGGGCTGGAGGGCGTTAAAGAAGCGACGCTGGATGTGCCGAACTTTGGAGAAGTTCGCGTAGCGGTTGCCCATGGATTAGCCAACGCAGCGAAACTCATGCGGGTCGTGCAGGAAGGGAAGAAGCAGTATCACTTTATCGAAGTTATGGCCTGCCCCGGCGGTTGTGTAGGCGGCGGCGGTCAGCCTTTGGTAACCAGCGCCGACAGGATCGCTTTAGAGGAAGACTATCAGGCTGTACGCGTAAAGGCGATCTATGCGGAAGACAGAGGCAAAACGCTGCGAAAATCCCATGAAAATCCAGCAATTTCCGAAGTCTATGAGAAATATCTGGGCAAGCCGCTTGGAGAAAAATCTCATCATTTGCTTCACACAAAGTATGTGGCCAGGAGCAAGTATAATGTGCCGATACCCGAACAGGAAAAAGCCGAATCGGTTAAGTAAGGCAGAAAACCGGGTGTTATCACAAGCCTGAGAAGCACAGTTGCTTACGCTGCGAAATCGCAGCGCCGCGAAGCGGAAGGCATGAGCGACCTGTGCGCGAATGCCGATAGGGTTCACCTGACTAACCCGCTCTAAAGCAGCAATACAAGAGCGACTAAGTCATGCATGGACTCATCTATTGCTTAGTATGGCCGAAAATATCTAAGCAAAGATTCGTTCTATGGGACAGCGTCCCATCAAAGCATTCTTCCAAGTGGATGCCGCTTCGCTTGGGTTGTGGGCGGTAGCCTACATTAAAATGAAATAGAGGCGCCGGAGCGCACAGTTCCGGCGCCTTTTACAGTTCCGCAGCGCCGGATGTGGAAAATGGACATGGGGCGTTAGCCTTGAGGTGGACAAGCGTTTTTTGTACCCGAGACCGGGTGCAAACGCAAAGAGTTGGAGGGTGGCGGGCAGTATGCTTGGCAACATAATTAATGTAGCGGCGATTCTCTTGGGCTGCCTTGCCGGCAGAGTACTGGGGGGAAAGCTCAAGGAAAGCTATCGGGATGCAGCCGTTAAGGCAGGCGGCTTGTGCTTAGTCGTATTGGGTTTGCAAATGGCTTTGGGCGGACAGGAGTTTATCCTGATTCTGCTTAGCGTGGTTTTGGGAAGTGTGATCGGGGAAAGTCTACACATCGATAGCGCGATGGAGTCTTTTGGAAAGCGAGTGGAAGACAGGCTATCGGCGGGCAATGACGGATTCAGCAAGGCGTTCATTTATTCGACGCTGCTCTTTTGCATCGGCCCAATGAGTATTCTGGGCAGCATAGCCGGTGGTCTCAGGGGAGAACACGGCATTCTGATCACAAAGGCTGTATTGGACGGCATTTTCGCCGCGATATTAACGGTTACGATGGGGATAGGCGTGCTGGGCTCCGCCGTCACAACAGGCGTATATCAGGGCGCGATCGTACTCAGCGCCCGTTGGGCGGAACAGTTTCTGACGGAAGCGATGATCACAGAAATGACGGCTACCGGAGGGATCTTGATCTTGGCGATTGCAATGAATATGTTGAATCTCAAAGAGTTTAAGACAGCCAATATGCTACCGGCGCTCCTGCTCATTTGCCTGTTTGTGGCGCTCGGCCAAATATTTTAAAGGTTCCGGCTTGTTGTATGGGGGAACTGCGTGGTAAGATGTTGTTGTTTGTGATGAAACGCCCCGTTTTCATACGATCGTTTGTAGAACGACGGACAGAAGGGAGGAAGGGGAACTTAGGAAGAAAAGGATAGATGAGAAATATAGCGTGATGGAAAGGGGAATAGGGAATGGTTAAAGAGAAGCTACGGGTCTTTTATGTTTTTATTGTTATTGCTATCTACTTTATCGTCATGGCTTTGCCAACGCCTGAAGGACTGTCTGAAGAGGGAAAAAGAGCGATAGCTATGATGATCTGCGTAGTGATAACCTGGGTAATGGAGCTTATTCCCATACTTATTTCCTCGGTATTGTTCATTTTTTTGATTTCTTTTCTGAACTTGAATACGGAATTGGGCGCGGTAAAAGACTTTGCGACGCCGACTGTGTTCTTTGTGTTTGCCTCTATTCTGTTGGCCTATGCTTTGGAGAATTGCGGGCTAAACAATCGCTTAGCACTCAAAATGTCCGTTTTATCCAAGGGAAAACCAAAGCTGTTGATCTTATATATGATGTGCGGCACCGCGCTGCTATCGACCATTATTTCCAATGTGCCCGCCTGCGCGGCATTTTTCTTTATTGTCCTGGCGCTTTGCAAGAAGAATAATTGCGAGAGAGGGAAAAGCAACTTTGCCAAAGCCTCGATCATCGGCGTAATTATGGCGGCTATGGCCGGCGGAAACGCGACGCCCGCCGGTTCCTCTCTGAATGTGCTGGGCTTGAACCTGCTGCGGCAAAGCACAGGGCAAAGCCTTAGTTTTGCGGAATGGACGATATTTGGATTGCCGATTGTCATTATCTCGATTCCTCTTCTTTGGATGCTCATTATCAGGGTTTTTCCCCCGGAGTTTGACGAACTGGTTGGCGTGGAAGAAACGAAAAAAGAACTGGAAGAACTGGGCAAATATTCTATCCAAGAAATTAAGTTCATGGTGATCACAGCGATCATGATGATCTTCTGGTTTACCGAATCCTATTTGCACAATGTGCCGGTTTCCACTTCTACCGTATTTTTCGCTTCCTTATATTTCTTACCCGGGATCGAAATACTATCCTACGAGTATATCAAAGACAAGCTCGATTGGACGCTGGTGATCATGATTGGCGCTTCCGGCGCGTTGGGCGCCGCGATGTTCACTTCCGGCGCTTCCAGTTGGCTGGCGACCGTGATTCTGGGTTCCTTTACCGACGCAAGCCCGCTGTTTCTGGTTTTTCTGATTTCCGTTTTCTGCACAGTGATCAAAGTCCTGATTCCCTCTAACCCGGCGTGCGTCTCCATTTTGGTACCGACATTAGCGGCTTTTTCCCAGGAAACCGGGATACCGATCATGATGCTGTTTCTTCCGATGGCCTTTACCGTCACCGCCGGATGGTTGCTGCCCTTTGATCCCGTACCGCTTGTCTGCTGGCCGGAGAGGTATTTCTCCATGAAAGATTTCGCAAAAGCCGGCGTCTTTGCCCATATCATCATCATCATAGTCGTAGTGGCTATTGTTATGGCAATCGGCGTGCCTTTGGGCTACTTTTAAGATGAAATGCCAGAGCAATACCTCTAAAACAGTGTAAATGCTTGAATCCAGGGATATTATGCTTGCTTTTTCAACAAATATCAGATACAATGTTAATAGAATGTTAACAAAAAGGATGTACATTCCCTAAAAAAGCAAGCCTCATGGATCAGTAGAAAAGCCGGAACCCGCGCCATACAAGCATTATATTGAGTTTAGAAACGCCGGGAGTTTGATTGTGTCAAACAAACTCCTGTTCATCAGCTCTACGAATAGGGGGAAATGTTTTGGATAAAAACATAGGCAGAGCAATTCCAAAGACGAAAATGAGGAGCAGGCGAAACGATAAAGTTACATTCGTGATGCTGGGCGGCCCAAGCAGCCCGGTAAAGGAAATTCAGCTTTCCGCCAGGTTTTTTAAGTTTTGTTTCACCATTTTCTGTATTGCATTAATCTCTTTTGGAGCAGTCTCTTACTATGTAGTACAAGAATATGTGGATAGCAGAGCGACTGTGGTTGCCTTATCGGAAGTAAACGACGGGCTTACCTCGACAACCAGAAACCAGGAGGTCATGATTAAGGACCTGCAGCAAATCGCAGGGAATATGTTAAATAAAATTGAAGAAATAGAGACCTTAAATTCTGAAGTTCGTTCTAAGGTCGGACTGGAAGAGATTCCGGACGGGGAATCGACTATGGTGGCAGGGTATACCGTATCAAGAGGAGAGAGTGTGCCGGCGCAAACATCCGAGGGCGGGTCGGAGAACGAAGAACTGGATACGCTGGAGGATTTAAAACAAGAATTGCTGGATATGGATCTGGTGATGACCGAACAGGCGATGGAGCTTCTTTTCCTGAAGGATGACGTCGAAAAACAACTGGCATTTGAATCGGCGCTTCCCAGCCTCTGGCCCATGGACGGGATTTATGTCTCAGCATTTGGCAACAGGAGAAATCCCTTCGGTCGCGGAACGGAATTTCATCAGGGAATCGATATCGCGAACAAGAGCGGGACGAAAATATATGCTGCAGGCGACGGCGTCGTCACCTTTGTCGGCTATAAATCCGGCTGGGGCAGTATGGTTTTGATCAATCACGGATACGGCTATGTCAGCCAGTATGCCCACTGTTCCGAGCTGTTTGTCACAGAAAACCAGGCGGTTGCCCGCGGCGAAGTCATAGCGGCTTGTGGCAGTACAGGCCGTACTACAGGACCGCATCTCCATTTCGGCGTACAGTATAGGGGTTCGTTTATCGACCCAATGAAGGTCTTAGTTGCCGAGGGGGCAAAGAAATAATGGCAAAGGACAAAACGGATGCTGTGGGAACCATCATCAGTGAAGACTGCCACTTCGAAGGCAATATTAAGTTGGAGTCCAGCATTCGAATCGATGGGAAACATGTTGGCGATGTGATAACGGAAGGGGATGTCTATGTCGGCGATACCGGCTCATGTGTCGGAAATCTTTCAGCCCGCAACTTCTATATCGGCGGGATTATCAAGGGAGATATCGTAGCAAAGGCAAGAATTGAGCTCAGCAGTAAAGCAAAGCTGAGAGGGAATGCGACGATGGGAAACCTGATTATGGAAGAGGGCGCCGAGTTTATGGGCAGTTGCCGGACGATCAATACTTTGCATTTAGAAGAGGAAGAGAACATCGCTGAATGATGGGTTTGCTGTTAGCTGGAGGATCATACAGACATGGGGATAAGCGAAACCATCCCGATGTCTTTTTCATATTCGGTTCCGGGTAACTATGCCTGGTCTGTGATAAAGCGGATCAAAGAAAGGTTCCGGCTTATGGCGCAACGAGAACAACTGGCCAAATTGAAAGAAGAAGTGGAGCAATGCCATCGCTGCGCGCTGAGACAGCAGTGCATCCAGACGGTTTTCGGCGAAGGGGCAGCCGGTAAAGGGCTCATGGTCATCGGTGAGGGACCGGGGCAGGACGAAGACTTGCAGGGAAGGCCTTTTGTTGGCAGAGCGGGAAGGTTGCTGGATAGGATCCTTGAATCCGCCGGATTTTCCCGCAAGGCGAATACCTATATCGCCAATATCGTGAAGTGCAGACCGCCGGGAAACCGGGATCCGCTGCCTGAGGAAAGAGAAGCTTGCTTACCCTATTTGATGGAACAAATACAGATCATCGCGCCGAAAATTATTCTTTTGCTGGGGGCGACAGCGATACAAGGCTTGATCGATCCGAAAGCAAAAATTGGAAGCAGCCGGGGCAAATGGATGGACTGGCAAGGCATACAGGTTATCGCGACCTATCATCCGGCAGCATTGTTGCGCAATCCGGGGTTCAAAGCAGTCGTTTGGGAAGATATACAGATGGTTATCGATAAATATAGAGAATTAGTCGATCCGGACCACTTCAGTGAGTATCATTAAGGATAAGACAAAACGTCGGGGAAAGGAGCGGGAAGATGCCGTGGGTTGACATATGCATTGTACTGCTGATCACGATCGTAGCGTATATCGGTTATTCGGTAGGCTTGTTTGGGGCAATCAAAGGGTTTGTTAGTAAAATATTGGGACTAGTAACAGCCTGGATTCTTACGCCTATAGCGCAGGCTTGGCTGGAAGTCAGGCTTGGCGCGGAATCCTTTCTAAGCGAATTGGTTAGAAACAGATTTCCTGCGCCTTTGGAAGAAACGATTCGGATGGCGGCGGAAACAGCGCGAAATCTGCAAGAGTTTCGCGATAGCCTGGTAGCGTTTCTACCGCGGGAAGTGGCGGAATATCTGCAGCGCAGCCTAGATAGGACGCCAATGCATACTGTGCCTTCTCCGGAATTCGTGATGGAAACCCTTTCCGGGGAAATTGCCAAAGGCCTGATGTGGGCGTTCCTGCTTATCCTCATTTGGACGATTGTTTCCATCTTGATCAAGGGCTTTTTGGGATTGGTCTTTTTCGGAAGAGAGGGAAAGACGGTCGTTGGCGTACTGGACGGGTTCCTGGGTATGGCGACAATGACTTTCCTTGTGGTCGTAGCGTTGATCATTGTAAGCGGGCTTGTTTACCCTATCGTGCTCATGGCGGCGGCAGAGGGAAACCTGAGCGGGTTCCAACCGCTCCTTCTGGACTCCAAGCTGCTGGGTTGGATGGCGGGTATTTATCAAACCTACATGATTCCCTGGATGAAATAAGGAGGAGAAAACCTGGAAAATGGACATAGAAGCAAACTGGCAGAGAATCAAGGCGCATCGCCTGCGACTGTCAGATCAGGAAATACGGGGACTGGCGGAAGTCTTGTTTTTTGAACAGGAGGCCTGGCTGGAAGAAAAGCTGAGGCAGCGCGATGGTGAAGCGCTGGCTATGGAGATATTGGGATTCCTTGGCGGTATCGGCAGTCTGCAGGCAGTGAGCATTCTGCTCAAACAACTGGACTCCGGCATAGAAGTGTTGCAGGTTGCCGCTGTCGAGGCATTGAAACAGTGTCCGGCGATCATTATATTGGAACCCTTGTCTAAAATTATGCTTCAGCAAAACAGAAGTGCAATCAAAGCAGGAGAAGTGCTGCTGAGTTTTGGAGAGAATGGCGCCGAGGAGCTTTGGAATCTTTGGTTTGATAAAAAAAGTGTGGCGGGGCTGAAAATCCAGGTCCTGCAACTCCTGGCGGAAACGACAGACGTCCGCGCGGTGCATCTTGCGTTTCTGGCTTTTCTCTCGGAAGAGGACGAGTTGATTCTCACCGCGATGAGAGCGGCAGAAAAAAGGAATGCCAGCTGTCTTTGGGGAAATGTAGCAGGCTGCCTGTCCCATTCCGCCTGGAGAATACGCGGCAGGGCGGTACATCTTCTGGGAGAATGGAAAGAAAGCAGAGCG
>Ga0099364_10003368_pt1 | contig 24823 bp, 14 predicted proteins | sample TergutTh196P3_FD_73070 | JGI IMG/M metagenome (GOLD analysis project Ga0099364, IMG submission 73070) | Microcerotermes parvus P3 segment gut microbial communities from Pointe-Noire, Republic of the Congo - Th196 P3 | ecosystem: Host-associated > Arthropoda: Insects > Digestive system > Gut ...
TCTCATCTCTTCCAATTTCTCCATCATCGGTATCTGGCGACGGTATGAATTGGGACGGTAGACACTCTGACGGGGTATATAGTTATAGATATACAGAAAGCGATCGTCACGAATTGAAGCACGTTTTTCAACTTGTTCGTCAAACCGGTCTGTGGCTCCGAAAACGAACTGACGGGGTTCGGTTTTTTGCTTACCATACATTGCCTGTCCATGAAAGCAGGATGGGATTTCAATATCAGCTAACGAGAGAATCGTGGCAGGAATATCTACAAACATATTGAGATTATTATTGACCGTTCCAGCATCCTTTCCATCGGGAAACGCGATAATGAAAGGCACATGTGAACCGGAATCCATGATTTCGCGTTTACCGCGCGGGATGGGACCTCCGTTATCGGAATAAAATATCACGATGGTGTTGTCTTTTCGGGGACTGCCGGCTAATTCGTCAAGAAAATCCTGTACTTCGCGATCCATGCGTGCTATATTGCTGTACATGACCGCCATTCCATGTCTTATTTCAGGAACGTCGGGATAGTATGGCGGGATCGGTACTTTGGCGGGATCCACTTCAAGAGGATCGTTGATTCGTGTCCACAGTTGCGATTCGTGGGTCGTATTGATATTGAAAACGGCAAAGAAAGGCTGGTCATCGGGAGCATTTTTCCAATGCGCCCTGTTGCCATTTTCGTCCCATGCGGCAAGAGGAGGTGTGAATTGATAATCGGTTTTCGAGTTGTTGGTACAATAGTAACCGGCTTCGCGCATGTATTCGGTATAAGGTCTCACTCCTGCAGGCGGAATCACCTCAAAAAAAGGATCGAACGTCGTTACGCGCATAAAGTTGGCGCCATCCTCTGTCGGATAACGACCTGTGATTAACGCGTAACGACTGGGCGCTGAAACACCTATGGTAGTAAACATATTCGTATGCCGTATACCCTTTTCGGCAAGGCGGTCAATATTGGGCGAAACAGCCACCGGATCGCCGTAACAATGAAGATAGGGGCTGATATCCTCGCACACGATGACAAGGATGTTAGGCTTTTCGGTTTGTGCCGTCATTGCCATAGCAGGACATAAAGTCGCTAATGAGAGAAGTTTTTTTGTATTCATATCTGCCATGTTTTATGTTTCATGATTATTAAAGACTTGGCAAGAATTTATTTAATCATCCCAGGCATCCGGTCTGGATGGATAAATAGGGAATCCTGTTATTCTGTCACTTTGATCGGGTCGTCTACGTTTCCACCAGGGATGATCCATGGTTTCTTCCTGCCATTGTAAAAGAAGTGCCATCAATTTTCTGCCTTCTGTATAATACTCCATTTCGTCAGCCACATTGTTTAATTCGTATTTGTCTTTCGTCAAATCGTATATTTCAATCATCGGACGCGGACAGACAAATATAGTTTGCTGTTCTTTGGTAAGCGTTCCTTCTTTTTGAGCTTTCTTGAGCGCATACCACGTGGGGCTTGAACTGAGATCCATTGCTATACCGTGCGGCACTTCGTAATAAGCATTATAGATCAATTTGTAGTTTTCAGTTCGAATGCAACGCATGTATTCATCACAATCGTGCCAATTTCTTTCCGAAAAAATAAACTCACGCCCCGGAAGAGAAGGATTGAATAATAATGCGGAAAAACTCTTTCCATACATATTTTCGGGAGTAGCGATCCCAGCAAGATCAAGTATGGTCGGTGCTAAATCTACGGTGCTTATTAGCCCGTTATCGTGTGTATTGCCCGCGTTGATTTTTCCTTTCCACGAGATAATAAGCGGTGTTTGAATGCCTGCATCATACAAAGTTCCTTTTGCTCGAGGAAAGGGCATTCCATTATCGCTGAGAAATATAATGACTGTGTTTTCCAACAAGTTTCGATTTTCAAGTTCTTCCATCATGATTCCGATATGCCTGTCCATGCGGGATATTTCATCATAATAATCGGCAATATCACGACGGGTCATTTGATTATCTACATGGTACGGAGCTACGGATACTTTTTCAGGATCGTTTTGCTGTATATTGGTTTCTCTGTTGTAAGGTCGATGAGGATCAGTAAATCCTATCCAAAGAAAAAATGGTTGTTCTTTGTCCTGGTCGAGAAAATTTCTATATCGAACCAAAGCGGCATTATTCTGGGAAACAGGCTCTTCTGTATACCATTCTCTTCCGCTGTCGACCATATCAAATTGTTGGTCACCGTACTCGCCCCAATGTGTTTTCAACACAACTCCTGTTCGATAGCCAACCTCACGCAAATAGGACGGTATCATACGGGTATTTTCGTCGATGGGAGTATGCAAATCTTCAGTTCCGATTGTATGAGCAAACATGCCGGTCATCATACTCGTACGTGAGGGACTGCTTTGCGGCGAGGCAAGAAACGCTTTGTCGAATCGTAATCCACTGGCGGCTAATCTGTCGATATGAGGCGTATGGATATTATTATTCCCATAACATCCGAAATCCATTCCGGCATCGTCAGCGATAAAGACGATAATATTAGGTTTGTCAGGCGCTGCTTTGATTGTTGTATAAGACAACACAGGTGCACACGAGAAAAAATAGATGAGTTTATTCATATTGATTTTTTATTAAAAAGGATTTGTAAAGATAAAAAATATTTACAATAACATAAAAGCATGTTCTCATTATTGTTTCCATTTATACTCATTTTTCAGTAAGGATTTTGTTTTTTATATCACTTTTTTATTAAAGAAGGCTTTCTGTTCCAGATTAATCTGGAACAGAAAGCTGTGATTACAGACTATCGATACGCTTCGTTTTGTGTCAATTCCGGATTGATGTCGATTTCTATATGTCCTGACAACCAACATATAAATTCGGGATCGTCATCTGTTACCTGTGAATCCGACTGGGGTTCTATTAGCTGATTCCGATTTGGGTTCTATGCCTCTCTCTCTTGCTTCATTGATGGCTTCTGTCCGTTGTTGATTAGTCAATACAGGCCCTGTATTATTTGTCAAAACCAGCGATGGCGGAACATCATTAAGCGTTTGTGCAAAATCGTTCAGTTTGGCTAAAACAGATTGAAATTCATTGGGATAATCATCTTTTATATTTATGCTTTCTGAAGCATCAGTCCTCAAATTAAAGAAAACGGTGTCGTGTGCAGCTATGTCTTCTTTCCAAAAATTACCTCTGCGTACTCCTTCGGGTAATTTAATTTTCCAATCACCTGAACGGAATGCATACAATCGTCCGTAATGCAAATAGGCAAAATCGTGGTGGGCGCGACTGCCTGTACCCAATAACACAGGAGTAATATCACATCCGTCAATGATCCTGTCGGCAGGAACAGCGCCGCCTGCTAACTTCACAAATGTAGGAAACCAGTCGACCATGGCGGCTACTTCGTTAATTACCTGTCCGCCCTTTATTTTATCTTTCCACCGGATGATTGCGGGCACGCGCTGCCCGCCTTCCCAACAGGAATTTTTCCCCTCAAACAAGGGAGTAGCAACACCACCCAAGGGTCCTTCGGTGAGCCAGGGTCCGTTATCACTCGAAAAGACAATAATCGTATTTTGATCAAGACCCAGTTCATCCAGTTTTTTCAGAATTTCTCCCACGCTCCAATCAAGTTCTTCAATCACATCGCCATACAATCCGTTTGCTGACTTGCCTCTGAAATTTGCCGATGCACCAAGCGGAACATGCGGCATATTGTGGGGAATGTAAAGAAAGAAGGGATGATCTTTGTTGTTTTCGATGAACCGGATGGCTTCCTGTGTGTAAGTATATGTTATAGAATCTTGATTTACGATGAATTGTTCTGTTTCATTGCCTCGTAAATATCCCGCCGAAGCCATGTCGTTGGAAAAGGGTATGCCAAAATACTCATCAAATCCGTTTTGGAGCGGCAGGAATTGGTATTGGGTTCCCAAATGCCATTTACCGATAATCCCTGTTCGATAACCCTGTTGACGCAATACCTGGCTCAATTTGATTTCGGATGTGGGAATACCTGAGAAACTGGGGGGATGAAACACATCGTTGATTCCCATGCGGATGGGATATCTTCCTGTAAGAAGCGCCGCTCGTGACGGACTCGAATTGGGCGCTGCACTGTAAAAGTCGGTAAAAAGGATACCATCCTTTGCCATTTGGTCGAGATGGGGCGTGCGATTCACCGTTGAACCGTAACATCCTATATCGCCATAGCCAAGATCGTCGGCATAAATAAAAATAATGTTAGGCAGATCAACCGATTTGTCTTTTTCTGACTGAGTACATCCTCCTAATCCGATACCTGTTCCAATACTTGTAAGTAAGCTTGTTGTTAAAAAAGTACTTTTTTTCATGATTAATTTATTATTGTTTAATGATTGTTATTTTGTTTTTTGCCAGGGAATCGCGCCGGCATGACGAATATGTTCCATCTGGCTGCGGAACAATTGTCTGTAAATTTCCTGTAACTCTCTGGTCGGATCCAATGGTTTTTGCTCTGTTGGGTCGGCTGCAAGGTCGAAGAACTGTACAGGTTCCCACGGGGTATTTTGCAGGATTTTGTACTTCCCTTGACGTGCGGCATAGTAAGCCATTCCCCCATAACGCATATTGCCTTCCCTGCGAACCCAGTATACTGTACGGTTATCTGTGATTTGTTCCTGTCCCAACAGGGTTGGCAGGATACTGATACCGTCAACAGGATGTGTGATTTTGGCGCCTGCAACTTCGCAAATAGTAGGGAACAAATCGGACAACATGGCGAAATTATCTGTTACAGAGCCAGCTTTAATTCTCCCTTTCCAGTACATTCCGCCAGCGACACGAATTCCTCCTTCAAACATATCTTCTTTTGCACCGCGGTAAATTCCGTTATTGGCTTCGGAGGGTGCATGTCCGCCGTTGTCGGAAGAGAATATAATAAGTGTATTATCCATCATCCCATTTCTTTCCAGTGCTGCCAACACTTGTCCCACCCCCTCATCAAGGTGTTCAATAAGGGCAACAAGTTTTGCCCGTCTTTCAGATATGTCCGGTTCGCGGTTTTTGACTTTGTCTTCCCATTCCTTTGGCGGCTGAACGGGCGTATGCGGTGCATTGTAGGCTAAATAAAGAAAGAACGGATCCTTTTTTTCTTTTTGTTCATTGAGGTATTCCACTGCCCAGCCGGTAAAAAGGTCGGTAGCATGCGTCCCTTGGACGTCAATGATTTGCCGGTTGTGCCTCATGTAATTATTATCGTGACGCAGATGGGTGTAATAATCATCCATCATATCTCCCAGAAAGCCTCTGAAAAAATCAAATCCCTTTTCGTTGGGTGTATTGGGCGATTCAAGTCCGAGATGCCATTTACCGATGATTGCCGAAGTGTAACCGGATGTTTTCAAAACGGTTGGTAACAAGACTGCATCAGGCGACAAGTATCCCCAGTTATCATTTTCGGAGGTACGAATAACGCCCGGCACACCGACCAGATCGGGAAAACGTCCTGTAAGCAATGCCGCCCGGCTGGGAGAAGATACAGGACAATTTGCATGAAAATCGGTAAAACGGATGCCCTCATTCATGATACGGTCGATATTTGGCGTACGGACATCTTTTCCTCCATAGCAGGAAAGATCGCCATAGCCCAGGTCGTCCACAAGGATACACAGTATATTGGGACGGTCTGATATTTGCGCAGATGCTTGAGCTGAAAAAGCCAATAATCCTGCTGATACAAATGGTGTAATGTGTTTAGCTGACATATTATTAAAATTTATTGAATATTTTTGTTGATTATTACAGTTTTTATCTCCATGGTTTGATCGTTGGGTATCCCTTCCGACCAAATGGTTAACGAATGAAGTCCTTTTGCAAGGTTTATATTGCCTAACGACAAACGTCCCCAGGTTTTTTCGGGAACCTCACTCATATCAATCCGATTGTAGGTTGGAATGTTTGTGGATTCAAATTCGGACACAGTTTTTTTGAGTATTTTGCCACTGCAGAGAGCATAAGCTGTCGATTGAGGATTGTGTCCGGTATGATTGTATTCCAGCACAATTTCATAGACTCCTGTATTGACCACATCAATCGTATAGGCAAGTGAATCTGCGATAGTTTGGAAATGGCACACCCAGTTTTGGTTAGGTGGGCCATAACATTGGAGTTGACCATACATCTGACCTTCCGGAGCAGGTATCCTCACTTGCGGCGCTTGCGGATATCCCACAGGTATGTTGGTATTGAGCATAACACCTTTTGAGGCGCTCTCGAACCATTGTTGGTAGGAGTCGTAAAATTCTTTATGGAACACATTCGAGAAGTCAAAAATATCATTTTTTTCTGAAGGATCGTTCGACAGATCGTAAAGATAAGGTTTATTGTCGGGATAGAGGCTAAGCCGCAGGTCTCCTGTACGGGCTGCACCCATCCATGGGGTGAGTTCCCTGTTCAACCGGTGGGTGAATAGGGTACGGCCGGATGAAATATCATTTCCTTTAAGGATATTATCTTTCAATGAAATGCCATCAACCTGAAAAGTAGTTTGATATTCATTGATACCACAAAGATCCATCAAGGTAGGCAACAAGTCAATATGAGCTGCAATACCATCTACGACAGCGTGTTTGATGGTTCCCTGCCAATTGATAAAACAGGGAACCCTTACTCCTCCTTCGTGGACAGTTCCTTTGATACCGCGCATATCTCCATTGTAACGCACCACATGTACAGGTCCGTTATCGGTCAGAAAGATGACTATCGTATTTTCACGAATACCCAACGTATCAAGATGGTTTAACAATCGCGCTATATTGTTGTCGACACATTCCACCATGGCATAGATTGACGCAAGGATTTTTTGATCCTTTTCGTTGGCAGCTTCGATGTTACTGTATTTATCATAATAACTGTCGGGTACCTGGAAAGGAGAATGCGGCGCATTGTATGGCACATAACAGAAGAATGGTTTATCGTGACTGTTCTCCATAAATTCCATGGCTGCGTCGGTAAAAATGTCGGTAATATATCCTTTGGCGCGGAACATTTCCTCGTTTCTTTGAAGAGGAGGGTCAAAATAGGTAGGCCAGTGTCCGCAGCAGAAACCCAGGAATGTATCGAAGCCTTGTCCAAGCGGGGAGTACGGATAGTATGCACCATTGTGCCATTTGCCGAAGCATCCTGTAGCATAGCCGGCATCCCGAAAAAGTTCGGCGAGTGTAGTCTCATCCGGGTTCATATTTTCGAGTCCCCCCGACACCGAACTGACTCCTGTTCGCAAGTGGTAACGTCCGGTCAGGATTGAAGCGCGTGTGGGAGCGCTCAAAGGGCATACATAGAACTGGTTCATGACAACCGATTCGCTATAGAGGCGGTCGAGGGCAGGAGTGTTGATAAGCTGGTTGCCATTGGCTCCTACATCACCCCAACCCTGGTCGTCAGTAAGGATCAATAATACGTTCGGCTTTTGCATTTCCTCCGAAAAGGAAGATAAAGACACTAATCCAAAGATCGGCAGCATTGTTTTGACAGCTGTTTTCATCAGTTTATTATATTATTCTGTTTTTTGCCAGGGAACTGCATAATCCTGCCGATACAAATGAAGTGAATGTTTTGTTGACATGATTTTGCTGTTTATTATTTACGTATTAACCTCGGAAACGGTTCATCGATTATTCCTGCCGGGCGTCGATTTTTGCCTTCATAGCCCCAGTCACCCATATCTTCGCGTGCATCGCGGATGAATATTTCCATTTGGGCTACTACTTCAGGATGTTGAGATACCAGATTTTCCGATTCGGCAATATCTTTATCAAGATCATACAATTCAGCTTGAGGAAAAGGTTCTACTATGCCTGAGTTTACATTCATTATTTTTTCTTCCAGTGGCATGTGGTATTTCCATTTACCCCATCGAACTGCCTGTAACTGCTGTCTTTGGTAATAATAAAATACTTCGGTTTGCGATTTGGCGTTGGGATGGCCTTCAAGCAACTGAGCAACATTTTTTCCGTCGATAATACGGTCGGAAGGGACATTGCCATTGCAATAATGCGCAATAGTTGGAAAAATATCCATAGATGTTACTACTTCATCGCTAACCCTTCCTGCAGGAATTTTCCCCGGCCAGCGCATGATACACGGCACACGCTGTCCACCTTCGTCGGTACTTCCTTTCCAGCCTCTCAATGGCAGGTTTGTTCCTCCGAACCTTGGAGCTGCGCCATTATCGGAAGCAAAGATCACCCATGTTTTTTCGTCGATACCTTCTTTTTTCAGTAAGGCAAATAGCTCGCCCATCGACCAGTCCAGTTCTTCTATAGCGTCGCCATACAGTCCGTTTTCAGACTTTCCCTTGAAAGCAGGCGAAGCATCCAGCGGGTTATGGGGCATGCTGTGCGCAAGGTACAAAAAGAATGGCTGATCTTTGTTTTTTTGAATAAATTCAATGGCTTTAGTAGTGTATTGCCATGTAAGTGAGTCTTGTCCAACTGGGGCGATAATCACTTCTTCCTGCTCCATCACAGGCAATGGGCAAAAATCCCTGTTCATGTCATTGCTGTATGGAATACCGTAGTAATAATCAAATCCCTGACGGGTAGGCAGGAAAGGTAATTGGTCTCCTAAGTGCCACTTACCGATGCAGGCCGTAGCATATCCCTGTTCCTTGAGCATTTCTGCTATTGTGATTTCGGAAGGATTCAATCCTTTGTGTGAAGCAGGAAACAATACTTGCCGTCCCGATGACATCAGAGGTGTGGGGTTGGCATTGATGTGCATGGATATTCGCTGCGAATAACAGCCCGTCATCAAGCTCGACCGCGATGGTGTACTTACTCCGGAGGTGACATAAAAACCGGTTAACCGCATCCCTTCCGCTGCCATTTGGTCAACAACAGGCGTGCGGTGTACTGCATTTCCATAGCAACCCCAATCGCCATATCCCGAATCATCAAGAAAGACAATAATAACATTGGGCTGTTCAACTGCTTTTTCGTTTGCCTTTTCAGTAGCATGTACTACTGCAGGACTGGCTAACATCAGTCCGCAAAAAACAGATAAAGGTTCATATTTCTTCATATCTTATATACTATTCATGTGTTTTTATTAAGCAGGCTATAGTGTATTTGAAAGCCAAAGATAATCAAAATTCACTATAGCCTGCAGTTATTTTCATAAAAATATATTTACCAACCCGGATTTTGCACAAGATTTTGATTCATGGAGAGTTCGCTGTCCGGAATAGGCAACAATTGGTATTGTCGCTGATATCCGTTAGGAAACCTTGTTTCAATGACATTTCCCTGATGGTCGTATATATTTAGCGGATAGATATCGTCGCAGATATCCCACCGTCTGATATCCATCCAGTATAAACCCTCTAATGCAAATTCTATCCGTCTTTCGTTCCTTAATTTAGTCCGGGCTTCTTCACGTGATAACGTGGTTGGCAAGGGCGTTATTTTCACATCATCTCTTTCTGTTCTGATTCTGTTGATCAACGCAATAGCTGCAGGAATATCGCCGCCGGATTCAATCAGGGCTTCAGCTTTGGATAAAAGAACATCGGCATAGCGGATAACGATGTTGTTGAGATACGACTGCCCTGCCGGAGGCAGTTTGTCTTCATCCTGGACCCTGTATTTCCTGGTGCCAAGGTGTTTTAAAGGATTGCCTGCATGATTAAAAGCCCCGCCCGGATATATATAATTGGGAAACTGATGTCCCAGAATAAACGAATGTGGTAATACCACAGTAAATGCCAGACGGGGGTCGCGACCTTCCCATGTAGTGGCGTCGTTTGGATCGAATGGTACCGTCGGCGAACCGTCAATATTTTCGTAGGCATTGATTAAGTAGTCGGTAGGTACATACCGGCTTCCTCTTGTCCAACTACCCGTACCGGTTCCATTATATTGGTCGAGGAAAGATCCCTGATCATTTTCGCCTTCTATGTATTGAATATCAAAAATCACTTCAACATTATTTTCATTTTCAGCCATAAACAATCCTTCGTAACTTGGAAATAAAGCATATTTGCTCAGGGCTTCGATTTCATCGGCAACGCTTATCACTTGCTGATATTTGCCCTGATATAAATATGCTCTCATCTTCATAGCCAATGCTGCGCCCTTGGTAGCACGTCCAACTTCCGGCGCATTTATTCCCAGCCTTGAGATAGCCACATCATAGTCGGATATGACCTGATCCCATGTTTCCTCGACCGAAGCCCGCGACAGTGTAAGGGCTTCTACCGTTGTCAAAGTCATAGGTACAATCGGTACTCCGCCATACGCTTCTACTAATTTTGAGTAAGCCAAACCCCTGAGGAAATGCGCTTCACCGATATACAGATTTTTTTCATTTTCGGACATATCCATTTCATCCATGATGCTTAACAGCAAATTAGCCCGTGATATAATGGAGAAACATCGTGTCCATCTGTATGTAACAATACCTCCTGCACTCGTTATGAGATTGCCTTTTCCAAGGTTGTTGATTACCATGCCATCCGCCCAGTTATAGGCATTGGGGGTTGCGCCATCAAGGATGCCAAAACCAAACAGTCCCTGATTATAGATTTCTGTTTCGCGCAAATTGGCATATACTCCGTTTAATAACATTTTCACATCGGCCTCTGTTTGGGGAAACATGGCGGATGTCACCTTATCTTCAGGAGTAAAATCCAAAAAATCATTGATACAACTGCTCATTAAAAAAATGGTAACAAGCAGTATTCCGGTAATATTTATTATTTTTTTCATGATTACGGTTTATTAAAATGTAAGATTTATACCTAATGATACTACTCTTGCAGCAGGATATGTATCTCCACCACCGCTATTGTATGCTCTTTCCGGATCGAAACCATCATACCCCTTAAACATCATCAGGGTGAAAACATTTTGTGCATTGGCATACACATACATTCTGTTCATTCCTGCTTTGGAAGAAACCGTATTAGGCAACATGTAACCCAACTGGAGGTTTCTCAGTTTTAAATAATCCTGGCGGTATACCCAGAAAGAGTTTTCCGATAGATCCCATGATGAATTGAACCGTACTGCGGGAATATTCGTATTGGTGTTTTCGGGGGTCCATGCATCTCTCCATCTGGTTATAAGCGACTGATTTTCAAAGTCTACACGTTCAAAAACATTATTAGAATACAAGTGTGACAGTGCAACGCCCTGGAACAACAAGCTCAGGTCAAAATTTTTGTAAGAGAATCTTGCCGTCAAACCATAGGTTATCTTCGGAATGGTATTCCCAAGTTCCTGTTTGTCCTGAAAATCCTGCCTTCCATCATTATTGACATCTTCAATTTTCAGATTTCCCGCTTTGGGGACAAAACTGTTTGCATACATGTGCTCTCTTGCTTCTTCATCCGATTGATAAACGCCAATAGCTTTAAAACCATACAATGTACGGTATGAATAACCTTCGCGAATCAAACGTAACTGATCGGGCGCATCTTCCCTGAATTTGGTAACCTCATTGTGGATATAAGTGAAATTAAGTCCGAGGTTATAGCCCAAACGATTGCTATTTGCCGTTTTGTTATCATAATTGACTGTAAGTTCGATACCTTTGTTGAGCATTTCGCCCACATTTTCGAATGCAGCTGTCTTGCCTCCGAGAAGTAATGGAATCGGCAATTGCACAAGAATATCTTTGGTGATTTTGTGGAAATAGTCTGCTTCAATATTTAACCGGTTATTCATAAGTCCGAGATCAATACCGAAATTCGTGGTAGTGGATGTTTCCCAGGTAATATTCGGGTCGACCATGGCGGTAACCGCCGCACCGGGTTGTAACGACCCGCCATAACTGTAGCTCAACGTGAAATTTTGGGCAAATTCTTCAAGATAAGGCCAGTATCCTGAAATATTTTGGTTCCCGAGTTGTCCCCACGACGCCCTTAATTTCAGGTTGGAGATAACATCCACATCCTTGATGAAATTTTCTTCCGATAAACGCCAGCCGACCGAGAATCCGGGAAAATATCCCCATCTGTTTTCTTCTTTAAAGCGCGAGGAGGCGTCGGCTCTGAAATTGACCTCGAAGAGATACTTTTGTAACAGTGCATAGTTGATACGTCCGAAATAGGAAAACATGCGATAACCCACCATAGTTCCTTCGCCTTGAATTCCCGAAGTCCCTGCATTCACTTGAGTCAATCCCGGTTTGGGAGGTTCTGTTCTTTGTGCAAAGACGTTTTTCTGGTTATAATCCTCTAATTGAAGCCCTGCGATAGCCGAGATGTCATGTATCCCGGCGAACGTTTTGTTGTAGTTCAAAGTTGAGTATACGTTGTTCGTCCACGAGATATTATTAAAATTCCTGATCATCATTAATCCTTCCCTGTTGTAGTTTTTAGTGATGGTTTCCATTCCCGAATCAGTATAACCATACCCCGGTGTATTGTATCGGTCGATCATATTCCACCTTCCGTTGGACGACCATGTAGTATTCAAAATAAGATCTTTGGTAAAAGTAATCTGCATAATTGCATCGGCCATCAGTGTATTATCAGTTCTCTGGCGATTTCCATTACCTGCATCAATCAGAGGATTTCGATTGTCGTAAATTTGTATTCCCTGATTATCAATCGCTTCTGACGAACCCCAGCGTCCAAGGCGATCATAAGGAGCAATAAACGGAGTAGAGCCGCGCAAAATTTCGAAAGTACGGTCTAAATCAAAAGGTTCGTTGGCAATTCGCCTTATAACATTCAATCGGCCACCTATTTTGAGCCACTTGTTGATATCATAATCCAGATTAGCCCTCATCCCAAAACGGTATGATGATGTATTAGGAACCAGACCATCCTGATTTTGATAATTGAAAGAAAGAAAGGATGAACTCCTCTGTGTTCCACTCCTGATGGACAGATTCGCATCATACAGTAAGGAAGGCTCGTACATAAGCTTGAACCAATCGGTATTGGGATATTTATACTGATCGGTTCCTTCCTCAAAACTCTTTATCAAATAATCCGGATAAAGGGGAGCTCTCCCGTCATTGGCGTATGCCTGGTTTGATATGTACATTGATTCGGCGCTGTTATTAATCAGGTGGTATTTCATGCCTAATGTTTGCACTCCTGCAGAAGTTGAAAAAGTCACTTCTGTTCTTTCATTCCGGTTACCTGTTTTCGTCGTGATCAAGACAACCCCGTTTGCAGCTTTTGATCCGTATATAGCAGCGCTCGCAGCATCTTTCAGTACGCTGATACTTTCGATGTCGTTGGGGTTGATCGTATTGAAATTACCCTGCACGCCATCAATAATCACCAAAGGATCGGCATTGTTCAAGGTTCCCCAGCCACGTACACGAAGTTGCGCTCCATCATCGCCCGGTTTTCCCGAATTTTGACTGACCCAGACGCCTGATATCTTCCCCGACAGGGCTTGCGAAGCATCCGTAATTGGCCGGTTTTGCATCTCTTCATCGAAATTAACCGATGAAACGGAGCCGGTCAGGTTTACTTTTTTCTGGACGCCATAGCCGACAACCACTACTTCTTCCAGGCTTTGAGTGTCTTCTCTCATAACGACATTCAGGTCACGTTGATTGCCGACAGTGATTTCCTGCGGTAAATAACCTACATAACTAAATACAAGGACCGATTGAGCGCCGGGTACGGAAAGGGAATATCTCCCGTCAATATCCGTAATCGCACCAATCGTAGTACCTTTCACTTGCACGTTTACTCCAATCAGAGGCTCATTCATCGCATCGGTTACAGTTCCGGTCACCGTCATAGTTTGAGCATATACTGTTGTTGTCGCACATAACAATAACATCAAGGCTAACAAGCCTGTAATACTTTTTTGCATACAATTTTTGGTTTTTAAGTTGTTTGAATTAATAAAGATTTTTATAATCTTCTTTTGTTTTTGTAAGAATCTAAGAGATCACTTGATGGATAACAGTTTCCATCATTCATCCGTGTAATATTGAGGTAACAAAAGTCACATTCTACATAGGCATAATATTTTTAGGTTCAACATATTATATAACAATTCGGGCTGCACTGTCTATAAAAAAGGGTGGTTTAAAATAGACAATGAAAACATTGCAAATATAAAAATAAAAAATCACAAAAAAACTATTTTTAGCTTTATTTTCAAAAAATCAACACTGATTTCCCAAAAATCTTTGATACTTCATCGCGACTTCTTTTTTTGTCTATTTTAAACCACCCTTTAATTTCGACAGAAATTGTACATTTTCTTGATTGGGTTTCTTTTTTCCAAATTAAATTTAAAAAAAATATTTGCCTGTCTATTAAAGAGTTATTTAATCATAATACAAATATATTCTCGGTCGGCGCTTCATGTTTATATCTACAAAAAATGCTATTTTAAACGGTCATAAAAAACAGACAACTGTTCCCGGATCTTCCGCAGGGCAATACCCATTTGAGATTCAACGGTTTTGACCGATATTTCCAACCGTTCAGCTATTTGCTTGTACGTAAGCATCTCTTTTTTACTCAGGTTAAAAATGATTTTGCATTTCTCCGGCAAGGTGTCAACCGCATTTTGCACTCTTCGTCCAAAATCTTCTATATCAAAACATTCCACACCCCTGCGATTGTCCATTTCATGTTGCACCCACTGTTCCAGTAACGTATTGCGGCGTTTTTCGTCGCGGAGATAATTTAACATCCGGTTACGGGCTGAGGTATACAGGTAGGTCTTCACCGATTCGATCTGCAACGAATCCCGTCCGTCCCATAATTTGATAAACACCTCCTGTACAATCTCTTCAATGATCATGTGGTCGGAAGTATAATAAGACAAAAAACGACACATCGGCTCGAACATACGATCGAACAACTGCCGGAACGAAGAATGTGTGATATAAAATACTTCACGCATGATGACACAATTTAAGACATACTCCCTCTGGAAAAACAATTCCAAGACAAAAATAAACATTTTTTCACTAACATATCAATCAAAAAGACAATGTAATTGTTTTTTTTACTATTTTTGCTCTTGATAAAGTATTCATATAAATATTAATGTATATTGTACCGATAATAATCATTCAATAAAATAAAAAAAACATGTTCGAACAATCAACCTACGTCACCCGCCGGAAAAAACTGAGCGATGCAATCAGTAAAGGCATTCTGTTGTTTATCGGAAACAACGAAAGTTCAATGAATTATAAGGATAATACGTATCCGTTCAGGCAGGATTCCACCTTCCTCTACTTCTTCGGATACCATCACACGCCCGATCTTGCGGCCATCATTGATCCCGAAGAAAACCGTGAGATCATCTTCGGAGATGAAGCAACGATTGATTCCATTGTCTGGACCGGGCCGCAACCCACCCTGAAAGAGCAGGCAGCCATTGTCGGCATAAATGAAGTACAGCCTTCGGCAAAACTGAAAGATTTTCTGTCAGGAGCCATTGCCAAAGGACGTACGATTCACTTCCTGCCACCCTACCGTCCGGAGCATACGCTGAAACTGTCCGAATGGCTCAGTATTCCTCCATCTTCGGTAGACGGGAAGAAATCCATTGAGTTCATCAAGGCCGTTGTCAACATGCGCAACTACAAGACTGCAGAAGAAGTAGTTGAAATAGACCGTGCTACCACCATTTCCTACCGGATGCATGTAGCAGGTATGCGGGCAGCAAAAGAAGGCATGCGGGAATACGAAGTCATGTCGATCATCCATCAAACAGCTTTGCAAAATGGCTGTACGCTCTCGTTCCCTGTCATTTGCACCACCCATGGCGAAACGCTCCACAACCACAATTACAGTTTTATGCTTCGCAACGGCGGCATGTTGCTGATAGATGCCGGAGCCGAACTGCCAAGCGGTTACTGTGGTGATATTTCGTCAACCATGCCCATTTCAGGCAAGTTTACCGACCGTCAGCGTACCGTTGTCGATATCGTTTTCACGGCGCATCGGAAGGCAGTCCAGGCCCTTAAACCCGGCGTCGCATTCCGCGACATCTACTATCTGGCGAGTCAAAGCATTGTCGAAGGCATGAAAAGTATCGGTTTGATGAAAGGAGATGCTACTGAAGCCGTTATGGCAGGAGCACATGCCATGTTCTTCCAGTGCGGCCTGGGACACATGATGGGACTGGATGTCCACGATATGGAAAATCTCGGTGAAGTATGGGTAGGCTACGACGGCGAACCCAAATCCACACAGTTCGGCATCAAGTCGCTCCGCCTTGCCCGACCGCTGGAACCGGGATTTGTACTGACCGTTGAGCCGGGCGTCTACTTTATCCCTACACTGATCGACTTGTGGTCGGCCGAAAAACGCTTTGCAGAATTTATCAATTACGATGAACTGATAAAGTGGAAAGACTTTGGAGGAATCCGCCAGGAAGAAGACTTTCTTATCACAACCGAAGGATACCAGCTACTGGGCGACTCAAGTGAAAAAGCCCGGTTGATGGAATCTTTCTTCTAACCTGACTGGGGAAGCAGATTCCAGTCATATGCGGCACCGGTGCGGACGTCATCCTGTACCTGTTTCAGGATCTCCTTAAAATATTTTTTATAAAAAATATTTGTTTTTTCTTCTTATTATGCACATTTCAAAAATCATTTTGTATATTTACGGCGAAAATCTATCCAAATGGGCATAAATTTTATAAAATATTTTACTGTTTTAGAACCGCAGTCACACTTCGGAAAATGCTCCTTCTCCCCATATTTTACGGATACGGCAGGCAACGGCGAAATACAGAAAGCCCCCATCAGCCCAAAGAGTAAAAAAAACATAAAAAACACAAAAATTAACACAAATTATTTGGCGGATTCGAATATTATTTTAAACACACACACACACACACACACACACACACACACACACACACACCACCTAGACAACCCCTCCCGCCCTCGTCTGCCATCAGCAGTTGAAAAAATCACAAATATAAACTTTTTTTCTTTTCAACAAACAAAATCGCAAGAAAAATCATTTCTTCCTGCTTTTTTACGCTTTGATCCCGGATCAGCATTTACCGGCATAAAAGCCAACAGGACAACATTATATCAAACCCCGCAGCGTGCTCGCAGGGACGGCACACACTCCCGCCATTGCGAGCTTGCGAAACAATCCGGAAAACGCAGAAACTCAATCACGAATCATCAGTTATTCAGTTATTCAGTTATTCAATTGGCGCAATCCGGAAACAAATACGATTCACTCAACACAAAATACATTTACATAATAATCATTAAAACTTAAAAATTATGGCAACAGTCAAAAAAATCTACGAATGGTTCTACTATCTGATTGAGAACACCGTGACCAAAGACCCGACCGACCGGATCGCGAAGGTCAAATCAAAAAAAACGAAAACACTTGACGATCTTGCCGGGCGCATCGTCCAGCAGCGAACAGAGTACCGCAAAGACACTCTTGTCAGTATCTACCGGATGATGAACGAAGCCAAACTCGAATTTCTCTCCCAGGGCGAAAAAGTAAACGACGAAATCACGCTGCTCGAGCCTGCCATTACCGGTAACTTTTACGAAGACTCCACCTTTGTAGACGGTCGCCACAGTTGCGTTATCAACAGCCGCGTCACCGGTACCGTTCAGGCAATGCTCCGTCAGGCAAAGGGTACCTACAACGGTCTGAACCTCGAAAACGGCGGCGCAGCGATCGACAGCGTCACCGATTCAGCCACCGGCGCCGTCAACGGCGAAATAACGCCCGGCAAGACCGTGACCATCGCAGGAAAGAAAATCCGCGTCGTACCCGAAGAAGGCGAAACAGTTGCAAACTGCATCACCTGGACAAATCTTGATACACAGCAGGTCATCGAACAGGAAGACGCACCGGTCGTCAACGATCCGGGCAAAATCATCCTGCAGTTGCCTGAGCTAACGCCGGGACAGTATGCGCTGACAGTCAAGACACTGTTCTCTACATCCGGAGTAAACCTGAAGGCGCCGCGCTACATCAGCTCGAAAACAAACCTGTATGTGTCGCAGCCATAAGTCAGAAGAGGCAGTCTCTCCTTACCGCGAGAGACGTCCTATACCGATCAGTATAGACAGCCTATACTGTACAGTAGAGACGTCCTCTCCCGATCAGTATAGACAGCCTATACTGTACAGTAGAGACGGCCTATACTGGTAAGGAATATAAAAACAATAGTGTAGTATATAAATAATATGAAGAAGACAATACGTAAACATTTATTAATTATTTTATTTGGCAGTCTGTTTGCCATCACTTCTGTGGCGCAGACTGTTCACGATTTGAACAGCATCAGCAGTATGCCGATACAGGGAACGGGAGGTACGATTATCCCTGTTCCACAGGAAGTTCTAAAAGAGGCCAAAGCCTCCCGCACTTTTTCTATTAATCCCGCTCTGCAAAAAGCGGGGAGCGTAAAAGTGGGCGACATCGTCAATTTACAACTCTTTGAGGACAAAAATTACTCGTCTACGGTAAGTCGTCAGTCTACAAACGTAAACGGTAACTTCTCACTCACATTAAAGTTGCCCGATTATCCGATGGCCTTTGGGTATATTACTACAAGTACAAAAGGGAAATCGCTGTTTTTCGTATACATTCCCGAACTTAATCAAAAATTTTCGAGCAGAACAAGCGACCAGGCAGATTATTTGATTGAACTTTCCGATAATGTCGAAATTCCTTTAATAAATGATGAAATGATAAGTCCGGTTGAAAAACCGGAAAATGAATACAATAATCAGGAAACAAGCCAAGCTCCGGTGAATATCCGAAGCGCCATGGATTGCACACGAGACCCTAATTTGACAGGAACAGACCCTGCAACCCTTAAGGTGTTTATTGCATATACATCGCAGGCCGAGACATGGGCGGCTTCGCATGGTGGTATTCAAAGTGTAATAGACGGCGCAATGTTGTATGCTCAAGATGTTTTGGATAATCAGAAAAATGGCGATCAAATCGTTTTGGCCGGATCAGTATTAGTTGACTATACGGAAGACCCAACTAACGGTATGAACGACGACTTAAATTATTTAACGGGCACAACAGATGGCGTAATGGACGAGGTTCATCAACTAAGAAGACAGACTGAAGCCGATATTGTTTCGCTTTTTGTATCTAATAATATTACCGGTGGTTTGGGCTGGGTATTAAATAATGATGTAAATGGGCAGTATCAGAATGCTTTTAATGTTGTCCGGGTGCAACAGGCAAATTCGGGGTATACCTTAATTCACGAAATAGGACATAATATGGGTATGCATCACGAAAAGGATCAATATACTACTCTTCCTACCCCTCTTTATCCTTATGCCTGGGGATGGTATTGGCAAGGCAATAATGGTCAAACGTACGGTTCTGTAATGTCATATACTGGAATAGATGTTCCGTATTTTTCAAATCCGAATGAAACTTACGCTGGAGTAGCCACAGGGACTTCAACTGCCAATAATGCACAGGTATTCAGGAATACCAAACATGTAGTAGCTTTTTACAGCGATAAATTAGACAATTTACCCGAAGCGCCAGAAAATATTGTGGTTTCAAACCCGATAGATAATGGCGCTACTTTCAGTTGGGACGCGGTTGACGGCGCTGCAGAATACCATGTTCTTTATAATAATGCCTATTTCACAACTACAAGCACTTCTTTTACTGTCAATTGGAGTGGATGGTTTTCACCATGCAGTACCTACAGTGTTTCCATTCGAGTGTTGAATGACTGTGGCGACCGTGCAAGCAGCCAGCCTATTACATTCAAAACAAAATGCGCTACCGACCCGACTGTGACTACCGGTACGACTGTTAACAGTATCACGCATAATTCGGCTACGGTGACTAAAAGCATATCCAATCCTTCCTCTATTGGTATTACAGAGGAAGGCTTTATGTATAAAGAAGCTATTGGCGGCGTCTGGCAACAAAACCTGACCGGCAGTCTGGCAGGATTAACACCCGATACCCAATATAAATTCTACGGTTATGTGACAACAGCCTCTGGTATTACGATTAACGGACTTGTTCAGACATTTACAACATCAGCAGCGCCGACCACCGGCAAGCCGGGGGATATCACAGGGACAGGCTCTATTAACATTTTTGATCTGGTGGCTCTCCTTGACCACCTCAACGGCGATACTATCCTTACAGGCGATGCGTTGATTGCTGCCGATGCAAATGGAGATGGCGTTGTGAACATATTTGATCTGGTGGCTATTCTTGACCATATCAACGGCACAACATTACTTTGGTAAAAAAATATTTTAAATTGTAGAATATGAAAAGATTCAAGGTTTTTAAAAGAGAGAAAGGGGAATTCTTCTCCCGGATGATGACCGCCTTAATGGCGGCAGGACTGTGGGCGGCTATGTCCCTGACAGCAACAGCGCAGACGCCGGTAACGATCAACGTAGGTAATATCTATACCGGAGGCACCAGCAATAACTCCGGATCGCCGTCCGAATCGCAGTGGGATGCCAATCATGTATCCGGTCAAACTTTTTTGAATTTAAAATCGGCAAACGGTAATTACACACTTACTGGAACCAATGCAAACATTACGGTACGGGTACAGAGTGCGGCGACAAACGCAAAAATCACCTTTGACGATTTAAACATTGAATCAGATATGAATAATGCGCCTTTTGTAGCATACGCTTCGTCATCAGCCACGACTTTAACACTGACGCTGACAGGGAACAGTTATTTAACAGCGATTATGGGTGGAAGCGGCGTTGGCGCATTTGTAGTGGGTACAAATATTGACTGTACAGTTACCGGCAATGGCAGCCTGACGGCAACCAGCCGGACCGAAGGCGCAATATATCTCTCCGGCAGCAATTTAAACATAACAGGAACTGTCACTGTAAACGCAATCGGGCCCAGTACAAGTCCAAGCGGCCCTCGTGGCGTGCTGGTTTCTTCTGCGAACAGTTCCCATATAGATGTCGGGGCGGGAGTCACGCTTAACGCAACCGGTTACCATGGAATTGAAAGCCGGACAGATCTGACACTGAACATTAACGGTATCCTCAACGCTACTTCAAATGCCACATTTAACAATCCGGAGGGTATATCCATGTGGAGCGGAAAAAACCTGACACTGCGCGGTTCCGGCAGCATTACAGTCACAGGAAAGGAGGCGGCAATCTATACATACGATGTCCCGTCCATACTGATGGACGACAGGGTTACGCTGTCAATCACCAATGGCTTTACCTATAGCTGGGACACCGAAACCCATACCTTTGAGGCATTCAACCCATCCTCTACAGCCGAGTGGGAGCTGACAGGCGCCACGACGACCGACCCCTTGACGAATACAGCGATTAATGTTTCGGTTGCAGCAGGACAAACCGGCACAATTAAACGTGTCGGGGGGGGCAAACCCGGCGATATCAACGGCAACGGCATTGTTAACATCTTTGTTCTTGTGGCTCTCCTGGATCACCTCAACGGCGATGCTATCCTCACAGGCAATGCTCTGCTGGCTGCCGATGCAAATGAAGATGGCGTGGTGAACATTTTTGATCTGGTAGCGATTCTCGACCATATCAACGGTACAACATTACTTTGGTAAAAATTTTTAATTATATAAAACATGAAAAGATTCAAGATTTTAAAAAGAATGAAAGGGCGATTTATCCCCCGGGTAATGACTGCCGTCATGGTGGTTGGATTGATGGCGGCAATGCAGCTGAAAGTGAGTGCGCAGACGCCGCCTACGCCTGTAGTTATTGATGTCAGTACATTGACTACTACAGCATGGCAAACTAATAACAGCTCAAATTACACTGAATCGCAGTGGACTTATTGGTGGAGTAATGGAGAAGGTCAGTTAGAACTATCCTCAGCAAACGGCAATTATACACTGACAGGAATCAAATCAGACTTTAGAGTATTTGTTACCCAGTTTGCGACGAACGCTAACGTTACTTTTGAAGATTTAGAAATCACAAGATACAGTAGCTCCTCGACAGTGTTTTCCATTTTGGCTGATGCTACAATAAATTTGGTTGGAACAAATGTTTTAAACGGTACGATGTCTGTTAACGCTGGTAGAATCTGTACGGTTACAGGCAGTGGCAGCCTGACAGCGACAGGATCGACGATCAGTGCTTCCATAGAAACGGGTAATTCAGCAACTTTAAGCCTGACAGATACCGCTACTGTCAACGCCGGTAACACAACAAATCCTGGTGGTTTTGGGGTGCAATACCGAAACGCCACTCTGATAGAGGTCGGGGAAACAGCCACGCTTAATGCAATCGGTAGCAATGCTGGAATAGGAAGCAGCTTCTCCTCCGGATACGGCGGCAACCTCACACTGAAATCTGATGGCATTATAACTGCGAAATCAACGTCAACTACTTCTTCCGTTTTTTATAATGGTATATCAGTAAACGACGGATATACCCTCACCCTCTATGGTAAAGGCAGCATTACAGCCACAGGATGGAACAACTCGGTCAGAACAGACCAGAATATTATGATGGGCGACAGTATCACATTGACGATGATAAACAGCAATACCGGCAGCGCCCATACAAACACCTTCCAGAAAGCCATCCCGGCCTCTTTGCGCGAGTGGGAGCTGACAGGCGGTGCCTCGACATCTAGCCCTCCGACTGATGCGACCATCAATGTTTCGGTAGCGGCAGGACAAACAGGCACGATAAAACGCGGAAGGGGAGCGGTCAAGCCCGGCGATATCAACGGTAACGGCATTGTTAACGTCTTTGTTCTTGTGGCTCTCCTTGACCACCTCAACGGCGATGCTATCCTCGCAGGTGATTCGCTGCTGGCAGCCGATGCAAATGAAGATGGCGTTGTAAACATATTTGATCTGGTAGCTATTCTTGACCATATCAACGGCACAACATTACTTTGGTAAAAAAATGAAAGATTATACATTAAAATTAAAATTATTACAGGAGGAAAAAAAATGAACATTCTCAAAAAAAGAACTGAAACACAACCGGAGCGGAGGCTTTCCGCTCTGCTGATCACGGTAATAACGCTTGCGTTATTACCCTTCATGTCACTACCCGTATTCGCTCAGAATGCTGCAAGTGCTTTGGAGCTTACTTTTACCGTAAGCCCTTCAACGCCCCTTGAGTCGGGCGACATAGCAACAGTAACCGTCGCCCTCGCCAATTATGATGCGACAATGGAAGATTTACGCACCATTGGCGTTGAGATGAGCTGGGACCTCAGTAAACTTGAATACGTAACGTCTTCAGCCACAACACTGTTGACAACGTCAACCCAAATTATGCTTACGACGGCATACAACACAACAACGAACCTGTTAACATTCACCTATTTATCAACAGGTGCAAGCGTATTTCTTGAAAAACCCAGAACTGATTTGTTTTCGTTCGATATAAAAGCCAAAGATGTTGCATCTGCTACTTCGGATCAATTGAACGTTGTCCTGTTGGTTACCGGTTCTTCCAGCGGCAATATAACAGTGCCGGTACTCAACGCTCCGACTATCAGTATAGTCCCGGCGCCTGACACTACCCCGCCCACAGTCGTATCGGTATCTCCGAGCGGCACGAACGTACCCGTCAGTGGCAATGTAGTCATTACCTTTGATGAGGAAATGGATCCCGCCACTTCGGGAACAGTGCAGCTCAACAGTTTGCCTGCACTGGCTGCAGGCTCATGGAGTTCGGGCAATACGGTTTATACCGCTGCATACAGCGGTCTTGCCAACAGCACAGCATACACGGTTAATATCTCTCTCTTTGAAGATGTCGCAGGCAATGCCATGACCGCCAACAGCGCCAACAGTTTCACAACAGAAGCCCCCTCCATAACATTTAGTTCGGCGGCGCAGACAGGCGGTACGAGCAATACGGTGAGCAGCACGGGGATTGTCCTTACATTCAGCGCTGACCCTGTCGGCCTGGCCGATACCGATATTACCATTACCAGCGGCACGGGTGCAGCTGTCAAGGGTGTTTCGCTCACCGGCAGTCCCGGAGTGACAAGGACGATTGATCTCACAAGCGTAACCACGCAGGGCACGGTTTCCGTCAGTGTAGCCAACTTCGGAGGATTCAACGTGAATGGCTCGCCGCAGACCGCAACAGTGTATAAAGACAATACCGCGCCCACCGTCTCGTCGATCACTCCGGCTAATGGCGCAACGGCAATAGCCGTCAGTGGCAGCGTGGTTATTACCTTTAGCGAGGCAATGAATACTTCTGCGGGAACAGTGGCGCTCAGCGGCGGCTCATCAACGATGGGTGCAGGCTCATGGAGTGCGGGCAATACGGTATATACCGTTCCTTACAGCGGTCTTGCCTATTCCACATCATATACGATCCAAATCTCCGGATTTCAGGATGTGGAAGGCAACACCATGACCGCCAACAGCGCCAACAGCTTCACAACGACTGCGCCTGCTCCCACCAGCGTTACCTTTACGGTAGTAGAGTCAGGAGGTATGCTTGATGTGGTTAGCAGCAGGTATATCATCATTATATTCGATACTTCAGTATCGGGCTTGACGGCAGACGACATTACCATTACTAATGGCACAGGCTCGGCTACCAAAGGCGCACTCTCCGGAACCGGCGATGCATATGTAGTTGCGATCTCAAACGTATCCAAGGGTAGCGTCGGTGTTGACGTAGCCAATTTTGGCGGCGGACTTTTCACCGTAACTACCGTCACGCAGTTTGTGACGTTGCATGAAGACATCACCGCACCGACACTCTCGGCGGTCAGCATCAACCGCACAGCCCCTACAGCTGCAACCATCGAATTCACTTCCGATGAGGCAGGTACAGCCTGGTATCTTGTGCAGAACGCCGGCGATGCAGCGCCCACACCTGCGCTTGTCAAGTCGTCCGGCGCCTTGCTTG
>Ga0099364_10003369_pt1 | contig 24822 bp, 22 predicted proteins | sample TergutTh196P3_FD_73070 | JGI IMG/M metagenome (GOLD analysis project Ga0099364, IMG submission 73070) | Microcerotermes parvus P3 segment gut microbial communities from Pointe-Noire, Republic of the Congo - Th196 P3 | ecosystem: Host-associated > Arthropoda: Insects > Digestive system > Gut ...
CAACACCTACGCCCACACCCGCACCAACAGCAACACCAACGCCCACACCTCCGCCCGGAGATACGGGTACTACTGTCGGTGGCGGTAGTAGCGGAGGCGGCGGAGGCGGCGGCACAGTGGGCAATCCGTCAGTGGCGGCTACCCCGACACCCGCGTCCACGCCCACGCCGACCCCGACGCGCACTGCGACCCCCAGCCCTACAATCCGCCCAACCGCAACGCCTACACGGCCTCCTACTACGCGCATACCGGATGCAGGCCTTCCGGGCGGGGCGTCAAATGCTTCCGATGCAACGGATAGCCGTACCTTGCAAGACTTTATAATATCCGAATGGGCAGTGGACGAAATTATTGTGGCTATAGAAAAGGGGCTTATCCCCGTCACAATAGACAGCGATTTGACAAAACCCATCACCCGCGCGGAGTTTGCCGCTGTTTCCGTAAAGACTTATGAAGCGCTTTCCGGGGTCAAAGCTATTCCGGCAGTTAATAATCCATTTATGGACACCAATGATGTAGATGTTTTAAAAGCGTACAATGTTGGCATAACCATCGGCGTTTCGCCGACATTATTTGATCCGTTAATTTTACTGAACCGCGAGCAAGCGGCTACAATGCTTACACGTGTTTTCAAAAAAGTTTCAATGACGGGATGGACGCTTGCGACAGACGATCAATTCAACTTGCTTTATTATATGCCGGCTCCATTTGTAGATGATCAATATATTTCGTACTGGGCCAGGGAGAGTGTGTATTTTATGGCCGCGAATAACATAATTCAAGGTATTGGTAACAATCATTTCGCGCCGCAAAATACCACGCGCGACGAAGAAGCGCGCCGCTATGCCAACGCGACACGTGAACAGGCTCTCGCTATTGCGGTTCGGATGGTCAACAATCTAGTTGTTAATAATAACAATATAGCCGTTGAAGTGCAGCCCCGCGGTGGCTAAAGTTAATAAATGATTACGCCGTCAGATTAGTCTATGATGTATTTGATAGGCGATGTAATTTTATAGTTTAATTTTGCTTAATTTATAAAATGTTGTAATGGAGATCAATATGAACAGAAATTCATATTACTATGGGGGAAACGATTATTTTGTTTCAGAGCTGTTATCTACTGTGCTCCCTATTATTGGGATTATTATAGTTGCTATAATAATAATTAATGTAGTTCGTAGGGTTATGAATGCGAAAAGTAAAGGGATATCTAGCCGTACGGGTTCAGAATATGGGTTCATGGGTTTGCGTGGCAAAACCAAAGAGCAAAAGAAGATAATCAAATTTTTTATGAGCACTGGAATTTTAGGGGCTATTTTTAAAATATCTAATAGCACGTTTGATACAATATAGACTTATAAATAAATAATTTGGTTAAATAACGAAAAAGCAAAACATTTATTATGTTTAATTGGTATGCTAAAATATTGAACTTTAGCGTTTGGTGTCATTACGAAAGATACCATTTGATGGAATGATGCGCAAAACTGCGTCATGCTCAATCTGAAGCAGAATGATGTGAAAGTGTAGATGTGGACGGATTAAAAGGATAATATTTGGTAACTGTGCGCTAGATTTAATGGATATTGTTTTATTTAGCACCTATGAGAGGACATTTTCTTGCTGGAATGAAGAATTCGGTTATTCAACCATTAGGCATTGCTGCCTTTGCGATAAAATAGGATGCATGCATTGGTCCGCGTAAATATTATTTTATCGTTTAAAAAAAGTCAACACAATATTCGCAATCGCAAAATGATATTGTCTTTCATTATAAGAGACTGTAAAAAGATGTATTTCGATAGTATTGGAAGACATAAAATATTTTGATGTATGTATAAATAAAATGTTAATAGAAATGTTAAAAAGGAGTTGATAAAATGGCATATTCTGATTTTCATTTAAAAGCGATTAAAATATTTTTTATCATTGGTATAATACTATTTGTTATATTGTGTTCTATAAACTTTACGTTAGCTTTTTTATTTTTCATTATTTCCATTGCTTGTCCTTCTGCTGCTGGATATGCAAATAATGCAATGGAAAAATCAAGTGAATTAATAGAGAGTGATGGTTGCTTTATGTATGTTCTTAGTATTTTAACTTTTCTAGTAACATTCATAGGTTCAGCAATCTTTTTAATCGCTTTTATAAAAAGTACAAGAATATTTTTATTTGATCGGTTAAAGAAAAAAGCAAATGCAGGTAATCAGGAAGCGCAGGCAAAACTAGCTATAAGAGCAGAGGATTTATACCAAAAGGGATTAACCATCCAAAATAAATTCGGCTACACTAAGGCTAAAACATGGTTTAAATGCGCTGCCGATTTAGGACACAATGCAGCAATGAAAGAAATAAATGAAATCATAAATTTTGAAGAAAATAAAAGAGAACGAGAGAACAAAGCAAAAGAGGAGCGATTGAAAAATCTCCCTAAATGTCCTAAATGTGGGAAACCTATTGAAAAAAAGTATGTTAATCAATTTTGGGGTTCACGTTATATGCATGCGGTATATGCTCCCGATTGCGACTGGATGGACGATAAATTACGCAACAATACTGGCCGGTAATAGGAATGATTGCGGCACAGGCTTATTGCAAAATGCTTTATCGTCCCATGGGATTGATAATGGCGATATCAATGTAATTCCCAATATTCTGGTTGAAGGTTATCATGAAAACAGCCGCTATTTTAAGATATTTAGAGATCATTTGTTTCGTGCATCGGAATATCAAATGTCGTTGCTAATGTTTGGCGCCAGTCAACTCTATTCATACAGTTATACATTCGATTTGACAAGCGCAGACACCGTCGAACAGACAAAGGAGTATTTTTACAAAGATATTACCAGCATTAGTGTAACAAAAAAAGGTATAGAATATCCGAACCCGCGCCCGCTTGGTTATTTGATTGGGGGCTTAGCCGTTTTCGTTTTTGGAATAATTATTGGGCTGGTTTCGCTGGCACAAAATGAGTTTGCCAGTGTAATATTTTCATTGATCGTAATTATTGCAGGATTCCTCCTCATGGTGGTATTTGGCTATTCAAGAAGTTTGGCCCATTATATGGTAATAAAATTAACTGTTCCGGAAGACACATTTGAATGCGTAATGAATATTGAAAATATGGTTAGAATAAATGAAATGAAATCGTTAATAAGAGACAAAAAGTTGAATTATTGATTACAGAAAAAGGAGAAGTCACATGGAAATTATTAATAAGTTAAAAGTTTTACTGGTTGTTATTATTGTGTTGGTATTTGCCATAGCGGGGTGTAATTCTGTAGTGGAAATTACTCCGCTGGATGGCATAGCGGATTCTACGAAATCAGACGATTCGGCAAGCAATATGAATTCGGGCGGTGGGCGCGCTACAGGTGGTGGCATGCCTTTGGGGGGCATCGAAGCGCATGCCGCAGGAGCACAGTCTGTTGCTCTCAACGCGTCATCATCGAACACATCAAAACTGGTTGGCATGTGGGTGGAAGAGGAAATATCACACCCAGGCGCGTATAAGGGGTTGGTTGTTTTTTTTGAAGATGGCACTGTCGCAGGTACGAGCAATGCACCTACGCCAATGACGTACACGACTATGGATAATATTGTAACCTTTGGCGGGTTGCTGGCTGTCTATGAAATTAGTGGTGATAAATTAACCCTTACTTACTTAAGTGGGCGTGGTTCATATTCAATTGCGTATAGAAAGGTTAGGACTGTCCCGGAGGAGTTTTTGAGGCCAAACCCACAATCGGCTATGCAAGCGCCGGGGGTTGCTTCGACGACAGCGGCTGCACAAACGACAACGGCTGCGGCTGCGTCAGCGGTTGAGCCAACGACAGCGGTTGCGCAAACGACAACGGCTGCTACTGCGACGACTACTGCTGCGCCACGTCGATAATATTATATCCGGTATAGCGATTATTTCAATTATGTATATATCATATGGGGAGACAATGATTGTATGAAACATTGTGTTTGGATTGAGAAGAAAAGTGTAAGAAAATCCGTTATAGTTGTATTGATTGCAGTTATGTTTGTTTTCTGCATTCCTGGCGCTTCATTAGGAATGGGAGCGTCTAACGCGCTTACATTAGAAGCTGAAGTTTATTTTAAATACTTAGCCCAACAAGGTTATGAAATGCATAGCAGTGGAATCTATAAACAGCAATTACCGGAAAATAATGATGATTCGAATTATTATGATTATACCATGCCTAACAATAGTATTCTGAAAAAGGGTATTGTTGCAACTAAACTAGCTGATTTCGACGGCGACGGTAAACGAAAGATGTTTGTTGTACTGTCAGATACAGAAACATATTATGATCAGAATTGGGGGAACATAGAAACATTTAATTTATCACTGGTTATGTTGACGAATACCAATGGCGTGGTCAGTGAGGCTGGAAAAAGTAAAATTATAGTAGACTTACATCCCGGATTTCAACGTGGCTATGTAGACTTGTTTGTAATCAAATCAAATGGAAGATATGTAATTGGTATAGAATCATTTGAGGCTTCAACGATATGGTCTGATGGTATGTCATTAACTTTTCTTGTTTATGAGTATATTAATGGTACTTTCAATAATATTATTATTGAAAGAATATTTGGCGAGGATCTTTGGGCATACGATGAAGATGAATTGAATAATATACTTAATGACATAGTAAATCGAATCAGGTTAACCGGTATCGAATTGATGCTGGACGATGAATCTGTTTTTGGGTTAAGCAGGGTCATCGATATCAATAAACAAGTAGAAAATTTGTTTTCTATTGATTACAATTTAACCTACATGCATGATGATGATTTTAATATAATTAATCCGGAGATCGTAATGGATTTGTTAATATATAACGATGTGGAGTCGACGGATGGAGTGCCGGGGGCGGCTCCTGTTTCCGAGATTATTGTGTTGATAGATGGGGTTGCGCTGAGTTTTGACCAGCCGCCGATCATAGAAAATGGCAGGACGCTTGTACCGCTGCGGGCGATTTTTGAGGCATTGGGCGCGCAAGTCGGATGGCAGCCGTTAACCGAAACAGTAACGGCTGTGAAGGACGACATTACGATTATTATGAGAATAGGCGACGATTATTTTTTGAAAAATGGTGTACGCATCCAATTGGACGTACCGGCGAAAATCGTCAATGGTAGGACGTTGGTTCCGGCGCGCGCTGTAGCAGAGGGGTTGGGCGCGGACGTGGGTTGGATTGATAGCACGCAAACCGTAACGATAAAAACAGGTACGTAGGGCGTATGGGCGCAGGTTGCGTTGGTAGCAAAAATTGGGCAAAAATCGTCTTGATAATCAATGTGAATAGTTATTGAAATCCCAAAAAGGTGTTATAATTTGGTGTGCGGGGAGACCGGGCGCTCCGGATGGATAGTCAAAGGAGTACCCCGCATATGATTCTACTGTTAACTAGAGATTGTGCTTTATGACGTCGGGATCATACAATGCTCTTTCAAGGATTCTGCTTAACACAGAAGTATATCCTTTACCAAGCGATCTTGCTTTTTCAAGTGACTGTGGAGATAATCGAAGCGTAACAGTTTATTTTTGTCTGTCAGCTTTCCGGGCATCAGATATTCACTTAAATTGCAAAAGCTCTGTTTCCGAAAATACGTTTTCTATAGGAGAGTTGTCTAAACTGTTGGTATACTTAGATTTATGTACGTAACGATACATCATATTCTATCAATGAAAGTGCTTTTTACAATATCAAACGCATGTGTCGGAACATACTCAATACCCGGACGTAAAATTCCATCGGTATCACTTATGAATAATCGATTATTTATCTTTTTTTCCAGATTGATCAAGTATTCCTTTCCTGTGGGAATACTCATTTCAGAAAAAGCGATGTATTTCTTGAAGCATAACACTGCTTGAAACAGATCAATGTCCTCAGAATATCTCATTGGATGCGAAAAATAAATTCGATGAAGAGCAGTGCCGCCGCGAAATGCCAAGCGTGACGCCAGATATCCGTCTGAGTAAATTGCCAATAAGGCACGACTTATAATAAGATCCTGTTCCACTTGGTGCATATTTAACCACGGAGCATATTCTTGCCATTCTATTATTGCCTGTCTCGTTATCATGCCTCAATCTCCAGTTTGCAATTTTCAATGATTTTCCATTTGCTATTTTCCTGAAGTTCGCCGCCAGACGGTTTTGATTTGGGATCAAGCAGAGTCTTTCGAAAGCGTATTCCAGCAGCTTGCGCCTGCGAGTAAACGTCTGTGCTGATTTCATCAAGACCCAGCACGTTCTCAAGTATAAAACCGAGCCTTTGAATGATTGGGGTTTTATACATTCGCCAAAGATCGTCTCCCGATTTCTTGAAATCAAGATTCAGTTCGCTAATAATGTCAACCGCCCTATTTAATCCGCCAATCCTGTTTTCATAACAAATTAGATCCAACGCAGTGAGTTCCGGCGATGATAACAACACTTTCCCAAAGCCTGCGTTTTGTTCAATCAGATATGCTTCCGGCAGCGAGGCATTGGCTAAAAAGAGAATTGGTGAGCTTTTTTTGCTCCTGATATTATTTGAATCGGTAACAACAGTCAGAATTTGCGGTTGCTGATGTCCTGCGCCATATATGGCTGCCGCAGAAAGTAGACCGACATAATACTTATGCCCTGTAAATGCCATTAGTGATTCAATGTATTCGATTGGCGGCACAAAACCCATTAGCGCATGCTCATCCGGAACGATCACATAAAAGCCTCGCCATGCTGAATATACACGGCCTTTTTCTATTAAGCGATATATTGAAGAACGGACTGCTCTTTTTGGCATATTTGAAAAACGGCTTTCCACTTCAACCATACTAAAGGTAATCCGGCCTCTTTTTGGCAAGTCCTCAATCCAGTTCCTGACACTTATGACTTTTTTACTCATTTTGCCCACCATTACTTGCGCGACAAATTATTACTTTGCAAATATGCTTGCGGTCTGTCGATCGTTATATGATAAATTGGTTATTGTATGATTAATGGAAGGCGCTTTTTTACGCACGTCCAAATCATGCAACGAAGCGTACATATGCCATATAATTCAGGTCATTACAACGCAGCATTGCAAACTTATCATTGTTTTAATAGTATTGCAATAGGTAAAACTAAATACATATCGATATATTTCTTTGGAAAGGACAAAAACACCTTGACAGCACGTTTCCGAGGAGATGGATTCTATTGTCCGGAACAACGATAAATCAATTAAATAGCTGAGCTGTCCACAAAACTTTATCATTTAATTCACCAGTTAAAATCCAGTCATTCAAAACATCCAGAGCAAGATCGTATGAAATTAAATATTTCTTTGACATTAGCGTGTAATCACCAAAATAAAAGGAAATATTCCCATTAGCTGATAAATCTCTGACAGACGTTAACTGATTCTCTAAGTCCCAGGATTTATAACACAGTATTGTATCGTCAGCCAATCCAATACTCATAAAACCAATTGCTTCAACTTGGACATCAACAGAAAATGGCGCCGAAAACATTTCAGCAGTATCTTCCTTGATTTTAAGCAACTGGCTTTTTAAATCGATAAATGAACCAACCTCGATTTTTTCATCGCTGTACCCATCAACGCTGTATACAATATTAACTGGATACATTGCTATGGCTCCTTTACTGATATCTTAGCTATTAATCAATTCAATCAACCCATGTGAACTCATGTGAACTCATGTGGCGAATCCACCCAAATATAGGTAAATTTGGATTTTGATTGATTCTATTTTACCATTACTTATGTGATTTTGCCACATTCATTTAGCGTAAAATATTGAAATTTCAAGCGATATATCAAGCGATTTATCAAGGTTCAGAACATTATTTGCGTATGCTAAATTTCAGTTTATTAACTAAAAATTAACAAATGCGCGAACTTGCGGCGCATATGAAAATATGATATTATTTGCGGCATGATTAAAACTAATTGCTGTAAGGGTTCTGGCGGGCGCATCCGATTTTTATCCGTCGCGGTGCGCTGTTTTTGCGCCCTGTCTGTGCTGCTGGCTTTGGCGGTTGCGTTGTCCGCATGTGCGTTTTTGCCGACCGAGGACGATCCGCTCCCGCCGCCCATGCTGAGCGCGTATGAGAACCGCCAGCCGGCCATGGCAGTCGTGCGCCGGGACGACCTGGTTCAGACCAGGACCATCTCTTGCCGCAGCAGGCCCATCCGCGAGCAGACATACAGTTTTCCGATAGGCGGCATATATGTCGACCGCGTCTATGTCACTGTTGGCGACAGCGTGAGGGCGGGAGACATGCTGGCGGAGCTGGAACGCAAGGAGATTCTGACGCAGGTCGAAGAAGCAAAGATTGCTGTGCGCAAGCAGGAGTACGCCCTGGAGCAGGCGATGGACGACACGGCCTTGCGCCGCGAATATTACAATGTCCAATACATGGCGGAAGCCCAGGAGCAGGCATTGGAGCAGCCGGTCGACTGGGCCGCGTTGATCAGGCGGTACGATAAAGCGGTCGAGGACTATGAGTTCGCGGTGTCATACGCGGAAAAACTGCTGGAGATTTCGCAGCGCAAGCTCGACACACTGCTGACTATGGCTGACGAGCGGGTTATTTACGCGACTATCGACGGCGTCGTGTCATACGCGCAAAGGTATTCGAATGATGATCGGAGCATAGCCGGCGACAAAGTGTTTACTGTTTCCGACGCTTCAGAGCTTATATATTCGGTTTCCGGCGACGATACCAAATTTTTTACCATCGGCGAAGTATATCAAATGAAGGTTTCCAAATCGTTTTTGGATATTCGCGCCGTATCGCCGGAGGATATAGGCGAGACGCCGTCCGGTGGTGGCAGCGGAAGCAGCGGTGGTAGTAGTAGCGGTAGTGGTGGCAGCAGTAGTAGCAGTAGTTCCCAGGTCATTTATTTTGTGCCTGACGATCTGGCGACGGGGCTGGCGTCTTATGGTTACATCACCGTCGAGACCGACCGCAGGGACAATGTTCTTTATTTGCCCGCGAACGCCATTATTCAGGTGGGGGACGCGCACGCCGTGTACCGGGTGGGCGAGTCGGGCTTCCGTGAACTCGCGCCGGTGGAGATTGGCGTCACAATTACCGGCAAGACGGAGATAATATCCGGGCTTTCGGAAGGAGATGAGGTCATCCTTGGCTAAGCCGCTGTCGTCGTGGCATTACACCGGGACCGGGTCAGCGAATAATCCTGTCGATAGACATGTCAATAAATCTACTGAGAAACATATCGATAAACTTATCGTTAAACCTGCCGATAAACCTGCCGTTGTATCATCTGAAAAATCATCCTTAAAAAACTATTCTTTATTTTATATATTGCTGGCCGCAATCCTTGCTTTAACGCCTTTTGTCGCTTCATGCTCGGCCGGCGCCATTGGCCAGTCGCTGCCTGCGGAGCTGATTGTGCCGGTGGAAGCGCCTGCCGATCTCGTGGCTGTAAGGCGCGGAGACATAAAGCCCGTCAAAGTTGCGGAAGCCATCGTGGTACCCTACTCGCTCGGTTTGAGCTTTCGCGCCGCAGACGCACCCATATCCGCCGTATATGTCACGCACGGCCAAAGCGTGGTGGAGGGCGAGCTGCTGGCCGAACTCGATGTGAGCGTATGGCTCGATCGCCTTGCCAACGCGCGCGAGGAGCTTTCGCACATCACCCGCGTGTCCGCCCACGACGACACAATTTCGGATGTGCGCATATCGCTGGCCCAAATGGATCTGTACGAGGCGGCGTCCGAGCTGGACAAGACACTGGCAGAGCTAAATTTATTGGATTTGATGAACCGCGACATCGTAAGGCGCGAGACGCAGGATCTCGATCGGGAGCGGCTGCAGGCGCGCATCGACGCGCTGGAGGCGCAGCAGGACAATTATTATATCTACGCGCCGTTTGACGGCATCATTTTAAGCATTGAGGCGCTGACCGTCGGGGACTATCCGTCGGGGCGCGTGCCATTCATGCATATTGCCGATCTCAACCGTTTGACGCTGCGCTGCCTGACGGAACAGACCTCGTTCTTTTCCGCCGCGCAGTCCATTGTGGCTGTTATCGGCGATGGCGAGTGGGACATTGAAATAGTGCCGTATACGCTGGAGGAGCAGCTCGCGTTCTATTATGAAGGTATTACGCCGCCCGCACGGTTCAATTTTATTGACGGCGACGGGGGTGATGGCGGCGACGGGGCCAGGAACCAGGGGGTTCCGCCCACGGACAAACGCGTATTGATTATGTCGCATGAAATAGGCAGGGAAGACGTCATCATCATTCCCATTAACGCGGCGCATATTGAAACAGCGAGCGACGAGGAAGGCACGTCGTCGCGACAGGACTTCGCCTATGTCGATTTGAACGGCGCGCGCGAGCGGCGTGATATCCGGTGCGGCCGCCGGTCCGATGTCTGGATTGAGGTAATTGAAGGGCTGGAGGAAGGGGAGCTGGTATATGTCGATTAAGAGGCTGTTGGCGCTGGCCATATCGCTTACCGCCGCGATATTCGCAATATCGCCCGGCGCCCCATATGTAGGTATAAATACGGAGCTTTTGCTGACAGGCGGCGCGAGCCATGCCGTACTGGCGGCGGCGCAAGCGCCTGCACCGTTGACGACGCAAGCGCAGCCACAGGATGCCATCGACGATCCCAACCTCACGGTCATATCGCCCAGGAATGTGAACTATGTGACCGACGAAGTATTTGTGGGTTCGCTGGAACGCAGCGCGGGCTTCGACGCGCGTCTGAACTATCCTAAAACCATGTCTGTGCTGGTCCCAAGGGACGGTATGTTTGTCACCATGTTCATCGGCAGCAGCGAATGGGTGGAGGAGGGCGAGCCTATCGCCGTTTTCTCCGTCGTTTCGAATGAGCTGGAAATTGACGAGGCTGCGCTGGCCCTGGAGCTTGCGGAGAGCGCCCATAGGCGCGAAATAGAGACGCTGGAAAACGCAAGGGACGAGGCTATCGCGCGGCTTAACGTTATGATGGCGTCGTATGACAATGTTGGCAGCGCAGGTAGCGCTGTGGGTGACGGAAGCGACGAGGGAGACGTGGAGGGCGACGAAGGCGTTGATATTACCGAGGACGCGGAGGAAGCAGAAGACGCGGAATACGTAGAAGATACCGAAAACGATATAAACGCTGAGGATGCGGAAGACGCAGATGGCACAGAAGGCGATATTGGCAACGACAGCGTTGAAGGCGTCGACAGCGCCGATGTTGAATCCCCTACACAAAACACAGCCGACAGTTGGGAACAGGACATCTCGGTGGCGCTGCTGCGCGCGGAAGCGGCGGTCATAATTGCCAACGCGAATTTGGAATTCACCATATATAACGGCGGGCGGAACCTTGACTTCATGCGCGCACGCCTGGAGGACATGAGGGAGCGGAGCGAGGATTTTACTATATATGCACCGATATCCGGCTTTGTATACGACCTAGTGTATTTTGCTGTGGGACGCAGCGTCCCCGTCGGCTCTTTGATATGCAGGATAAGCAACCCCGAGGTGTTCCAGCTCATCATCAGCGCGCCCAACCTGGCGCAGTTGAGGCTGGGCGCTCCGGTATCCATCGAGACGTCGAGGCGCGACGCGCCGTCATTTGACGGCATCGTAATAGGCAACACCACACTGTTGGGCAGGAATGAGGCCGAGAGCAAAGCTGTGATCGCATTCAAAGATCCGCAGGCGTTCCTGGATTTTGGGGATGGTTCTATATTGCGGCTTGCAGGGCTTAGATACCGCGTGCTTATCCAGCAGGCAGACATTCAAAATGTGCTGCTTGCGCCGCGCCGCGCCATCAACACCGAGTCGTCGTATCGGTATGTCAATATATTGGAAGACGGATTATCGAAAAAACGTTATGTACTGGTCGGGCTGACCAATATTGAGTACGCGCAGATACTCGACGGCCTGCAAGCGGGCGACGTTCTGATAATGAACTAAAAATATAGTGGAAATATAGGGCGGGGCGCTAAACAATGTTTTTTGTGATTTGGGGCAAAATAAGGAACAACAAGTGGCTTGTCGCCAGCTTGCTCGTTGGGAACATCATGCTTGTGGCGATCATCAGTTCGATCCCATCGTATTCGCAAGCGATATTGCAACGCATCTATGTAAAAACGCTCGAGCAGTCGCAAGTCGATTCGGGCATGTTCCCTGGCCTGGCGCAACTGCACGTACTGAGGCTCGGGATGCGAGCGGAGTCCAACAGGCAGGCGGAGATATACCGGGTGGACGAGATCGTCCGCAGGAACCTGGAACAGGATTTCGGCGTGCCTGTATTGATGCGCACTGCCCGTACGAATACTTCGTCCTGGCGGCTGACGCCGAGGATTGAGCGCGGCGACTCGAAGAACCTGTCGATGAGGCTGGAGGGCATTTCAGGGTTCAAGGACGCGATAGAGCTTGTGGGCGGGAGCATGTTCAGCAACGAGGTAATGCCTTGGGTGGAAAGCGAGGCCGATATTGCCGCCAAAGCTGCAGCCGAAGCGCTTGACGAGGACGCAAGCGCCGCGCTTGAAGGGGAAGAGGCCGCCGGCAATGCGACGACAGCCTCGCAGCCGCAGGCGGGCGGGTTGGGCTTGCGCTCGGCCGAGGAAGACGAAGCGGCGCCTGTGCGGCTGCTGGAAGTTATGGTTCACGAAGACCTGTTCATGCGCTCGGGCTTCCTGCTGGGCGAAGAGTTCATTATAAAAAGCCTGCGCGACCCGGACGACCTGCCGTACGCAATCAGGATAACGGGCGTGTTCCGGCCCGCGCCCGGCACGGAGTTATATTGGGGGCCGGCCCAGTACCCGATGCGCTCGTCGCTGTTTGTGGATTTCAACCTGTTCACCCGCTTGTTCCTGGACGAGGGCGAGGCGGACAGCATCGCCGAGTTCCATTGGGACACCACCCTCGACTACCATAGCTTCCAGGCCAGCGACGTGCTGGGGCTGATTGAGATGAGCGCCAGCTACGGCGAGATAGCGCCGTCGAGTTATTACCGGTACAACGATTATTTTACAAAAACCGCCGAATCGTACATCGACAAATCGCGGCAGTTGAACCTGACGCTGTGGGTGCTGGTCGCGCCGATACTGGTGCTGCTGGCGTTCTTTGTGTCGATGGTGTCGAGCCAGATCATCGCGCTGGATAAAAATGAGATATCCGTGCTAAAGTCGCGCGGCGCGACATCCAGGCAGGTGTTCGTGCTTTATCTGGGCATGAGCATGCTGCTCGCGAGCGTGGCCCTGCTCATCGGCATCCCCCTGGGATATGCGGCGTGCGGTATAATCGGCTCGTCGAACGGGTTTTTGGAGTTCGTCAACAGGGCCGGCTTGGCTATAATTCCCAACATGGAGTCCATATGGATAGCGTCCGCCGCTGCAGCCGGCATAATTATCGCCATGGCGATACCCGCCGTCCGCGCCTCGCGGGCGACGATAGTCGCGCAAAAGCAAAAATCCATGGTTAAAAAACGGCCGTTCTGGCGGATTGTCTATCTGGATATACTGCTGCTGGCGTTTGCCATATATGAGCTGTACATCTATTCCAACCAAAAGGAGCTGCTTGCGGAACGCGCCGCAGCCGGCGCCGCCGTCGATCCGCTTCTCTTCATATCCTCGTCGCTGTTCATGCTCGGCGCGGCGCTGCTATTTGTGCGCCTGATGTCGCATCTGGTGCGGCTCGTGTACATTTTGGGGCGCAATGTTTGGCCGCCGTCGCTGTACGCGTCGCTACTGCGGGCGATCAGGGCGTCCGGGGACGAACAGTTCATTATGGTGTTCCTTATCCTGACGCTTGCGACCGGCGTGTTCGATGCCCGCGTCGCGCGCACGGTCAATTTGAACAACGAGCATTCCATCAAGTATGAGGCGGGCGCCGATATTGTTATCAAGGAAGAGTGGCAGATCAACGCCAGGCACTCCGTGGCCGAAATCAGCGACTCCGGCAACGTCACGTACAGGGACATCGTATGGCACGAGCCGGATTTTTCGCGCTACCAGGGGCTGCCCGGCGTGGAGAGCGTCACCAAGGTCTACCAGACCAGCCAGGGCAACGTGCAGTCGGTCAGGACCCAGGGCGGCAACATGGTGATCATGGGCATCATTTCCGATGAGTTCGGGCGCACGGCGTGGATGCGCGACGGGTTGCTGCCTTCGCATATCAACAACTACTTAAACGCGCTGGCGCAGAACCCGGACGCGGTGATCGTTTCGTCGAATTTCCGGGAAAAGCATAATATGAAGCTGGGCGACCGCATCATGTTCACCGCCGAGAACAGGAGCTTTATGGGCGTGATATGCGGGTTCGTGGACTACTGGCCTGGCTATGACCCCATTTATATGAGACGGGAGTATTCCGGGGCCGTCAATGTTGACGACCGCTACCTGGTCGTCGCCAATTTGGCGAAAATGCAGCGCGCGCAGGGCGTGATGCCGTACGAGGTCTGGATCCGCGCGAACGGCGGGGACACCGGGTTCATATACAATGAGATAAGCGGCGGGTCGCTGTCCGGCGTCATCTTCACAAAGTTCGAGGACGTGCGTACCAAGCTGGTCGACGCGAAGAACGACCCTGTGTTCCAGGGGACGAACGGCATCCTCACTATCGGGTTCATTGCGATTTTGCTGGTCTGCGCCGTGGGCTTCCTCATATACTGGATATTGTCGATACGGTCGCGCGAGCTGCAGTTCGGGATATTCCGCGCGATGGGTTTGGGCATGCGCAGCGTGCTTTCGATGCTCGCGTGCGAGCAGATACTGGTGTCCGGCATGTCGATACTCGCCGGTGTGGGGGTCGGCCTGCTTGTATCAGAGCACTATGTGTCGCTCATACAGATTGGGTATTCCACCGGCTGCAGGCTGCCGCTCATAAGCGCGTCCGATTCGCTTGACACAATCCGCTTGTTTATTGTCATGAGCGCCATGCTCATATCGTGTATGGCGGTTCTCGGCGCGACGGTCAAGCGCATACGCATAGCGCAAGCGCTAAAATTAGGCGAGGAGTAATATGGATAGAGGTCAGGCTATTAGCATTACTGTTCGGGGCGTGAAGAGGGCTTACCGGTCGGGGGGGGCTGAGTTTTGGGCGCTCAACGGGGTGAGTTTGGACATTCTGCCCGGGACGCTCACTATATTGCGGGGGCGGTCGGGCTCCGGCAAGACTACGCTTATGAATATCATCGGCGCGCTGGAGGAGCCTACCGAAGGGTCGGTATTATACGGCGACCGCGATATCACGCGGCTTGGCGATGCGGAGCGGGACACGCTCCGGCGGCGGTCGGTGGGGTTCGTGTTTCAGTCCGTCGCGCTGATACCTACGATGAATGCGTATGAAAATGTGGAGTTCCCGCTGCGCGTAGCGCACGCCGCCAGAGGCGCAAGGGTGGAGGAGTGTTTGAGGCTCGTCGGGCTGTCGGCGCGGAGCCGCCATATGCCGCAAGAGCTCTCGGGCGGCGAGCAGCAGCGTGTTGCTATCGCGCGGGCGATTGCGCACAAGCCCGACATTGTGTTTGCGGACGAACCCACGGCTGAGCTGGACACGCAGACGGCGGCGCAGGTCGCCAAAATTTTTCGGGATCTGGTCGATAAGGAGCGGATGACGGTCGTAATGGCGACGCATGACATCAGCCTGCTCGACATTGCGGATCATGTTTATTTTATGGAAGATGGAAGGATAGTCGAAGGCGATGTCTGACATGGATAGACCCGAATTGGCGGAACGAGAAGAGCAGGCCGGGCGGGTGGAGCAAGCTATACAGGCCGCGCATGCCGTGCAGGCCGCGCGAGGGGCGCAGGGAGCACGCGGGGCGCAAGAGGCGCATTCGGCGACGGCATACGGCGCAAACGGCGGCGGCAGTGGCGGCGGTGGCAATGGGGGCAGCGGTGGCGGCGGTGGCAATGGCGGCGGTGGCGACGGAAGTTACGACGAGGCTGCCGACGACGCTATCATACGCGCAGAGAACCTCGTCAAGATATATAAGACTAAGGACATTGAAGTGCTGGCCCTACAGGGGCTTGACCTTGTCATAGAGCACGGCGAACTGATGGCGATTATCGGGAACTCCGGTTCCGGCAAGTCCACCCTGCTCAACATGCTGGGCGGCCTGGATCGGCCGTCTGCGGGCAGCCTGACGGTGGACGGCAAGGATCTGTTCAAGATTTCCGAAAGCGAGCTGTCGGACTACCGGCGGCTAGACGTGGGCTTCGTATGGCAGAGTAACGCGCGCAACCTTGTGCCGTACCTGTCAGCGCTGCATAATGTGATGCTGCCGATGAACATAAACAACCGCGACGAACGGCTTAAATACGAGACCCAGCGCCGCGAGTGGGCCATAGAGCTGCTCAATATGGTTGGGCTGGCGTCCAGTGCGAAAAAGCGCCTAGCCGAGCTGTCCGGCGGCGAGCAGCAGCGCGTCGCCCTGGCGATAGGGCTCTCGAACCGCCCTAAAATACTGCTTGCGGACGAGCCTACCGGTTCTGTTGATCAGGCGACGTGCCGGCAGATCATGGACATCTTCCGGCGCTTCAACCAGGTACTGGGCGTGACGATTATCATTGTCACCCACGACCGCACGTTGACTAAAATGGTCAACCGCGTGGTCGCCATCCGGGACGGGAAGACGAGCAGCGAGATACTCGTGAAGGAGAACCTGCGCGAGCGGCTCGCCAGCATCACCGACTTCGAGGGCATCGAGACGCACGAGGAGTTCGCAGTGCTGGACCGCGTGGGCCGCGTACAGATACCGGAGGACTTCTTGCACCGCCTAGACCTGTCCGGCAACACAGTAAAGCTGGAGTTCAACGACGGCCAAGTCACAATGACCAAACCCGACCGAACAAACTAACATAGCTAGCATAGCTAGCGTAATAAAACAGGGCAAACCCCGCTCTATGTGTTAATTGATGAATCTCACAGGTTCAGAAATGAGAGTACCGACGACCCCGCCGTCGACACCTCTGCCCTCGAAGCTGATATCGACCGTATGGTGTATGATCTTTACGGGCTGACCGACGAGGAGATCAATATTGTAGAGGGGGATGTAAAATAATGACGGATATAAATCAACACCTCGTGACGTACCGGGATGCCGTCCATAGAATTAAAGGCGCTATACTTCAAAGCCGATACCGAGCTGCGGCAAATGCCAATGTTGAAATGCTCAGTCTGTACTACAACGTGGGCAGATATATTTCTGCAAATTCACGTACTGGAAAATGGGGAACGGGAGCGATTGAGTCTATATCAGCACAACTACAAGGTGAGATTCCGGGATTACATGGTTTTTCTCCAACTAACATGAAGAACATGAGAGTCTTTTATGAAGAGTGGTCGCCGGTGTTTGACACAAATCGGCAGACAGTAACTGCCGATTTGCAAGATGAAGATGACTCTTTGTTAATTCGGCAGACACTGTCTGCCGAATTAGACGACTTGATATACATAGCTTTTTGCAAAGTTGGTTTTAGTCATCATAGGGAAATATTGAGGAAGTGCAAAACGTATGATGAACGTTGGTACTACATAGTACGTTGCGCTGACGAATTCTGGAGTTACCGAACATTGAAACATCACTTGGGAGCTGATGATTATAACGCTTATGGCAGATTACCAAACAATTTTATTTTGACGATGCCTGATGAAAAGACCGCCAAAAAAGCGGTTCTGTCTTTTAGGGACGACTATCTGCTTGACTTCATTGAGATTAAAGATCCGGATGACTACGATGAGCGGGATGTGGTAAACGCTATCGCTGCCGACGTGAAAAAGTTCATTATGACTATGGGAGAAGGTTTTTCCTTTATCGGCCATCAATACCGGTTGCTTGTAGACGACGAGGAGTTTTTTGTTGATATGCTCTTTTTCGAGAGAAATTTACAAAGCCTTGTCGCTTTCGAGTTAAAACGAGACAAGTTCCGCCCGGCTGACCTCGGGCAGTTATCGTTCTATTTGTCAGCTTTAGACAAGTATGTAAAGAAACCGAATGAAAACAAGTCTATAGGAATACTTCTTTGCCAGGAAATGAACCGTACTGTAGTTGAATTAGCTGTACAGGATTACGATAAACCTCTAGGGGTTGCAACATATCGACTAGGCACAGGAATACCTGAGCAGTATTCGTCCTTGATTCCTGTTATTAATGGCGTGGAACAAATAATCACAGCAAATAGTAAAAATGATTCAAAAGATGGGGAAGACGATTAAATAGCTGAAATTTTATGCGAATAGGCAAAACATATTGGCGTACTGTCCGATAGCGCCAGTCGAAATGCTAATATGTGAGTGCGCAGAATCAATGTTGGGTATTGTTCAAGATGAGGGCGATGAACATAAGGAGCTGGAATAATGGGCGCCTTGATCCATCGCTTGACATTGTAAAATGCCGCTATAATTCCCAATATCGGGCGCGCTCGTACTGCGCTGTCAGGCTGTCTATGTTTTCTATCGGGCGCAAAGTCGCCGCAATCTCTCCGGTTGTGTCAGTCTGGCGGACGGCGGCGCCTTTTTTTATGTGCCGCCGCACCTTTTTATAATACAGGCGGCGCACACGTTCCGCCTCCGACTTGGGCGACAGCCTGCGCAGCAGGTTGCCCAGCGCCTCGGCTATCGGCTTGGCCGCGAGCTTCGGCCCTATGTATTCGCTCGTGTCGCCGCCCAGCGCATCCTCGCCGCCACTGCTTCGCGTCGCCAGAAACCGCTTGTAGAGCTTGTACGCCGCATACGCTATCAAAGCGGCAATAAACGCGACCAGCGCCAGTTGCAGCAGCACGTTTATAATCATCTCTATCAGCGCCAGCCAGGCAGGCTGCTCGTTTGCATCCCCCATGAACCCGCCGAGGTCCTGCTCCTGCGGCGGGGGGTCCTCCGGGATTTCCTCCGGCTCGCCAGAGTCGAACATGGCCATAATCCAACTGATAAATCGGAACAGAGCCCGCAGCCCAGCCAGGAGCATCACGCCGAGCAGGCCTGTGGCGCGGTCCAGCGGCAGCCATGGGGAGATTATCGCGAACATGATGACCGGTATGAGGAAAATGGCCAAAATGGAGTTGTTGAACCTCAATATGGCCATCACAGGCTTCCTCCCCGAAGCGGACAGTATCGCCAGCGACTCGTCGATGCGGACCGTCTGGTTGTACACAAGGTAGCCCGTTATAATCGTAAACGCCCAGACGGCGTTCAGCGCCGTCACCCCGCGCATGCCGAACGAGCCCGAAATGAGGGTGAGCGCCGTTAGCAGCGCGATGCAGAAGACGAGGTAACCGACGTCGTAGCCGTGCCGTCCTTTCAGCCGCACGGTGATGGAGCGGAGGGCCGCGAACACTAAAAATATGAACCAGCATATGCGGAGCGGGGCGATTTGTTGATGCGAGATGCCAATCAACATCGCGGACAGCGGCGCCCCGGGCAGTTCCTCCAAAATCGTCGCGGCCGGCGTCCAGATCACGGGCAGGAACAGCGGCCAGGCGCAGAGCCCGATATGCGCGCCCGCGAATATCCAGAAATTGTGCGTGGGACGGATCGCATACATGCAAAAATACGGAACCAACAGCACAAACAGGAGCAGCACCGGCAGCATGCTCCCGAAAAACGCGTAGATCAGCGTCGCGCACACCGAGTTCAGGATGGCAAAAAAGACGATTTCAGCGATTATCGCCCGGATAAAAGTACGTCGATTTATCAATAGTCCTCACATCCCATCGCGTAATATGTTCGTCTTCCTTTATGCGTATCTGCGCCGTCAGCGGCGCCGGCACGACCCACTTGACGCGGAGGCCCCGATCGAGCATCCTGCTGAACGCGCCGAGCATCTGCTGGTCGTCGTTGCTCGAAATGAGGAAGTAGGTGGGCTCCTCGTCGCGCACAGCGTCCAGCGACTGCCACATCGCGTCCTGCCCGGACGGCAGATCGATGCGCGCCAGATTTTCCAAAATTTTATGTACGTGCATCGCGCCGCTCCCCGGCGGGATGCGCTGCTCCGCCCCGGTCGAGATGTCCCGACCGTTCGTGATCATGCTGACGGAGAGGCCCTGCCCGCCGAAATACTCCGCTGCGGACGCGGCGATGCGTATCCCCTCCTCGATGACGTGCTCGCTCTGGTACTCGCTGAACTGCTCCACGTTGAGCAGTATCACCAGCTCCTGCGCGGACGTGGCGCTGTGCACGTTTACAATCAGGTCACCGGTCTTCGCCGTCGCGGTGAAGTTGATCAGGCGAAAGTCGTCGCCGGGGTCGTATTCGCGCAGCCCGCGAAAGGAGAACGGGTCGAGGTTGATGAACCGGCGAATCTCTATGTCGCCCTGCAGTTGGCGGAAAATCGGCGCCAGGGCGGGGAAGGGCACCGGCCGCGGAAGTACGGTGAGATCGGCACTGCATTCAATGTGCTTGATCAGCTTGTCCGATATTAATATGCTGCTGCTGCCAAGGTCCATGCTCCTGATGCTGTAGTAGCCCCGGCGGCCGCACATGAAGCGTTGCCTGCGCGTGACCTTCTGGTACATGCCCACGCTGAACAGATCGTTCTGGTAGTAGTAGTCCGACACCTTGTAATTATCGCCGCCGGAAAAAATGAGGTTGCGCGAGAGCTGGAACTTGGCGTTGACCCATGGCAGCGGCAGCGGCTTGGCGTTCGTCAGCTCCTCCAGGAGCTCCAGCTCCTCGCCCTCATACGCCTCGCGCGCGGTGAATGAGAGGCGCATACCAAGGCCAGCGTCCCAAAATTTCCTGTATATCTGGCGCTGAAGCAACAGCAAAAGTCCGATCAACAGCGCCATGCTCAGAATTACCATATAATTAGCTTTTCCCCGTTTCCAGCCATTGCAACTCCTGCGCCGTCAAGGCAATGTCCACGGAAGCGGCGGCTTCCTCCAGCTCCTTGCGCGACGCGGCGCCGACGATCGGGAACACATTTAGCGGTTGGTTCAAAATATAAGCAAGCGATATCTGCGGGACGCTGACGCCCTTCTGGGCGGCCAGCTCGCGCGCGCGGTCGAGCCGCTCAAAATTGATTTCGTGGGCATATGCCTTGAGCGCCGCGCCGTCCAGCAGCTCCTTGTAGTTTTCGCGCATCACCCTGCCGGAGAGCATGCCGCGCCCCAAGCTGGAGTACGCGAAAACCGGCATGCCGCCTTTTTGGTAAAACTCCCGCCCCTCGGCGCCGATCTGGCCGCTGATGGTCACGCAGCCCGGCCCCCAGGGGTCGTCGACCTGCTCGCACAGGCCGTAGTTGGGGCTGCTCACGGTCATCTGCGCCTGCCCGCGCCCGGCGGCATAGGCGTTCGCCTCCATGATGCGCTCGTGCGTCCAGTTGGAGCCGCCGAACGCCCGGATGCGCCCGGCTTCGCGGTGCTCGTGCAGGCAGTCCATAATCGGCCCAACCGGCACGTCCAAGTCGTCGCGGTGCAGCAGGTACGCATCGACATAGCTTGTCCGCAGGCGCGCCAGCGAGTCCATCAAATCAGCCGTGATGTCATACGGCGTGACCCTTTTCCTGTCCCTGTTGTGGTGCGCGCCCTTGGTAAGTACAAAAACACTTTCGCGGTTGCCGCGCTCCTCCATCCATTTGCCGACCCCGCGCTCGCTGTCCCCGCCCCCATAAACATATGCGATGTCGAACGTGTTGATGCCCAGTTCCATCGCGTCGTCCAGCAGTGCGGCGGACGCGTCGTAGTTCTGCAGCCCGATGATCATCGTGCCCATGACGATCCGGGACGCAGCCTTGTCGCCGGCGCCCGCTATTTTACAAGTTTTCATCATATATATTTGCCCCTCATGTTGTTATCGTCTTCTTATATGAGCTCCTCTTGTTATCGCTTTCTTATATGAGCTCCTCTTTCAATCGCCCCTCTAATAATCGCCCCATTGATAATCGCCCCATTGATAATCGCCCCTCTACTGTCCGCGCTCAAACGGATAACGCAGATTGTTGTCGAAGCGTATTTTATCAAGCAGCCCCATGATGGTCAGCGTCTCGTCCAACGGGATGGTCGGCGACTCCAGCAGGCCTTTGTCGAGGCACGACATCACCTCCGTCGCTTCATACTGGAAACCGGTGGGCACGAACGGCGCCTTTATCTCCTGCGCCCCGTCCTTGTTGTTCAGCAAAATGGTGTCGCCGTGCCAGTATGCGGGCAGCTTGATATAGCCGTCCTCGCCGTATATGGCGGCGTCGTGTGCGGTCGAGACGCGCACTGCGGAGAACAGCGTCGCGCTCTCGCCGCCGCTGTAGTTGAAGATGACCGACGCGGACTCGTCCACGCCCGTCTCGCCGATGGCTAGGTGCGACAGCACTCGATCGGGCTGTTTGCCAAAAATCATGTTGCAAAACGAGATATTGTACACGCCCACGTCGAGGAGCGACCCGCCCGCCGCGTCCGGGTTGAACAGACGGCCTTTGGGGTTGACAGCCGAGCGGAAGGCGAAGTCCGCATACACATGGAGGGGCCTGCCGATGGCGCCGTCCGCGATGAGCTCGCGCACCTTCACGATGGTCGGCAAAAAGCGCGTCCACATCGCTTCCATTAAGAAGACGCCGTTTTCGCGTGCGCTCGCGACCATCCGCGCCGCTTGGGGCGCCGTCGCCGCGAAGGGCTTCTCGCATAAGACGGCCTTCTTTGCCTCCAGGCAGAGGATGGCCGCCTCCGCGTGCTGTGGGTGCGGCGTCGCGACATATATGATGTCCACGTCCGGGTCCGCCACCAGCTCCGCGTAGCTGCCGTACGCCTTTTCATATCCATGCTCGTCCGCGAACGCGCGCGCCCTGCCGATGTCGCGCGACCCAACGGCGTATTTCACCGCCGTGTCGGGTAGGAGCGAAAGCCCGCCAGTGAACCTTCGTGCGATGTTCCCGGGCCCTAAAATCCCCCATTTGTACTTTTTCATGTAGCACCTTAAACCTTTCATAAAATCATACGTAATCATACGAGCGAGTAAAATATTTAAAATATAAAGTACATTAATTATGTATAGACAGTGGTTGATTGTCAATCATTCATTTGATATGGCGGTGAATCGTCAATCATCGTCAATCATTCATTTGATATAGTGGTTGATGGTGGTTGATTATTAATCATTCACTCACTTAATATAGTGGTTGATTGTCAATCGTTCATTTGATATGGTTTAGGAAGCCGGTAGCATTCATTTGATATGGTTTAGGGAATCGATAAAAATTTTTTATATGTTTTATGGAGCCGGCATCAGATGCATCGTATGCATCAGATGCATCTGATGCATCAGATACATAAGATGCATCATTATATGGAGGATTCAAATGCACATGCGCAAACCTAATATAATTCTCATCAACTGCGACGACCTCGGTTACGGCGATCTGGGCTGCTACGGCTCGACCGCGAACAAGACGCCTGCGTTGGACCGCATGGCCGCCGGGGGCGTGCGTTTCACGGACTTTTACATGGCGTCGCCCGTGTGCTCCCCGTCGCGCGGCGCCATGATGACGGGCTGCTACCCGCCGCGCATTGGTTTCGGGCTGTTCGACGGGCTGGTCGTGCTGTTCCCGGGGCAGGGGATCGGCCTCAACCCTTCGGAGATAACGATTGCCAGCCTGCTAAAAGGCGCCGGCTACGCGACGATGCACATCGGCAAGTGGCACTGCGGCGACCAGGCGCCGTTTATGCCGACGGCGCACGGGTTCGACCACTATTACGGCCTACCGTACTCCAACGACATGGGGCGCCAGAGCAACGCGAACAACTTCCCGCCGTTGCCGCTGCTGCGCGATGGCGAGGTCGCCGAGCAGCAGCCCGACCAGGCGTCGCTGACCGAGCGCTATCTGGAGCACAGCGTCCGCTTCATCCGCGAGCACCGCGACGACCCGTTCTTTTTATACCTTGCGCATATGTACGTGCATGTGCCGCACTACGCGCCCGAGCGTTTCCGCAAGCAGAGCTACAACGGGGAGTACGGCGCGTGCGTCGAATGCGTGGACTGGTGTACGGACGTCATACTGCATGAGCTGGAGGTGCTCGGCATCGATAACGACACGCTGGTCATATTCACGTCGGACAACGGCTCTCGGGGCGATCGGGGCGGCAGCAACAGGCCGCTGCGCGGCGCGAAGGGATCAACATTCGAGGGCGGCATGCGAGTCCCGTGCATCATGTACTGGCCGGGGCGCATACCCGCAGGCTCGGTGGTCACTGACATGGCGTGGTCGATGGATTTCTATAAGACATTGGCGGCGCTCGGCGGCGCAGAAGTCCCCGGCGACCGGATCATCGACGGCGCGAATATCCTTGACACCATGCTCGACCCGTCCGTCCGCATTGCGGACAGGCCTTTCTTCTACTACAAGGGCGACGCCCTGCAGGCGGTGCGCTATGGCGACTATAAATACGACTGCGTGGGAGGTGCGCTGTACAACCTCCGCGAAGACATCGGCGAGGCGCACGACATCGCGGGCAGCCACCCCGACACGGTGGCGCGTATGGAGGCGATGCTCGCGCAGTGCCGCGAGGACATGGGCGACACGCTGACAGGCGCGGTGGGCGCCAACATACGCCCCGCCGGACGCGTGGACGACCCCAAGCCGCTGACCGTATACAAAGAAGACTACCCCTACTACATGGCCATATACGACAAACCCGACGCCGGCTGACAAAAGGACGTGAACAGGGGGACGGTTCTTATGTTCAGAAATGAACATAAGAACCGTCCCCTTGTTCACTACGAGCAAGACGTGACACAACCCCCGGCGCTGGCGCGCCACCCCCTTCGTGAACGAAGGGGGCCTTGTTCAACCCCTACTGATCATCGTCGGGTTAAAACTTTCCGCGCCGACGCACTTCTTCGC
>Ga0099364_10003370_pt1 | contig 24811 bp, 26 predicted proteins | sample TergutTh196P3_FD_73070 | JGI IMG/M metagenome (GOLD analysis project Ga0099364, IMG submission 73070) | Microcerotermes parvus P3 segment gut microbial communities from Pointe-Noire, Republic of the Congo - Th196 P3 | ecosystem: Host-associated > Arthropoda: Insects > Digestive system > Gut ...
GTTAAGAGGGGGAGGCAAATTATTGTTTCCGTAAAGGGGGGGAACAGCCGTAAAACCCGTAAAAGGCGCCACCCCCGATATTCACCCCCGCCAATATGATTAGTTGTTTTGAATGCTTGTGCTGTGCCTGCCGTCTTAGGGCAGGAACCGGCAAGGCGGTTGAAATATATAAAAGGGCGTCTTCCGGCGAAGTGGATCCCTGAAAGTATCCTATATCCGTCAGGCGCAAGCTCAAAAGCTGTATTTTTGTAGTAAATAGGTTAAACTTCTCTCAAGAAACCTAAATGTATTCAATATCTTATGAAAAATTCTATCCTTGGGATTAGACCTGACGAATGTGGGATGGATCGTTATCACGCGTCAGACTTAATCCGTCCATGCTTCCTTCAGTTTTTTAAATGTCGCTTCATGGGATGCCGGTACCACGCGCATGTCGGATATCACCGGGATGAAATTTGTATCCCCGTTCCAGCGCGGGACGACGTGCCTGTGCAGGTGTTCCGCCACTCCGGCCCCGGCTGCGGTTCCAAGGTTCACGCCAAGGTTGAACGCGTCGGGTTTGAACGCTTTATTCAGCGTTTTTATGCAGCTCACGGACAGAAGTTCGATTTCCGTAAGCTCCTCAACGGAAAGGGACGTATAATCCGCCGTGTGGCGGTATGGAACGACCATGACGTGCCCCGGGTTGTAAGGATAAAGGTTCATTATCACAAAACATGTGCTGCCTCTGTGCAGTATGTGCCTTTCGTCATCTTTATTCTCCTTTGGAAAATCGCAGAATATGCATCCTTCATGTTTCGGGGCAAGTATATAGTTCATCCTCCATGTAGCAAAAAGATACTGCATTTTTATCCCTCTTTTAACGTATTTTTTTCCATACCAGCAGGTAGTTTTCTCTTGTATCAGATCCGTAACGTATTACCTCAGGTTTGGAAAGCCTCAGTTCAGACAGGCGTTTGTCCGTTACGGCGGCAATTTCCTGGCGGTATTTCGGCCCTTTCGGAGCAATTATGAGTCCGCCTTTTTTCGGGAGCGGGGCAAGCCATTCTATGAGTTTTGGAACTGCCGCGACCGCCCTCGCCGCCGCGACGTCATAGCGGCCTTCCGCCGCGCCCGCGTAAATTTCAACTCTCGCGCACACGACTTTTGTGTTTGCGAGCTCAAGAGCTTTGCACATTTCTTCCACCGCCGCGCATTTTTTACGCACGCTGTCCAGAAGGGTAAATTCAATGTCCGGCCTGCTTATCGCCCAGACTATCCCCGGAAGCCCTCCTCCGGTCCCCGCGTCTATCACCCTGAGTTTTCCCGGGCTGTCCTTCGGCAGATACGGAAGGATATATAGGGCGTCCTGTATGAGCTCCCTCAGCGCGTCCTCGTTTTGCGCCCCGGTGAGCCTTATTTTTCCCACCCATGACATCAGAAACTCAAGATATTTTTCCAATTTATTTTCTTTATCTTTTATCAATTAAAACACACTTCCCGCAAATTTTTTTATGAATCAGGGCAAAAAACTTTAGTTTATTATATAATTAATTGATTAATAATTAGTTTTCAAGTAATCATAACTTTTTAAGGAACGGGCATGAATTTTTACGAGCTGGTAGTGAACGCGGCGTTGTCGCGGGAAGATTGCGAAGTGTCGTCGCTTGTGCTTGGATGGCACGCGAGCGGCATACTTCTCGCGGATGGAAGATGGGGGATAGGGGCTGTCCCGGACCCGCTCAAGGAGGCCCATATAGTCAGAGAACAGCACACGCGCAGCATAATCGGCGCGAGCGCTCATGCTCTCGCTCAACTGATAGTTTCTCCATTCCCGCAGGAATTCGCGGCGGCTTCCGCCGCCGTTTCAGCCCTGCTGCCTCCCCCGGAGGGAAGCGGGCTTCCTTTGGACTCCATAAAGCTTATTACAGGGGGCGAAAAAGTTGCCGTTTTAGGGTATCACCGCTCCATAATCCCTTTTATGCGGGACTGGAACTGGGAACTCGTGATATTTGACGATTATAGCATGAAGAAAAATTCTCCCGGTGTTTACCCCGAAAGCGAAATGCTGAAACAGCTTGATAACGTATCATGGGTGTGGTTGACGGCTGAAGCGATGAGAGACAGGGCTTTTCTGGAACTGCAGGGTAAACTGGCAAGGATGAATGGGGTATTTTTACAGGGCGGCGGAGTTGCCTGGCTTGAACGCGGATATCGTGATTTTGGGGTCAGCTATCTCGTGCTTCCGCACAAAGCATCCCCGGAGACCAGCCCGTCGGATGTGATCGCGCGGGTCGGAGTTGGCGGAGACGCCTGGAGCGACGATGAGCTTGTGTGGAAAGTTCATAACGTGCCGTAAAAACAAATTTTTGAATTTTTATAAAATTGATTTTAATTTTTTTTCGCAAAATTTTTTATTTTTAAGTGTTCACAAGTGTTTTTTGTATTATCCGTGATATACACTTATCCACAAAACCCATAACAAGGCTATATGATGGAAGTATATTTAAATAGTTATCCACAGGCTTTTCCACTTATCCACACTTGACATATATCAATTTTTGTTTTCTGAGATTATAGCTGTGGAAAAATGAGGTCAGAATGTTTTTAAAATGCTTGAAAAGATCGTTTTTTGTTATTGAGGTGATTTTTGCCGCCATTGTTCTCGCCGCCGCATGGTTTGTCAGCACCAACAGCGGCTTGAACACGCTGCTTAATTTAATGGAAAAAGCAGAGCTCGATACGCCGCTGAACGTTTATTTCGATGAAGCCCGCGGCTCGCTGTTGCATGGGTTCACCATATCGGGCATTACGGTGACATCAGGCGACTCTGTTCCCGAAGCGGGCAGGCGTTCCTTCACAGGTTCCGCTTCCGGAGAGGCCGCCGAAAAGCTGCTTGAGGCCGGCAGCCTTACCTTCGGCTACAGCTTTTCTTTGAGGGGGGAAAGTTTATTCGTTCCCGAACAGGTGATAATAGAGGGCGCGGTTTCCGATTTTGAAAGCTTGTCCTCCCTCATGGACTATGCCGCAAGCTTTGGCGGCGGCGGCGCAGGCGGCGGCGTGAAACCCATACTTTTGGATTTTGCTCTGAAATCGGGCGATTTTTCAGTTCCAAATATGGAACCCGTCAAAATCTCAGAGATCTCCCTTTCAAAAAACGGCGGCCTGAAATTAGATGTCAATGTAGGCAATGTCAATATAAGCGCCGATCAGGAAATTCCCATTGAGCATTACCTTGAAATGCGCGTGGATTCCATTGCCCTGAATGTCGGATCCGGCAGGGCGGACCTCGGGTTCGCGCTCTCGCCGTCTGTAACCATAAGCGCTGATTTCAGCGGACTAAGTATTGCCGACCTGCTTGATATTTACAAAGTTTCGTTTGACGCGGACGGCTATGCGGCGGGTAACGCGCAAGTCCGGTTCCTTGATCAGGGATTAGCCGCGTCCGGCCATTTGAAACTGGAAGAGCTTAAAATTTCGGGGGCGCCGATAAGTTCATTTTCCTCCCCATGGAGTTTTAACGATAACGACATGGTCCTGAAATTTCCGCAGATAGGCGCGACGATACGCGGGATGGAAAATTTAAAGGGCTGGGCTTCCATTGACACCCTGAACACAAGCGGCGCGTTTACCCTTTCGGGAGAAAAATTATCGCTCTCAGACCTTCAAAGAACGTTCAGGCTAAACTACCCCGTGGAGGGCGAAAACGGGAGTTTCCACGCGAAGATGGAGTTCTCTCCCGGCGGCATTTCAGGGGATATAGGGGTAAAAATTCCTTCCGTGAAAATCGAGGATCATAAAATTGACGACCTTGACCTCAACGTCAGCCTCAAGGACGGGGCCGCCGAAGGCAATTTTAAAGCGAACCTGTTCGGAGCCCCGGTAAACGGCTCCGGGCATATTTCATTCGCTTCCCCTTACGCCATCAGCCTTAATTCGGAAATATCCGGCTTAGAGAGCTCAAACCTCGCATTTTTCGTTCCGGCAATGGCGGCGGCTCGCCCGCAGGGCAAAATCACCGCCGATATAAAACTTAACGGAACGCTTGATTCGATTCAGGCGGATGGAGTCGTGAAATCCGATAAATTCTCGCTTTATGGGCTGGATTTCCGCAATTTGTCGGTTTCTCTGAACTCCGAAGCAGGCTCCAATCAGGTGAATTATAAGATAACATCTTCGGGCGGCATGGCTTTAAATACCTCAGGGCAAATAAACCCTTTGGAACAGAAAATAAACGGAAAAGGCAGCCTGACGCTTGACGCCGGTTCGATACCCGATTTGGGTTCCAATGTCAAAGGAAAAATAAACTCGAACTTTGAAATTTCCGGAAGCTTTTCAAACCCTGTGGTTTCCGTCAGCGCAAGCGGCAAGGACAATAGTTTTTTCGACATGCCGGTCACGCAAAGCTCGGTTTCCGCAAAATATTCCTCGGGGACGCTTGAGATAACCGACTCAGGCTTTCAGCTTGATCCAAACAGTTTTATATGGGTCAAGGGCAAGATTTCGTTTCTTGCGGCGGAACCTAAAATTGATGTCTACGGAACCGCGAAGAATTTTTCGCTCTCGCCTTACGGCCTGGACACGAAAGTGAGCGGCCAGTTCAAAGCGTCGGGCGCGGCCTCAAATCCTCAAATAACGGGCGAGTTCGCCACTCCGGAGGAAGGGCTGAAGGAAACGTCGGACAGGCTGAACGTCAAAATTACGGGCTCCGCAAAATCAATGGCGTTTGAGATCACGGACTCCAAAATCGCGGGCGGGACTTTGAACGGCAAAGGACGTTTGGAGCCGTCGGAAAGGCGGCTGCCTTGGGTGGATTTTGAGCTCAGCGCCGTAAATGTCAGGCTGCGCGAATTTTTCAAAACATATAATATTGAATCGGCGGTAGGCGGGATATTTACCGGCAATATAAGGATCCGGAGGACGGGCGGCAATCTCACCGCCGTTATAAGGTCGAGATTTCCGCTTACGTTCAATCAACTGATGTTCGACAGATTTTTCGTAAGGCTTTCTTTTATCAGGAGGGGAGAATTTAACGTCAACGTAGGGGCTCTTATCGGGGATGCCCTTAATCTGAGGGTCAGCGGCAAACTGTTGAGGGAGAGGGAGAGATGGAAGTTTAATTTCTCAACCAATAATATAAATATGGACAGGCTCATGCAGGTGATGAATCCCGACCTTCGCGGCTCCATTGAAGGCTCCTTCAGAATTACGGGAGATATGGAATTGTCCCCCGGCGGCAATAAGGGCTATACCTTGGAGGCGCCGGACCTGGATATGTTCGGATTTCGCATCAGCGATCTGCGCGTTCCTTTTGAATATGAGGGCGATGAAATAAAATTTAAAGTTGACCGCGGGGATCTCGGCGGAGCATCGATTATCGGGGAGGGAAGAGTGGACCTTATAAGAAGCAAGTGGGATGTTTTATTATCAATGAAGGATATATCTCTGGAAAAACTTGTGGAACACATACTCTCTCCGAGGGGGGGAAAACTGACGGGCAAAGGGGATGCGCGGCTCAGGCTTAACGGAAACTTCGGAGTTATGTCCAACTTTTTGGGATTCGGCTATTTTACCGCTTCAAGTGGCTCGTTAGAGGGACTTGAGGGGATGGAAAGCATAAACAGTGAAAAAAAACTCGAATTTGAATCAGTGGACTGCGGATTTGTTTTTAACGGCAAAGACGTGATAGTCACCACCAGAACTTCAATAAACGCCCACCCGGGCGACAATCATTACAGATACATAAAATTTTCGGGGCCTCTCGGGATAAGCGGCAAAGGCATGAACCTAAGTTTCACGGCAAGGATAAACCTTGACGTCTTAAATATCCTTATAAGCTCTTTTGAAGGGCTGATAAACCTTGCGGCCGGCGGAAACGCGCTGTTGAACCCTGTGAAGGCTGTCGTTGGGAGGGCGCTTGGGCTCAATGTCAATGATTTCAGCAACGTCAAATTTAATCTGCGCGGAGGCTGGGGCGACCCCATTTTAAGCGACCTCAAGCTTGACAGGCAAATGACGGGGGTTCACGAATGGGGTAAAAACGACAATAATCATAATTCGGAAAGAAGGTTCGACCTGAAAGTGGATATTCCGATTGGGCCGGGCTCTTCCGAATTAAGCTTTGAGGATGTTTTGAAAAAGGCCATATTGGACGGGTTGTTTGACAGCCTGGTTCCGGAATTACATTGGTAGGATAAGGAGAAACCGCAGGAAAGACTCGAACGGAGGTTCCCATGCAAACTACTGACGAAATAAAAGAGATTCAAGATATTATTCTTGCCACAGTACCCGCGCTGCAAATTTATCTTTTTGGCTCCCATGCCAAAGGCACACAGCGAGCGGACAGCGACTACGACTTCTATGTGGTTATCCCCGACGACGCCTTGCGTCCTTTGGATGCCACGCGAAAAATCAGTATGGCGCTCCGGTCGGTAAGAAAAAGACCGATTGATATGCTGGTTGGCAGTGAAAGCAAGTTCAACAAATATAAAAACGTGTACTCTATTGAAAAAGAAGTATTCAGTAATGGGGTAAAATTATATGGATAGGATGCTCGTCGACGAATGGCTGAGATATGCCGATAATGATTTGAAAGTGGTTCATATCTTAATTTTAAGAAGATGCGATTATCTCCACACAGAAATGTGAGAAAATTATTGGTTTTATCCGGAATAAAATTGTTTATTAGCAGTTAGCGCGGAAAAATTTATATATAATGCGCCAGGACTTATTGGCATGAAAATGAGTCAATGTCAATTATTTCAGCAATTACAGCAATTACATTGGTAGGATAAGGAGGACTGACGGGTGTTTACTTTCGGCAAAACCGGCGAAGCCGGTAAAATTAGCGTAAAATTTATGGTTCAAATTTTATGCGCGGCGGCTTTGCTTTTGGCATCGCTGAACAGTGTTGCTGTCCAGAGCGCGGCCCAGAACAGCGCGACTGCTCAGCTTCAGTATGACGTTATCGTGGCGGGCGCGGGCGCGGGCGGGATAACAGCGGCAATACAAGCTGCCCGTTTAGGGGCTGACGTTTTGGTCATAGAGGAATCATCATGGATAGGCGGGCAGATGACGGCGGCGGGAGTTACCACGATGGACGATACAAGCGGCCAGAAGAGCGGGATTTACCTTGAATTTGTCAGAGCTATTGAAAAATTCTACAGGGAACGCAATAAATCCCCCAATATGGGTTATTTCGGAAACCGCACGATAGCGTTTGAGCCGACAGTCGGACAGGACAGGCTGTACGAGCTCGTTGAGAGCGCCCGCGATTCGGGGGGTAAGCTCGACATAATGCTCAGGACGCGGATAACGGAAGTAACGCGCGAAGGGGCGAAAGTTACCGGAGTCAAAACGGAAACGGGAGAAATAAAATGCGGGGTGCTGATAGACGCCACGGAATACGGCGACATCATCCCCTTGGCGGGGGCCGCGTACCGCGCCGGAAATTCCGTCACCCCGAACATCAACCCGGAGGCCATGATCCAGGACATCACATGGACCACCATCATAAAATATTACCCGAACGGCGTCCCCGAACACCTGAAGGCGAAATCATACCTCCCGAATTACAGGGAGGAGCACAGGAGAAATTATACCCGCTTCCTTACTGTCGCGGGAGGGGACAATCCATGGAGGATACCTCAGAACCTGGTAACGCATAACGCTTACCGCGCTATGCCCGATTCATCGGTTCCCGGGCTTTTCGATGGGCGTAAGGAAAATTGGGGAAGGATAACGAAAACGGGGGTAAATTTCGGAAACGATTTCCCCGGGCGCATAGGCTGGGCTCCGGGGCGTTCGGGGCTGCCCGTGAGATACCTTGACGAGCCGGAACTGCGCAGGATAGTGAACCGCCGCGCGCTTATAAAAACTCTCAATTTCATTTATTACCTCCAGCATGAGCTTGAAGGACTAGGGAGAAACTGGTCGGTTGCGGATGACGAGTTCTATTCCGACGAGGCTCTCGATTTGATACGCGACCTCGCCCCGCCTGAGTGGCACGAGATAATCCGCCGTATGCCGGTCATTCCTTATGTGAGGGAATCCAGAAGAATTCTCGGCGAAAATACGCTCACCTCCGGGATGATGCTCAGAAACTCACTCAGTTACCGCGACGGCAAAACCAGCCTTGAGTTCCCCGACGCAATAGCGATAGGCCGCTATAATATCGACCTTCACAATGCGGGGGAGCCCGCGGATATTGAAACATCGCTCGGCGAGACCGCGGCTTCGATAACGATAAACCGCCCGAGAGGAAATTTTCAGGTCCCGTTGAACGCCCTTGTTCCGGCGGAAGTTGACGGTTTAATAGCAGCGGAGAAAAATCTTTCCATGTCGAGGCTTGCGTCCGGGGCGCTGCGGCTCCAGCCGATATGTATGATGACCGGGCAGGCCGCGGGGGCGCTTGCCGCGCTCGCCGTAAGGAAAAACATCCAGCCGCGCCACGTTCCGGCGATAAACGTCCAGTGGGAACTGCTGAAAGCGGGAGTGAACATCTCCCTTGCGAGATTCCGCGACGCCCCGCGGGAGCACGAATATAACGCGGCGGTCCAGCTGGCCATGCTGTATAAATTGCTTCCTCCGCTTTCGTACCCGCACAACCCTTCGTTTAACAGGCAGGACTCCGATGACAGAACTCTTGGCGTCCCGCTGATAAAGGGGCCCCCTCTCGGAACGTTCGGGGTGGACCAGCAGATCAGCGGAAACGACAGAAGGCAACTGCTCAGTAAAGCGCCGCAAGGGTTCAGCCTCCCTGAAAGGATCACCAGGGGCGAAGCCCTCGACAGGCTCGTGAGGGCGATGGTAGCGGAATAAAAAATGGGCTAATGAAAAGAAAGGACGGAGGTTCTCATGCAAACTACTAAGATATTATTCTTGCCATGATACCCGCGCTGCAAATTTATCTTTTTGGCTCCCAAGCCAATTTGCCATATAAAAGCCACACGCTTGCCACATAAACGGTTTAGGATAATCAGGGAAGCACGCCGGATATATTTCAGCTCTAATCAAATTTTTTCGAGGAGGTATTTTTATGAAGATCAAAACGGTTTTGATTGCGGCAGTTCTTGTAACGATATTGACAGCGGGGGCGGCTTTCGCCTGGGGAGGACATCGCGGCGGAAGAGGCGGGCATCATGGCGGAAGAGGCGGGCATTATGGCGGGCGCGGGGTCTATTTTGACAGGCCGTATGGCTGTGCGAGGTATAGCGGCGAGCCTTGTCCTTATTATTCTGATGTTCCACAGGAGATACGGGACAAATTTGCGGAAGCGCGGAAAACGGAGGCCGATTTGAGGATTGAACTTGGAAAAACTCCCATAGACCGCGAAAAAGCTTTGTCGCTCCACGAAAAATACAGCGCTCTTATGCAGGAACTCTCCGATTGGCAGTTTAAACAAGAGTTGGACCGGAGACGCTGAGTATTTGCCAGTATTTGTTTTTATTCATACAAGGGAGGCGAGCTTTTCGCCTCTCTTGTTGTTGAGGCTTTTTTCTTTTTTACGTGCCTCTTGACAATAAATTCTCGCAATAAGGGCAGCCATCCACTTCATTGAGGCTTTTAAGAATTCCGCAGGATTTCTCGTTGCCGGAACATTTACGCAGCAGTAATTGCAACTGTTCCTTCAACAGTGTCAAAGAGTCGATTTGTTCATTCACGTTTTCGATATGTGTTTCGACTAATGTGTTTATCCAGCCGCAGTCGGAATTGGGATTATCTTTGAACCTAAGAAGCTCCCGTATTTCGGACAACTTCATCCCGTGACGGCGGCAATGCCGGATAAAGCGTAATCTTTCAATATCCTTGCCGCCGTATAGCCTGTAGTTCGACTCGGTTCTTTCCGGCTCGGCAAGCAGCCCTTCTTTTTCATAAAAGCGTATGGTCACAACCTGGCAGCCGGATATATTCGCAAGCTCGCCGATCTTCATTTTCATGCCTTCTCCTCCAAATTTTATCCCATAAATAAATCTATAGTAATTATAGGCTTCAATTCTGTCAAACTTCTTTTTTCAAGATTGTCTTATTTTTGGGGAGAAATTTGAAAATACCCCTTGACTCTATAGCGGCTATAGATAGTATTTTTTACGAAACAAAATATTTAAGCAAAGGAGAGACAACATGAATAACACTGTTACGAGTCACGAACATACCCCCGGCGAGACCTGCGGGCATGACCATGGAGGCGATCACGTCCATTCTCATGAACATGGCGCGTGCTGCGGCCACGATCATGCCATCGTGACCGGGCTAAAATCCATAAACATGACGAGCGGCCTCATTAATGCCCAATCGGGAGCGGAATCCATATTTTCAGTTAACAGCATGGACTGTCCGGTTGAAGAAAATCTGATCAGGACAAAACTTGCGGGGATATCCGGCGTTCTGGGGCTCGAATTCAATCTAATTCAGCGAACCCTGAAAGTTCGGCATGAACCGGCGGCTTTGCCGGCCATATCGGACGCGCTGATTTCCCTGAACATGGACGCGAAGCTGATAGATGCCGGACAGATCAATGCCGTTCCAGAACAAAAAATCCCTTGGCCGAGTCTGGCCGTTGGCGGCGCAACCGCGGCATTATCCGAAGCGTTTCATCTTATATATGAGTGGAGCCCCAACCCCTTCGGCCTCGATTTGCAGGCTTTGAAAATCAGCGGCATTGCGATCATTGAATGGCTTCCCATGATCTTTGCCGTGCTGGCCATCGTTTTCACCGGCCTTGGCACATATAAAAAAGGATGGATAGCTATAAAAAATTTCAACCTTAACATCAACGCTCTCATGTCAGTTGCCGTAACAGGCGCTGTCATCATAGGGCAATACCCGGAAGCCGCCATGGTCATGGTGCTGTTCAATCTATCCGAAGCCATTGAGGCCAAGGCGTTTGACAGAGCCAGGAACTCCATTAAAAAACTTCTTGCCATGGCCCCGGATAAAGCAACCGTTTTACATCCGGGCGGGGCATGGGTTGAGACGGACATCCGCCGGATTGCAGTCGGAAGCCGCGTGCGAGTCAAGCCCGGAGAGAAGGTCGGGTTGGACGGCGTTATCGCGCAGGGGCAGTCCTCTATCAACCAAGCGCCCATCACCGGCGAGAGTATGCCGGTTGAAAAAACTGTCGGCGACGCGGTGTACGCGGGAACCATCAACGAATCCGGCTCATTTGAATTTGAAGTGACGGCTGCGGCCACAGACTCAACTCTGGCGCGCATCATACACGCCGTGGAAGAAGCGCAGGGCTCGCGCGCCCCGATACAGCGGTTCGTCGACCGGTTCGCCGGATATTACACCCCGGCAGTCTTCCTAACCGCATTCCTGATGGGTATCATCCCTCCGTTGTTCATGGGCGGCGTATGGGCTGAATCCGTTTATACAGCTCTGGTTCTTTTAGTTATCGGATGTCCCTGCGCCCTTGTCATATCCACGCCGGTCAGTATAGTCAGCGGCATGGCTGCGGCAACACGTTACGGAATATTGATCAAGGGCGGTATATTCCTTGAACAGGGACGCTTGCTCAACTGCGTGGCATTCGATAAAACAGGCACCATAACCCACGGTAAACCGAGCCAGACGGATTTTGCGGAACTCGGCAATATCGGAGGCGACCGTGCTATAGCCATTGCCTCCAGCCTTGCATCCCGCTCGGATCATCCGGTATCCAAAGCCATTGCGGAAAACGCCGCGAAAAACGGCTTGGTCATGTTTGAGGTTGACGATTTCACCGCTATTCCCGGACAGGGAGTCAGCGGAGTGATCGAAGGCCAAAAGTGGTATCTCGGCAATCACCGCATGGTGGAAGAACTGAAAAAATGCTCGCGTGAACTTGAAGAACGGATATTCCATCTTGAACGGCAAGGCAAAACAGTAGTTGTTCTGGCGGGCGACAAAGCGCAGGGGCTGTTCGCGGTGGCCGATACCCTTAAGGACAGCAGCATCCAGGCCATAAGAGAACTTAAGAAGCTCGGCGTAAAGAGCGTAATGCTGACCGGCGACAACGAGCATACGGCGAAAGCCATAGCTGAACAGGTCGGCGTTGACGAGTTCAGAGGCAACATGTTGCCGCGGGACAAACTCCGCGAGGTTGAACGGCTCGCGGAAAACAGCGGAAAAGTTGGTATGGTTGGCGACGGCATCAATGACGCTCCGGCGCTGGCCAAGGCGGATATCGGCTTCGCCATGGCTGCCGCCGGCACGGATACGGCCATTGAAACCGCGGATGTCGCCCTGATGGACGATGATCTAAGGAAAATTCCGCGTTTTATAAGCCTGTCTAAATCAACATACGCAATTCTTGTACAGAATATTATCTTGTCCATCGGTGTGAAGGCGCTGTTTTTCGCTCTGACTTTCATGGGAATGACTACCATGTGGATGGCCGTTCTCGCGGACGTGGGAGCGTCTTTAGTTGTTGTGGGCAACGGCCTGCGCGCCGCGAAAAAGTAGCGAAAGACAAAAAAACTGGATCGCTTCGGCGAAAAGATGTCTCGCGAAGACGAGAAACGCAAGCCCGTCTTCGCGAGCCCAGCGAAGCGATCCAGTCAAGACGCTTGTAATTACAGAAAAAACAAAGACAAAAGAACGTTTTTTTGTCTTTGCTTTTTCTAACCACTAATCACTGACCACTAACCACTGTTTTTAATCAGGCTTCTTCCTCTCCCTGCCATTTCATTCCTATATTCAGCTTCGTTAGGATCAAGGCCGCTATGGGCACGAGATAGTTAAGAAACGCGTAAGGCAGGTACGCAAATGTGGCGACTCCCAGTACGCCCGCGTTATAAGCTCCGCATGTATTCCACGGGATAAGTGCGGAAGAAAGCGTTCCAGAATCCTCCAATGAGCGCGATAACATGACCGGAGCCATTTTTTTGCCGTTAAATTCACATTTTTCAAACGCGCCTTTGAACATCCTTCCCGGCATAACGATCGAGAGATACTGGTCAGCAAGGAAAAGATTGGAAAACACGCACGAAACGATGACCGACGCCACAAGCCCAAACGCCGATTTGACCGACTCAAGCAATTTGTTTATGATGACTTCAAGATAGCCGCATGTTTCGAGGATCCCCCCCAATGTAAGGGCCATCAGTATAAGCGCAATGGTATCCAACATACCGCTCATTCCCCCTCGGGAGAAAAGATCCGTAAGCATTTCCCCTATTTCCACGATCTGTTCGGGCGCGCTGCCTGAACCCGCGAGTATCGTTCCTTCGACAAGCTGCATGACCGCCTCCGGGTCAGCGCTTCCTATTTCCGATATAAGCCCGGGAGAATAACCTTCATAAAGCACTTCGATTATGCTTCCAAAGCCCGTTCCATTGAAAGCGGATATGGCAACCGCGCTAACGATCCCAAGAACAATTCCCGGTAGGGCGGGCATTTTCATGGCAGCGGACATCAAAATCAAAATCGGGGGGATAAAGCATACCCAGGAAATCGTAAATTCGCTTCTCATCATTTGCTGTATGAGGGTTATTTTTGAAGAATCAAGGTTTCCGGCGGCGTAATCATTTCCAAAGTACACCGCAAGCCCCGCCACTAACGCTAAAGTCGGAAGAGTAGTCCAGCACATCGCCCTGATATGGGAGAACAGCTCAGACCCCGCCACGGCAGGGGCGAGGTTGGTGGTATCGGAAAGAGGGGACATTTTATCCCCGAAATACGCCCCAGAGACTACAAATCCCGCTGTTATCGGAGCCGGAATATCAAGCCCCGCGCCTATGCCCATAAGCGCGATCCCGACTGTTCCGCTTGTACTCCACGAACTGCCGGTGGAGAGAGAAACTATGGAACATATAAACAGGGCGGCAAGCAGAAAATATTGAGGGGTAAGCATGTCCAGCCCGTAATAAATAAGAGTCGGAGCAACTCCGCTTTGCATCCATGACCCTACAAGAGAACCCACTATCATAAGGATAAGGATCGCCTGAAGGGCTACCGATATTGCTCTTAATACCCCTTCCTCTATATCTCTCCACTTGACATTAAGGAAGATCATACCGCAAACGGCGGCAATAATGCCGGAAATGAACAAAGGTATCTGAGCTCCCTGCTCAAAACCGTAAAGCTCCTCGGGAAGAACCCCAATACAGACGACAATCGCAATAATAAGCAATATTAACAACGCAAAACTCAAACTTGGATCTTTTCTTTCCATCTCTTAATTTTTTCCCCTTTCAAACATGAAACTATATTTTATTAGTAGGTCTGAAGTATACAGAAATCTGCGTTTTTTGCAATATAAAAAATGAAAATTCAGCAAATCCTTGGTAATATTTCACCTGCCGGCATATCAATAACGCGCTCGCCGCCTATGAGCGTTTTCATCCATGCCATGGAGCGGCGCTTATCGTAAACTTTTCCTATTATTTCAGCTTCTTTGCATATCTCGCTTGCTTTAAGCCTTTTAAGACATTCTTCGGCGTCGCGTTCGGAGACGGCGATCAGCGCGCACCCCTCCCCCGCCAGCCAAAGTTGATCAAATCCAAGAATATCGCATATTGACGCGGAGCTTTCATTTTCAGGCAAAAGCTGTTCTTCAATTTCAAACCCAAGCCCGCTTGCCTCCGCCCATTCGCATAATACAGTCCCTACCCCACCCCTCGTGCAATCCCTCATCGCGCGTAGCCCATCCAAATCAAGCAAAGGAAATAAAGAAGGCCAAAGAGGGGCGCAGTCGCTGATCAATTCCGGCGCTTCAATCCCAAATCTGACCGCGGCTAAAACGGCTCCGTGCCTCCCCGGAGAAGTGGTAAGTATCAAACGGTCCCCGTCCTTGATATTTGCCGTCCCAAGTATATTTTTACCGACCCGCTTTCCTATGGCGCATGTGGTTATGAACAGCTTATCCGCCGTTCCTTTTGGGACAACTTTAGTATCGCCGGCGATCAAACGAGTATCAGTGATTTTACAGGCGTCAGCCGCGCTTTTCATGAATCCGTCGAATTGAGCCATATCCAGCCCTTCTTCGATTATTAGAGATAAAGCGAGCATGTCCGGCCTTACGCCTCTCACCGCAAGGTCGTTTGTACTGCCGCAAACGGCAAGCTTGCCTATATCCCCTCCGGGGAACAAAAGCGGAGTTACGGTAAACCCGTCCATGGCTATGGCCATATCTCCATTTATCCAGGCGCAATCTTCAGATTCAAAATTTTTAAGGTCAAAATTTTTGATTATAGATTTTGTGAGCTGCTGCGTCAGCCTTCCGCCGCTTCCGTGCCCTGTCGTTATTGCAGAAAATTTTTGTTCCACCGAAACCACGCTCCGCACGTTCCTTCCCCGGACACCATACAGGCGCCGACCGGGGACAGCGGCGTACAATCGCTTCCGAATAATTTACATTCAGGAGGCGTGATGACGCCCAGCAATACCTTACCACATTCGCAGCCTGTGGGCCGCGCTTCAGTTTTTTTGATTGAAAACCGCGCTTCCGCGTCAAAATCCTGAAATTCCCCGCGGATACACAGTCCGGAATTTTCTATTGTACCGAGGCCTCTCCACTCGGAGTCGCAGGGCTCAAACACTTCATAGGTTATTTTCATGGCGCGGGGGTTTCCGTCCGCGTTTACGGCTTCTTTATAGAAATTTTTGACTTCGGGCGTTTTAAACTTTGTTTGCCTCGCAAGCTCCACAATGGCGGACAAAATCGGTTCGGCGTCGAACCCCGCTATAACGCAGGCCTTTTTATATTCATCGGCTAAAAATCGGTATGGCCTTTCCCCTATAAGCGCGCTCACATTGCCGGGCAAAAGGAACCCGTCCAATGTTTTACCGGAGTCCGCTAAAATTCTTAAAGCGCGCGGGATCGTTTTATGGACGGAATACACGGACAAATTCTTAATGTTCTTTTTTGCGGCTTCCTTTATCAGTACCGCGGTGGCGGGGGCGGTGGTCTCAAACCCAACGCCGGGAAATATGACCTGATTATCCGTACTCTCCGCAATATCAATACATTGGACCGCGCTCGTTATCACGCGGACGTCGGCGCCGCCGCCGCGCAAACCGGCAAGCGAGCTTTTTGCTCCGCTCTTCGTAATTGAGCCCGGTACCCGCATCATATCGCCATACGTCGCAATCGTGATTTTTTCATTCGTGTTTTCAAACAGAGATATTATGGAATCTATATCTTTTTGATCCGTTACGCATACGGGGCAGCCAGGGCCTGAAATCAGGCTAATGTTACCGGGCAAAATGGAACGCAGCCCCGTCCTGAATATGGACACGGTATGAGTTCCGCATACCTCCATGAATGTCATTTTTTTTTCATCCGCGAACTCGGCTAATTTTTCCTTCAGCAGGTTTGTCCTTAAATTCATTATGAATATTTGCCCTCTGATCTTCTGACTTCGTCCCAAAGCAAAAAAAGTTCGTCAGCTTCGTTTTTCTCCAGTTTTTGTATCGCGAATCCCGCATGTATAAGGACCGTATCTCCTACTTCGGGCTTTTCCAGTAAATCAAGCCTTACTTCAACTGAAACGCCGCCGGATACGGCTTTCGCCGTAAAATCCTCGTTAATTTGCGTTATCGTGTATGGGACAGCTAAACACATGTAATGTCAAACCTCGTTCGAATGTGTTTCACGAAGGCATTAAACGCTTCGATTGCCTCTGGAGCCCTCTGTCGGATTATTTCTTCGTTTAGTTCGACAGCGTAGCCGTGGATGTGAAAATGGCGATAATTCAACATACCGCGGATCGTTTTATAAATTTCTTCCGGAATCAACCCATGCAAATAACTTTTTTCGAGCAAAGACTGATGCCACCGATCATTTTTTTGAAGTTTTTTAGCCTCAGCCTCTTCAACAAGTATACGCAACGTATTCTCCACCGCTTTATAAAGGTCTCCAAGGTAAGCGCCGCTAGACGTCAGGTACTGATGCTTCCAAGTGGATAATTCGGCGAGATTTTCACGCAATTTTGCAATCGTTTGATACGCTCTGTTCCATTCGTTACAAAGAAACCGTTTCAAATCACCGTTCAAGTTCTCGCTCATAAATCGGTACTCCTTTCGACGCAAAAACCATAATAGGTTCCCCATTTTCAGCTCGCACAAGATCAACTGATTTTCTTCCCAATTCCTCCGGCCATGCCATTTCAGCCATCATGTCCCAATGAGCGAGGTGATCAAGTCCGTAAACTACAAGATCAATGTCATTCGCTTCTTCTTCAGACATTTCGAGACAAGAGCCGAACAAAAGAATTTTTTCTGCCCCAAAACGCTCTCCTATTGATTTAATGTATTCGACACTTTCGGGTTTCAACATTTTATGTCCTTCTTTACTCTATATTCAAGCATTTTAACACGAAGCCGGTATATCCATATTGAAACACCGCTATTTATGAAGTGTCTTCCGTATCAATTTTACCAAACATCTTTTTTTGAACATTCAGGAGTTCTCTTGCCATGAGAAGTAAATATTCCTGCGTATCGGGGGCCAGGTTTGCCAGAATATCGCAAAGTTCTTCCAGGTGAGGGGAAGCTTTGAACATTTCTCCTTTACCGGCGCGCAGCCATTGTTCATTGATATTGAAAGTCATGCATATCAGCTTAAGATTTCTGTTCGTTATCGGATTATTCCCCAGCTCAATCATTGAAAGAGCAGTTTGAGCAAGCCCTACCCGCCTTCCAAATTCCTCCTGATTTAATTTAAGAGCCTTACGAGCGGCTCTTAGTCTGTGATGCACGTTTTCTTCCATAATGAGCAAAGAATATCATTCTGTGAATAAAAAATCAAGAAAATTATCATTAAACTAATACATACACTTGCAGTTGCCGTCAAATATGATATTATTTTTATGATAAATGTTTACCATTAAATATGTATATTGTCATCTTACTTGAAATGAGTGTGCCAGAATGACAGAAGCAAAGGCAAAAAATGCAAGAGAAGAGATTTTAGAGATTTTCCCGAAGCTTTCGCCTGAGAATCAACAGATTTTTCTCACACAAGCCCGCACAGCGCACGCAAAACGGAGCCTGGTTTCAGCAACGGCAGTGATAGAGGTCTTGGACACGATACCACATCAGGATTGCTGACCCCAATCCCTTTTTTACTCACCAAGCAGCTTTTTTTGAACATTCAGAAGTTCTCTTGCCACGAGAAGTAAATATTCCTGCGTATCGGGGGTCAAGTTTGCCAGAATATCGCAAAGCTCTTCCAGATGAGGGGAAGCGTTGAACATTTCTCCTTTACCGGTACACAGCCATTGTTCATTGATATTGAAAGTCATGCATATCAACTTGATATTCCTGTTCGTTATTGGATTATTCCCTGACTCAATTATCGAAAGAGCAGCCTGAGCAAGCCCTACCCGCCTTCCAAATTCCTCCTGATTTAATTTAAGAGCCTTACGAGCGGCTCTTACTCTGTAGTGCACAGTATTTTCTTCCATAATGAGCAAAGAATATCATTCTGTAGATAAAAAATCAAGAAAAATTATCATTGCGCTAATACATACGCTTGCGCTTGTTATTAAATGTGTTATTATTTTATAATAATTATTAATTATTTTTTTATATTTGCCATCTTACTTGAAATGAGTGTTCAAAGATGACAGAGGACGGATTTAAAAGGATAAAAGAGATTTCAGAGATTTATCCGCAACTTTCGAATGACAATCAACGGATTTTTTTCGCGCATGTCCACGCGGCAAAAACAAATTCCAGCGACAGCGATGATGGAGGTGGAGACACGATGCCACATCAGGATTGCTGATCGTGCTTCCGGCGCTTCCTTTGTTTTTTATATTAAGAAGGAAAAAATAATATCAATGCACAATGAACAAATACAAAATTGCTTTGGGACGCGGCATAGTCCCTCATATTTGTTTTTTGCCTTTCATTGTGTACTGTTCGTTGCCTTGAGGCGGCGCATTGCAAATCATAGGGGGAGTTTATGAAATGAGAGTAAGAAAAATCATAGTTTTATCAGCGGTGCTTTTATTTTGCGTTTCAACCATGGCGTTCGCGGCGGAACCGCAATCGGCATCGGTGGTGACCCAAAGGGAAAAAGGGCTTATTGACTGGTCGCAGAATTATATCGAGGCTACCGGCATGGCGGTCGCCCCAAAAGGGACGAGCGGAGCGCAGGCCAGAGCTTTGGCGAGAAGAGGGGCCATAATTGACCTGCAAAGGAATCTTCTTGAATTCTTAAATGGCGTTCAGGTTGACGCCAGAACGGTCATGGATGATTTCATGGCTGAGGACAGGGTACGCTCTGAAGTGAACGGCGCGATCAAAAACGTTGAACTTCTGAAAGGAGAATGGGACGGAGAAGCCTATACGGTCACAGGCAGAATAAAACTTGCTGAGGTGCGCAGGATAGTAGCTCCAAGTATTCCTGTGAATAGATCTGTAATAGAGGAAGATAAAAGGCCGTCCGCTCCCAGAACATCCGGCAGGTATACGGGGCTGGTGATTGACGTCAGGCACCTACCTCTTGTTCCCTCAATGACGTTCAGGGTGTTTGACGAAAGCGGAAGAGCGGTTTACGGAATGGAGTTCGTTGATCAGGATTTTTACTTACAGTCCGGCCTGGCCTCGTATATCAACAATATAAATTACGCCAGGGGAGACGCGCACGTCGCGCCTAATCCTATTTCCACCAGAGCCGTAAGGTTAGCGACGAACAATGTTGACATAGTTATCCCGAATTCCGCGGCCGCAATGGTTCGTGGAAGCTCTTACGACTTCCGCAGGGAAGGCAAAGTAATAATAGTGAAATAGAGATCAGGCGGTGACACCGGCAATACAAACAAAAAGAGGTGCATGACATGAAGAGTAAATTACTGCTTGTGTTTCTCGCGGCGCTCATAGCCTTTGCCGTATTGCCGCCGCAGGAAGTATGGGCTCGGGTAAGGCGGGAAGGAAATATCTGGATCGTTGACGACGCAGAAGGATTTGCCCCCATTAAAGACGGCGGCAGGAACGCCGCCCGCGAGGAAGCCAGGCGCTCCGCATACCGCGACGCGCTGGAAAAAGCGCTTGGCGCCGTTGTGTCGGGCGTCACGGAGATGCAGAACTACGAAGTTGTCCGCGACAAAGTTTTCTCCCAGACCCAGGGAATAGTGACAAAATTCGATATAATTCGCGAAAAAGAAGATGACGGAATGTTTTATATCACGGCAATTTGTCACGTCAGCGAGTCGGCGCTGGACGGAGTGCTGGGGCCTGCCGTACTCGACGCGCTGGGAAATCCGCGCGTGATGGTGCTGATAGATGAAAGGATAGCGGAAAGGGCGCCTTTCCTTTCAACATCGGAAAGCGAAGTTATGCGGGTGTTTGAGAAAGCGGGATATCTTCTCGTTGACCCGACACAGGCAACGCGGCTTAAAGATATGGACCTGAACGCCGTCCGCGCGCGCAATGACCCGGAAGCGTTCCGTCAGGTCGCGAGGGATTTTCAGGCGGATGTACTCATATATGGAAGAGCAAATGGAAGTTCGTTTACAAGTCAGGTAATGCACGGACAAAGAATATACGGGGTAAGAAGCACCGTTCAGTTGAGGGCGGTTCTGGCAAATACAGCGTATCAGCTTGGATCGGAGACATTTGAAGAGAGCAGCAGGGGGGTGTCGGTAGAGGACGGAGCGATAAAGGGACTGAAAATAGCGGCGGAGAAAGCGGGCAGCAGCATTGTAAATAAGATAGCTTACGCTTTGGTATCCGGCTCGGCCGGTGGAATACCCGGAAGGGCGGTAAAAATAAAGATAGCGAACATATCGTTCAGGGACGCGAGAGACCTGAGAGAAAATCTTCAGGATTTGTCCGGAGTGACGGGGGTATATCAGAGGCTGTTCAGGGAAAGGACGCTTGAACTGGACGTCGTATCGGATAAGACGGCGGAGGACATAGCCGTGATATTGTCTGACCTCGGTTATGAGATAGACGACTTATCCTCAAGCCTGGTTGAGGGCAGCCTGCAATGATAGTCAGATACGTTGACCGCCGGCACCTGGCTAAAGTAAATCAAATAGATGTCAGAAACGAGAGAGGTTTCAATAATAAACGCGTCAACACCAAGTTTATTTTAAGTTTTGTGTTCAGTATCGTGTTTGCGCTCCTGTTGATATCTCTTTCATCCGATTCCGTCACGGCTGTTTCTGAGCTGCAAAACGTGAGAAACGCTGAATTCAACATGCGGGAGCTTTATAGCACGCAGGATTCCGGCCGTGTTGTGCGTGATCGGAATATCGCGACGGCAGCCGGCGCAGGCCGTATCAGAGAGGATACAGCCCAGGGAAGGCTGCTCGGCAGGCGGGCGGCGTTGACCGACGCGAGGCGCAACCTTCTTATTTTGCGCCAAAAGCTTTTGCGGGAGCATGGAGCAGGCGTAGACGGCAGGCATAGCGTATCGGGAAAGATCGCGGGGGTAAGGATCCATTCTGAAAGAGTGGTAAATGATATTTACTTTTTGCAGGTCGATGTGCCTTTGGATGAATTAATGGAAGGGGTAATAGAGATTGAATAAAAGAATTAAAAGAATTAACCTGGCTTTAAAATATCTGCTTTTCGCGCTGATTTTAAGCTCGCTTTTCATTGTGGGCGCGCCCGCGCTCGCGGCGCTTCCTGGCGGCTCGATAGCGATATTGACGAAAGCCTCGCTGGAATGGGGCGAGTCGCGTCATGCGGAGCAGCACGCGGCGTCCGTGGCTTCCATTCTTACGAGAGAATTGATCGCGAAAGGGCACAGGGTGGTTGACCCTAATACATTGGCGAACATACGGCGTAACAGGGCGGCGGAAGCGGCGCTCAGAGGAGACGTAAACGCGATAATGAATCTCAGCAGACAATTCGGATACAGCACTACGATAACCGCCCAGCTTCAGGCCGGGGAACCCAGGATCAACCCATTTAATCTTTATACCGGAACCGCGTCCATTGCTGTGATGGTGATGAACTCCAGCGGACAGATGATCTACGCGGATACCGTTACCGAAAGACAGGTTGGTTATACCCGCGATGAAGCCGCTCAAAAATCAATAGAAGCCGCCGCGCAGTTAGCGGTGAGAAGAATAATGGAGTAAAGGGGGTTAATAATGAAAAAAGCTGCGATCTGTTCTTTAGTTTTGTGTTTATTTTTATTGGGAAATTCCGCTTTTGCGTACTTCGATAAACCGCGCCTCTCGGTCAGGGCTTTTGATAATAAAACCGACAACAGAAATGTTCCCGCCGCTGCGATAACCGAGATGATGACCACCGAGCTTTTCGATTCAGGGCTTTTTATCCTGGTGGAGCGTGAGAGGCTAAATTATGTGGCGGATGAGATTGCGCTTGGGCAATCCGGCCTGATGGACCCGTCAACAGCTCCGGAGCTTGGAAGGGTTGTGGGCGCTCAATATTCCATGACAGGCGCGATAACGGTGTACTACTATAACACCTCCGGCGGCGCGGTCGTGATACCCGGTATCGCAGGGGGCGCCGCGTCCAGAACGGGATACGTCACGCTGGACCTCCGTATTATTGATAACACGACCAGCGAGGTAGTGTACGCAAGAGCGGAGACAGGGAGGGCAAACCGCGAAGCTCAAGGATTATTGACCAGGTTCGGCGGTTTCGCCAGAGGCTCTCACGGCGGGATCCTCGCCACCGCCACACGCGACGCCGTTATAAAGCATGTAAAAAGCATGGAAGAGGTTTTTTAATGGGAACGCGGGCGTCCCGCCCGCAGAAGTTTATTACAATCAAATTTTCAAGGAGGGTGAACTTAAATGAAACGATTTATTTCAATTTTATGTCTTATATTTTTACTGTTTGTCTGTACCGTGCCGGCTTTCAGTTCTCAAGCTGAGCCCGTAAGGCTTGGAATAATAGGCTTTGAAAGCAGGACGGATGGGGTGAACGACCGTCAGGCTGAAGCTATAACCGATATTTTCACAAGACAGCTTGCAAATTCGAGGAGCATTACCGTTCTTGAGCGTGAACGGCTTGCTTTTGTAGCTGAGGAAATAGGGCTGAGCGCGGCTGCGCTTGTGAATCAGGCAACGGCGGTCGAGGTCGGGAAAATTGTTGGAGTGGAATATGTGCTGACGGGGTCAGTCACAGGACTTAACCAAAAGACTACCGCAGGGGTTATCCCCTTAAGCTGGTTTACGCCAATACCCGTAGATGTTGCCACCGGTTCCAACGAAGTGAACGCCACCATAGATGTAAGACTGATAGATACCACCACCGGCGTGGTAAGGTATGCCATTTCAGAGATAGGGTCGTCTACATCCCGTGTGGAGGGGCTGACATTTGCGGGGATGGGTTTTGCCGGCGCCGAGTTCGGGGGGCTTGAAGGGCGCGCGATAGAAGACGCTGTAAATCGTTTAGCTCACCGGATACGCGAAATTATCGGAGGAGAATATCCTCATGTTATCAGCGTAGCCGGCAGCCGCATCACCATAGACAAAGGATCAGGTATGACCAGCGCGGGTTCTCTCTATCTGGTGTATGCCGATGGAAAATCAATAACCAATATGCAGGGTGAAATAATAGACCAGGAGAAAATACCTCTTGCGGTCATAAGGGTCAGCAATGTCTCAAACGCTTCCAGTACATGCACCATAGTTGAACCAACCAACATCAATATGATAAGGCGCGGGGATAAAATTGAGCCCATAACGGCTCAAAGGTCAAGAGAGATGGCAAAAGGCAGGGAATTCGCAACTACAAGACCTCCTGTTTCAACCGGAACATTTGAAGCTATATTCGGCGGCGGTGAAGCCGCAGCACCGGAAGCGCCTCCGGCAGGAGATGCCGCGGATAACAGGCTTGATCAAATTGCGGATGAAAGCGGCGCGTCCGCCCCTCCTCCTCCTCCGGTTCCGGCGCCTGCGGCCAGAACTCCGGCCCAACCGGCGGGAAGAAGGGAAGTTCCGGGGGTTGACCCCGATACCTCAACGGACGCAAAGGTTATAGAGACTTACGGTTTAGATTCCGCTGCCACAAATATGCTCGGCATAAGGCATCGCGGCGCGGTAAACAAATTCAACGGCAGAAATTTCAATGGAGCTTATGAGGATTTTATCGCAATGGCGAACGAATACAGAGGAAATTACCTTGCGGCTTACTGGGCGGGAGTTACAGCCCACAGGCTCAGAAAAAACGATGAGTCGCTTGAATGGATGGACAAGGCGCTCGCGATAAATCCGAATTACAAACCGGCGGCGGATTTTAAGAGGGATACGTTGAAAAAATAGGGGTTAGCGTACACACGTCTTCGCGAGCGAAGCAAAGCGATCCGGTGTCTTTCGTATTCGCGAACCGTCTGCCGCAACCTCGTCTTTGCGGTCTGGAGAAGCCAGTTTTTTTCGCCCGTCTTTTTGGCGAAGCGATCCAGCGTCTTTCGTCTTCGCGGTCTCAACGAAGCCGGTTCTTTTCGCCCGGCTGCCGCAACCTCGTCTTCGCGAGCGTAGCGAAGCGATCCAGCGTCTTTTTAATATTTAACATAGCGCCCTTGATACGCAAGGGTGCTCTTTAAAGGAGTGATCTTAACAATGAAAAGATTTTTTAAATCTCCATTTAAAATACCCGTTCTTTTTCTTTTCTTGGCTGGTATTTGCATGGGCGTTTTCGCGCCGCTTGCGGAGGCCGTGCCAGCCATGCCGGGGGTACATACTCATACGCAGAGCGATGGCAGCGTAGTCAATTATCAGGTGATCGGCGATGAATTTTTGAGCTACATAATCGACAACGATGGTGACCTGATGGATTTTGGAGACCCTGTAGTAATTTCAACACGGCGAAAAAAATAGCTTCGCGTTAAAAAAGCCACAAAAAGCCGTTCAGATAAATACCTGAACGGCTTTTTGTTTTATATTTAGTCATTGGCAACAACCTAATCTCCCACGAA
>Ga0099364_10003371_pt1 | contig 24810 bp, 18 predicted proteins | sample TergutTh196P3_FD_73070 | JGI IMG/M metagenome (GOLD analysis project Ga0099364, IMG submission 73070) | Microcerotermes parvus P3 segment gut microbial communities from Pointe-Noire, Republic of the Congo - Th196 P3 | ecosystem: Host-associated > Arthropoda: Insects > Digestive system > Gut ...
TTTTCAACATTCAGTTTTTTTTCAAGCTGACGGCAGGTGGTTTGTCGCAATGTTGGCGAAAACTGGCGGCGGTGTTGAAGCCCTGGTACGACGAAATCGGCGAGATGGTGAAAAGTTCGGGCGTGATCGCAACCGGCGAAAAAGACACCTGCTCAGGATGAATCTCGTTTGTGCGATACTCAACCGGGAAATCATGCCGTAATCCTCCAAAAAAACTGGAAGTATTCAGAGTGTGGACAAGCACAGCGATCGTTTTGCGCTCGGATGAGAAAAACAGTGGGGACTTTGCGGTGAAAAGGTGATCGGAAGGGACACAAAAGGGTAACGAAAGAACGCAAGGATCAGAAAAAATCGCTTTGCGATTTGCCCAAAACACTGTTTCTGAACAAGGCTATTGAATAGACATCTGTCCGCCGCAAAGCGAAGAAGACAAGTCGTGGACAGTCTTGAAATACAATTTCGGTGTTTTTTGCGTCGGCCAAAGGTGTCCCGGACAAACGTGATGCGGCGGTTATTTGTTGAGCATATAATAAACATCATTCAATTTGATTTGATTTCGCAAATCGGGGATTGATGTTTCGTTGTCGATCAACAGCATTTCGATTCCGGAGATTTCGGCATAATCTTCAAAATATTCGCGGGCCAACGAATACGAAAACGCCGTGTGGTGCGTCCCTCCGGCAAGTATCCACGCATGGGCGGCCGTTTTGAGGTCGGGTTGCGGCGTCCAAAACGCACGGGCAACCGGCAGTTTCGGCAGGTCGGCTTCCGGTTTTACGCAATCGACCTGGTTGACGATCATGCGGAAACGATTGCCCATATCGACGACCGTTGCCGCCATGCCGGTCCCTTCATGCGCGGTAAAAACCAGGCGAGCCGGGTCTGCTTTGCCGCCGATGCCAAGCGGATGCACTTCGACACGCGGTTTGGTTTCGGCAATCGACGGGCAAATCTCGAGCATGTGGGCTTGCAGAATCGCTCCTTTCCCCTTGAAATGATACACGTAGTCCTCCATGAACGATGTCCCGCCGGGAAGTCCTGTGGCCATCACTTTCAGCGTACGAACCAGAGCGGCGGTTTTCCAATCGCCTTCGGCACCGAACCCGTAACCGTCGTTCATCAGCCGTTGCGACGCCAAACCGGGAAGCTGGTTCAAACCATGCAATGCATCAAAATTCGTGGTGAACGCTTTGGCGTTGGTTTCCCGTAAAATTTTGCGCAGGGCGAGTTCGATTCGCGCGGCTTCCCGGACCTGTTGGTGTTTTGATCCGTGCTTTGCCGCTTTCGGTGCGAAATCATAGCGTTTTTCGTACTCGGCCATGAGTGCGTCAATCTCCGCATCGGTTGTTCGCGCAACTTCGGCGGCAAAGTCCCCGACGGGATAATAATCGACGTGATAACCGAGTTTCATTTCCGCCTCAACACGGTCGCCATCGGTCACGGCAACATGATTCATGTTGTCGCCGAAACGCAATATTCTCATCGTTTGAGCATCCGACCAAGCGGCACAGACACGCATCCAAACGGCAATGCGTTCATGCACGTCGCTGTCTTCCCAATGCCCGGCAACGATTTTGCGAGGCTTCTTCATGCGTGCCGTCATATAACCGAATTCACGGTCGCCGTGCGCACTTTGGTTGAGGTTCATAAAATCCATGTCGATTTCCGGCCACGGAATTTCGCGGTGAAACTGCGTGTGCAGATGCAGAAGCGGCTTTTGCAGGATTTTGAGGCCGTGTGTCCACATTTTCGCGGGTGAAAACGTGTGCATCCAGGTGATGATCCCAACGCATTGCCCCGAACTGTTCGCCTCCTGGAATACTGCGGTGATTTCTTCCGCCGACTTGACGGTGTCCCGATAAACAATCTTGTACGGCAGGTTTCCCGCCTGATTCAACCCGTTGACAACTGCAATCGACTGCGTGTTGACTTGCCGGAGTGTTTCCGTGCCGTAAAGAAGTTGCGAACCGGTCACAAACCAGATTTCGTATTGTTCAAAACTCATGTCAGATTCCTTTGTTTCCTGGAGGATTGTCAGGTCACGGCAGGCGGTTCCGCGACTGCCCGTAATAGGCGTTGGGGCCGTGTTTCCTTGAAAAATGCTTTTCCATGAGCGCGGGATTCATCGGCAATTGCGGGTTGAGTGCATGCGTGATGAACGCCATTTTCGCCACTTCTTCAAGTACCACGGCATGATGCACCGCGTCGGCGATATCCTTTCCCCATGCAAACGGGCCGTGATTGCTTACCAGCACACCCGGCACGTGGAGCGGGTTGATGTTTTGTTCGCGGAAGCATTCGACGATGACGTTGCCGGTTTCGGTTTCGTAATCGTCGAGAATTTCAGCGTCGGTCATCGGACGTGTGCAGGGGATTTCCCGCGAAAAATAATCGGCGTGCGTCGTACCGATGTTCGGAATGGCACGCCGTGCCTGGGCCCAGGCTGTGGCATACGTCGAATGCGTATGGACAATACCACCGATTTTTGCACCACCGATATCCGCGAAATGACGATACAATACCAAATGCGTTGCTGTGTCCGACGACGGTTTGCACTTTCCGTCAACAACATTCCCGTCAAGATCGACGACGACCATCTGTTCCGGCGTCATTTCCCGGTAGGAAACGCCCGACGGTTTGATGGCGACCCAACCCCGCTCGCGATCAATCGCACTGGCATTTCCCCAGGTCAAAAACACGAGGTTGTGCCGCACGAGGTCGAGGTTCGCTTCGTAAACAATTTGTCTGAGTCGGTTCATGCGATCACCCGGTGAAATAGATGTAAATCGCAATGATGGTTACGATCAAGCCCGCCGTCAGGATCACATCGAGTGTGTTCCAGCTTTCACGGGTTTCCATACGCTGTTCATCGGTGGAAGTCGCGTAAGTCAAACCAACAACCTGCTCCGCCTTTGGACGCGGCGTCACCAGACTGACGCCGACGATGATCAGCGAGCAAACGACCGTCAGGAAAATGCAGACGTAAGTGAAGCTCGCCGTCGCAAACAAATACGGCGCGTAGTTCATAAAGCAGGGAATACTGGAAAAGAGTTTGCAGTATTCCAGCGTCGCATCCAGTTGGGGATTGAACATCGCTGCCGCCCAGGGAACTTGAGCAAAGGTTCCGCCCGCTTCAACGCTCCTGGCAATCAGTTCCATCACCATACGAAGCATTCCGAGACAAAAACCGGTGACCAGTCCGCACATGCAACCATAGCCATTGATTCGCTTGAGAAAAACGCCGAGGAAAAAGACGGCGAAGATCGGCGGCGCGATGTACGCCTGGACGCTTTGCAAATACTCATACAGTGAGTTTCCCATGAACGGAATGATTGGGATCCAAAGCAGACCGAGGACGACCATCACCGCCGTTGTCAAACGCCCCATCCAAACGAGCGTCTTTTCCGACGCATTCGGATTGTATTTCGTGTAAATGTCCATTGTGAAGAGTGTGGAACTCGAATTGAAAACCGACGCAAGGGAACTCATCAGTGCGGCCATGAGTCCTCCGATGACAATTCCCTTGATTCCGATCGGCAACACCTCCCTGACGAGAACCGGAAACGCGGAGCTGGAGTCTTCGAGGACTTCCGAACCGATTTTTCCCTGGGCGGCCAGTGCGTACGCAATCATGCCCGGCACAATGAACAGGAACACCGGCGTCAATTTCAGATACGCGCCGAAGATCGTGCCGCGACGAGCCTGCCGCTGATTTTTCGCGGCAAGCGTTCGCTGGACAATGTATTGATCGGTGCACCAGTACCACATTCCGACAATCGGGGCTCCGAACAACAGTCCGAACCACGGAAAACTTTTATGCGAAAGTGGTTTCCAAAGATTGAAATGGTCCAGTTTTTCATCGACCATTTCGCCTTTCTCGTTTGAGATTTGTGCGTTGATGATCACTTTTTTTTCGGCGTCATCGACAACAACGATTTTCCGCGGGGCATTCTGGCAAACAGTTTTCAATTCACTCCAGCCGCCCACCTGCTGAAGCCCGACAACCAACACACAAGCCGCTCCGCCGAGAAGGACAATCGTCTGAATGGCTTCGGTGTAAAGCACGGCACGGAGCCCGCCGAGAATCGTGTAAAGTCCCGTGATCAACACCATGCCAACCGCGCCGACCCAGAAATTACTGATTCCCGGAATGAGGGCGACCGGAAAAACCGCTTTGAAGACGATGCCGCCGGCAAAGAGCGTCACCGAAATTTTTGTGAACACATAAGCGATCAAACTGATGACGGTCAGGAAGGTTCTCGCACTTGGGGAATAACGCCGTTCGAGAAATTCGGGCATCGTGTAAACGCCGCTTCGCAGGTAAAACGGCACCATGACCCAGCCGAGGACCAGCAGACACCAGGCGTGCAGTTCGTAGTGGGCCATCGCCATGCCGTCTTTTGCTCCGGTACCCGCCAGACCGACGAGGTGCTCCGAACCGATATTCGACGCGAACAGCGAGCAGCCAATGAAAAACCAGCCGGCATGTTTCCCGGCAAGGAAGTAATCCTGGGAGTTCTTGTTGCTTTGCGAAATCACCCACCAGGCAATTCCCAGCAGAATCACAAAATACGCAGCAAGCGTTACCCAGTCCCAAAATCCCAGCGCGGCTGACGCCTGGGCAAAAAGCAATCCGTCGAAGTATGGCATGGCTGGTTCCTGTTGGTTGGTGGACAGTAGTGAAAAGTGAGGGCAGGTGCTTTTTTCTCTTCCCTCTTGCTCCACCCTCATTTTACCGTCACAACCCCCGCTGAAAAGGCCGGGAGTTCGAATCGCGCCGACTTGCCGTTATCTTCAACCTCACCACCGTTTCTGATGTTTTGACTGTCAAGGCAACCAGCACCCGGCATCGGCTTCTTGCCCTTGTTTTTCTGCACCAAACGTCACAAGACAGTGTGAATCTTTTGCCAAACGCCGTCCTTCCGCCAATGCCGGAAGACATTGTAAACTGTCTTCCATTTTGGAAAGTCACCCGGAAATTTCTCCATTGGCAACCGGTGCGCACGAAATACCAGATGGCATTGATCACCTGCCGCAGATCAATCTGATTCGGCCCTTTTTTCTGTTTCGGAATGATTTTTTTGATGACTTGTCGTTGCTTTTCCGTCAAGTCTGTGCGATAATATTAATGTCACTTTCGTGTTACGAGTGCAAGATTCAAATTGCAAATTGCAGATCGCAAAGTGTTGTTATCCGCGTCACCCTGCGACGTGTATGTACGGCACAAGGAACAGACAAATGAAATTGTTTGATATGAATTCCATTTGGTCGGGTATTTACTTGAAACCGGCACGAACCGACCTTGTGTTGGACGCAATTGTCGGTTTGTTGCTTCTCGTGATATGTGGGATCGTGTTGGGTGCGTTTTTGTTTCCGGCATGTTTTCCCGATACCGTTGAACGAGAGCAAATTGGTAAGTTGATGCAATTTGCGGTAGCATTCGGCGCGTTGTATGTTTTGGGGACACGTTACCCTCCTCCTATCCGACGCAAAATTTTTGACCGGAATCCGCCTGATAACAGCGAACGCTGTCATCGCATCAATACGAGATGCGTGAGGATTTATGCTATCCTCTGTTTGCTTTTTTTGTGGGAAAGTATCAAGACGGCATTTACATTGACGAACGTGAAATGGTTGGATGATATTTTGCGTTTCGGTTTTGCGATGATCGCGGTGTCCTTGATAACCTGGGTTGTGATCCGTGTCAAGGTGCGGAAATAACGTTTTTTTCAATGCCATACACCGGCGTCCAGAACGCACTGCTAAACAATTATGAAACCATTATTATTGTCACTGTTCCTCCTTACACCGTCTCTTGCCCTTGCCCAGGACGGCACGGCGGTTTGGGGTTGGGAAGACGATGCGATCACACAAACACCGGCTCAGCGAGACACGAAACCCAACTGGAACGGTACCACAGGGGTGATGTGGAACGAGCAGCCGTTGCGGGAAACACTTGGCAATTTCGCCCGAATCAACAGCATCGGTTTCATGCTCGACCGCCGGATTGATCCCGGCACACCGGTTTCGCTTGACCTCAAACAGGTGACCGTGCGGGACGTGTTCGAGCAAGCGGCGGCACAATGCGGTCTCGGTTTTTGCGAACGGGAAACGGTTGCTTACCTCGGACCGCCTGACGCGGCGGAGTTATTGCAATTGCTGATCGCACTGCGAAGCGAGCAACTGGCTAAACTCCCGAAGGCGAAACGCGACGCGATGCTTTTGCCGAAGCCGTTCCGTGCCGAAGCGTTCGACACGCCGGTTGCAACGTTGCAGCGGTTGGCTGAGGAAACCGGCTTCGACGGCACAGCCTTTGATCGTCTGCCGCACGATGTTTGGCTGGAAATTGATTTCCCGAACGAGTCGGCCTGTGCCGTGTTTTCGCTGATTTTGATCGGATTCGACCAAACGCTGGCCGTGTCGAGAGACGCGACGAAACTCGCCCCGATACCGATCCCGCGCGAGTTGGTCGTTGTACGGGAATACAAAGGACAAGTCGCACGACAGTTGACTGAGGCGGAATTATTGTCACTGGCCCCCGATGCGAGTATCGCATCGATTTCGCAAGGTATCAGCATTGAAACCCCGCTCGAACAGCTTGCGAAAATCGAAATGCTGATCGCCAAACGGACAACGGAGTACAACGCGCAACAACGCCGGACGAGTACGCAGCAAAATCCGGCTGGAGACGCATTGACGCGTTTGCAGAATGAGCGGTTGACCGTACCCCCTTTCAGCGGTGCTCTTGACAAAACGCTCAAGACGCTTGCCGAGCGGATGCAGATCGAACTGATCATCGACGAAAAATCGTTCGCGGCAAAAAATGTACGAATTGACACGCAAATTTCAACAAGTTTTGACCAGGCAACTGCCACTGAGGTTTTTGAAAAATGTCTCGCCCCGGTCGGAGCCAAATTCCGCTTTGAAGGCGAGACCGTGACCGTATTTATGGAGTAAACTTTGATAGATTTGCCGTTGAACAAGCATTTCCACAATTTTTCTGTAAAATCATAAGATGACAAACACCCCGGAATTTGCGACGATAGACGACCTGGTGCGTTCCGTGCTTTGGCTCGACCGTTCGTTGGACATGTTATGTCCGATGGCGGTGCCAATGGGCGTCGAATCGCCTGTCCATTCGGAATGGTACTCACTGTTGCGGAAAAAACTCGTCCCGCAGCTCTCACGGCGTTCGCATCTTGTCGTGGCCGTGACGGGCGGAACCAACACGGGCAAGTCGGTCATTTTCAATCAACTGGCCGGCGAAAAAGCCAGTGCCGCCGATTCTCACGCCGCCGGAACCAAGCACCCGGTCTGTCTTTTGCCACCGGGGTGTGACGCCGGGGAACTGTTGCGGCAGTATTTCGACGCCTTCGAGCATTGTCCCTGGCAACAGGCGAGTGACCCGCTCGAAGCAGCACCGGAACATCGCCTGTACTGGAACATCGGGCAAAACGTGCCAAGGCGGTTGTTGCTGGTCGATACGCCGGATGTCGATTCCGATGCCGAAGTCAACTGGGAACGTGCCCGCAGTATTCGTCAGGTTGCCGATCTGCTCATTGCCGTGCTGACGAGCCAGAAATACAACGACGCGGCGGTCAAGCAGTATTTTCGCGAGGCGGTGGAGTCCGGCAAGCCGGTTTTACTCGTCTGGAACATGGCGTATGAAGATCAATACCGTGATGTCTGGCCGGAATGGATTTCGCAATTTCGCGCTGAGACCGGTGTTTCGCCGCTGGCGGTTTTTGCGACCCCGCATAACCGTGATGCCATCGAAGCCATGACGCTTGAAGTGCGCGACATCGGTCTGGACGGTCGCGGCGTGGCGGGGGAAGATGCTTCGATGGAACCCCGGTTTCCCGTTGTGCCGCTCCAAAAATATCTCAACGAAATCCGGTTCGACGAACTGAAAATGCAGGCACTCATCGGGGCATTGCGGCGGGTCGATGCCGAAAACGAAGGCGTCGGAACTTACCTGCGGCAAATTGAAACGGCGGCGCGCGATTTTGATTCGGCGGCCAAAACGATTCGTGACCGCGACCGTTTCGACATCGACTGGCCGACCATTCCGAAAGCAATGCTCGCCGATGAAATCAGTCGATGGTGCAACTCGAAACGCTCCGATCTGCTGCAAAATGTCAGTGCCGCATACAACACCGTACTCAGGCCGGTGCAGTGGGCATGGGGAAGTTTTCGCAACCGCCTGGCTTCAAACCAGCAAAAGGCCGAGCAAAAAGAGGAACTCGCCGCCGTCATGCAGCTTGTTGAAAAGACGATTGACCAGTTGAAGTTGCTTGGCATTGCGACGTCGAACCGGGTTTTGAAGGATGAACTGAACCGTTACCTCGGCGAAAAACGCAAGGAGTTACTCTCGGCGGGCGAACGGATTCACTCGCAAATTCCGCCGAAAACGGACGCCTACATGCGCGGCGAAGTGTATGCCATTTTGAATCATTGGGCTGAGGAAAACCCGGATCAGTGGCAAAAGCTGCACAAAATCGACGTGGCCGCGCTCGGAACGCACGCCGTATTGAGTCTCGGGGCACTTGCAACTTGCGGTGTGTTCGGAGTGGCAGCATTCGGTTCGCTGGGCGTGATGCCGCTGCTCATGACGGGAGGGATTGTCGGCGGCAGCGAAGCTTTGCTCAAAATTCTCGGCGAGGAAGTGCGAATGAAAATCGCCGAGCTGAAAGTCGCCATTCAGAAGAAATATGCCTCCTGGCGCAAGGGTATCTTCCTTGAGCGGTTTGAATCGGAACTCTGGGGCGAAATGCTCCGCAAATTCGACACTTTCTCCGCCGTCGCCCGATCGAAGGAATACCATGGCACACTCCAAGCACTCGAAAGCGTACGGAAAATTTTCAGACAGGATTGCTTGGATCGTCAGAACGGGACTCAGACACAATAAACTGTTCGATTCATCAGAGCCGCAATGGTAACGGGGCGGTCATTCCGCTCAATGACTCTTGCGACTCTGATGGAAATGTTCATAATATTTTTTGCAACACTCCTTTGTACACTGTCGAACGCCATTTGACTGGCATTTCAGTTTGTGGCCTTTGTGAAAAGCTTTGTGGAATATTTCAACACAAAGATCATAAAGGAATGCACAAAGCTTACAGAGATAAATACAAAGTCCATGGCGTTGTACGATATACAACCATAAACCCACTTGACTGCTTCACGTTGATTTCAGGTTCAGTTTTTCATGATTTGGTGTTTCGCATTGGTTTTTGTTGTCGGATTTCTGATAAGCACCGTGATGTGCGGGAGGATTTGCGTTTTCGGGCCGCACTGGGGGTTGGTTGACAACCCCGGACATCGTAAAATCCACGAAAAACCGATGCCGACCGATGGGGGGCTCGGCATCTGGCTTGGGGTTGTTTTCCCATTGGCGGTTGGACAATTGATTCTGTGGCTGCTCATCTGGGATCGAAGTGATGGCCGTGCGGTGATTTCTCTGCCGGAGTACATCGAAGTTCACCTGCCTGGCTTGTTGCAACAATCGAAAAAACTCTGGCAACTACTCGGATTGGGAACGGTTCTCGTGCTACTTGGACTCTGGGACGACCTTCGCGGGTTGAGCTGGAAAATTCGTCTCGGCGTACAATTCCTCGTTGCCATGACCATTGTCGCCCTCGGCTGGCGGGCGAGTTTGTTTCTCGACGTTCCCTGGCTGACCTACTGGTTGAGCGTTTTTTGGATCGTCGGGCTGGTCAATTCGTTCAATATGCTCGACAATATGGACGGCTTATCTGCGGGAATCGCCACGATTTGTGCCGGATTTCTCGCCCTGATGATGCTGGCCAATCCCAGCCCGGTGACGAACCAGCCGCAACTGTTTATTGGCGGCTTTTTGCTGCTGTTGGTCGGGGCAATGCTCGGATTTTTGCGATACAATCGTCCGCCTGCCCGAATGTTCATGGGCGATTGCGGAGCGTATTTCATCGGTTTTCTGCTTGCCTCGTCAACGCTTTCGGCCACTTACGCCGGGTATGACGTTCCGCGACAAACGATTTTTGTACCGTTTGTCATCTTGGCAGTGCCGATTTACGATACGGTCAGCGTGGTGCTGATTCGGCTGAAAGAAAAACGCAGTCCCTTTGTCGGCGACAAGTCCCATTTTTCGCACCGCCTTGTCGAGCTTGGCTTTACGAAACCGCAAGCGGTTGGCGTCGTTTATCTTGTCACGACGATTTGCTGTCTGGGAGCGGTACTGCTCTATCACACGACCTTCACCGGAGCGATGGTCGTTTTTCTGCAAGTGCTTCTGCTGCTTCTGCTGATCGCGATTATTGAGACAAAACGCAAACGCTGAAACGTCAAGGCAGGCCGCAGTTCAACGACGCTGGACGTGGAAATCCGCAAACGTTGCATCGCCCGCCAATTCAAAAAATAATTTTTGATGCCAATGGAGTGAAGATTTTTAACCGCCCACCCTGAAAAACAGGGAAAAATTATCCATGATTGTCGAACTTGGGCTAGAGATGCCGTCTTTGCGTGTAAGACAAAAGCGACGGCATTTTTCAATGCGTCGCTTCAACGTTCCAAATCAAATATTGTCGGATGACGGAACGTGAATCCACTTGATGTTTCAAGCCCTTGGGCCACAAGCGAATTATGCGGCTTTCATGTCAGACCAGTTCCGCTTGTAATGCAGTGCCTCAAGCAGTTCGGTCAATGTCAGTGTACGGTTGTCGAGTTCCAGCGGAATTTCCATTCCGGGGTCACAGACCAGATCGACGGTTCCGTCTTCACTGATCAATTCGTCAAATTCCCGCAACAGTCCGTCTTGCACCGCCTGGCGAACCAAGTGACCGCGAGTTGCCGAAACTTCGCCTGCCCGCTCGCCAAGGCTGTCCGCCGCGCGCTTCGCCAGAGCAGGAAGATATTCACTCGCAATCTCGACGATACGAGGCGTATAAACTTTGACTTGCATTTTCTTGCTCCTACCAGTAAAAATATATCCTTCAGTGATGTAATGTCCCCAGTCAGCCCCCCGCTACCTTGGGAAAATGTGAACAAATTTCGCCGCCTTGCCTTGCACGACAATCAGTACATTTGCGGCGTTTGATAAATTCGTTATGTTCGGTATCGGCAAAATCAGACAACACCATTAATGAACGTAATTCTACCGCAAAGTTTTCAGAAGATTTTTCATTTCGGTTGAGTTTAACTGAATCGTAACTCGTTTAGTTGTGATACGATACAAAGAGACAGAAGATAAAAATTGAAAATCAAACTTCTTTTGTAACCGTTCACGGTCGTTTTTACCGGTCGAGTAAACGGGGGTTTGTTGCCGCCGGGACAGTAGCGGAGACTTGCTGGATGACCGGTGTACCGGGTTGGCCGCAAATATCGACAGGCCGGGCGTCGGGGTAGTTCGGCATGTTGAACGCGTCGGCCAGGAACGGGCTACTCTGGTTGAATTGCACACGGCCCATCGAAAGCCGCATTGCCAGTTGTTGACCCTGCATGGAAAAGAGCATGTCAACCGTTTCTGGATAGGTGATGCCGGTCGTAACGTCCAGTGCGTGGTTCGGTGAAGCGGCGGACGCGACCAGACGCCCGGACGGATTGATGAGTTCCTGCACCAGCACACAGGCGGTTTCGCCATCGACGGTCGTGTATTTCGTGTAGGTCCCCATCGCAGTCTGGCGCGTGGTCTTGATTTTCCAATGGCCATCCGCCGTCCTTGAAACGAGTTCATGCTGTTCGAGCGGAGGAGGATTGAAAACGGTCATACCCATCGACTCGATGAGCCAATACGGATCAATCTGGAACGAATCGCGCACCGGACTGGATTCGTACTGCTCATGCCGGCTGAAATAAATCGCGTGGCTCGGGTCTTGTTTGATCCAAACCCAGAACAGCTCGTCGTTGCTGCCAATGTCAAACTCATTGGAGAGGACTGCTTTGCCCTGCGCACGATATTTTCTCGGATATTCGTAGGCGATGTTGCTGTTCAGCGAAACGGGTACGCCCTCGATGTTGATGCGGGCATCCGTTGCAACGAACTTATGCTTTTGTGCGTTATTGTTGTTGACGGCGCGAATGACATCGTTCAGCGACGCGTTCTTGGCCAAAACCACCGGCGGTTTGGGCGCAGACGTTCCCCACCAGGAACATTTGTTCAGCAACATGCAACCGCTCGCACCGCCCAAGCAGAAAACCGCCGCCACCAGGACAAAAAATCGTGCCGCCATAAATTCGCCGATTCCGTGTTTTAGAAATAAAAACCAGCGAATCATAACAAGATTTTGCACACGGTGAAAGGGCAGATTGATCGGTTTTCTGGAAAAAATGGAAGTATTATGAAGCGCAGAATGCAGAATGCAGAATGTTTAAAATCAGAGCCGCGAGAGTCATCGAGCGGTTGAAGCAGAGCAAAGTTCAGAGTGAAAATAAGGAATCGGAACATTCTGCACTCTGCATTCTGCATTCTGCATTCTTCCAGCCAGCGGTTACAGGTCTGAGTTGCTAACGACAACAACGTGAAAATAGGCCAAAAAAGAGGTTTTGTCAATCCGTGGCTGAGGACGGGATTCACGCTGCGATTTGCACCGACTCCTGTTCCCCCAGATCGGCAAAGTCAAGTGTTTTGCTGCCCTGGCGGCAGGTCAGCTCAATTTCGCCGAATAGGGTTTCCTGGTGAACCCGGGCGTATTCGTGCCGCACCAGTTCGAGCATGGCGAGAAAGATGCCGATGAGCGTCGATTTGTGTTGACCTGGACTGAACAAGCTGCGGAACGAAATACGTTCCTCACATTTGAGGCGGTAATGAATCCGTTTCATGTGCGTCGTGATGGGTGTGTCGTCATAGACGATATCCTGCCGTGCCTGCGGCGCGTTGTCACGCATGATCCGTCCGAACGCACTGACCAGGTCCCAAAGCTCAACCTCGTGGATCGGTTCTTCAGCAATGTTTTTCCGGCGAACCGGCAGGTCGTCGGCGATGCGCGGGTAGTGTTGCTGCCATTTCCGACCGCGTTCTTCGAGTTTCGCCGCGTTGTCACTGTGTACCTTGTATGTGAGCAATTGCCGCACGAGGTCTTTGCGCGGGTCTTCGATTTCCTCTTCCATTTCCTCCGTGCCGGGCAAAACCTGATACGATTTCATTTCGATCAACGTGCCTGCCATGGCGATAAAATCACCCACTGCGTTAATGTCGATCTGTTTGAGGATTTCCAGGTACTCGAGAAATTGGCCGGTAATGACGGAGATGGGGATATTGAGGATATCCAACTCGTGTTTCCGCACGAGGTAAAGCAACAGGTCGAGTGGCCCGTGGTAGATGGTCAGGTCAATGCGAAAATCGGTCATCCGGCCACTTGTTCCCCGTCTTTTTCGCGATCACCCATAACAACGTTTTCCGCTGAAATAACGCGTGGACGACGGGTCGGCGGTGTGCTGATGGGTGCGGGCGTGTCTGTGAGCGGTTGTCGTACTGGTTTTGCCGATTCACCTGAAAGCCGTTTGTGCAGGCTGAAAATCAGTTCCACCTCGCCGACCGGCATTTCAAGATGCGCGGCGATTTCTTTCGGTGACAAGCCCTTTTCGATGAGGTATTGCAGCTGGTGCCGCTTGGCCTTGCGGACGGCAATTTTGTCAAGTCCCACTTCCGCTTGAGAAAACGGGGCACTTTCGACAAGGATGGCTTGGGCGTTCGGTGGCGGCAATTTCGGGATCACCGGCGGCGCGAGCGGCTCGTCGTCAGCAGGCGGGGTTGACTCTTGCCGGATGATGCGGAGTGGTTTGCTCCCCATTTTGCGGACAGGTTCATCGGTCATGAGCATGTCCAATTGCGGCGGGACTTGCGTCAATAACTTATTGGTATAGGTTGTTTTGCGACGACTTGGCAGACCGGGTGACAACTGATCGGGCAACAGCCGCCGACCATGCAGAAGCTCATCGGGTGGCTGTTCCTGGGCTGAACGGTAATCCGAAATCGGGTACGATACGGGCGAGTCCCATTCAGGCAACGGGGACAACGGCAATTCCCTGTTTTGACCGACTTCCGTGTTGGCGGACATGCCGGATGACGAGGATTCGCTGATCGGCGTGTCCCAAGCGTTGAAAGTCGGAAGGCTTGCCGTCAATTGATCCAAATCGCGCATCGCCTTGTCGAAACCGAAATCATTGACGGCAAACGGGTCTTCAATAATGATGTTTTTAAAATCAGCCGGATCATTCGATGGTACGTTATTCTGTGGAACGGGAACTTTTTGTGAAACGCTTGATTCTGTGTCAGTTTCATCCGATTTGATGATGTGAACCCGCTCCGGTTCGGTTAACTGTATCGATGGGGCTGTTTTGTCGATATGGGGAAGAATTTTCTCCCATTGTTGCATAACCCGGTCAGCATCGGCGATCATCAGTTGCAAGGCTACGATTTTTGTGTCAATTTCAGCATTAATCTGTCGAGAAAACGTCAAAAGCTCGACCTCAAACTGTTCGACAGTAGCCTGCCGCGATAAGGATGATCCCGCAGTGGGGATATGAGTTGGAATATTGTTGCTACAATCGATTTCCGGGGGATTTTTCCTGACTTGGGCAGGAAAAAAAGGCGTCACATTGTCCGGCGTTCCGCCAGAGATGACGCCGATTTCCGAAAAGGACGCGTGTTGATGGAGCATTTGCTCATAGACATTGGGTTTTCGACTCGATTTTCTCATTTCCTTGAAAACGCGCAACAGTTTTATTCCAAGAATCAACATAATTCCTGCAATAAACATGCTTTGCGTATCAAATTGCGCAAACGGAAACACGAGTCAAGCCTCCCTGCTTTTGCCTCGAAACAGTCACTTGAGGACAGTATAACAAAAAACAGGTGTTGAACACAAGGCGAAAAAGCAAAAAGGCTAATAGACCTGTTCTCCAAACCTCTGAAATATTTTAGGTCACCTCGATGTCATTTGGCTATCTATTTCACAACCTTTGTCGCAAGATGCTTTTCATGCGTCGGTTATGGTTTTTACGATGGTAATGTTTTGCCAGCGCATTTCGTTTCATCCAACGGGTGGCGGTTTACGGCTTCAAAACGATCAGTTCGTGGCAAGGTGAAGTACAGCAGTTGTGTTACACCAAAAATATCACACGGCGGTCACTTCGTGCCACCAGCGTAATATGACATGGCCGCCCTGCATGAAGCCCGAAGTCCGAAGCCTGTGCTTGTTTTTCTGGAGTTCATGAGGTAAAATGAGATTGTCATTCAAAACCCCATCGTGATTTTCATTGTTGCGCTGGTGGCACAAGTGGTGAAAAACAACCGACGGTCATGCCGTGACCGCCCTGCCTGACAATGACTGTTTCAAAATGCCATGACCCTGTTACTTGGATTGGACATCGGGACAACGAACATCAAGGCTGTTGCGGCAGACCTGGATGGGACGATTCTTGCGGAGAGTTCGCGGGGTGTGGAAATTTTTCACCTCCCCAATGGTGCCGTGCGGCAAAAATCGTCCGACATCATCGCCGCTTCGCTGGATGTTTTGCGCGAAACGGCGGCACGGGTGGATGCCTCGCGCATCAAGGGGATTGGGATTTCCAGTCAGGGCGGAGCCATCCAATTGCTCGAACCGGATCATTCCCCGATCGGCGATGTCATCAGTTGGCTTGACATGTCCGGCGCGGAAGAGGATCAGGCGTTTGCAACACGCAAAGGTCACGATTGGCTGGCGTCGCGAATCGGTCGCGGCCGGAGCGGTCTTGCCATCGGGCAGATTTTGCGGTTGCGCAACGAATCGCCGGAACTCCTGCAACCTCCCCGGCGGGTCGGCTTCGTCGGCGATGTGGTGACTCACGCTTTGTGTGGTCGCTCCGCAACGGATGGCACTTCGCTCGGTTTGACCCTGCTCTACAATCCGTACAAGAAAGACTATGACCCCGATTTGCTGGCCGAGTTGAAAATTGACAAGTCGCAATTGCCGGAACTCATCGAACCACAGCAACCGGCGGGAACACTGTTGCCGGAAATTGCCCGGCAGATCGGGCTTTCGGAAGACGTTTTCGTTTCCGCGCCGGTTCACGACCAGTATGCCGCCGCACTCGGCACGGGTGCCGTCCACTCGGGCGACGTCATGTTCGGTGCCGGTACCGCCTGGGTTCTCCTGGCCGTCTCCGACCGCCCTGCCGCCACGGCAACCGATGACGCGTTTTTATGCACACACCTTGTTCCGGGCCTTTACGGACAAATCGTTTCGCTTTCCAACGGCGGATCGTCGTTCCAGTGGGCGATCAACCTCTTGGGCTTGCAATCGCTCACCCAGGACGAGGTGGACCGCATGATTCTCGGTGTTCCTGCCGGGTGTGACGGGTTGCAATTCTGGCCGCTCCTTTCATCGTTCGATGTGGCCGGTTTGCAACCAGGGACACACGGACGGCTCATGGGGCTCCAACTTTATCACGGGCAATCGCACATCATGCGAGCCGTCGTCGAGGGCTTGGCCTGCGAGTTGTTCCGTTACCTGCGCTTCCTGCACAATTCCGGGATCGCGATGAAGCGGTTGATTATGTGCGGCAAGGCGGGTTCCAGTCTCATCACGCCGCAGATTCTCGCCGACGTGACCGATTTGCCCGTGATGTGTGCCTCGTATTCCGGAGCCAGTGCTTTGGGGGCGGCCGTTCTCGTTGCGGGAGTGCTGCAACCGGACGAATCACTGCAGCGCATGGCCAAACGCATGGCCACGCCCGTCCGCGAAGTGCTGTCCGGAGTCAACCATGAGGTTTACCGGCAACTCCGCCAGGAATATCTTGCCGCGCTTCCGTGGCATACAGAACGGGGAAAATGAATGTATCCGAAGCATCTGCATTACGTCTGGAACTATACCGACACGGACCATGCCTTTTGGGAAGAGCATCTCACCGACTGGCTCCCGGAAAGCATCATCGACGCGCATGTGCATATCACCGATCCCGCCTTGCGGCGCGTTCCCATGACCGGTGAAATGCGCCGGCAATACTGGGTTTCCGAAGTGCTCGAACCGATGACCGCTGAAACGCTGGAGGAGTGTTATCGCACGGTCTTTCCCGGAAAGCGGGTGACTTGTGTCGCGTTCGGCTCACCCGATCTCGATTATGACATTGACGCAAGCAATGATTACGTGCAACAGGAATGCTCAAAACGTGATTGGCGGGGGCTTTCGTTGCTGTTGCCGCAATGGGATCAGGAGAAAATCGAAAAGGAACTGGCGCGACCGGGCATCGTCGGTCTGAAACCGTACTATTCCATGATCGGTTTGAACCGCGATACACGCGACCAATACATCGAGGCAAGCATTTTTGATTTCCTGCCGCACCATGTTCTTGAAGTGCTTGATGAACACCGCGCATGGGTGACACTGCATGTCCCCAAGGCGGGACGGCTGGGACATCCGGACAATCTCCGGGAAATTCGGGAAATCCGCCGCCGTTACCCTCATATCGTTTTGGTCATTGCCCATTTGGGACGGTGTTACACCGAAAAACATGCTCGTGAGGGCATTCTTCCCCTGGCCGACGATTCGGGACTGTTCTTCGACACGTCCGCCGTGGTCAATCCCGATTCCCACCGTATCGCCCTGGAAGCCGTGGGAACCGAACGCCTCATTTACGGAACGGACAATCCTGTCTTTTTCATGCGTGGACGCCGTCAGTTTACGGAAAATTCCTACGTCAACCGGACAAATCACGATTTCTTTTTCAACAAGGTTCGCGAATCCCCCGAAATCGAAGCGAATTATACGCTGATGATGTACGAAGATATCTTTGCCATCAAAACGGCAATGCAGCAACTCGGCATCACGGACATGGCGTCACGGGAAAGCATTTTTTGCCGTAACGCGGAAAGAAAAATGAAAAAGTGATATTGAGCAATCAGAGCCGCAATTGTAAAAATTGCGCAGGAAGCAGACGGATTCGCGGGAGCAACTCAACTAAAAGTGTCTTCCTTGTCGGCGTTGCGCACGACCCGGAAGCCGATGACATTGGACGTTGCGTCCGGGTTGGCACTGTTGCGGTAAGCGGAACGGGTGGCTTCGGCACCGAACTGCCATGCGCCGCCTCTCAAAACACGGCTGAGACCATCGCTCGGCCCCGGCGGGTCTTCTTCCGGGATGTCCTGTTGGTAGTAAAAATCGTTATACCAGTCGTTGCACCACTCCATGACGTTGCCATGCATGTCGTACAATCCCCAGGCATTCGGTTTTTTTTCGCCGACAGGATGCGTTTCCGATTGCGCATTGTCGTAATACCAGGCGTAACGCCCGACCTCAAGCACCAGATCGCCAAAACACCAGGGGGTGATGCTTCCCGCACGACAGGCGTATTCCCATTCCGCCTCGGTCGGCAGGCGGAAACCATTTCCCTCCAATAGGGAAACATCCGCATATTCAATGCTTCGATTTGTCCTTCGTTTGATGTTATCGATCGTGTAATACGGGGGAAGGCCTTCGCTTTCACTCAGAGCATTGCAAAATTCGACCGCACTGAACCAGGACACGCTGTCAACGGGGTTGGTTTCGTTGATCGCGGATGTACTGGGATGATACTCCATCAGTTCGCTGAACTGTTTCTGCGTCACCTGATGAATGCCGATATACAAGGGTCTTGTGACAGACACACGATGCTGGGGGTGTTCATTATTTCGCATGTATTCGTCCGAATCATGCGAACCCATGTAGAATTTTCCACTGGGGATCAACCGCAAAACCATCCCGGTCGATGTGGTCATGGTGGTCAGCTTTTCGATTTTTTCCCGCAACGATTGAGCCTCCGGGTCATTAGCCTTCAATTCCGCGTAACGTTGCACACAGGACAAGAGGGCATTGTATTGTTTTGCCGAAATGGCGTTACGAATTTCGCGCACGAGGGAATCCACTTCCGTCATACACTCGCCCGCCTCGACGTACATTTTTTTCATATCCTCATCGACGAGGACCCGCGGCACTTCTTCCAGAATTTGCTGGACTCGTTCGTATTTCTGAGCTGTCATGGCCGCTTTGGCCTGGTGCATCAGGTTGTCGGCATATTGCCGCAATTCGCGCCGTTCTTTTTGAAAAACCGGCAAATTGATTTTGGCCCAGTCGCGAAACTGGGAAAATTCCGGATGTGTGACCGCGATCATCTGTTTCAACATGGTCAGAGCGCGATCATGGCCGCAAATTTCACGCAATTTGACGATCTGTTGCTGTTGGGTATGCAACCGGTCAAGCATCTTTTGCTTGTCTTGCGGGATATTTGCACCACATTCACGGCAGATCATCGTTCCGGCGGGATTGAGACCCGGACACGATAAACATGGCTCATTGGCATTCATTTCCGCAATGGCACGACCCGTTTCGGCTTCGATCGGCCGGGAAATCAACGGTGTAAGGGAATCAATTTCGGACATGGGAAATCAATTGGTTTTTTGTAACATTTTTGGATAGTCACTGCCACAATGCTTGAATTTTTCAACGGAACTGCATCATAATATATTAGCTTATCGTTGATGAAAGAACAAAATGTCGCAACAGATTATTGGAATAACAAAAGAATAATATTTGTACTATTATCGATTTGTTGACTTTATGAAACCAACAAACATATCAACAACTTTTGGTCAATCACGGTGCAATATGCTAGATTAGAGTGTATAGGAATATTTTTTTAGCAAACTTATGAAATTTGAACACGTATTCATGCTCACAAAAATGGCTGTATGGATGATTCGATTCAAATTCCAAAGGACGTACACCTTGCGCAGAGCGTGAATCCCGTGTCAAAAGAAAAATCGCTATCCGATCCGATCAATATCCTTGTGATTGACGACGACCCCGCGTTGTTGCGGCTGGTCTCGCATCTGCTGGAGCTTGAAGGTCATAGCGTTCGCACGGCGATGGATGGAAACACGGCATTGCAACTGACACTCCAGGATTGCCCCGATGTCATCATCACGGACTGGGTCATGCCCGGCATCAACGGGCTGGAGCTTTGCCGGCGCATCCGCCAGCTTTACGAAAGCCGCATTCTGAAACACTATTCCTATATTTTTCTCCTGACAGCGCAAGTCGGTCGTCAGAATTTGCTGGAAGGTCTCAATGCCGGGGCGGATGACTTTATTGAGAAAGGGGGCAACAATTTCGCCAACCTCAAGGTCGAAATCCTGGTGCGTTTGAAAACCGCTCTTCGGATGCGTAACATGCAACGCGAATTGGAATACGCGGCAAAATTCGATTTTGTGACCGACCTTTTGAACCGCTCGACCTTTTTTGAACAAGGCCGCGACCTTTGGACGAAATCCATCCGTCAGGGATGTTCACTCGCGGCGATCATGATCGACTGCGACTATTTCAAGCGGATCAATGACACCTACGGACACCAGACCGGTGATTCGGTTCTCAAGTTGCTTGCGACGGTTTTGCAGGAACATTCCCGCGGATATGACATCCTTTGCCGTTATGGGGGCGAGGAATTTTGTGTCCTGCTTCCCGGCTGCGACGAATCCATTGCCGTTTCCTGGGCCGAACGAACAAGGAAACGTCTCGAAGCGGATCCGATCCTTTGCGACAACACGGACATCAACATCACCGCCAGCTTTGGGGTCGCCGAGAGACTGGACGGTATGACTTTGCTGGACCAGCTTGTGGAACACGCCGATCAAGCCCTGTTATTCGCCAAGGAGTCCGGCAGAAACCGCACGGTGAAATATTCCGATGTCGTTGTTGACTGTTACGATCCCCATGTCGTTCACCCTTCCCACCAAATGCTCTTTGACGGCATTACGGCCGGAGACGTCCTGATGCCTCTCGTCATGACGGTCAATATTAATGAGAGTATTGCAACTGTCGCGGATTTCCTCATGAAAACGCGAATTGAAGCACTGCCTGTCGTCGATGATCATGGTGATTTACTCGGTTTTATTTCGGAAAAGAATCTGCTCGCGGTGGTCGGTGACAAGGAGCGGTGGCAGGACGGTATCCGTGACTTCGTGACAAGAGCCATTGTGGTTTATCCTCCGGAAACCCCTCTCAAGGTCATCTATGATTTTCTCGTCCGTGTCTCCAAACGACGGGTTTTGATTGTCAAGGGCAATAAACCGGTCGGATACATCGCGCGCGATCTCCTGCTCCGTTGGCTCAGGAATCGCTGGGCTTTCATTCATTTGCGGCAACCGGACGAAATCCCGGACCCGGGCAAGAACCTCTATACACCTGAAGTGATGAAACAGTTGTTGGACAACCTGATCCGACAGTTGGATGGAATCCGAATGACTTTTGCCTCATATCACTATGAACTGAGTCTGAATGAAACATTCCAACATACCAATCCCGTGAGTGGTATCGCCTCACACGCTTCAAAGGCTCAGGAAATCATCGAACAAATTCTCATCGCCAACGCCGAATTCGTCGATCAAATGCAGGCCGATGAAAACCATCACAACATCCTGGCCGGGCATGTCCACGGCGTCACACAGCACAGCCTGGTTGAGTGACTTCCGGCTTCGGGACTTGCGTGTTTTTCTTTTTTTGCGGGAAATTGCCCTTGACACGGATGCCGGGTTTTGGCATCATTCGCCCGATACGTGTGCGGACAACGGAATCAGTTCTCATCCGTTGAAATCATGGAAAATGAACGCAATTCGACATTAACGCAAATGCAATGAGTTTTAAGGAGAAAACGAACATGCGACTGTCTCTTTTTTCACTGGGAATGTTACTTGGTCTGACCCTGATCGTTACCGGTTGCGGCGACGGGAAGAAAACAGAGCCTCCCGCACCTGCCCCGGCTAATCCAACACCTGGTGCCAACACAAACGGCGAAAACGCAAATGGAGGAGCAGGCGGCCAGACGAGCGGCGTGACCTCACACCCGTCACAGGAAGTGGTCAGGCAATTCCTTCTGGCAATGGTCAATGAGAATATCAAGGAAGCTTTTGCGCTCTTCACTCCGACAGCCCAGGCTGAATATCAAAAAACCGGCTTGGGGTTAAAACCCGAAGTTTTTCAAGGGATGACATTCCGTATCACCGGCGGTGACGAAGTGCCGGATGCCGGTGTTGGTCTCTATGCCGTCTATGTTGATATGGTGAACGATGATGAACTCATTGACAGTGTTTGGGGCGTACGAAAAATCGGCGATGAGTATCGTATCGCAAACCTGCTGATGAGTTTTGACGGCGATGTGATGGAATTGAATTTTGAAGACCCTGCCGGGATGCTCAGTGTATTTTCAGGAGACTTGGCGGAACCGTCGGCTGCAAGCCAAGTGCCGGCAAACAACCCGCAGGCAATGCAACAAAATCCCCAGGCCGCTCAACCGTTCGCGCCGCCGCAGTTTGATGAGGGATTCCAGCCACCAAACCAGACGCAGACGGCCCAGCCGAACATACCGAACATCCAGTAAGAAAGCATCTTTAACCAAAGTTTTGCGCAAGAAACAGTAGCCGGGAACGCAGAGAGGGGTCACAAAGTGGCCGAACGGAGTGACCGGAGAGAGCGGTTTCCAACCCAAAACCGGTTGCTGTTCAGTGAAAGACAAATTCCAAGGTGGATTGGTTTCCTTTTGATAACGACGCTTGGTGCCGGGCTTGTCCCGGTGCTTTTTTATTGGAGCAGAAACCACAGCGACTGCAAGGCTTCGGCGGAATGCGTCACGAGGATGGTTGCGGTACCGGTCAGCATCAGGAAACCGATCATCGCCATCAACATCGCCACACGATTCTTGTGCGCCACGCGATGCTGCAACAAGGCATTGCGCAGTGATTTCTCGAATTGGATCCAGCCTTGCATATTCTGTTGCGAGCCGCAGGCTTTCAATGTCACGTTGCGGAACAGGGTCACGTGTTCCATGTAAAACTGGATGCCGGGCGTGGGCAATGACAGCGAATTGCCTGCCCAACGGGCTTCGGAGTCGATTTCCCGCCCGATTTTCTCCAAAATCTCCCGCAATTCGCTCATGCCGATATTGTAAATCACGATTCTGAACCGGAACACTGTGCCGAGAAACCAAACCATCAGCGCGTACAGCACGGCAAGGAAAAACCAGGTGTAAAATCCCCAAAACGCGAGCGCATCAACCGGCAGAACATAGAGCATGGGCCCGGTCATGACGAAACCGATCAGTCCGAGTGCCAGGACGGTCAAATCTTCCTGACCGGTCAGCATCCGGGGACATCGCCCGCTGTTAAACGCCGTCAACGCGAAAAAATACAGTGCCAACGGCACAAACGCCACGGCAATGGAAATCATAATCGTGTCTCTCTTTCAGGCTTCGGAACTCGCGTAGAAATAGCAATGGTCATTACAATAGCATCCCGGAGCGTAAGCGACGGGTTTTTCGGTAAATCGTTTGTTGTTTCACAGGTCACTTACGTTCCCGACTGCTGTCCTGCTCAAATTGTTACCTTACTGGCATGGGGCGGTATAAACGCAATTTCCGCTGGAATCCAGTGCGACGATGAGCGGCAGGCGTTCGACGGTCAAACGCCGGACGGCTTCCGTTCCCAAGTCATCGAAGGCGACAACCTCCGCCGACTTGACGCAACGGCTCATCAGTGCCGCCGCTCCGCCGACGGCCGCGAAATACACGCCGCCGTATTCCCGGATCGCCTCGACGACCTCCGCACTGCGTGATCCTTTGCCGATCATCACCTTGAGACCGCAGCGAATCAATTCCGGGGCGTAAGCGTCCATGCGGCCGCTCGTCGTCGGGCCGATGGAACCGATGACGCGGCCCGGCGGACTGGGACAGGGCCCGGCGTAAAACACAACCTGGCCCGCAAAGGGAAACGGCGGCTCCTCACCGCGCCGCAGCATTTCGACCATGCGTTTGTGCGCCGCGTCGCGTGCCGTGTAAACCGTCCCGCTGAGGCGGACTGTCTGCCCGGCCGTCAAACCGGCAATCGTTTCATCCGAAATCGGTGTTTCCAGAATCATGGTTTTTCCTTCGCCGTGCCGCGCACCAGACCGATGAACGCATCGGGCAATAATGAATCCGAAATGAAAATCACACTGCCGTCGCGCAGGGCGATGTTGCAACCACCCGTGTGGTTGCTGCCGACCGTGGTGATGCCTTTGCCGACCAGTCCCGCCTCGGCGACACTTTGCGTCATATCCGAGTCAGGCTGCATCCAGCAGATACCTTCCTTGCGCTCCACGACCATCAGCATGTATCGCCCCGCTGATTCGAGCGTTCGCCCGCGATCATCACCAGGGTGGCCGTTGACCTCCGGGCGACGGAATAACAAATCGTCGCCGGTGATCACCGCGTAGTGGGAATCACCGGCGTTGCCGCCCGCACTGGGGCAACGGTAAAGATCGATGTTCCGCTCATGAAACTGCCGGTTGTGTTCGCTGTCCCACGGTTCGTCGAGTCGGATTTGCGAGTGTAGTTCCGCAAGCGTTGCGTCGCCCAGATACGGCAGCAGCAACGTCCGCCAACTGTGCAACGGCCTGCCGTCCGCGTCAACGCTGAACGCCGGCGGCAGCGTCCCCTGTTCCGCGTGGTAAAGGAACATCGCCAGTTGAATCCGCTTCAGGTTGTCAGCGCATTCCAGCCGCTGATACGCTCCCCGATATGCCCCACCTGCCGGAAAAAAAAAGTCCAGAAAAATATAGGCAAACTGTTCCGACCGCGACCGCATCGTCAGGTGATGGAGTGGATTGTGTGATGCTAAACTATGGTAACGAAATCCGGCAATTTCCTGATCAAAGGTTTCATTGACTCTCCGAAATACCATGTTCCAATCCTTACCGCCCCCGGCTAAAGTATTCAGGATGGTTTTCTGAAAAGGATGCATCCGCGATGATGAACCCGTACTGTCCAGCATTGTTTTCAAACTTGCAGGATCAT
>Ga0099364_10003372_pt1 | contig 24804 bp, 9 predicted proteins | sample TergutTh196P3_FD_73070 | JGI IMG/M metagenome (GOLD analysis project Ga0099364, IMG submission 73070) | Microcerotermes parvus P3 segment gut microbial communities from Pointe-Noire, Republic of the Congo - Th196 P3 | ecosystem: Host-associated > Arthropoda: Insects > Digestive system > Gut ...
CCTCCGACAAGCAAGTAAACTGCACTTCCAAAGGTGCATATCCCTCTCTAGGCTCTGCCATAAAATCCACATTTATCTCTCTCGGAAACACCGTTATAAAGTCTTCTTTTGTGATACTATCTGCTCCATCATTGATAGTCAGTGTTACAGTATATACACCCTCTTTATCAAATACTATAAGAGGATTCCGCTCATTTGATAAAAGCTGATTTGTTTCTAAACTCAAAACTCCGAAATCTATCCCTCCCCCACTCAAAGATTGCTTCGGAGGAAATTCAGGTAAGGAACCTCGCAATGACGATGAGGGAGACTGCTCTTTCCGAACTCCGAACTCCGAACTCCGAATTCTAAATTCCCATTCCCAAGCGTGAGCACCCCCAGTAGACAGGTCAGTAAACTGCACCGTCAGAGGTGCATGACCAGACAAAGGCTCTGCTGTAAAATCAGCTTTAACCCCTTGAAACTCAAAGACACCCATATCGATAGAACTGCCATATACCCTCGGATTACCTGCCAGATCGATGTCCAAATCCATCATTTCAGAAACATCAATCCCAGCATCGATAGCTGGTGAAGAGCTACTAAGATAATAATATTCCCACATATCAGGAGTCAAGCTATTATCAAGATGACCTAAAAATGCTGGAGAGTCAAAAATCACATTGTTTAGGATAGGGGCTGGCTGGTCATATTGGACTGATATTCTATTCCCATAAATCAAAGAATTATTGATAGTAACTTGATTTGTATGGTCTATACTGGCAATATGTAGTTCGTTGGTTAGCTCTGGATTATAAAGTATCATGTTATTTATTGTCGAGTCTGTCCCACCCAAGACAAGAGCAGCGATATTACCAGGTCCCCTATTATTGGCTATTGTCCAGTTGTTCAATATAGTTTCACCAAAAAACCTGTAGATGTTTACAGTGCCACTATTACTCCATCCCGTGACATCATAAGCATGGTTATTCGCTATCAAAACATTATTAAAAATAGCTGAACCTTCAAAATTTGGCACTCTGTTTGAATTATGTTGGGAACGGAAAATATGAGTACTATATATACTAGAGCTATTTGTGAATGAAACATTATTTACGATTATATTAGGGTTAGCATGAGCCCAAAAAGGTAAATAAGACGGATATTTTCCCTGCATATTATCTATCAACACATTCTCCATGTTTATACTATTGATATAACCTGAATATATAGGGCGTCCCAATGAACTCTTTATTATTACATTTTTTACATACGATTTCCTATTATTTAATCCATGAAGAGTACGAAGAGATGAAGAACAAACTTGTTGAATTGCAGATTCTCCATTATGGTTATATATCTTGATGTTTTCAATAGTGGCTTTTCTAGCACCACCTTGAATTAAACAATATTCAGCATTAGTATTGAAAATAGAAAAGTCTTTGATTTCAATTTCAGCTTTTGGTGATTGATACATAATAAGATATCCTTGATAATTTTTAAGTATTGTTTCTTCTATGCCAGCTCCAATAAATTTAGTCCAGCCAGGTAAAAAAATTGATGGTATCTCGTATTCAAGCGGAGTATAGATACCGGGTGCAAGTCGGATAGCTTTGGGATTAAGTGAATCTGATGCTATGATAGTAGATGCGAGATACAATGACCTCAAAGGCTCTGATGGATTCAAACCACTATTATTATCATTTCCCCATGGAGCAACAAAAATATCATGATTAATTAAAGGTGGTAAAGTCTCTTGTAAGATATCTATTGTAACATTTGGTGCATATAATGTTTTATTATGAAAAATATAATTTCCATCTGGTTCATAGATGATTCTGCTACCTTTATCAAGGTAAATCTGGATATCAACATTAATACTACCTATTGATATATCTTTTCCAATAGGAGATATATTGTTGTATATACTATTTCTATTTTCTTGTGAAAAGACAGCATTTATCCCTTCTCCGACACGAAGTCCAGAGCCTATTAGCCATGATACATTATTAAATATTTGATTGTTTTCTAAATAGACTGTTCTAGGTGCATTGTTAGATCCTGTAACACTTACAGCCTGCCCATATCCTCCAAAATGATTAGTAAAAATATTGTTTTTTATATTTGCATGAATATTTCTTATTCGTAGCCCTATGCAATATACATCAGGTACACCTTGATAATTATTCCCTATGTCATTACTGATAGAAAATCCATTCAATGTAATTGTTAGGGGACTTGGATTAGTCGGGCTAAATGTAATAATATATTCAGGATATGGGGCTGTGAGTTTTGTAGTGTGGATATATGTTGTGTCTGCTACCACAGCATAGAGACTTTCGAGGGTGAGGTTTATGTTTCTATTCATAGTAAAGGGACCTATGTATGTGCCTGGGTAGACTCTGATGGTGGAGTTGTTTGTAGCAAAATCGAGAGCTTCTTGTAAGTCTGTAAATTGTTTGTCTCCACTGAGGCAGACCTCTATAAGCTGCGGGTAAATAGCTGTCGTGCAGATAAGTATGAGTAGTAAAAAAATAGTGTTTTTCATAAAATATATCTCCTTTTTGTAGGGAACGCATTTATCCGTTCCGAAAACTCATCCTATCCCCCCTTTCCCCCAGGGTCAACGCATGAAGTTTTTTACACAAAATTTTTTGAGTTTTTTTCTTTTTTTAACACAGAGATTTTGAGAGAAGACACAGAGCACACAGAGAACTCTCTGTGTTCTCTGTGCCTTCTCTTGGTATCTCTGTGTTAAAATCCCTTGTTCTTCATTACTTCAGCAGCATCATCCTCTGCACCTCCACCCCCACACTCGTCTCAAACCTATAAAAATAAACCCCTGATGCCACACTATTGCCACGCGCATTATCCCCTTCCCAGACCACTGAATAGACCCCTGCCTCTTGAGTCTCATTGACCAATGTCTTGACCAGCTGACCACGGATATTATATATGCGTAGACTCACATTTTCCTTCTGTGAGAGATGGTATCTGATAGTCGTAAAGGGATTAAAAGGATTAGGAAAATTACCCTCCAAAAATGTCTTTTCTGGGATTTCTGGGACATGGACATCACCTTCTTTAAAAGATACTACATGAAAAAAACTACCATTGTTTAAATCAAGTGTTCTTGCTTGAAATACATTTTCAGCTTGATTGAGAACTAAATAATTGTTTCGGATAGTCCTTGGCTCTGACCTCGAACCATATTCATGATATAGAAACTCTACCTCTGCATTTTCAAGATCCATGTCCATGATATATCCATTGATTTGGATTATTTCACCCATTATCGGCTCTGCACCTACTATCTTACCATTTACTGACATTGCTACCTCACCTATTCCTTTAATGGACATTTCTTCAGGTAGATGAACATATATAGGAACATAATCTATCTGCTCTTCATAATCAAAGTATGTTACCATCGGATGTTCATATCTTTCAGTTGTGGCTGTTTCACTGACTTGCCAGGTAAAAAACCGCTCTTCATCATCTTTATATATAAGAACCACAGCTTCTCCAAAATTTAGGAGCGGATTAGTTTCCCCAGATGACCATACATCAACATTTGACCTTCTATCCATAGACCATCTCTGAGTCTTTATAGAAACGAGCCATGGCTCAATATCTTGAAGTGCATACAATGGACACTCACTTTGCTCTTTAAAATATCCAACCCAGATTTCTGTATGGTTTCCATGTAGATTGGGTAAAATGCTCATCATTGTTTCAGGATTACCGTCTTGACCAGCGAGAAATCCACTGACAAGGACATCTCTTTCCATATCTGGTAGCATCTTGACTTTGTAACCATGTCGGCTGTCAAGTAGACTAGAATAGTTGCCAATCAAATTACCAAAAGAGTCAAATCCAACAGGACCCTCCTCAGTATTATACCTCCAATCAATGTAGTCTAATATCCTATCATCACCTGTCAATAGCAAATAGTTTTCATTGTATTCATGCAAATTGTAATGCAATTCATCTGCAGGTCTACCATTGATAGTCTCTTGATACATTTTGTCCAAAAAGGGAAAAGAGACCCAAGAATATAATCCAGTAACTGTTTTAGATATTCCAGAGAAATTATGCCATATCCCACCGTGAGCTATACCCGGCACTGCTCCGATATCAAGCCTCGACCCATCAGGGTCTTGGTCTTCTGGGTCTTCCCACCAGGGTATACTATTGCCATTTGTATCAGGGTCACCTGCATCGATGAGACCAGATTTGACAGTTTCATTCCAGAAAGGCTGAAAGGTCTCATCATCGATTTCAGGGTCTCCGTAGTAAATATAGTCCGTGATAGCACTGGGTGGGAAATTCTGCTGATTTGGATTGACAAACCAGCTGTAATAAATCTCGTTTGTAGCACTCGGTAAATCTGAATAAATCGCACCTATGAAAAGATTGTTTTTTGCTAGCAAGTCTATGTTGTGTTCAATGAATCTGGTAGCGTGGACATCCTGTTCACATCTTATTTCTGTATTGTTAATAAGCCTGACTGTGCTACCTGCAATATTGGGTGAACCTATGAGTGAAATTCTTGTATTTGGAGTAGTAGAGCCTAATAATCCAGATGAACTAAAAATATTCCTCTCTAAATAAAGATAATATGGAATGATACTCTCTACAACAATATCCTGACCATTACTAAAAAACTTGGAGTTTGTTATGTTCAAGGTGTTGTTATTTCCATTTGTCAGATTTGCATAAATCCCTATTGTTTCAAAATCTGTTTCCATTATAAAAGTCAGATTATCTAATATTGGTGTGGAGTTTATCAATTCTATCCCGATACCAAGTGGGGCTTGAGAGCCATCAAGTATAAAAGTGATGTTTTGGATAACAGTCTCACTTGATACATTTGGTAGGACTATCCTTCTTGTGATAATTGATGGATATTGCTCATCTCCTATCAAAAAAACATCTTTATTCGACAAATGATATGGATGTCTTGAATCACACTGTCCACATTGATTATGGATACCAGACATTAGGTAAATAGTGCCACCAGGTCGAATAAAATCTAGAGCATACTGTAAACAATCCTCTGTAGAAACTACTATTTCTTCTAGTAAAATGCTTGAAACTGCCTTATATGCATTAAGTCTTCTCATAATCTGAGTATTTCCACCTGGTAAAGTGATAAGAACTGGGTCATAATTCGTGGTGATGATGGTTTTTAATTCTGTTGCTGATAAGGTAGGTTCTACAGACATTAACAATGCTGCGACACCTGCTACATGAGGAGCAGCCATAGATGTTCCGCTAAAAATGTCGTATCCATCATTCAATGAAGTTGTGTATCCATCTGTTCCTGGAGCATAAATGTGGACATATTGATTTGACGAAGAATAATTTGAATACTCCCATTTATCCCCCACGCTGTTTGATGCTCCAACTGCAACCAAATTTGGCAAATCGAATTCTTCTATTTGAGTGTAATCATTGACATCTTTATTACTGTTTCCAGCGCTCCAGATTAATAAACCATAATAGTTATCAATCGCCACTTTTATATTTGTATACAGTCCGTATCCATCAGAACTCAAATTTAGTATAGGTATTTCAATTCTATTTGCCCATTCAATTGCTCTTATAATAGCCGCTTCAAATACAATTATGCTACCTACTTTCATAGGAATCATGGTCACATTCCAGTTAACACCGACAGTGCCTATGAAATTATTACCAACAGCACCTATAATCCCAGCTGTTTTTGTGCCATGCCCATATAAGTCGTTAGTATCATTGTTATTGCTACTAAAATCCCATCCTGATAGCCTATCTAAATTGTCGTCTAAATCAGGATGTGTTGCAATCCCAGTATCTATGACACCTACTCGAACATTATGTGAGCCTGTGGTGATATTCCATGCTTCTGGAGCTTTGATGCCATGTTCTCCCCAGAGTGACCAAAGTCCAGGGTGATTCCAATATTCATCATTGGGTATCTGGGCTGGGGTTACGATATAGTTAGGTTCTGCTGACTCAATACCTTGAATCAACCTTAACTCCTCAATCGCCTCAAGCACTTTTCTTTTGTCTTGTGTAGGCAGAGTTATCAAATAAATCGACCTAAACTCCACACCTCTTTCTTCTAAGACATCGATAGCTGCCTGATTATGAATTTGAAAAATATTCTCTACAGAATCCTTTTCAAAACTACCAAAAAAGCTCGCATCACGAGTGCCAGTGTATTCACTAAAACTCGGCTCTAATACGACAAGCACTGTCCTGTCGCAGAAATCAAGTTCTGCAAACAAAAAACTTGTTAATATTGTCATAAAAAAGACTGTAAAAATCTTTTTCATCATAGTTTCCTCCTAAATTATTTATATATTTTACATGTTCAGCAAGGAACGCATTTCCCTACAAGATAAAACATATATTTTAATCTTAGCATTTTTGTCAACCATTTTCTCCATTCTCCATTACCTTTTTTCCATTTATTGCATTTCTTGCTTATCTCACATTTTATTTTTTACAACCCGTTCTAATATTTATAAAAGAATCACAGAATCTCAAACAATACTTAGTATTTTCTCAAACTATTTAGCGGTGTTTAATATCCTCCACATTAACGTTCTTTCTAAATAGTCAGTATTTTGGTTTTCGTGAAACTTTTAGAGTCAGTAGCATAATTGTTTAGGGTGGTAAAGGTATAGAAATTCTTCGTTATGAGCAGAATGACATGGCAGAAAGCTTAGAATGATTAGTTTCAGCTCATCTTCAATACTAATCCTGTCTCCTCATATATAAATTTTCCCCTACAACATGAAGCTCATATCCTGAGGTCAAGATAAAACTTGACTCGTTCAGTTCATGTCTTTTATTGGTGAAGAGATATTCTTTTTCTATAAGGTTTCCGACTATAATTATCTGTGGTGTCCCCTGGACTGTAAAATTGAGTGGATGTGAAAATATTGGAATTTCCGGGTCTCTATATTGTAAATTTAGTCTAAATGTATGAGCTGGAGATATAACTACCTCATAGTTTCCTATGGCATTAAACTTGGATTCGATAATAGTTGTTCCAGAAATAAAGTTAATAAAATTATGATCAGCATGAAACTCATTAACACTATCCCAGAAAAAAATTCCCTCACCATTGATATTCATAGTAAAAATCTTATTATTGTTCATGTCAATTTTTATAGGGTCAAATAGAGCAACAATACCAGAATAGGAAGGGGATATATTTAATTTTGCATCTGCTTTGCTATCCAATAAACTGTTTGAAAAACTATCGTATTCACGACTAAAGGTTATGGATTTGTAACTCAAGACATTGTTGATCAGTAATCTGTTGTTATTAAACGCAGTAGAAGAGCCTGCTGAAGCTGTGAGAGTAAGGACATGCCCCTCTGGATTTTGTGTTTCTCTATCCGTTCCAATGTAGAAAGTTCCGCTTGATACATTTGCAATATTTCCATTTAAAACCAATAAATTGTTAAAAAAAGTCGTATTATTTACAACAAGCTCTTGAGCAAGACCTGTGACAGCTACCGTGCTTCCGAGAACATAGACATTTTCAACATTTTGATTTCCTACTTCGATCCTATTGTTTTGAAAACTTGCGTTATTGAAACCTTTAATAAGCGAAGTCTTATCAAGAGAGCGGTTGCCAAACAAAGTTTCCCCAGAAAATAAACCAACAATCCCACCGTTTATATATGTCCGAGCATAGATTTGGTTGTTTAAAAAAGAGGCACTCACCATGCCAAGAGACGATTTTCCTGTATAAGATCGGAGACCAATAATGCCGCCACCACGGAGATAACTAGTCTCTGCAGAAATAATATTGTCTCTATACACGCCACTGACATCGCCAATTTCTACATCAGCTTGCCATCCCCAACTTCCCACAAGCCCACCACCGCTAAGATTTGTATTCGCTTTTATATTATTGTTAACAAAATCAGCTGAGACATTTCCGATAGATACTGTATGTGGATTCGTGATAAGTGGGTCTACGGCTACAAAAGCAGCTACTAAACCACCACCATTGATATATGAAGCGGTTTGCACAACATTATTAATATACATCCCACTTATATTACCGATAGAAGGTGACTGCATCTGGTTATCGGCAAAAACCCCTACAAGTCCAGCTCCCCATATTTTTCCATTCTCGTTTAGATTTGTATTGGTGAGTAGAATAAGATTGTTTGAAAAAGTAGCGTCTACATTTCCTATAGCAATAGCACCAGAGTTTGAATTTGACCCTATCAACCCACCTCCGTGTAGGGCGTTTTCGAGTATTATAAGATTTTGTGTAAAGCGACTATTAACAACATCGCCTAGAACAGCTCCAGAATCATCTAAAATATTTACTGTGCTAACTAATCCTCCGCCTAAGGTTACATGTTCTTTGACTTCTCGATTGATATAGGAGATATTCAAATTTTTAAATCCGAGACCGTAACCTGTGCCATCAGTCATTGAAAACAAAGGTTCGCTTGAAACATGATAGCGAGTAATCATTGTTTCAGAGCTACTACCTCTAATTGTTAAACCATAACTTTCTACCATGACAGCTTCATCAGAAATTATAGGATGAATATTTAAAGCAAATCCTATAGTATTATTATTTTGAGCATCTTTTATAACCTGACGAAGTTCCCCAACATCACCAATGTCTGTATTTTTAGTGACAATATTGTCCTCTTCTACAATGAGAAATATGTGACTTTTTTGACATGCACTAAAAATAAGTATCAGTAATATAATTAAGTTAATATATTTATTCATCATTTGGATCTCATTCTCTCAATTGCCTCAATCCTTTGTGAAATAGTAGGATGTGAATAAGTAATCTTAACAACAAAGGGATGAGGGGTTAGGTTTGCATAATTTTCTTTTGCCACTTTTTTCAAAGCAGATATTTTGTGTTCTTTACCGCCATATTTGGCTCCAAAAGAGTCAGCTTCGTATTCATGTTTACGACTTAAAATATTTGCAGGTATAGTCAAAAAGATAGATATTGGATAAAATAGAATACCACAAATCATCAAGGCAAATCCTACATTCAATTGACTAAAGCCAAACGCTTGTGAAACTTCAAATTGATTGAACACAAAATAAGAAAAGATAAAACCGAGAATTATTACGATAAAATTTAAGGGCATACTTTTCCATAAATGATTCTTTTTGGCATGTGCAATTTCGTGAGCGAGAACTGAAATAATTTCATTTTCAGACAGCTTTTCTATCAAAGTATCAGTAAGGGCAATCGTTTTGTTTTTTCCAAATCCTGAAAAAAAGGCACCTAATTTTGAGCTTCTTTTGGAACCATCTACTACAAAAACTCTTTTCACTGGATAATTTGTTTTTTCAGTCAAATCAATTATTTTATCCTTCAAAGAGCCTTCTTCCATTGGGGTAAATTTATTAAATAGTTTCATAATAAAAACACCGATAAATTGGACTAAAAGAATAAAAAAAATGACAACTCCTACAAAAACAGGAAAAACTCCATTGCCAAGTTTATCAAATAACCAAATAAATAAAGCGAGTAAACCAGCTTTAATAATGATATTTATCAAAAGTTCTTTGATTGTATCACCTATAAAAGTAGCTGGTGTTGACTTGTTAAACCCGTATTTCGCTTCGATTTTGAAGGTGTCATAAGCTTCAAAAGAGGTATCAATCACAAGGTCAATTATCATCAATACTCCAAACATAAAAAAAGTTTGGAAATAAATACTTGTGAATATTTGGCATCCATAGTCAAACAAGTAAGCATGGATATTAAATATCAGATAGAGAGACATTATCACCAAGCCACATAAACCATTTATAACACCAAAACGTGTGTTCTCCATTTCGTATTCATACCTTTTTTGGTATGTTTCAGGTTCAAAGATATCTTTGACATTTTCGGGTATAGCTTTATTTCGATTTCTGTAGTTCAGATATTTCAAAAAGAACCCAAAACATGAACTAACTACAATAATTAAAATAACTAAGAGTTTCATATTATTTACTCCTTTGAATAAAATATTTTTTGTTTCTAAACTCAATGATTACAAAAAAAAATATATTAATAATTTTGTCAATAAGGTTTTTATTTTTATATTAACAAATTCTAATAAGTGGTTTCTCTTGACAAAAAAACAGCATTAAATTTTTATGCTTTCAATTGCAAGTTCAATGGAATTTTTTAGATGTTTGAATACTCGGAAGTAGTTGAAGAATATGCTCTGATAAAGAGATTGAGCTTGACATGCTAATGAGATATTTAAACACCGACGATATTAAAGAATTGTTATTGTGAAAAAAAGAAATGAAAAAAAAATCTTTTATAAATGATTGGAGATAGGATGCGTGAATTATCAAAAGACTTTATTCAAAAATTACCAAAAACTGACTTGCATGTCCATTTAGATGGCTCGATGAGATTTGATACAATTTTTGACCTTGCTAAAAAGCAAAAAGTCGATTTACCATCAAAAACACATAAAGGATTAAAATCAATTATCTCTTGTGGTGAACAAACTAAGAGTTTAGAAGATTATTTACGCGGTTTTTCAATAACATTGTCGATATTACAAGAGGAAGAAGCTTTATATAGAGCGGCGTTTGAGCTAGCTGAAGATGCTGCGAACGAAAATATTCGCTATATGGAAGTTCGGTATTCACCTATCCTCCATACAGATAAAGGATTAAGACTAGCTCAAATATCTGATGCAGTGATTTTGGGATTAAAAGATGCAGAAAAGGCTTATAATATTAAAACAGGAGTGATTATTTGTGGTATCCGCAACATGAATCCAGCGAAATCTGTTATGCTTGCTGAACTCGCTATCGCCTATAAAAACAAAGGTGTTATCGGTTTTGACTTAGCTGGAGCTGAATTTAGTCATCAAGCAAAATTACACAAAGATGCATTTGATTTGGTTCTGAAAAACAATTTAAATATTACTATCCATGCTGGAGAAGCTTATGGACCTGAAAGTATTTCGCAAGCTCTACACAAATGCGGAACTCACAGAATTGGACACGGAACAAGACTCATGGAAGATGGAGATTTACTAAATTATGTAAATGACCATAGAATTCCTTTGGAAATATGCTTAAAAAGCAATTTTCACACAAAAGCAGTTCAGAGTATAAAGAATCATCCTTTAGTTTTTTATCTTGATTTTGGTTTGAGAGTGACATTGAATACTGATAATAGACTGATCTCAGATACCAATATTACAGACGAATACATGCTTGGAATAAATGAATTGGGATTATCATATGAAGATATTAAAAATATCATCATTAATGGTTTCAAATCAGCTTTTATTCCTTATAAAGAGAGAGTGGCTTTGACAAATTCTGCTCTAAAAGAAATGTCAGACCTTGAAGAAAAGATTTTAAACCAAAAGATATTTATTGAAGAAAAGATTTAATATTGAATTGTGAAAGGAGGCAATATGTCTTATATCGCAAATACGGATAAAGATAGACAGGAAATGTTGGATATTATAGGTGTAAAACATTTTAATGATTTGATAGCCAATATACCTGAAAAATTATTACTAAAAGATTTCTTAAAACTCGACAAACCTTTGTCAGAAATCGAAATCAAAAAAAGAGTTTTTTCTCTTTTATCAAAAAACAAATGTCTAAACAAACAAAACTCTTTCCTAGGTGGTGGTGTTTATGATCATTTTGTCCCTGTTGCTGTAGACCATATCGTCAATAGACCAGAGTTTGTTACTGCTTACACTCCGTATCAAGCAGAAGTTTCGCAAGGAACTCTACAATGGATATACGAGTATCAAAGTCTTATTTGTGAGCTGACAGGCATGGAAATTTCCAACGCTGGCATGTATGATGGAGCTAGTGCCGCTGCTGAAGCTATTCTAATGGCTTCGAGGAAAAATAGACTCACAAAAGCTCTTGTCTCAGAGACCTTGAATCCTGTGTATATTGAAGTGATAAAAGCATATACTGAGGGAGTAGGCATAGAAATTTTGACTATTCCCATGAAAGCTGGAGTCACTGATCTTGAAAAATTAAGAGATTTATCAGATGATAAAACAAGTTGTGTTGTCATTCAAACACCAAATTTTTATGGGATTATTGAGGATTGTTTTCAGATAGATGAATGTATCACCAATATTTCTGAAAACAAAAAACAAAAGCCTTTATTTATCACTATCAATGATCCTATTTCCTTAGCTATTTTAAACGCTCCCAATGAATATAATGCTGATATTGTAGTAGGTGAAGGTCAAGCTCTTGGGAATAGACCTTATTATGGAGGTCCTTTATTTGGATTTATGGCTAGTAAAATGGATTTGTCCAGAAATATGCCCGGTAGAATTGTCGGTGCAACCACTGATATTGAGGGAAATAGAGCATACTCACTCACTTTACAAGCTAGAGAACAACATATTAGAAGAGATAAAGCAACCTCAAATATATGCTCAAATCAAGCACTTTGTAACCTTGCAGCAACTGTGTATATGTGCCTGATGGGAAAAAATGGGCTCAGAGAAGTTGCTGAACTTTCCACTAAAAATGCTCATTATCTTGCCAAAGAGATTACGAATATTAAAGGTTTTACTTTAGCTTTTGAAAAGCCATTCTTTAAAGAATTTGCCATAAAGACTCCAACAGAACCAAAGATTATCATCGAAGAATTACATAAAAAAGAATTTTGTGCTGGAATAGAAATTTCTGTTAAATCTAATGATAAGGCAGAGAGTGATAAATTGCTGCTCATAGCTGTAACTGAAAAGAAAACAAAAGCTGATATGGACAATTTTGTCAATGCTCTCAAAAATGTAATCACGACACCAAACTCACAGAATAAAGACTCGAAAGAAACCCTAAATGTCAAAAAGGAGATAAACTAATGGAAAAACTCATCTTTGATAAATCAGTTCATAACAGAAAAGGTTATTCATTACCTAAATCAGAAGTTGATATAAACATAAATGACATTATAGATAAGAAATTCCTCAGAAAAGAAGAATTGAAATTCCCAGAAGTCAGTGAATTAGATGTGATGAGACATTTTATCGCTTTGTCTCATTTAAATCATTTCATAGAAAAAGGATTTTATCCACTCGGTTCGTGCACCATGAAATATAACCCTAAATTGCATGAAAGCATAGTTAGTAGCCAACTTTTCAGTGATATTCACCCTCATCAGACTCTTGATACCGTGCAAGGAATTTTGGAAATCATGTATGAACTTCAAAATGACCTTACAGAAATATCAGGGATGGCTCAAACGACTTTACAACCAGTAGCTGGTGCGCATGGAGAGTTTACAGGCTTGAAAATTATCAAAGCCTACCACAAAGCTAAAGGAAATCATCATAAAAATGTCATTATTTTTCCTGATTCTGCACATGGCACAAATCCAGCTTCTGTTACCCTCGCAGGAATGAAGGTTGTCGAAATTAGCTCGGATGAAAAGGGTATGGTAGATCTGGAAGCTCTTAAAAAAGTTGTTTGTGAAAATACAGCAGGTTTTATGCTCACAAATCCAAACACTTTAGGACTTTTTGAGACTCAAATTGAAGAAATTTCAAAGATAATCCATAGCGTTGATGGACTAATGTATATGGACGGAGCAAATATGAATGCCCTACTGGGTTTAGTAAAACCGGGACATATTGGTTTCGATGTCATGCACTACAATCTTCATAAAACACTTTCTACTCCTCATGGAGGGGGAGGACCTGGCTCAGGCGCGGTCTCTGTCAGAGAGGATTTAGTAAAATTTTTACCATATCCGCTTGTTGATTTCAATACTGCCCCACTTTGCAAGGGGGACTTAGGGGAGGATGAGGATTGTGCAGGATACTTTTTTCTCAATTCAGACCACAAAGACACATCCATAGGAAAAATTCATTCCTTTCATGGAAATTTTGCCATAAATGTAAGAGCTTGGATTTATATTAAAACACTTGGAGGCAAGGGACTAAGAGAAGTTTCTGAAAACGCTATCATAAATGCCAACTATATCAGAAAAAAACTCGAAAATGTTTATTTGGTTCCACACAATCACACTTATTGTATGCACGAATTCGTGGCAAGTGGAAACAGACAAAAAGAAAAAGGGATTAAAACGCTTGATATTGCTAAAAGATTATTGGACAAAGGAGTTCATGCACCGACTATCTATTTCCCTTTAATTGTTCCAGAAGCCATCATGATAGAACCAACCGAAACAGAAAGTAAACAAACTCTTGATGATTTTATTAATGCTATGCTGGAAATAAATGAAGAATGCAACACAAACCCTGATTTAGTCTTAAACGCTCCTTCCAATACTCCAGTTAAAAGAGTTGATGATGTTAAAGCAGTGAAAGATCTGAATGTTAGGCACATTTTGTAATTATCTTCTGTCCGACTTGGAGTTTCACATTCACCCTTACCCCCCCATAAATTTTGGGAGGGAAATCCCCCCACATTTATGTGTGGGGGGGGGGAAGGGGGGAGTTACAGCTTGGATGGTTCAACCATCGAGCCGCTATAACTAACTAATATCTTTCAAAATATTTTCCTGCTTTTCAGAACTCCTTGAAGAATCTTGAATCGTTGATGTCACCTTGAACGAAGTGAATGGTCTTTAAGATTCCTCACTGCGTTAGGTATGACAAGGTTTGCGTTCAGAATGAAAAGGAACCGTTCAGAATGACAAAAAGTTTTTCACAATGTGACAGCCTCGTGTATTTATTCTAAATAGTAAATCATCTTGCACTCTAAATTAATTCGATTCACAATTCTCAGCCTATTAGCAAAATTGATTAATCCTTGACAAAATTAACAAAAAAAAAAAAATAGTTTTTATTTACATAAACTAGTTACGGTTTTAATACAAAATCAGTAAACAATAGGAGGTTTTATGAAAATATTTAAATCGACTTTGTTGAGTCTTGTTTTTTTATTGTTATTGATTAGCTTTATACAAGCCCAATCCATAACAAATGGCAGTTATATCGACATCAACGCAAACTTGAATAATCTTGATGCTCAAATTAGTAGTAACCCTACAATTATTGAGATGTTTAACTCTATAGATCGCTATAGATCATTTAGTTGGAATTATGAGTTGATAAATCTTGATTCGAAAAATATTGGTGACACAATAATGCTTACTTTCTTTGAAGATGCAAGATACTCAGCAGAAATAATGAAAGCTTATGTTAACGATGGTGGACGAACAGTGATCACAGCAGAAATAAATGATAACTTGTTTGCGTATGTAATAATAACGGTTTCAAATGAAGCTATCTCGATGTCTGCTAAAATTCCTGAAAATGATGAATATTTCTTTGCTTCTGTTAAGCATGGTCAAGCATGGTTGGGACAGGCAAGGCTTTCGGAAATGGATTTGGATAAATTACCTTGTGATTTAACAAATAATCTAGATCATTATTTGCATGATCACGAGCATTGTGATGGTCATCATGATGAAATGATTTGGGCAAATTCAAATGATCCCATCACTATTGACCTTCTTTATGTGTATACACCAGCAGCCGTACAGTGGGCTTCAGCGGCTCCCAATGTGACGGATATACAGCATCTGATTGATATCACTCTTGAGTTGTCAAATCTGGTGATGGCAAATTCAAACACGGGTGTAACTTTTAATATTGTTCATAGGCATCTCACAAACTATGTGGAAACAAATAGTCCTACTGATTTGCAAAGATTAACAAATACAAACGATGGATATATGGATGAGGTTCATGTATTAAGAAGCACTTATTATGCCGATTTAATAGTATTCCTCGCCAATATTAACTATACAGGCGGAGCTGCTTGGCTCTTAAATAGTTATTCTGGATTTACTGCTGTGGGCTTTGATAATCACGCAGTTTCTATAAATAGAGTTCAACAGGCTTCTTGGACATATACAATAGTTCACGAAATCGGACATAATATGGGTGCTCATCATCACAGAGGTCAAACTACACAAGCCGGTCCAAACGGGGCTTTAGGTGAATATGCAGCTGGTTGGCGTGGTTCTATCCAAGGCTCACTGCGTAATACAGTGATGACTTATGGAGATGGTTCGTATTGGCCTGGTGGACAATCAAGCACAGATATACCATATTTTTCATCTCCTCTAATTACAGTAAATGGAACCGTGATAGGAAATGCTGTTTTGGAAGATAATGCAAGAATCATTAGAGACACAAAAGTAGTTACGGCAAGTTACAGAGTTCCGCCAGCATCTTATGACCTTTCAGCTCAATCAATCATTGGTTCTACCCATATAAGTGTTGGAACTGCGTCGAGTTACACAGTTCGAGTGATAAATACAGGACAAAATATAGCCAATGATTATATAGTGAGATTGATGCTAGCAGGGAATAATACACCTCTTGATTGGGTTAATGGTTCTACATTGACTACAGGTAATTTTTTTGACTTTAATTTATCATGGACACCAGATGAAATAGGTCAAATGCAAATATATGGGGAAATTGTTTGGTCACTGGACGAAATTCCTGGAAATAATCAAACACCTTATTTAAATGTCAATATCTACCCCGATGCAACAATATATCAAGAAAACTTCGATTCTGGAACGAGTTTATCCGATATTGGTTGGGGGGGGGAGCTTTCAGGACAATCAAACATTCAACCTTATAGCGGAGTTAATAACACAAACGGGCTTGTTCTTAGTGTTTGGGGTGGGGCGCCTATTCAATATGCATATACACCAATTATTGGTCCTGTAACCACCGAAAGTGAGATATCTTTTGCCTATAGAATTGTACACTATACAACAAATTGGCAAGGTCAGCTTTATCCTGCAACCCTCGGGAATGGTGATTCTATTGACATTGAAATCTCTACTACTGGAGCAACAGGAGATTATTTCCAACTATATCAAATAAATAACACAAATCACCTCGCATCCATAAACTTTGTAACTATCAATCAACCAATATTTTTTTTATCTGGACAAATAATCAATATCCGCTTTAGAGGTCTACATACCACAGGAGAATGGATGTTTGTTCTTGATGATGTTTCTATTGCTGATGCTATGTCACCACCTCCTATTTTTCACCCTCCAATAAATCTGCAAGCATCTGTAGAAGGTAATAATGTGAATTTATCGTGGGAAGCACCCAATTCTAGAAATACACAAAACACATCTTTTTTAGGTTATCGTGTCTACAGAGGAATTTCGCTTTTAACACCAAACTATTTATCAACTCTAACATTTACAGAATACAGTGTTCCCAATGGTTCTTATACTTACATTGTAACAGCTCAATATACATTGGGTGAATCAGAGCCTGTTTCTATAGATGTAATTGTTGATTTTTACCCTCCCAATCCAGCAATAAATCCTACACCTATGAATAATGCTACAAACATACCTCTATCTCAGAGTCTGAGTTGGCAGCCTTCTACAACAGGCAGCACCCCCACTGGTTATAGAATTTATTTTGGTTTAACTGACCCACCACCGCTTTTGCAAAACAACTCAACTGCGACTACTTGGGTTCCACCTAATCTGATTGAAAATACATTGTATTTTTGGAGTATTGTTCCCTTCAACGCTTCTGGAGAAGCTGATAATTGCCCTGTATGGAATTTTTCTACGATAAACAATCAACCTACTTTCTCGATTAACCCTACATTCCACAATTTTGGCAATATCATAGTATCTGAAACTTCGCCACCTCAGACATTTGCTATCACAAATATTGGCAACAGCCCGCTGGTAATAAACTCTATTGAGATACCAGTAGGTAATGATTTTTCTCTTGGAAATGTCTCCAATCTGCCTTGGACTTTATTACCTAATGCCACACAACAATTTACTGCTACATTTTCTCCGACGGGAACTGGATATCAGTCAGTTTATATTGAAATAATTGATAATGTGATTCATTTAAATTATTTATCAGAGCTCACAAATGAGCGGGTAGATACAAATCACAATAATCGAGAGATTCACCAAGTGTTATTATCTGGAACAGGTGTGATGAATATTCCAGAGCCTGCTATCAATCCTACACCTATTAACAACGCTACCAATGTGCCATTGAATCAAATTCTGAGCTGGCAACCTGCTAATAATGGTAGCACGCCAACAGGATATAGAATCCATTTTGGTGACACAAATCCACCTCCTCTTGTGCAAAACAACTGGACATCTACTACTTGGACTCCTCCGACAATAATTGAAAATACCATTTATTATTGGAGAATAGTGCCTTTCAACATTGCTGGAGAAGCTGAAAACTGTCCTATATGGAATTTTACTACGATAAACAATCAACCTGTTTTCTCGATTAATCCTACATTCCACAATTTTGGCAATATCATAGTATCTGAATCTTCGCCGCCTCAGACATTTGCTATCACAAATATTGGTAATAGCTCGCTGATAATAAGCTCTATTGAGATACCAATAGATAATGATTTTTCTCTTGGAAATGTCTCCAATCTGCCTTGGACTCTATTACCTAATGCCACACAACAATTTACTGCTACATTTTCTCCTACAGCGACTGGATATCAGTCAGTTTATATTGAAATAATTGATAATGTGATTCATATAAATTATTTATCAGAGCTCACAAATGAGCGGGTAGATACAAATCACAATAATCGAGAGATTCACCAAGTGTTATTGACTGGAACAGGTGTGATGAATATCCCAGAGCCTGCTATCAATCCTACACCTATTAACAACGCTACCAATGTGCCATTGAATCAAATTCTGAGCTGGCAACCTGCTAATACTGGTAGCACGCCTACAGGATATAGAATCCATTTTGGTGACACAAATCCACCTCCTCTTGTGCAAAACAACTGGACATCTACATCTTGGACTCCTCCAACAATAGCTGAAAACACCATTTATTTTTGGAGAATAGTGCCTTTCAACATTGCTGGAGAAGCAGAAAATTGTCCTATATGGAATTTTGCTACGAATAACAATGAACCTATTTTCTCAATTAATCCAACATTTCACAATTTTGGACAAATCTTAGTATATGAATCATCACCATCTCAAACATTTACTATCACAAATATTGGTACTGGTTCATTGATTATCAATTCTATTGAGATACCTGAAGCTGATGACTTTAATCTTGGGAATGTCTCAAATCTGCCATGGAATATTCTTCCTAATGATACAAGGCAATTTAATGTGACTTTTTCACCTACTTCGATAGGTTATCAATCAGCTTTTATCATAATTAATGATAATATGCTTAGTTTAAATTATTCTTCCAATAGAATTGATGAACATATTGATTTAAACAATGAAAATCGAGAGATTCATCAAGTGTTAATAGATGGAACGGGCTTTATGAATATTCCCCATCCTGCTATAAATCCTATTCCTATTAACAATGCTACGAGTATTCCGCTAAATCAATTACTGAGCTGGCATCCTGCTTCTACAGGTGGCTCTCCTATTGGATATAGAATACATTTTGGCACTACTAATCCACCTCCCCTTGTAGAAAACAATTGGACAACTACTTCTTGGTCACCATCAGACATGGAGGAAAACACTATGTATTATTGGAGAATTATTCCATTCAATATGGCTGGAAATGCTGCCAATTGCCCTGTTTGGAATTTTACTACTCTGTTCAATGAACCAGTTTTCTCTATCAGTCCTACTTTTTATAATTTTGGACATGTCTTAATTTATGAATCATCACCAGCTCAAGACTTCATTATCACCAATATAGGCACTAGTCCTTTAGTTATCATTTCAATTGAGATTCCAGAGACAAATGACTTTTCTCTTGGAAATGTTTCAAACCTGCCATGGACTATTTTACCTAATGATACAAGACTATTTTCTGTAACTTTTTCTCCTACTTCGATAGGATATAAATCAGCTGATATTGTGATTATTGACAATATTGATACTATAACTTATGATTATAGAGAGATTCATCAAGTATTCATAGATGGGATGGGCAACACGAATCTGCCTTATCCAGCAATGAATCCTATTCCACAAGACAATGCAACTGATATTTTGACCACACAAATTCTAAGTTGGTCTCCTGATACTACTGGTGATGTTCCGACTGGATACAGAATCTATTTTGGGACTACAAATCCACCTCCGCTAGTGCAAGAAAATTGGATTTTAACGAGCTGGACACCAGAGACAATGCAAAACAATATTCAATATTTTTGGAGAATAGTGCCTTTCAATGAACATTCAGAAGCTATAAATTGTCCTATTTGGTCTTTTACCACAATTTCAAATCCAGCAATAATAACTATTGACCCGAGTTCCTACAATTTCGGAACTGTTGTCGTGGGGACGATCTCTGAACTTCAGACTTTTACTATATTCAATACCGGTGGAAGTCCTTTGTTGATTAATACAATAACCCTTTCAGGAGATAATCAAGATGATTTTAATATTATTTCTGACGACTTACCTTGGAGTATAGAAATTGGTAATAATAAACCTTTCTATGTTTCTTTTTCTCCTATTTCTTCGGGAAATAAATCAGCAGAATTAAATATTATGCACAATGCCGATGATTCTCCCAGTATAGTTGCATTGTCTGCCCTTGCACTTGAAGCACCACTATTTTCCATTTCACCTATTTCATACGATTTTTCTGAAATTGTGGTAGGGCAAAATTCATATTTTCAAACTTTTACTATTTCTAACATAGGTGGAAGCCCTCTGATAATTAATGCCATCATCAAAGAGGGAACAAATCAAGATGAGTTTGATATTTATACTGCAGGTTTGCCTTGGACAGTAGCTACTGGCGGGAATAGGACATTTACAGCAAGATTTTCTCCAACTTCTATAGGGAATAAAATAGCAGATTTAATCATCACCCACAATGCAGAAAACTCGCCTGAGAGAGTTACTTTAACTGGTATCGGTTTTGACCCTCCTATATTTAGTATCAATCCTATTTCGTTTAATTTTGGAGATATTAAAGTAGGTGAATCTTCTGATCCTCAACTTTTTACTATCACAAATTTGGGGGGTAGTCCCTTAATAATAAACACGATTGTTAAAATAGGAGTAGATCAATATGATTTTGATCTTTCTACGAATGAGCTACCTTGGACAATCGCAAAAAATGAATTTAGAACTTTCAATGTTAGTTTCTCTCCATTAACAGCAGGATATAAAACTGCACTCATAACAGTTATTCACAATGCCGAAAATTCACCTAATTTAATTAATATTACTGGCGGGGGAACTGTCTCAATTACTGATATATTAGAAGTAAAGACTGAGCTTCTGGGGAATTATCCAAATCCTTTCAATCCTGTAACAACAATCAATTTTAACCTTGAAATAGAATCAATAGTTCAAATTGATATATTTGACATCAGAGGGTCAAAATTAATAACTTTAGTAGACAATGTCTTTTCAGCTGGCAAACATCAAATAATCTGGAATGGACAAGATGATTTTGGACATGAATTAGGAAGTGGGCTGTATTTTTATCGCATGAAAACAGATGATTATGTGTCTGTCAAAAGGATGATGCTTTTGAAATAATGCTATTATTCTATATATGGAGATATGATGTTACTTTCTAAATGAGGTTTGGTATCAGCTTATGATGTTGAGTGGGTTTTGGAAAAATAAATTAATATAAGGAAAGGTATGAAAATATTTAATGTTTTATGGACAAACTGGTGTTATTCAAAAACTACTACCTTGTTTTTGTTTTTATTAGCCTCTCTATTGTTATTTTCAGTCAGCTGTGTTAGTCATACCGTAGAACCGATTTCCAATCGGCAATCCGTAGAACCGATTTCCAATCGGCAATCCGTAGAACCGATTTCCAATCGGCAATCCGTAGAACCGATTTCCAATCGTCAATCCGTAGAACCGATTTCCAATCGTCAATCCGTAGAACCGATTTCCAATCGGCAATCCGTAGAACCGATTTCCACCAGACAAAATAATGTCGACATCACAGAAGCACTCCTAAGAGCAATAGATGATGCTTTTTTGCGTATACACACCGATACTGTCGTAGCAATCCTCCATGTCTCCGCTCCAAATCAAGCAATGTATGAATATATTTTTGGGGAGATTGAACATATCCTCGTTAGAAATAAAGGCTACAATGTCTCAGATAGAAGCCAGTTAGACCAAATCAGGACAGAAAGGGATTTTCAGCTCAGCTGGGAAGTAGACGATACCACTGCTGCTTCTATCGGTAGGTTTGTCGGTGCTGATGCTGTCATCACAGGTAGAATAGACGGCGATGGCTCGCTTCAAAGACTTAGAATCAGAGTCCTAAACACTGAAACTGCTCTCGTTATGGGGACTGGATCGGAGCCTTTTGTTGCTACTTTTGCCTTTACAGAAACACCAGAGGATATGAGCGCCTCGCAAAATGTCTCTATCAATAGCTCCCCAAGTGGTGCCAATGTTTATATCTATGATAGGAACAATAGCGTAGTTTTTCATGGAACTACACCCGCTGAAGCAAGCCTTAACACCTTTTTAAATACAAATTATCTTGTAGTTCTCTCGAGAGAAGGTTATCAAAATTTTGAACAAACCATCCTCAATGTCAATAGGAGGCTCGAACCTGAAAGAGTCCAGATTAACATGATTCCTGTCCCTGTCCAACCTGAAGTTCAAACCACTCAAACCCTAAACATCGTCAGCAATCCATCCGATGCGAATATATTGATATACAATCAAGCTGGTAATGTGGTTCATTCTGGGAGAACACCTGCCAGTGTAAACCTAAATATCATCGTTAACACTTCTTTTGTGGCGGTCATCAGCAGAGAGGGGTATGTAAATAATGAGCAGACTATCAGGGTTATAAATGGTAGATTAGAGTCAGATAGGCTTTCTGTGAGTCTAAATACGGTGCCTACGACACAGACGACACAGACACCTGTGATTCCTCCACCCACACAAACTACACTAACACCTACTACTGTGAGAGAAGGAGACACTATAGCCTTTGGAAACTATGTCTGGTGTATCCTTGAAGTCTCAGGAAATCGTGCTTTGATAATCACTCAGGAAATCATCGAAAGGAAACCATATCATACAAGTAGAGTTGGCATCACTTGGGCAAATTGTAGTCTGCGAGCCTATTTAAATGATGAATTTTACAATTCATTTTCTCCCACTGATAGAGCAAGAATAGTCGTGACCGATGTCCAAAACCAAAATAACCCAACTCATGGAACTGCTGGTGGAACTGATACTAGAGATAGAATTTTCCTTTTAAGCATTGATGAGGCTCAGAGATATTTTATCTTGAATTCTAACAGAGTAGCTTTATTTAATGGCGTGGTTGATTGGTGGTGGTTGCGTTCGCCTGGTAGAGATACTGGTTATGCTAGCATTGTGCAAAGCAGTGGTATCATGGACGAGGGTGGTATCGGTGTCTACCGCAACAATCACGGCGGTGTCCGTCCAGCTTTGTGGCTTAATCTTTAATCTGCAATCTTTAAATCAAAAAAAAAATTTTGCAATAAAAACATGGAGGATTTATGTGTAAAATTGAAACAGTAATAGTGATGCTAATTTTAGTTATCACATCATTAATGTCGATAAGTTGTAATATCGCTGAACCTGCTGCCACAGCGGAGGTAACAGTAACTTTTCTGACGCAAGGCTATGGTGCTTTAGGCGCAGCCGTAACTTTAACAAATAATGGTAATCCAGTAAATACATACACTACGGTTGCTATAGAAAGCTATTATGTAGTGTTTACAGATATACCTTTTGGAACTTATACAGTGAAAATTGTTCATGATGATTTTGAGGAATTTATATGCGAACAATTGTCTGTTCAATCTGTAAAAAGAAATTATTATGCTATACTGATTTTAGATGAAACCAACGACATCTATTTTACAATTGGAACTTCGGGTATATTATATGGTAGCCCTCCTTATGGCACATTGTTGATAAACAATCATAGACAACTCAAAGAAACTTTTGAAGATCCAAGCATCGAATGGGTAGATGACATACCAATATGGGAACGATATAGTAGTGACTTTTTTGATGAAAATGCACTTGTACTACACGCTTTTGGTGTTTCCGGAAATTATCCACCAGAGATTGAAGTTAGAAGGTTGGTTAAAAAAGGTGAAACACTTACAGTATACATTTTACAATTCGACATGCCAGAAGGGGATATGTATTTTTCTATAACCATTCTTATAGAAGTAAATAAAGATGATGTACTCAATGTAGAAAATATTGAAATCATCACACAAATCATATACGCTGTAGACGACGGAAATTAAAATGAAAAGAAGTAAAAATTATTCAATATTAGCTGTTTTACTAATATCATTGATTATTTTTCTAATATTAGCATTGGGCTGCTCAGAAAATAATCCTACAAAACCAGAAATCAACTTAGAAAATCCAACCCCAACTGGTAAATTTGTACATGGTGAAATTAGAATCAGTATAAGTTATTACGAATGCATTGAGGACATCCTGGCTTCATATTCTGAGTATGGATTATCGATAGAATCTGGCTGGCTAAGTTCTAGCTATGTCTTATCTTTTAATTACAACCAGATTGATGGAAATGACCTAGTGACAATATTAGAAGAAGACCCAAGAATAGATTGGGCAAATTTAGTGCAAGGTTGGATTCACGGTGAATTAATAGTTGGTCTTAGCTCATCTACGAACGATAAAACAATAAATGATTTTATTCGTTCATATTCAAGATATGGTTTAAAAATAGTAACATCAGCAAGATCAATCAATTATTTCAGATTGTCTTTCAATCCAAGTTTGGTTGATGAATTTGATTTTAGATATATAATGCATGATGACCCGCTTGTAAATTGGGTTGATTTCAA